>Ga0209656_10002866_pt1 | contig 11191 bp, 8 predicted proteins | sample BogFormECP12_OM2_FD_188239 | JGI IMG/M metagenome (GOLD analysis project Ga0209656, IMG submission 188239) | Bog forest soil microbial communities from Calvert Island, British Columbia, Canada - ECP12_OM2 (SPAdes) (version 2) | ecosystem: Environmental > Aquatic > Freshwater > Wetlands > Bog ... | reverse complement strand
AGCACTTTCGAAATAATTAATAGGATTGTCACGAGCAGACCGAGATAGGTTAAGATGTTAAAAAAAGTGAGATAGAAGTAGCCGGTCGTATAGGGGCTAGCGGGGTGGAAAATCGTGGCTAAAAAGGACCCCACGACGATCAAGATGTATGGCATGAGCATCGGCAAATGGATGACAGGCCTGTCTGCGTTTCCCGTTGGGGTATTTTCCATTCCAGGGTCGCCTTGTTGAGTGTGCATCGGACGGCATCAACAACGGCAGATACCACCCATGGCCAACGCGCTAATTGGAAAAGGATCACTTCCCAGCTCAAGATCTTGGCGTTCGAAGGCCTTAGCAGCCCTTGTTTTTTAATGAAGAGGATGACCAAGAGCGATGTCAGAATCGGGAGAGAAGACCATAGCAAAAATTCGCCGTAACCAACGTGAGCAAAGGAGACGCCGAAAACTAGCGCTAAGAGCGGCAGTAGATAGGTGCTTAAGAGCACACCGCCAAAAAAGAAGTACCGCGGCTTACTGAGTGTCGTCCGGCTCGACTGTTAAAATCTCCGCGATCCGATCATATGCCAGCCACCATCCGAACCAATATCGCGGCGACAAAATTTTGGGCGGCTCAAACTCTCGCGACGACGGTGATGAGTCCGAAAGAGGTCAAAGCGAGGAGCGCTTCGCTTACATCGCCTTGCTCGCGGCCCATTTTGAACGCAACAACGCCGCCGTTATATGTGAGATGGTGCGCTAGAGTTATCGGTGATCCAAGCTTTTTCCAAGAGCATTGGGCTTGGGTTGAGCGGCAGCTAGCAAAGCCCTAAACCCTTAAATCAGACTTTTTGCAATATTTTATATTGCCGTTTTTAACAAAAATCTCCATTCTCGCACTAATTCGCCTTAACCATGAAAACCAAGGACGGGTTTTCTCAATTCGAGCTATTACGTCTACGGTGGCAGAGCACGGCTTTGCTGCTGTTTAAACCGGTCTTTAAGACAATCTGCAATAACCGCCGGGTTAAAAGCCGCACAACAGCCAAGGTAGTGGCGACTGGTTTAGTGGCCCTCAATATGATGGCCGGCGTCGCCCTCGCTCAACTTGCTCAAGACTCCTGGATCGGATCTACGGACAGCAACTGGTTTTTAGGTAAAAATTGGAGTAGGGGCCAGAGCCCGATGCCGGACTATCCCGCTGCCGTTATTGGAAGCGCTTCCCCTAATCCGACGATCGTTGCCGCCCAACCGGTCGCTGAGGCAGCCCAACTTATTGTCCAGAACAACCCTTCGTTGTCTCCAGGTTCACTGACTATTGAGAGCACTAGCATTCTCAATGTCGGGTCCAGTCAGACACCCGGCGTTGGCGGTGGCAGCCTCACTGTCGGGTCCACCTCCACCTCCCCTGCCGGCACAATGACCGTTACTGGCGGCGGCCACGTGACCGATTCAGCCGGGTTCATCGCCGTCAATCCTGGGGAGGTTGGCACAGTAACGGTGAGCGGGGCGAACTCGACGTGGACCAACAGCGGTAATGTCAATGTCGGCTACAATGGGGCGGGCACACTCACGATCGAGAACGGCGGAGAGGTTATCGACTCGAGCGGCATAATTGGGCTTGCTCCAAGTTCCTCGGGCAACGTGACAGTGAGCGGTCCCAACGCCATCTGGAGAAACGGCGGTAATCTCATTGTGGGCCGCAGTGGAGCAGGCACGCTCACCATTCAGAACGACGGGCTCGTTATCTCCAGCAGCACCGTATTCATTGCTAATTTTCCCACGGCGACGGGAACGCTTAACATTGGTGCGCCTGCGGGTCTCCCAGCAGTTGTGCCGGGAACATTGAATGCGCCATCCATCGTATTTGGCAATAGCAACGGCACCATTGTCTTCAACCACACCGACACCTCAGGTGGTTATGTCTTCCCGGAAAATATATCCGGTCCTGGTGCCGTCGATGTGCGTAGTGGAACGACCGTGGTCACTGGGAACAATACCTACTCCGGACCGACTACGATCCAAGGTGGTACCTTCGTTGCTGGTACAGCAAATGCCGCTCAACAAGTATCCACTGCCCTGGGCACCGGGAATGTCTCTCTGGGCGAAGGAACCCTGAGCACCACGGCTTACTTGTATTCTGTCGGTAGCCTAACCCAACCCCAGAAGCCGCTGACCATCAATGTCGGAGGCAATTATACTCAAGACGCGGGCGGGACGCTTCAGCTTGCAATCGGCGGCCTTAATGGCTCTCAGTACGACCGTGTGCAGGTTGGCGGTAATGCAAGTGTAGCAGGAAATCTCGTCGTCAGCTCTTTGAATGGTTTCCATCCTTCCGCCGGGAATGAGTTTGAAGTCCTTCATGCCATGGGCACGCGAAGCGGCGAATTCACCTTTCTAGACGATTCTCAATTTAACGACGCTAACATCCCACGGGAGCTTCGACCGACTCGTGTCGAGGGCCTCGCGCCAAATGGAATTCTCTTGATCTACCTGAAACCGGAGACGCCTAGTGAAGGAGGCCCGGCGCCAGGTCCACCCCCTATTGTAGAGATCCCCGAGCCGCTTCCGCCGGTAGAACCCAACGAACCGTTACCGCCCAGTTTCGTGCTTCTGGCGTTCGACCCGACTGCGGAACAGTTAACCTCGATGTTTGAGATCGGCTTTTCAGAAGCCAATACGCAACGATTCAAACTCGATGAGCGCTTCGACGAGATCCAGAGAGGTTCGATTGTCTCGAATCCTCCCCCGGCTCCGGCGCCGATTACGACCGGAAAAGAGATAGCCCCCAAACAACCGGTAGCCCCGCCACCTCCACCGGAAAACCGCTGGGGCGTCTGGGCAAACGGCTGGGGCGACTGGGTATCAGTCAGTAACGATGGCTTCGCAAAGGGCTACGATTTCACCACGGGCGGATTTATTGCAGGGGTTGACTACAGGATTACCGATCATATTGCGGTAGGCCTCATGGGCGGCTACGCGCATACCGCTACCAGTCTTCAACCATCCGGTGATGTTGATGTGAACACCGGTCGCGGCGGGCTCTATGCCACCTATTTTGATCACGGATTCTATGTTAACGCGGCGGGCTATGGCGGGTATAACAGCTACAGCACCAGCCGTCAGGCGCTGCTGGGCATGGCCAACGGCAGCACCAATAGCGGAGAACTTAGCATATGGACGGAAGCCGGGTACGATTTTCACTTTGGTGATTTCACGGTCGGCCCCATGGGGGCGCTTCAATATACCCTCGTGGACGTCGATGGATTCACCGAACAAGGATCATTGTTACCATTACATATCCGTTCGAATCAGGAAGCCTCTCTTAGGACGGATCTTGGTGCACGGGCTACGTATACTTGGCATCTTGGGAACGTGTTGGTCATTCCCACTCTGACGGTTGCCTGGGAGCATGAGTACTTTTACAGCGACCTGCCGATAACTGTCAGCTCTGTGGATTTTCCAGGCCAAAGCGCGACGCTCTATGGCCCAGCGGAGGGCCATGATAGCGCTATAGTAAACGCGGGTGCCGGGTTTCAATTAACCTCAAGGCTTTCAGCCTACCTGGGGTACCAAGGCCAGCTAGGCCGAGGCAATTACAACGCGAATGCGGTTACAGGAGGCTTTAGTTTCAGCTTTTAAACCCAAAATCCGAAGTAAAGTTAAGTTTGGGAATTGTCCTCGTACTCGAGATTCACGGTCAGGCCAACGGAACAAAATAGTTGCGAGACAATCGGGGGTTTTCTTTCCGGCACAGTGAGTAATCTTCGAGGACGACGTTGCCGCGCACTAGGTAGGGTTAGGAAGACGCTTGCTGCTAACCTCGGACTTACAGAGACAGAGTCGTGGCAAGATCCGAGCTATCCTGCAGCTGCTGAACGGGGAGACCGCTTTGTCGATCAGGTGGCGTTCGGATGCTTCATCTTATCGTCAACCCCGAGATCGGGAGTGGGTCAGCTATTGCCACTATCGCTAGCTGGTGTCTTGCATAGGGTAAGCGAAGGCTCCAGCCTTTGCCTCCGGAATGGGGGAAATTGATCACACAGAGGTCACGGAGGTTTTTTAAAGATTTTAAGAGATAGGGTGAAAATCGGGAGCCGGTCGGGTGCGGACAACTTTGATATTTCCTCTGTGACCTTCGTGACCTCTGTGTGAACCTCTCAATTTTTTCGCGTCTTTTCGCGTGTTTCGCGGGCCCATTTCCTCTTCCGGTGGGCTCGTTCAAGAGGCAAAGGCTGGAGCCTTCGCTTACAGGCCTGCTGATACCGATGGATTAAACGCGTTCTTGATCACTAGCCTGGACGCTCCATTGGATATTGATACGCGGTAGATCGAACTCATTTTTTTGGCGTCCTTTTGCGCATCCACGACCAGAATCTCGGAATCGCTCAGCCAGCATGAATCGGAGGCGTAAGACTTCTTCGGCGTGAGCCGCGTGGCTTTCCCGGATGCGATATCGAGTATCCATATCGCCGGCGGCGGTCCCTCCCAATCCTTAAGCGTCACGTCTTCGTCCATGTTCAGATCGAGCAGCAGTTTCTTGCCGTCACCGGAAACGCTCAGACGTTTGGAGCTGTCCATGTCACCTTTGGGGATTGTTTTGCTAACCTCCCACTTCGCCAGCAACTCACCGTCAAGACCAAAGCGGCAGATGTTCTCGAGATCCTGACAATAAATCGACTTAGCGTCCGGGGCCCAGCACGGCGATGACCATCCCTGATCCCTAAAAGGTGTTTTGAAGAATTGGAAACCGCTCCCGTCCGCATTTACCAGGCCGAGCCGCCAGTGGTTGTCCACGAAGATCTCGAACAAAATCTGCGATCCGTTCGGCGACCAAACCGGGCCGAAGCAGTTATCGCTTGGCATGTCTTTGAAGATCTTTGTTGCGCCCGTTTCGGCGTCCACCACAGCGATATAACGTTCGACATCTTTGTTCCCAGGCGGCGTCATAGTGAAGGCAACTTTAGTGCCGTCAGGAGCGATGCGGGGATCGTCGCCCTTGATCAGCTTCCGCGCTTTTGTCCCGTCGATGTTCGCGATCCAAACGTTCGAGCCTCGCTCGAAGGCGATCTTCGATTGCGGCCCGCCTGCCTCTGCGTCAAACGACGGATGCAGGGCTAAAACAAAGGCGGCAATCAGTAGAAAACCGGTTTTCATGGCATTAGCCCATCCAAGAGCGGCACGTCTATGGATTCTGAGTTTAGAAAAGCCATACGGCGACATTACAGAGCTGCGATCTCGGTTCACCCGTTTAAATGGAAAAAACTTTGCCCTATCTTGCTCGCGGGCCCGTCTGCCATCTTGTGGTTGCTTGTTTGAAACACCGTGCTCCTTTTTCACAGTCTTGATGCACATTACTTTCGGCAACGCTGCACTTTTGGTTATCGCAGGGTTTCTGGCGGGGATCATGAATGCGGTTGCCGGCGGAGGCACGTTTTTGACCTTTCCCGCACTTGTTTTCACCGGGATTCCGTCGATTGCGGCAAATCAGACTAGTACGATAGCCGTGTTTCCCGGCCAGGTGGCGAGCTTTTGGGCCTACCGCAAAATTCTCGCGGCGGAAAAGCGAACCGTTATGGTGCTGGGTTTGACGAGCCTCCTTGGCGGCTCATTAGGTGCCATCATTTTGCTTAGTACTCCCAGCGCGGCGTTTGACCGTTTGGTGCCGTGGCTACTCCTGTTCGCGACTGTCGTGTATGGCCTCGGTAATCGCATTCGGAATCGTCTCGGCTGGCGGCTGACTGACAAGAATGAGCGCGAGATCGGATGGAATCCATTGTTAAAGGCGGCCGTCATTCAATTGGCTATCGGCATCTATGGTGGGTTCTACGGAGCGGGTGCCGGCATCGTGGAGCTAGCTGTACTGGATATGCTTGGCTTCGAAAATATTAATCTCGCGAATGCGCTCAAAGTGATCTTGACGACCGCTTTCAATACGCTTGCTCTCGTTATCTTTATCGCTTTTGGTAAAATCTTCTGGCCGGAAGCTCTGCTCATGGGCATCGCCACGATCAGTGGCGGTTACAGCGGTGCGTGGGTCGCACAGCGGCTACCTCAGTCGTGGGTCCGCAATTTCGTCATCTTCATCGGCATAACGATGACAGTGTATTTCTTCCTCCGGGTGTATTGCGCCTGCATCGGTTAGGAATCTTTAGGTTTGTGAGCGATGGAGGCTTACTGGTTGACTGCCCCAAAGGTAAGACCTTTGACCAGATAATTCCGAACCAGCAACGCGAAGAGCATCACAGGAAGATAAATTATGATCGACGTGGCACAGAGCTCGCCCCAAAGCACCATCCGATCCGTCATCAGCGCCGAAGCGGCAACCGGTAATGTTCGAGCATGGAAATTCGTCAGCAGAAGCGCGAACAGGAACTCATTCCAAGAGAAAATAAAGGAAATGATTGCCGTGGCGGCTAGTCCCGGTCCCGCAAGGGGTAGTACGATGCGTACAAAAGCGTGAAATCGTGAGCAGCCATCCAGCAGTGCGGCCTCATCGAGCTCAGCGGGAATCTCATCGAAGAACCCTCTTATCATCCAAATTGCGAAAGGCATGTTGACAGTAACATATGCGGCGACAAGCGCCAGATGGGTATCAATGAGGTCCAAATTTCGAAAGATCAGGAACAATGGAAGGACCACAGTCACCGGCGGTGCCATTCTCGCTGAGAGAAAGTACGACGCTAGTTGTGACCCAAAAGGGACGCGAAAACGCGATAACGCATAAGCAGCTGGTGCCGCGGTTGCGAGAACGGCAATGGTACTAACCGTAGCGACTATCGTGCTGTTTAGGAGCGGTGCGGCAATGTTATCTTCGGAAAAAATTACACGAAAGTGTTCCAGTGTGGGCTGAAAGGACCAAACGATAGGATTCGCGGAAATTAGCTCGCTCGGTTTAATTGCCGTGACCGCTGTCCGAAGGATTGGGGTCATGAAAAATGCCATCACCAGAAGCAAGGCCATGTACTTTGCAAAACTCTTCATGACCGCCGCCTCTCGGTACGCATAACCATGCCGATGATAAGTTGCGCTAAGACCGAAAATGACCGGGCGGTAATGAACAACATGATGATTCCTAGCGCTGCCGCATAACCCATATCGAAAAACTTAAAGGCTTTTAAATACGTAAAAAAAACAAAATATTGAATATCGTTGGTATAGACATCGGCGGTACATTTACGGATTTTTCGTGTATTATCGCGAGTCCGGAGAGATCCGGTTTTGGAAGGAGCTGACAACACCCCAAGACCCAATCGAAGCAGTCATAGCGGGCCTCAAAGAAGTCGATACCCTTGTCGATAAACTCCGTCTCGGGACAACGATCGCGACGAATGCCCTTTTGACTCGGCGAGGAGCCAACGTGGCTTATGTTACCACTGCCGGTTTCCGAGACATACCCTTTATTCAGCGAGGTGACCGACGCAGCCACTACGATATAAGTTGGATTAAAGCCAAGCCTTTCGTGGAGAGGCGCAACTGTTTCGAAATCCACGAGCGACTTTCCGCAAAAGGAGAGGTGATTGTTCCCCTCGACGAGGCCGAGGTTCGCGAGCTGGCCCGAATGATTAAGAAGAGATCCATCGAGGCTGTGGCCGTCTGCATGCTCTTTTCCTATATTAACCCGCAACACGAAATGCGTACGCGCGACATCATTGCCGAAGAGATTCCAGGCATACCTATTTCTATCTCCTACGACGTCCTTCCAAAGTGGAAAGAGTACGAGCGCGCCTCGACGACAATCGCAGACGCATTCCTGAAGCCTGTCATCACGCACCACTTCAAAAGATTGCAGCAGCGGTTCAAAGAAGCCGCCATCGAAAGCCGAATTGGCATCATCAAGTCAAATGGCGGAGAAGCAACAGTGGCGCATGCGGCAGCGACGCCCGTGCAATTGGCCTTGTCCGGACCCACCGGAGCCGTCGTTGCGACGCGGGCACTGGCACGGCTGACGGGTATTGGGAACCTCGTGACATTCGACATGGGAGGTACCTCGACGGATTGTTCGACCGTCGTTGATGGCAGGGAGCATATCACCACGGCTTTCGAAATCGAATGGGGCATTCCTATTCAGATCCCCATGATCGATATTCATTCGATCGGCGCAGGCGGGGGTTCGATCGCTTGGATCGACAGGCGGGATGCTCCGCGTCGGCCCTCAATCAGCAGCCGCGGATCCGGGCCCCGCCTGCTATGGCCGCGGCGGCCGACAGGCGACGGTCACGGACGCCAACGTCGTGCTAGGGCGTATAAATCCGAACTATTTTCTTGGAGGCCGCATGCGACTTGATTCAGACGCCGCGTTCACCGCGATCGAGTATCTCGCGAAAGCCGTCAACCTGGCGCCCGATGATGCGGCTTTGGCTATCGTTCAAATCGCCAATAACAATATGTTAGGCGCTCTACGGGCTGTCCTCCTGCAACGCGGTTTTGATCCGCGCGATTTTACGCTCCTTGCCTCTGGCGGGGCAGGTCCGGTGCATACATGTGATCTCATGCGCCTCGCGTCAATTCCACGTTCGCTCGTACCCAATTCTCCAGCGCAATTTTCTGCCTTCGGCTTCATTATGACCGATGCAAGGGTAGACAAACATCGGACAGTCCAGCAGACGTCGAATTCGTTCAGTGGCGAACGAGCAACGCGAGCCATGACAAATCTTGTGCACAGCGCCATTTCGGAGCTGAAAGCGCAGGGTTATGCTGACAATATCGAAATTTACCGCTCTATCGAGGCGCGATATTTCGGTCAAAATCACGAGCTCGAATTGTCGTTCCCGGCAAACGAATTCAATCGCGACAGTGTCAGGGATTTGTGGCATCGATTTCACGAGGAGCACAACAGCCGGTTTGGGTTCTGTATTCCGGGAGAGATAATCGAAACGGTCAATCTGAAGGTCGTCGCAGTTTCAGTCTTGAAAAAGCCGGAGGTGAGGCAGCTCCCGAGCCAGGTTGACAAAGTCGAGCCACGAGGAAAACGTCAAGTTCGTTTCGAAAAGGGTTGGGCCGAAGTGCCTGTTTATGATCGAGACAGCTTTGGCCAAGGTTGTCGAATCATCGGACCTGCGGTAATCGAAGAAGCTGCGTCCGCAACCGTTCTTTGCCCTGACCAAGACCTCTTGGTCGATTGTTTTGGAAATCTGCTGATATCAGCTTGAGGTATTCGCAATGGATCCAGTTACCATCAACATCCTGGAGTCGACGATGGTGTCCATCTGCCGCGACATGGGTATCGTTTTGATGAAGACGGCCTACTCTACCATCTTTAGCGAAGCACTCGACTTCACTTGCGGGTTAGCTGACATGAGCGGCGATTTGATGGCAGTGGCTGACTATTGTCCGTCGCAGATTGGGGGCATGCCGCTCCTGGTGAAATGCTGTCTCCTGGAAATCCCGACGTCAGACATCAATGAAGGCGACGTCATCCTCCATAATGATCCTTACCGGGGCGGACTGCATACGGCTGAGCATACCTTTTTTAAACCGATCTTTGTGGATCGGGAACTCATGGGGTTTTCCGTCGCAATTGGCCATATCCAGGAAGTTGGAGGAATGGTGCCCGGCGGCTTTTGCGGTGAAGCCACAGAGGTTTTTCACGAAGGTATCCGCGTGCCGCCGGTGAAGATCAAAAAACAGGGCGAAGACAACGTGGAAGTCTGGAAACTCCTGCTCGCAAACGTTCGAACGCCACGTGTGAACTACGGAGATCTGCGTGCCCTCATTGCGGCAGTTGACCTGGGTGAATCCAGAACTGTCCAGGTTATTAGGAAATACGGGAAGGCGGTATTCAGAGAAACGATTCGTGATTTGTTGGATTATTCCGAGCGTAGGATGCGGGCCGAACTGGAAGCGATACCCGACGGTATCTATGGTTTTAGGGATTATATCGAAAGCGACGGTGTAGACGCAGATCGCACGTATACAATTGAGGTCGAGGTCCACAAGAGGTCGAGGTCCACAAGTTCGGCGACAGCATCGTAATTGACTACGCCGGTTCATCGTCTCAGGCAAAAGGTCCGATCAATGCAACGCTCGGCGTGGCCACGTCGGCTGCTTACAATGCGGTGCTGCACATGACCGATCCGTCCATCCCGCGCAATTCCGGCTGTTTTCGACCAATTCGAGTACTAGCTCCGCCCGGAACTATCGTGAACGTAGATTATCCTGGTCCGGAAGTAGGGGGAAATACCGAAACCCATCCGCGTATTGTCGGAACGATCATGGGCGCCATGGCCGATGCAATCCCCAACAGGACGATGGCTGCGGAAGGCGGCACGCACTCCAATCTCGTATTTGGAGGAGCCGACGCTGAAACAGGCGACTTTTTCATCTGCTACGACATCGCGGGTGTCGGTTGGGGCGGACGCGCTTTTGCGGATGGCAATGACGCCGTGGACTCGATAAATGGCAATTGCCGCCCTACGCCGATCGAGGTCTTTGAAACACGGTTTCCTTGGCGCGTCGAGTACCTGGCGTTCGACACAGATTCCGCCGGTGCGGGAAAATTTCGCGGTGGAGTAGGCTACACGAAACAAATGATTTGTCTCAACGACGAAATCATCTGCTCGCAAATGACGGATCGGCACGTCTTTGCTCCCTGGGGTCTCCACGGTGGCAAGCAAGGGGGGCTAGGGGCGACACTGATTTTGAAGGCCGCCACTAAAGAATGGCAGAATATGAGTCAAGCGTTCGGCAAAAAATCGACGAGTCGTTACTCGAATGTCCGGATCACAAAGGGAGACCGATTGCGACTTGTGAGTCCTGGCGGCGGCGGTTACGGTGAACCTAAGGATCGCCAGCGAGAGCTTATCGTCAGCGACATCAAGCAAGGAAACGTGTCGTTGACAGGCGCGGAACGGGACTACGGGTACAGCGAGGAACAGCATGAGATTCTCTGAAAACGGTCTCTACATCGAACGCTACATAAAGTGCGGCAATTGCGGCGTGCTGATTTACGAGAAAAAAGACCAACAGATTTTAACCCACGACGGTGTTACCTATTGTTCCCAGTGGTGCATTGATTGGAAAATCGCAAGAGAGAAAAGGCGTCAGGAGGCGAGAGGTGAGAGGCCGGAGGAGGTGAGAAGTGAGAAGTGAGAGGCGGAACGGCGAATGTAAGCGAAGGCTCCAGCCTTTGCCTCCGGTTCGCGGGGAGGTTGAGGGGCCGGAGGAAGTGAGAGGTGAGAGGTGAGAGGTGAACGATGAGGGTGAACGGTGAA
>Ga0209656_10002865_pt1 | contig 11193 bp, 10 predicted proteins | sample BogFormECP12_OM2_FD_188239 | JGI IMG/M metagenome (GOLD analysis project Ga0209656, IMG submission 188239) | Bog forest soil microbial communities from Calvert Island, British Columbia, Canada - ECP12_OM2 (SPAdes) (version 2) | ecosystem: Environmental > Aquatic > Freshwater > Wetlands > Bog ... | reverse complement strand
CTCCTGCTCCTGCTCGTCGGCCCACTCACGGGTGAGCTCGGCGGCTTCGGCGGCCATGTCGGCGGCCTCGTGCGCCATCATGGCCGCCTCGTCCGCCTGCTCGGCCCGCCCCCGGGCCCGTTCGGCCCGCTCCCGGGCCTGATCGGCCACTAGCCTGGCCCGGTCCAAGCGCTCCTGAGCACTCAGCCCGGCCTCGTCCCAATCCCCGTCGTCCAGATCCGGGGCGACGCTGTCCGGGGCGGCGGCCTCTTCCTCGGCGTGCTCGTTCTCGACCGCGTGCCTGGCCACGCTGTAGGGCTCGCCGGTTTCGGCCATGCGCTGGCGGGTGACGGTCTTCCGCGCCTTGTCCTGAGTCATGATCATTTTCTTCCCGGCGGGTCGGCCCGCGTCTGCCCGCCATGGATGAATGGCATGACTAACAAGGCCCGCGAGTCCTGGACCCTTGTCCTCGTCGCCATCGCCGGCGCGGGCCGGCCGCTGGCTCGGAAGCGGGCAGGCGGTGCGCTGCCACTACCACGCAGCGTACCCAGCCGCCTCGCGGGCGGCAATGCGGAAAACCCGACCATTGGCCCGGGAGAAAACCCCACCCGCGAATGGCCGGGACCGTAACACCACGGCCGTTCGGCTCATCAAAAATTGATCCCGAACGGACCTGGTGCACCTACCTCAGCCCGGTCCGAGCCCGGCCCGGCGAGCGGATCACGGGTCCACCTTGGACGTCCACCGCGCCTCGACGCGGCCGAACCGCCAGTAGGCCAGCGCGGCCCCCCATACGACGACGAACAGGCCGGCGATGCAGAACCCGGCGACGTTGATGTTGAAGTTGGCCGTGACCGACCAGAAGCCGCCGTTCAGGCGCAGTTCGGCGGTCAGCACGCCGAGGATCTCGATGGTGCCGATGATGAACGCCGCGCCGATGGACAGCCCGGTGATGACCAGGTTGTAGTAGACCTTGCGGACCGGCCGGGCGAACGCCCAGCCGTAGGCGAAGTTCATGAACACGCCGTCCAGCGTGTCGAACAGCATCATGCCGCCGGAGAACAGGAACGGCAGCGCGAGCACGGCGTAGTACGGCAGCCCCTGGATCGCGGCGTAGGCGGTGGCGGCGAGCAGCACGACCTCGGTGGCGGTGTCGAAGCCGATGCCGAAGACCAGGCCGACGAAGTACAGCTGCCAGGTGTGGTTGATCGACTTCATGAACCGGCCGAAGAACCGGTACATCAGCCCGCGGGCCTGCAGCTGAGCCTCGAGTTCGGCTTCGTCGTAGGCGCCCCGGCGCATGTCACGGAAGACCTTGACGATGCCGGTCAGCACGATCAGGTTCAGCAGCGCGATCAGGTACAGGAACCCGGCCGAGACCAGCGTCCCGGCGGTGCCGCCCGCCGTCTCGTAGGCCGAGCGGGGGTCCACCACCGCGCCGAAGACGACCCGGGCCGCGATGGTGATGCCGACCCCGACCGCCATCACGATCGTGGAGTGGCCGAAGGAGAAGAAGAACCCGGTGCCCAGCGGGCGCTTGCCGTCGGCCATCAGCTTGCGGGTGGTGTTGTCGATGCAGGAGATGTGGTCGGCGTCGAAGGCGTGCCGGAAGCCGAGGAACCACGCGGTGATCGCGACCCCGAGCCCGACGCCGAGCCCTCTGGTTCCGGCCTCCCCCTGGTAGTCGAAGTGGTGCGGCATCACGCACCAGATGTAAATGCCCCAGCCCGCCGCGTTCAGCGCCAGGATGAACCCGAACATCGCGGCCAGCCGGCCCCGCTCGCCCCCAGAAAGCCGCAGCCCGCGCATCCGGGTAACGTATCGAGGTGCCCCGCTCGCCGTCAAGGTTGATCAGATGATCAGCTTTTTCGGTGCGTGCCCGCCGGGGCGTTGGTTACGCCAGGTGCGCCCGGCTATGGAATCCTGAAGCGGTGCACCTGCTGCCCGCGGACCGGTCCGATCACCGGGTCATCGACGCCGAGCGGATCTGCCAGGCCATCGCCGCCCTGGACAGCCCCGAGGCGATCCAGGCCCGCGCCCGGCAGTTCGCCGTCCTCGCCGACCCGACCCGTCTCACCCTGCTGACCTGCATCAGCGCCGCCGGGCCGATCAGCGTCTCCGACCTCGCCGCCGCGACCGGGATCAACGACGCCACGGTGTCCCAGACGCTGCGCCACCTGCGGGCCAGCCAGACGGTCATCGCCGAGCGCGAGGGCCGGGTCGTCCGCTACCGGCTCGCCAGCACCCCCATCACGGCCCTGCTGGCCGGCCACTAGCGCCGTGACCGACCTGGCGCTGGTCAACGCCAACGTGCTGACCATGGACGAGGCCCGGCCGCGGGCCTCGGCGGTGGCCATCGCGGGCGGCCGGATCGAAGCCCTGGACACGAGCCTGGACCGCCTGAACGAGGCCGACCGGGTGGTCGACCTGCGCGGGGCGACGGTGCTGCCCGGGTTCCACGACGCGCACAACCACATGATCGGGTTCGGCATGTCCCTGGCCGAAGTCGACCTGCGCTCGTCCGTGGCCGGCAGCCTCGACGAGCTGTACGCGGCGGTCGCCCGCCGGGCGGAGACGACGGCCCCGGGGGACTGGGTGGTCGGGGCCGGCTACGACCAGAACAAGCTCGGCGCCCACCCGCACCGGGACGCCCTCGACCGGGCCGCGCCGGGGCGGCGGGTCTGGCTGCGGCACACCTCCGGGCACATGTGCGTGGTGAACAGCCTGGTCCTGGCCGCGTTCGGTATCGACGCGGCCGCCACCGATTTCCCCGGCGGCCGGGTCGTCACCGACGACGGCGGCCGTCCCACCGGTCTGCTCGAGGAACGGGCCCAGCTCCTGGTCGGCAGCCTGGTCTACCCGTACCCGCTGGCCGAGCTGACGCAGGCCATCAGCCGGGCCGCCGAACAGTACCTGAAGGAAGGCGTCACCAGCTGCACCGAGGCCGGCATCGCCGGCGGCTGGGTCGCGCACAGCCCGGCCGAGCTCGCTGCCTACCAGGCCGCCAGGGACGCCGGCAGGCTCGGCGTCCGGGTCGAGCTGATGGCGGCTGGCGAGGTCCTGCACCCACTCGGCGCGCATCCCGCCGACAACCTGGTGGCGGGGCTGGACCTGGGCATCAGGACCGGCTTCGGCGACGACTGGCTCCGGCTCGGCGCGGTGAAGATATTCGCCGACGGATCGCTGGTGGGGCGCACCGCCGCCCTGATCGACCCGTACGCCGGCGACGGAGACAACTGCGGTTACCTGCAGGCCGACGCGGCCGACCTGCAGGCCACGATCATCGCCGCGCACCGCTCCGGCTGGCAGGTCGCCACGCACGCGATCGGCGACCTGGCCATCGACGTGGTGCTCGACGCGTACGAGCGGGCACTGGAGGCGTACCCGCGGCGCGACCCGCGGCACCGCGTCGAGCACTTCGCCGTGGTCCAGCCCCGCCAGGTCGCCCGGGCCGCCGGGCTCGGCGTGATCGCCGTGCCGCAGGGCCGCTTCGCCACCGAACTCGGCGACGGCATGCTCGCCGCGGTCGGCCCGGCCCGGCACGGCTGGCTCTACCGGCAGCGGTCCCTGCTCGAGGCGGGCATGGTGCTGCCGGGCAGTTCGGACCGGCCGGTCGTGACCGGGGCGCCGCTGCTCGGCATCGCCGACATGGTGAACCGGCGCACCGCTTCCGGCGCGCCGTTCAACCCCGACGAGGCCATCACCGCCCAGCAAGCGCTGCGCGCCTACACCCGCGGGTCGGCCTACGCCAGCCGCCAGGAGCACGTCAAGGGCTCGATCGCCCCGGGCATGCTCGCCGACCTGGTGGTGCTGTCCGAGGATCCCACCGCCGTCAGCCCGGAGCGCATCGCCGGCCTGGCCGTGCTCGCCACCATCATCGACGGCCATCCCCGTTACGACGCCGGCGCCTTCGACGAACTCAGCTAGCGGCCGCACGCTCCCGCCATTCGCGGCCCTGGTCATACGCCGGGACGGTTAATGGCCCGGCCGGTCCGGCGTAATACACCCTGAGGCCATTCTGCCGGCGCATGTCGCATTATGCAGGACAATTGCCGGTTCATTTTCCCTTTCCCCTCGATCAAAATAGGAGGCCGTTTGCCCGGTGTGACGCAGGTCCAGTTGACCGTCAGCGACGAGGAGGCAGATGAGATAGCGCAGCGCGTGTACAAGACGCTGCTCAAACCGGCTCCGGACGCCGCCCGGGCGCAGCTGGAGGAGCTGGCGCTCCGGCATGAGCCCCGTGAGTACGCGGCGGGGGAGCGGCTGCGCGCGGTCGCTGCGGAACTGGTCAGCCGCGGCTTGGAGGTGACCGCCGTCGACTACCGGGACGGGTCGCAGGGGCTCGAGGTGGTGCTCTCGTCGGCCCGGCAGGTCGGCCTGGTCACCGTGGACCGGGACGGCAGTGGCCAGGGCTGCCAGATCAGCTGGGAGGAATGGCGAATATCGCCGACGAGGCCGGGGTGCGGCGGGTCGCAGACATCGTGGACGCCGTGCTGCGCGGTGTCGCCGGCCCGGGCCGGTGACGGGTGAGCCCGGCGAACTGGCGCGCCGCTGGCCGCCCGGAGCCCGGAGATCCTGGCGGACATGCTCGCCGCGGCAGCGGGCCGCCGCGCCCGGTGGTCAGCTAGGCGGCCGTCTCGCCGTGCCAAGAGGCGTGCATCCCGTGATCACGTGTCCATAGGCGTCATTTCCGGACGGTCATTTCGGCGTCTAGCGCTGCTCGACGATCTCCATGCCGTTGCCGTCCTGGTCGCGGAAGGCGAACATGGGCGGGACGCCCTCCCAGCGCAGCACCTCGTCCGCGTCGACGCCGCTGGCCAGCATCCCGGCGTGCACGGCGTCGGCGTCGGCGGCCACGAGCCGGATGCCGGTTTCCACGCCGGCCGGCAGGCCCTCGTGCGCGGCGACCAGCGCGATCGAGATGGCCGCCCCGCTCGGCGCTACCTCGACCCAGCGGCGGCCGCCGCCCATGTCGACGTCGAGGCGCTTTTCGAAGCCGAGCGTGCCCACGTAGAAGTCGATCGCCCGGTCCTGGTCCGAGACCGGCACGCCGACCGTGCGCACGCCGGTGATCTTGCCTACGGTCATGGTCATTCTCCTTTGCGGGGTCCTGCCATGGCAGACGACCGGACCCCGGCAGGATCATCAGTATGTCACGGATCCAGGGCGAGCAGCTTGGCGGCGACTTCGGTCAGGTCCTCGCCCACCACGTCGGGCGGCTCGAACGGCGCGCCGAAGCCGCCGGACTTGCGGCTCACCCAGCCGGCGGTCAGCCCGGCCCGCTTGGCGCCGTGGCAGTCCCAGTCGTGCGCGGCGACCAGCGCCATCCGTTCCGTCGGGACGTCCAGCACCTCCGCGGCGTACAGGTATACCACCGCCGCGGGCTTCCACCGGTAGACCTCGGCGACCGAGATCACCCGGTCCACCAGCGAGCCGAGCCCGGTGCGGTTGATGAACGACGAGGTGAGGTACGAGGACCCGTTGGTCAGGCAGGCCACGCGCACGCCGGCGTCGGTGAGGGTGGTCATCGCGGGCAGCGCGTCGGGGAAGGCGGGCAGGTCAGTGAACCCCGCCATGACATGCGCCACCTGCTCGTCGCTGATCGTGTAGCTGGTGAGGCCGTGCAGCGCGGCCTCGGCGACGTCGGTGAACGGCGCGAAGTCCCCGGTCGCGGACAGCGCCATGCCGTCCCGCAGCGTGCGGGTGTACCAGGCCTCGAGCAGGTGCGGAGGCTGGCCGATCTCGGTGAGCCGCTCGCGCAGCGGCTCCAGTGACATCAGCGTATCGATCACGTCGAAGGCGACCACGGCCGGGCGGCGCGTCATGACGACCCAACCCCGCTAAGTTTCTTCAGCGCTTCCTCGATGGCCCGGTAGAACGTCGGGTAGGCGTACGCCATGTTGCGCAAGGTGGCCAGGGGCACCTCGGCCCGGACCGCGACCTGCAGGGCGGACAGGACTTCACCCCCGTAGGGGCCGGCTGAGCTCGCGCCGACCAGCACGGACCGTTCGGCATCCTCGATCACCTTGATGAAACCGTCGTTGCCGACCTTGTGTATCCAGCCCCGGGCCGAGTAAGGCACCCGGGCCGTGCCGGTGCGCACGCGCAGCCCGGCCGCCCGGGCCTGGTCCTCGGTCAGGCCGACGCTGCCGATCTCCGGGTCGGTGAACGTGACCCGCGGCACCGCGCGGTAGTCGGCGGGCTCGCCGCCCTGGCCGAGGATGTCCCGCACCACGATGTCCGCCTGGTACATGGACATGTGGGTGAAGGCGCCCTTCCCGGTCACGTCGCCGATGGCCCACACGCCGTCCGCCGCGCGCATCCACCCGTCGGTCGGTATGGCGCGCGCCGTGGGGTCCAGGCCGACCGCGGCGACGCCGAGGCTAGCCAGGTCCGCCCGGCGGCCGGTAGAGACGAGTAGCCGCTCGGCGGTGATGGCCATATCGCCCAGGTGAACCGTGAAGTGGCTGCCGTTGTGGCTGACCCGCTCGGCCGGGGCGTCCGTGCACACCGTGATGCCCTCGGCGGTGAAGATCCGCTCGATCAGCTCGCTCGCCTCGGGCTCCTCGAAGGACAGCAGCCTCGGCAGCGCCTCGATCACCGTGACGGCGGCGCCGAAGCGGGCGAAGACCTGGGCGAGCTCGGCGCCGATGGCCCCGCCGCCCAGCACGATCAGCGACTCCGGCACCTGCTCGGCCTGGACTATCTCCCGGTTCGTCCAGTACGGGGTGCCGGCCAGGCCCGGCAGCGGCGGGATGGCGGGCTCGGTGCCGGTGTTGATCACGATGCCCCGGCGGGCCGCCAAGACCCGGGTGCCACCTTCGGCGCTGACGGTGACCTCGCCCGGCCCGGTGATCTTCCCGTGGCCGCGGACCAGGTGCCCGCCCTTGCCGGTGAACCGGTCCGCCGCCACTTTGTCGTTCCAGTAGTCGGTGGCCTCCTCCCGGATCCGCATCGCTACCGGTGACCAGTCGGGGTTGACCGTCGATGCGCCGGCCATGCCGGGCACCCGCCTGGTTTCGGCGATCAGATTGGCGGCGCGAATCATCATCTTGGAAGGGATGCACCCGAAGTACGGGCATTCACCGCCGACAAGGCGGGATTCGACTCCGGTCACGTGCAACCCTGCTTCGGCCAGCGTCCCGGCCGCGTATTCGCCGCCGGGACCCAAGCCGATCACGACCACATCTGTATGCTCTGGATGGTCCATGCCGGACTCCTGCCCTGTGTGGCTTCCCATCATGCGGGCCCCGGCCGGGTCAGGCATACCTTTTCACGGTAATTCATCCGAAGCGGCGGACAGGCCGGAGGCAGGTAATCCCGGGCGGGGTTTTTCTATGATCTCGCGGGTTTGTCGTCTTTTGCGGACTTGATTTATATCAAGTCCGCAAAAGACGACAAGATTTTCTCGATCGAAGTGTAGGCAGCCGGCTTCGCGCAGTGATAGTCCCCGGGTCAGTCGCTGTCGCCGTCGTCCTCGAGGTCCGAGATGTCCAGTTGGGGCTGGCCGTGCACGAACGTGTCGGGATTCTCCAGGTCATCGGCTGCGGGCAACAGGTCCGGGTGGGCCCACAGCGCGTCCCTGCCGTCGATTCCCCGGGCTTCGGTGAGGCCCTGCCAGATGGTCGCCGCCTCGCGCAGCCGGCGCGGGCGCAGTTCCAGGCCGACCAGGGTGGCGAACGTCCGCTCCGCGGGTCCGCCGGTGGCCCGGCGTCGCCTGATCGCCTCGGCCAGCGCGTCGGCGTGCGTGAGGCGATCCCGTGCGGCCGCGCTGACCACCGTCGCGACCCACCCTTCCACCAGCGCCAGCGCGGTCTCCAGCCGGCTCAGCGCGGCCTTCTGGGCGGGTGTGTCCTCCGGCCGGAACAGGCCTTCACCGGACAGCGCGTCGCGCAGCGCCTCCGGGTTGGTGATGTCGACGTCGGGGATCGCCTCCTGCAGCCGCGCCATGTCGACGGTGATGCCGCTGGCGTACTGCTCGACCGCGCCGAGCAGGTGCGCGCGCAGCCACGGGACGTGCGCGAACAGCCGCTGGTGCGCGGCCTCGCGCAGGGCGAGGAAGAGCCGGACCTCGCCGGCGTCGACGGACAGCCCCTGACCGAACTCGGCCACGCCCGCGGGCAGCAGCGCGGCCGTGCCCTCCGGGCCAAGCGGCAGCCCGATGTCGGCGGAGCCGATCACCTCGCGGGCCAGCTCGCCGACCGCCGTCCCGGTCTGGCTGCCGATCATCGCCCCGCCCAGCTGGCGCATCATGGCCGCCAGCCCGCCGAGGCCACCCCCGCCGCCGAGGGCGCCCAGCGCCTGGCGCAGCTCCTCGGGGACGTCCTCGCCGAGTTGCGCGGGGTCGGCGGTGAACATGCCGCTCATCGCCTCGACGCCCTTGGCCGCGATCGGGTCGCAGAGCTTCGCCCAGATGGGGAACGTCGCTTCGAGCCACTCCGACCGGCTCCAGGCCTCGATCTTGTGGATGCCCGAGGGGAACGCCGTGACCTCGTCCAGCCACAGGTCGGCCAGCCGGACCGCGTCGGTGATCTCCCGGCGCTGCGCGTCCAGGACGCTCGGGTCGCCTGCCGCCGCGATCGCGTGCCTGGCCACGTTCTTGGCCAGATCCCAGTTGACCGGTCCGCCGCGCCAGGAGAGCATGTCGGCGAACTGGCGGAGCGCGTCAGCGAACTGCTGCGGGTCGCCCATGGCCCCGAACGGTCCTGGCGACCCCATCGGTCCGCCCGCGCCCGGGAACCCGCCGGGCTGGCCGGGGCCGCCGCCTGCGGGCCCGCCGGAGCCAGAGCCGGAGCCGGCCCCCTGGCCGCCCTGGTCTTCCGGCTTATCGGGCAGTCCAAAGCCGAAGGGGCGATCAGCCATCGTTGGCTCTGCGGCAGGATGGAAGGGTCATGACCTTCACGTTATCTCGGGAGCAGCACACTGTGACAAACGCCCGGCGGCCCAGGGGGGTCCCCAAGGGGGTCCCAAGGGGGGTCCGGGGGGATGGGTCCCCCCGGTCTCAGGGGGGTCTGGGGGGGTCGTCCCCCCGAGACAGCAGAGCACAGCACCAGCCTATGCCCGTCGTGGCGGTGACTGGTGCTGCGAGCGGCATCGGGCGGGCCCTGGCCGTCAGGCTCGCCGCCTCGCCCGACGTCAAGAAGGTGATCGCGATCGACGGCCAGCGGGGCGACATCGCCGGCGTGACCTGGCGGGTGGCCGACGTGCGCGACCCGGCGCTGGCGGGACGGCTGACCGGCGTCGACGTCGTCGTGCACGCCGACTATGACTTGGTGCCCGACGCCGACGCGCGGTTGCGCCGGGCCTTCAACGTGCGGGGGGCGCAGACCGTGCTCACCGCGGCCGCGGCCGCGCGGGTCGGACGCGTGGTCCTGGTGACCAGCGCCATGGTCTACGGCGCCCGCCCGGACAACCCCGTCCCGCTCCCGGAGGACGCGCCGCTCACCGCGGACGCCGACAGCAGCGTGGCCGGGGACCTGCTGGAGATCGAGCAGCTCGCCCGTCGCTCGCCGCGGGCCAACCCGGGCATGGCGGTGACGGTGGTGCGGCCCGCCGCCCTGGTCGGGGTGGACCCGTACGCGGTGGACACGCTTGTCACCAGGCACTTCGAGGCGCCGCGCCTGCTCACCGTGAAGGGCTGCGCGCCCCGCTGGCAGTTCTGCCACGTCGACGACCTGGTCTCCGCGCTCGAGTTCTCCGTGGCCGGCCGGATCGACGGTGACTTCGCGGTGGGCTGCGAGGGCTGGCTCGAGCAGGACCAGGTCGAGCAGACCAGCGGGCTGAAGAGCATCGAGCTGCCGGCCAGGCTGACGTTCGGGACCGCGCAGCGGCTGCACCGGGTCGGGGTGACCCCAGCGGCGGCCATCGACCTGCGGTACGTGGTGTACCCCTGGGTGGTGGACTGCGCCGCGCTCCGCGAGGCCGGCTGGCGCCCGCGGTTCAGCAACGAGGAGGTGCTGCGTGTCCTGCTCGACCAGCGCAAGGGCAGGCACGCCCTGGCCGGCCGCCGGATCGCGCGCAAGGAAGCCACGATCACGGCGACCGCCGCCGGGGCGACGGTCGCCGTGATCGGCACCGCGGCCATCGTGCGCCGGGCGCGCCGCCGCCACCGCGGCGACCCCTGAGGGTGCCGACAGGTAGCCTTGAACGGTGAGCGTTGTGCGCCTGATCGCCGTGCGTGAGTCCGAGCTGTCCGTCGACGAGGTCCGGGCCGCGGTCGCGGACCCCGCGGCCGGCGGCATCGCCCTGTTCGCCGGGGCGGTCCGGGATTTCGACCATGGCCAGGGGGTCACCGGGCTGTCCTACAGCGCGCATCCGTCGGCGGAAGGCGAACTCCGGCGCGTCGCCGAGGTGATAGCAGAGAAGTTCCCCGTCATCTCGGTCGCGGCCGTGCACCGCGTGGGCGACCTGGCCGTCGGCGACCTGGCGGTGGTCGTGGCCGTGGCCTGCCCGCACCGGGCGGAGGCGTTCGACGCGTGCCGGGCGCTGATCGACGAGCTGAAGGCCTCGGTCCCGATCTGGAAGCACCAGCGCTTCGCCGACGGCACGGCCGAATGGGTCGGCACCCCGTGATCGAGACAGTGCTCGACACCCAGGTTTCCGGCGTAGTCTTCGCAGCATGTCCCGACGCTCTCTGACGCTGCTCATTGCCGCCGTAGGCACGGCCGTGGCGATCGCGGTCAGCGTCCTCGTTCCGGTTCCGTACGTCATCCTCGGGCCGGGCCCGACGCTGAACACGCTGGGCAAAGACTCGTCCGGGCACCCGCTGATCACGATCTCGGGCCGGCCAACGTATTCCACCAGCGGCCACCTGAACCTGGTGACGGTGAGCTATCGGGGGTGCCAGGGCAACCAGTTCAATATCTTCACCGCCCTGGTGGCCTGGCTGAACCCGCACCAGGCGGTCGTGCCGGAAACCGAGATATGCCCCGCCGGGCAGACCCAGCAGCAGACCCAGGAGCAGGACACGCAGCAGATGACCACCTCGCAGGAGACCGCGACGGCCGCCGCGCTGACCGAGCTGCACATTCCCTACACCACCGAGGTGGTCGTGGTGCGGACGGAAAAGGGCTTCCCCGCCGAGGGCGTGCTCAAGGCCGGGGACGTGATCACCGCCGTGGACGGCAAGCCGGTGACCAGCCAGTCGGGCCTGACCGGGCTGATCTACGCGCACCCGGCGGGCAGCACGCTGACCGTGAGCATCTCCAGGAACGG
>Ga0209656_10002864_pt1 | contig 11193 bp, 11 predicted proteins | sample BogFormECP12_OM2_FD_188239 | JGI IMG/M metagenome (GOLD analysis project Ga0209656, IMG submission 188239) | Bog forest soil microbial communities from Calvert Island, British Columbia, Canada - ECP12_OM2 (SPAdes) (version 2) | ecosystem: Environmental > Aquatic > Freshwater > Wetlands > Bog ... | reverse complement strand
TCGGCCTTCATTTACCGAGACCGGTCTACGCGGACGATACTAACGCGGCGTTTCGACCGAGCCGGGTAGCTCGACGAGCGCGCCCCCGCTGATGCGTCAGGCCGCGATCTGCTTCTCCACCTCGGCCGGCGTCATGCGCACCAGCTTCTCGTAGTCGCCCAACAGCGTCTCGGTGATCTGACCCGGCGTGTAGTGGTGCTCGCCGATCTGCCGCACGGGCGTGACTTCGGCGGCGGTGCCGGCCAGGAACACCTCGCTCGCGCGCCCGAGTTCGTCGGGCATGATCGCGCGCTCGACCACCTTGATCTGCCGGCGGTGCGCCAGCGCCATCACCGACCGGCGGGTGATTCCATCAAGGAAACAGTCTGGCGTCGGCGTGTGCAGCTCGCCGTCCATGACGAAGAAGATGTTTGCGCCCGTCGCCTCCGACACCAGGCCGCGCCAGTCCAGCATCAGCGCGTCGTTCCAGCCCTCGGCCTCGGCGTCGTGCTTGGCCAGCGTGCCGATCATGTAGAGCCCGGCCGCCTTCGAGGCGGTCGGCGCGGTCTCCGGGTGCGGGCGCTTCCACTTGGCCACACCTAGCCGCACGCCGGCCATCCGGTCGGCGCCGAACAGGTTCGGCCAGGGCCAGACCGCCACCATCAGATGGATCTTGGTCAGCTGCGCAGAGACGGCGAGCTGCTCCGACCCGCGCCACGCCAGCGGGCGGACATAGGCCTCGGTCAGGTTGTTGGCCCGCAGTGCCTCGTTGCAGGCGTCGTCGATCTGCTGGGCGCTGAACGGGATCTCGAAGCCGAGGATCCTGCCAGAGTTGATCAGCCGGTCGGTGTGCGCCCGCAGCCGGAAGATGTGCCCGCCGTAACAGCGTTCGCCCTCGAAGACGGCGCTGGCGTAGTGCAGCCCGTGCGTCAGGACGTGAATCTTGGCGTCCCGCCAGGGGATGAGCTTCCCCTCCCACCAGATCCAGCCGTCCCGATCATCAAACGGAACCAACGCCACCGCTTCTCTCCCTCTTGCAGTATCGTGCAGAACTCCACGTTGTAAGCTAGAATTCCGAAAAACAATGCGTCAATGTTGCTGACCCTTATGCCCGGAATGACAGCCATGCCGGTGAAGCTGCCATGACCGACCATGCTTCGGCGAGCGCCGTGCGCCAGGTCCCGCCCGAAGCGTCGCGCGAGCCCGCGCGCGCGCATGCCGACGGTGGAACGGCCGGCACCGGCCTGCTGTTCCTGCGCGAGGAGGAAATCCGCCTCGCCCAGGACCTGATGTTCTTCGCCTACCGCGACTTCACCCACGCCGCCGACGCGGTGCTCGCCACGCTCGATCTCGGCCGGGCGCATCACCGGGCGCTGCACTTCATCGGCCGCAATCCCGGTATCGCGGTCACCGAGCTGCTGACCATCCTCGGCATCACCAAGCAGAGCCTCGCGCGCGTGCTGACCGTGCTGGTCGAGCGCGGCTACGTGACGCAGACGCGCGGCCGTACCGACCGCCGCCAGCGCCTGTTGTCGCTGACGGCGGAAGGCGAGTCGCTCGAACGGCAGGTGTTCGAACGCCAGCGCGAGGTGCTGACCGCCGCCTTCCGCGACATGGGCGCGCCGTCGGTGGAAGGCTTTCGGCGCATCCTGACGCGCATCATGGGCGATCCGGCGCGCCGCTACATCGACCGCGCCCACGCCCGCCCGCCTGCCGCGCGCCGGGTCTGGTAGGCCCTCGCTCCGCACCGGGGTCCGCGGGCGCTTACACAAAAGTTTTGCTGCAGCCGCGTTTGCGTCCGCGGCGCGCTTCTGAGACACCGGCGCCATGTCTCACATCCGCACCGTCGCCGTATTTTGCGGCGCACAACCGGGCGATGACCCGATCTTCCGGGCCCAGGCGCGGTCTCTCGGCGAGGGGCTCGCCGCGCGCCACATCACCCTCGTTTTCGGCGGCGGACGCGTGGGCCTGATGGGTGCCGTCGCCGATGGCGCCTTGGAGGCCGGCGGCGACGTCATCGGGGTGATCCCGGAGTTCCTCACCCGGCTCGAGGTTGCGCACGAAGGTGTGCCCGACATGCTCATCGTGGACAGCATGCATACCCGGAAGCGGCAGATGTTCGAGCTGTCGGACGCCTTCGTCTCGATGCCCGGCGGGCTCGGCACGCTGGACGAGACCATCGAGATCATCACCTGGCGGCAGCTCGGCCTGCACGACAAGCCGGTGCTGATCTGCGACGTCGACGGATCCGCCGCGCCGATGCTGGCGATGATGGACCACGCCATCGGACGCGGTTTCGCGCGCCCGGAGATCCGCCGCCTGTGGGAGCGTCACGACGGCGTGCCGGCCGTGCTGGCCCGGCTGGAGACGCTCGGCCAGCCGCACGAGGCCGACGCCGCCCGGCTGTGATCGCGCCGCCTGTGGTTGCACGGGCTGTGAGTTGCGCGCGCCGCACCGGCGGGGCTATAGCCCGCGCGGCCGGAGTGTAGCTCAGCCTGGTAGAGCACTGTGTTCGGGACGCAGGGGCCGGAGGTTCGAATCCTCTCACTCCGACCAATGTCAGTCCGCGCCGAAAGTACGCAGGGCAATCGCCGATGGCCGCGCCGGTGCAGGTTCACGCCAGCTGTGTCGCGCGCGATGGCGAGGGCGTACTCCTTGCCGGGCCGCCGGGCAGCGGAAAATCCGACTTGGCCCTCCGCCTGCTGAACCGTGGCTTCGTCCTCGTCTCGGACGATCGCACCGACATCGAGGACGGCATCGCCCGCGCCCCCGCTGCCATCGCCGGCCTGCTGGAGGTGCGCGGTCTCGGCGTGTTGCGCGTGCCGTACGCGGCAGAGGCGGCGCTGCGGCTGCTCGTGCGGCTGGGGGAGGACGCGCCGCGCCTGCCGGCGCCGGAACGCGACGCACAGACCGGCCTGCCGCTGGTCCGTATCGCGGCGATGACGCCGAGTGCGGCAGACCGGGTGATCGCCGCGCTGGACTGCGCCTGCGGCCGGATTTCGCAGCTCGCCGGGGCCTTCGCCGATGGCTGATCCGCCACCCGAGCGGCGCCCGGTGGTGCTGGTCACTGGCCTGTCCGGCAGCGGCAAGGCCTCGACGCTGCGCGCCCTGGAGGACCTCGGCTACGAGGCCGTCGACAACCCGCCCGTGCCGCTGATGGAGCAGCTCGCTGCCTCCAGCCAGCGGCCGCTGGCGATCGGCGTGGATTGCCGCACGCGCGGCTTCGATGCGGACAAGGTGCTCGAAGCGCTCGGGCGGCTGCGCGCCGACCCGGCCATCACCGTGCAGCTCGTCTTCACGTGGGCCGAGCGAGACGTGCTGCTGCGACGCTACGGCGAGACGCGGCGGCGGCACCCGCTGTCGCCGGCGGGTCCCGTCGCCGCCGGGCTGGACGCCGAGGAGCGGCTGACCGCCCCGTTGCGGCTGGTGGCCGATCTCGTGATCGACACGTCCGAGCTGCCGCTGCCGGGATTGCGGCAGATGATCGAGCGCCGGTTCGGCACCGACGCCACCGTCGAGGGCCGCGCAGGGCTGCTGGTCGGGCTGATGTCCTTCGCCTACCCGGCCGGCCTGCCGCGGCAGGCGGATCTGGTATTCGATGCCCGCTTCCTGCGGAATCCGCACTACGAGCCCACATTGAGGGACGAAACCGGCCTTAATGCCGCCGTCGGCGCCTACATCGCGGCCGACCGGGATTATCGGGGTTTCTACGACCGCATCACGGCGTTGTTAGACCTCCTCTTGCCGCGGTTCGTGGAGGAGGGCAAAAAATACGTGGTCATTGCGGTGGGCTGCACAGGAGGGCGCCACCGGTCCGTGCATCTGGTTGAAACCTTGGCGAGGGATCTTCGGCAGGCCGGATGGCGCCTGCAGGTGACCCACCGGGAGCTGGAGGCGTCCGCGGGACAGAACACCCTGCGCGGACAAACATGATCAGAGGCGGGCCATTCTGCGCCCGAGCAGGCTTAGGAGGCCTGACGACTTTCATGGAAACCCACACCGCCGCGGAGCGGCTGCGATGATCGGCATGATCCTGGTCACGCACGGCAAGCTGGCGAATGAACTACGCTTGGCGCTCGAACACGTGGTCGGCGCCCAGCGCAACGTCGAAACGGTCTGCATCGCCGCAGACGATGATATCGAAACCAGACGGCACGACATCGAGGAGTCGATCGAGCGCTGCGACACCGGCGACGGTGTGGTGCTGCTGACCGACATGTTCGGGGGCACGCCGAGCAACCTCGCCATCTCGATGATGGATCGGGCCGGGGTCGAGGTCATCGCGGGAGTGAACTTGCCGATGCTGGTGAAGCTGGCGAAGGTGCGATCGAGCCGGCCGCTCGCCGACGCCGTCTGCTGCGCCGAGGAGGCCGGGCGCAAATACATCGCCGCCGCCTCCCACGTGCTGCACGGGAACCGCAAGACGGGGACGTGTGGCTGACGGAGCCGAAGGGTCGACGGGAGTACCGGTCCTCTCCCGCACGGTCACCATCTGCAACCGCCGCGGCCTGCACGCCAGGGCCGCGGCGAAGTTTGTCGCCCTGGCCGAACGCTTCTCCGCCGCCGTCGAGGTGATCAAGGACGACCAGGCGGTCGCCGCCCAGTCGATCATGGGCCTGATGATGCTTGGCGCCGGCAAGGGCAGCACCGTCGAGCTGCGCGGCGAGGGGTGGGACGCGAAGGAAGCGCTGGATGCGCTTGCGGCCCTCATCGAGGCCGGATTCAATGAGACCGACTAACGCGACCTAGTCGTTTGCAACCGAGGCGGAGCATGCCGGGCCCGACCGCGCCGCCTGCACCCCAGCACCACAGGATGCGCCGCAGCGGCGGCGCGAAGGCGAAGCCTGAGCAGCGCTTCCGCGGCGCGCCGGTCTCGCCCGGCGTGGCCATCGGCCCGGTATTCGGCACCCACGAGCCGCCCACCGAGGTCGTCCATCGCACGATCACGCCCGCCGAGGCCGGCGCCGAGCGCGAACGCCTGCGAGTCGCGATCGCCACCTCGATCAAACAACTGAACAAGCTGCGCGCGCGGCTGAGCGTCCTGCCGGAGGACAGTCAGGCCGAAATCGCGCCGTTGCTGGAGGCCTATCAGCGCATGCTCGGTCCGTCGCGGCTGGTGCGCGGGGCGGAGCGGCGCATCGCGCAGGACCATCTGGCCGCCGAGACGGCGATGCACGAGGAGGCGGACGCGGTCGCCGCGACGATCCTGGCTGCGGGCGACGGCAAGTCGCTATCGGCCGACGACCGCGCCTCGATGGCGCGGCGAGCGGAGGAGGTGCGCGAGATCGCGCGCCGGGTGGTGCGCAACCTCACGCGCACCCCGTTCCGCAGTTTTGCCGGTCTGCCTGCGGGCGCGGTGCTGGTATGCGAGTGGCTGCGCCCGTCGGACGCCGCCCTGCTCGACCCGACGCGGCTCGCTGGTGTGGCCACCGACGAGGGCGGCGAAGAAGGGCATACGGCGGTGATGCTGCGCGCCCTCGGGGTGCCCGCGGTCCTGGGCGCCGACGGGCTGAGCCACGCCATCGCCGAGGGCAACGAGGTCGTCGTGGACGGCTCGGCCGGCGTGGTGATCCTCAACCCGACGCCGCAGACGACGGCCGACGCGCGCCGCGCGGTGGCGGCCTTCGCGCGCGAGCGGCAGCGCTATGCGCGGATGCGCCGCCTGCCCGCCGAGACCACCGACGGCGAGCCGATCGAACTGCAGGCGAACCTGGAACTGCCGATCGAGCTGCCGCTGATCGCGCAGTCCGGCGCACACGGCATCGGCCTGCTGCGCACCGAATTCCTGTTCATGAACCGCGAGGACGTACCGGACGAAGCCACCCAGGCCGAGACGTATCGCACCATCGTCGAGGCGATGGGCGGCGATACGGTGACGATCCGCGTGCTCGACTGGGGCGGCGAGAAGGACATCGAGGCGCTGCAGGCGGCCGGCATCGTGCCCGAGATCGCCGACACCAACCCGGCGCTGGGGGCGCGCGGGATCCGCCTGCTGCTGCGCCAGCCCGGCCTGTTCGAGCAGCAACTGGCGGCCATTCTGCACGCCGCCGCCGACGGGCCGGTGCGCGTGCTGCTGCCGATGATCACTAACGTGGCCGAAGTGCGCACGGCGCGGGAGATCTACGAGCGGGTGGCTAAGCGCATGCGGCGGGCGCGCGAACGCCTGCCGGAGAAGCTGCCACCGCTCGGCGTGATGATCGAGACGCCGGGGGCGGCACTGAACGCCGACGTGCTGGCGCTGGAGGCGGATTTCTTCGCCATCGGCACCAACGACCTGACCGCCTACACGCTGGCAGTGGATCGCAGCGAGGCGGATCTCGCCGGGCTGTACGATCCGCGGCACCCGGCGGTGCTGCGGCTGGTGCAGTTCGCCACCGAAGCAGCGCTGCGGCTGCGCAAGCCGGTGTCGGTCTGCGGCGAGATGGCGGCCAATCCGCGCCTGACGCCGCTGCTGATCGGGCTCGGACTGCGCAGCTTCAGCATGAACGCGTCCGCCGTGCCGCGCGTGAAGCAGCGCGTGCGCGCCGTGTCGGTCGAGCACTGTGCGCGGCTGGCGCGCCGGGTCATGGAGCAGTCTGATGGATCGGCGATCCGCGCGCTGCTTGATGCTGCCGAAGACGCGTCCGCCTAACGAATCGCAATTGCCGCGATCGCGACGATCACTGCGCGATCGCGTTGACCAGCAATCGTTGCGCGGGCTCCAGACGGGTGGCGAGCGCGTCGGGCACCCCCGCCCGGCGCAGCATGGACGCGACGGGATGGAACGCGACGACCGTGCGTCCGTCGTCGCGCTGGCGCACCAACACGCGCAGCGGAAGATCGAGCGCCGCCTGCGGGACAGCGAGCATGACCGGCGTGCCGCCCTTGGCATGGCCGTAGATCAGCACGGTTGCGGGCGGCATGTTCAGGTCCGCGGCGCGCGCGCCAGCCGCATGATCGATGCTGGCAAACAGCATCATTCCTGCGTCGGCGATCGCCTTGGTCAGCCGCTCGATCGTCGTCGCGAAATCGGTCGGCGCGACGTGCTCTTCGATGTCGGACGGTGCTGGGTCGGACACGCGACATTTCCCCCTGCCAATGTGCCGATCCGGTGGACGCTAGCACGGCGATGACTGCCGGCACCGCCGGGCCGGCCGGAACGGCAGTGCTGGGAGGACGCGCCATCGACACATTCGCGTGTGCACGACCGGCCGCGACGGCTGCCTTGCCGGCCGCAAATTTGCGGCAGAGCCCGATTTTTAACTGGTCAACCGGCGGTAGTAGGTGCAGAAGTTAACGTAAGAGACCAAAGCCGGCAGGACCATGCCAGGGCTGGTCAAAACACGGGGCAGAGCCCGTGACATTCTCCTCCGACGAGCCGGTCTTGAGCCGATCACTCCAGTGAGGTGCGACATGCCGAAGTTCCTGATCAACGGAAACTGCACGGCAAGCGGGACGAGGGACGTACAAACGGACAAGGGTACAGGGCGCCAGAAGGCGGTCGCGTACGCCTGCCAGACGCTCGGTGGCAAGCTCGATGCACTATACTTCGGACGCGGCGACCAGGATGTCGTGGCGATCGTCGATATGCCCAGCGCAGGGCAGGTCCAGGCGCTGTGCCTTGCCATCGGACACGCCGGGATGAGCAAGACCAGAGCCGTCCCGCTGCTGACGGTGGCCGAGATGGATGGGCCGCTCGCCGAAAGCGTGACGTACCGGCCGCCGAGCGGCTGAGGCCTGACACCGGTCCAGCTGCGCCGTTGCGGAGCCGGACACTCGGTTTTCCGAACGAGGCGCCGCCCGCCCATGGACGGTGCTCGACTGGGGCGTGCGTGGTTGATACAGGTCAATGGACCGAGCGGACGACGAGTACATCCGCTTCCGGGCATGACAAGGGGTCACACCATGCCATCCTCCGCTACCGCGCACCTGCGTAGCCGCCTGACGGGACGCGCTCGGGGCCTCATGGGCTTCATGGGCTTCGCGCTCCTGTCGTCACTCGCCGCCTGCGGGGTGGCCGGGCCGGCCCCGGGACCGCAGAGTGCGGCCGGCATGACGCCGGTGGGGACGGTGCAGCTGACCGAGAACTTCGTCAGCGGCGTCGCGGCCGGCGCCGGCACGCTGAATTTCCAGGGTCAGAGCTATCCGTTCAAGCTGGCCGGGGCGATCGTCGGACCGGGCGCGGCCGTCGACCGCATCAAGGCGCAGGGCGAGGTGTACAACCTCAACCAGGTCAGCGATTTCGGCGGCGCCTATCGGCAATCGATGGGCCACCCGGGGATGGGAACGTCGCAACAGGCGGCAGATCTCTGGCTGGAGAACAACGCCAAGGTGGTGATGCACCTGACCGGCACGCAGCAGGGCGCGATCCTCAGCCTCGGGCGCGACGAGATCTTCATCCGGCTGAACCGGTAGAGGGGGCGCCGGTGCGCTGATCCGAAGCGCACCGGCTCCGTACGCCGTCGAACCGGACGGTCGCGAAGCGAGCCGCCCTACTCCGCCTCGCCGGCCGCCGGCATCTCCTCGTGGGTGAGGTGGTCGTCCGTGACCACCGGCGCCTTCTTGCCCTTCCGGCGCTCGTCGAACCGCTGCAGCACCGCGAAGAACGACGGCACGAACAGCACCGCGAGACAGGTCGAGGCCAGCATGCCGGTCGACACGCTGATGCCGAGCGACCGCCGCGCGTTGGCACCCGCGCCGGTTGCCAGCACCAGCGGCATGACGCCCAGGATGAAGGCGAACGACGTCATCAGAATCGGGCGGAAGCGGAGGCGCGACGCCTCGGTCGCCGCTTCCAGGATCGACTTGCCGTGCAGCACGCGCTCCTCGCGCGCCATCTCGACAATCAGGATGCCGTTCTTGGCCGACAGCGCGATCAGCAGCATCAGGCCGATCTGCGTATAAAGGTTGTTCGCCACCCCCAGCGCGCTGAGTGCGACCACCGGCCCGACCAGCGCCAGCGGCACCGCCGAGAGCACGGCGAGCGGCAGGATCCAGCTTTCGTACTGGCCGGCGAGGCACAGATACACGAGCAGGATGGACAGCGCGAAGACGACATAGAGCTGGTTGCCGGTAATCTTCTCCTGGTACGACATCGCCGTCCATTCGAAGGTGACGTCGGCCGGCAGCACGCGTTTGGCGATCTGCTCCATCGCGCTGAGCGACTGACCCGAGCTGTAGCCGCGCGCCGGGCCGCCGACGATCGTCGACGAGGCGTACAGGTTATAGAGCGTGATCAGCGGCGGGGCGACGACCGGCGAGATGTGCGCGACCGCGCTGATCGGCACCATCTGCCCGTCCGAGCTGCGCACGTACAGGTTCAGCAGATCCTCGGGGTGTAGGCGGAACTTCGAGTCCGCCTGAACATAGACCTGCAGCGACTGGCCGAACTTGTTGAACTGGTTGACGTAGGTGGAGCCGACGTAGTCGGTCAGCGTCGAGAAGATGTCGCCGACCGACACGCGCAGCGTCTCGGCGCGCGCGCGATCGACGGTGAGCGCGACATGCGGCGCGTTGGCCCGGAAGGTGGTGAGCACGTTGGCGATCGAGGGGTCCTGCTTCGCCTGCGCGACGATCTCCTCGGTCAGGTTGTTGAGCTTGTTGAACTCGAAACTGCCGCCGAGCAGCTCGAGCTGCATCTGGAAACCGCCGGCGTTGCCGATGCCCTGGATCGGCGGCGGCGGCAAGACGAAGGCCTGCCCGTCGGGCAGCGAACTCACCGCTTCCTGCACGCGTCGGTAGATCGACAGCAGGTCCTGCCCCGCTGCCTTGTCGCGCTCGGCGAACGGCTTGAGCATCACCCAGACGTTGCCTGCATTGGCGACGTCGGCGCTGTTGTCGAGCACCGAGATGCCGGCCAGCGCGATCACCTGCTGGACGCCGGGGATCGGCGTGACAGCCTTGCGCACGTCCTCGAGCGAGGCGGTGGTACGGCCGAGCGCCGCACCGTCCGGCAACTGCACGGGGACGAGCAGGTAGCCCTGGTCGTCGATCGGGATGAAGGCGGTGGGGATGCGCGTCAGGCCCCACATGCTGACCCCCGCGATCACCAGCGCCACGATCACCATCAGCCCGCTATGGCGTACCATGCGGCCGATGAAGGATGTATAGCCGCGCTCCATCGGGTCGTAGGCGCGGTTGAAGGCGCGGAAGAAGATGTTGCGCTTCTCCGGCGGCACTGGGACGCGCAGCCACTGCGCGCACTGGGTGGGTTTCAGCGTCGCCGCGTTCACCGCGCTGATCAGCGCGGTCGACGCGATCACGAGCGCGAACTGGGCGAACATCTGCCCGGTCAGGCCGGGCACGAAGGCGGCCGGCAGGAACACACTCATCAGCACCAGGGTGATGCCGATGATCGGCCCGAACAGCTCGGCCATGGCCTTGATGGCGGCGTCGTGGCCGGACATGCCCTGCTCGACGTATTTCGTCACGCCCTCGACGATGACGATCGCGTCGTCCACCACGATGCCGATAGCCAGCACGATGCCGAACAACGTCGAGAGGTTGACCGAGAAGCCGAGCGCCGCCATCGCGGCGAAAGCCCCGATGATGGTGACGGGCACCGTCGTTGCCGGCACCAACACCGCGCGGAAGTTCTGCAGGAATGCCAGGATGACGATCAGCACCAGGATGCCGGCCTCGTACAGCGTCGTATAGACCTCGTTGATCGACGCCTTGACGAACAGCGTGGTGTCGTAGGGGATCGAGTAGTGCAGCCCTTGCGGGAAGCGGGCCGCGAGCGTCGTCATCGCGTCGCCGATTTCCTTGCCGACCTGCAGCGAGTTGGAGTCGGGCGTCTGGTAGATGGCGATGCCGGCGGAGGGCTTGCCGTCGAGCTTGAAGTCCTGCGCGTAGGTCTGCGCGCCGAGCTCGACCCGCGCGACGTCGCGCACATAGACCAGCCGGCCGCCCTCGCGGGTCTGGTCCTTGACGATGATGTCGCCGAACTGGCTGGGGTCGTTCAGGCGGGACTGGATGTCGACGGTGTACTGGAACTCGGTATCGGCCGGCGCGGGCGGCATGCCGACCTGCCCGGCCGCGACGTTCTGACTCTGCTGCCGGATGGCGTTGACCACGTCGGACGGCTGCAGGCCGAAGGAGTAGAGCTTCTGCGGGTCCATCCAGACCCGCATGGAATAGGTGCCGGCGCCGAAGACCGTAACGCTGCCGACGCCGGGCAGACGCGCCAGCACCTGGGTCAGGTTGATGGTCGCGTAGTTTGTCATGTACAGGCTG
>Ga0209656_10002863_pt1 | contig 11195 bp, 13 predicted proteins | sample BogFormECP12_OM2_FD_188239 | JGI IMG/M metagenome (GOLD analysis project Ga0209656, IMG submission 188239) | Bog forest soil microbial communities from Calvert Island, British Columbia, Canada - ECP12_OM2 (SPAdes) (version 2) | ecosystem: Environmental > Aquatic > Freshwater > Wetlands > Bog ... | reverse complement strand
AGAAGTGGAGGGCCCCCTTCGTCGCATAAGCCAGCAGCACATACACCGAACTCGCCAGTATCGCCGTCGTGACCAGTTGCTGCGAGGGCCTCACCACCTCCGGCGTGACGCCCGAAAACAGGTCGATGAGCACCCCGCCCGCCGTGGTGGCGATCAGACCGATGACGATCGCGCTCCAGATCCCAAGGTTGTGATCGAGCGCCTTATGCGCGCCCAGAATGGCAAACCAGGGCAGCGAGTAGGACTTGAAGTAGGCGAGGACCCTCGTGCGGAACTGCTCCTCCTTCGAGTCAGCCCAGTGATAAATCGCTAGCCCCAGCAAACCCATAAGAAGGCATACGAGAAGATAGTTCGGATCTCTGATCGGTGAGGGGATGTCATTGAGTAACAAGTCGCGCGTCACCCCACCGCCAATGCCGCCGAAAAAGGCCATGATCAAAAGTCCTGCGGCAGTGTAACCGCGGTTGTGCGATGGCTGGCGGGCGAGGAGCACACCGTAAAGAGCGTTGATACCGGCGGAGAACATGTCGACGCTTGGAAAACTTGGCAGGTTCATTTCGGTTTCTCCCTGGAACGTCAGTCGCCAGCCAGCAAAGGCGTGGCAATTACGGCTGAGTTTCCGTTGTCTGCGGACTTAAGGAAATAACGCCATCCCCGCTTGCGGGAGGAACTGAAATGTCCCCAACCCTTTGGGCCGGCCTGTCCAATCCTCCCTTAGACGCATAAGCATCTTGTCGAGCATCGCTCTCTCGTACTCGTTCGCCCTGAGCGGCGATCTCCGATGACCTCCACGGCCAGTGACCCTCGAGTTCGACCACTAAAGACCAGCTCAGGAATGTTCGGACCACGACTAATGCCCCGAGTATTTCCATGCCCTTGGCCGTGAGGTCCAGCAAAACCGTCCGAATAACATCGGCTGCCACCAGGAACTCGAGCGCCAGCAAGAGTGAACGGCCGAGCAGTTGCTTATATCCGCGGTACGGGTCTGCGGATCGTGCCGACAATTGCAGGAGAAAGCGCAGGGAGCCATAAATGATCGAGATGACGATAATGATTACGGCCAGCGCCTGGATGCCCTGCGACGACCGTTCGACCCATTCGCGCATGCTCCTTACCCCGTCAGGCAGCGTGGCACTCTCTCGTCCTGCTGCTGGCCCCGAAAAGGAAATCACTATCTACAGCGGAGGGTGCACTCCGCACCCACGGTTTCGCTAACTTGTTGGTTCTGTGTCCTAAGACACGCGCAAGACAGCAGAGAAACATCCACGCATATGGAGAGTAGGGTTGGAGGTCTGAGACCACAACTGTCACATCTGACAGGGCGAGCTAGGGAACGCTGATGCCTCGCCGCCGCACGTCTCTTGAAACGGGTTCCGTCTGGCTATTTCTGTTTTGACGGCGCGATTTGAACTTCGACGGCTTGAGCATTGTCGAACTTTGTGATACCCCACCCAGAATTAGGAACGTGCCCAGTCGTCCAATGCATGCCTATTTCCACTCGGTCCGCACGGAAACGAAATCTTCGGTTCGCATACCTTCTCCTGCGATGTTTTCGGACGACTATTCACGCCGTCGTGGGATCAAGCTCGATCGCTCGATCTATTTTTCCTGCTTCTTCGAGTTCGTCCCGTTGCCGGAGAAAATGCAGGTCGGAATGCACTGCATGGTGCATGGAGTCGCCGGATTGGGGTTATGGCGGCAAGCAGATGCACATTCATCGAAGCGTCCCCCGTTTGCGGCACACCACTGACGGTCTATATACTCACATTCCCGAAAGCTCTGCAGCCACGTGCCGCTCTCGCTTTTGCATGCTTTCGCCAGTTCGTCGGTATGCAACTTGCAACGCTTTTGTGTAAGGGCAAGGGGGTAAATTGATGCAGTCAGAAGAATGCCCAAAACCGCAGCAACGGGCCAGAGGAGACCTCTGTTCTTGCGTGACATAGAAATACCCGCAGTCGAGCAGCCCCACTTCGATGGATTGCCAAAGTTTACGCCGAACACCATGCTGGAGAGACTGTAAGAACATACAGTACTGAGAACGCCGCTCTCGGGGTGTTGAGCTTGCCTCAACTGTTAGCAGCTGGATTTCAAACTTAAACCTGGTCTCTGAGCCTGCGACTGACATACCGGTTGCCCGAAAGAACCGCTTCCGCGGCCTCCGTCAGCTCCGCGACGAGATCGATCTTCAGTACGTACCCCTCCGCAGCTTCGTTCAAAACGCAGCGTGCTAACTCGGGATCGTTATTTGCCGTTAAGAATAATATTCTGGAGTCGGGAGAACAAAGGCGTATCCGTCGGGCCGCTTCGATTCCATCTAATTCTGGAAGAGCCATGTCCAGCACAACCAAGTCGGGTTGACATTCCCTGGCTCTCTGGACTGCTTCTAGCCCATCGGAGGCCTCCCCAACGATTTGATATCCGGGCCGTTCTGCCAAGATCGAAGAAACTAAAGTCCGAATAGGTTCGAAATCATCGACCAAGAGGATACGGACCAATGCTTCTCCTGAGTCCTCGTTCCTGAGTTTCAATCTGGCAGTCCATCCTTCCTTCACGGCATTCATCATGTAGGAATGTTCGCAAAGGAAAGAGCGCCAGTCGTTGCTCAAGGGCACCTTTGTCATTGCCCAGGAACAACGAGCGATTCACTGGAAGTGAAATGGAAAGGGTTAGACCTGATGCAGGAAAAGACGTTCAGGGGCGCGCAGCACGATACTGCCACGGCTCTTGATGACTGCGCCAGCGCGCTGCCATTCGCTCAAAAGACGACTGGCAGTGAAGAGTGTTACGTTGGCGGTATTGGCTAACTCTTCGTTCGTAATATCGAGTTGAATGCCGCCCGGAACCTTACGGCCAACACCCCGCCCGAGGCTGGTCAGCACCCGAGCAAGTCTTTGCCGAGCGGTATGGCTAATCAAAGCCATGTGAGAGGCGAGAAACCAAGCCATATAATCCAATGCAATGGACAATGCATTGTCCTCCAGCCTCGGATAGCGTGCCATAAGATTCCGGATCTCGCTCCGATGCCAAACGATTAGGCAACTGCCTTTCACCACTTCAGTGCTGAGGAGGTAGGAGCATGGTTCCGGCCAAAGTGCTAGGCCACCGAATACATCTCCCACTGCAAGCCAAAGAAGAAGAACCTTTCGTCCGTCTTCAGTGATGGAGAACTGCCTGGCGCAGCCTTTCGTCAATAGAAAGAAATAGTCGGCTGCATCTCCCTGATTTGCGACCACGGAATTCGTCCCGAAACGCCGCGGCCTTGATGTCCGCAAGACCGCTTCGATGTCTGGTTGCAGTAGCCCCTGCAGGAATCTTGATTTCAGACCAGCCGGAAACATCGACTGGGTAGAAGGGGCTCGACCCCTAGCTGAGGCGGGCCAACAATTCGTTGTCATCGCGCCAACTCCAGTCCGAACGGTGCGCCGTGACGCTTCTCTTACCAGATTATGGGCTCAATCCTTCGCACGAATCGCATCGAACATCGGGCTGAAGCAAACACTGTCCGGCCGACGTTTGAAACGAGGAACTCCAAGTTTAGTAACCGACTATCCTAGGCTGCGATTTCCTGACTTCGTACTGTCAAGACTGACAGTGGCCGGAGCGGGAACTCGTTAGGCCTCATCGGCGGCAGCAATCGGCGCGGCAATTCGCGCCCGAGAGTGTGGTTTGCATCATGTCGCGAGTTTGGGCCATTTGAGTAACCGGGGATTGCTGCAGTCCTGTAACAGTGCCGAACCCGGGGTAGTGTCCTAGTAGTAAGTTGCTGTGTTAGGACATTACCGAACCCGGATTCAGCTTGCGCCTGAGGGGGAGAGAGGCGTATACTGCCCCGTTGTTTAAGGGGGGAGACTGGTCATCCAGCAGTTTCCTCTCAGCTATATAGGTATCCGCTCCCTCATTTAGCCAACTTTTCCGGCCGGATAAACTTTTGCGGTCGGCGTGCCCAATCGGAATAGCGAAAAGATACCCGCCGAACTGGCGTCTGGTGAAGGGCTGTGTGCCGCCAGGGTCGGATAGGCAGGAGAGGTTTTATGTGGCGTCGTGACGGAACGACTCTCGGCGCGGCGCGGAACCGTCTGGGATTTCTCTCTTGGCCCACGGTGCTCATCGGAATTGTAGTCATCAAAGCCGCGCTTTCGCTGGCCGTAAAGCCGGGTTCCTTCCTAGTTTCATACAGTGGCATCAGTTATTTCCTTCTGCTCCTTTTAGCAACAAGTTTCGCCACCCGTAACGCAATCCAGAACACACTGGGGAGCCGGGCTTTCTGGATATTCCTCGCAATTGCCTACGGACTCTGGTCTTTCGATCAATGGATTTATATTTATTACGAACTTTTTCTGCACGTTGAAGTACCCGAGAATTCGATTGCAGATCCTGTGTTATTTCTGCATATCGTGCCGATCATGGCGGCTGTGGCAACGCTTCCGCACCGCAATGCAAACGGCCGCACGCCATTCCCAACGATCTTAAACTCTATTTTCTTGCTGCTTTTCTGGGGCTCTCTTTACGTTTACTTTGTTGTTCCCTACCAGTACTTGGTTTCGAACACCACCGGCTACGCTCTGCGATTTGATGCTCTCTACCTGTTAGAAAACTGGGCGATGGTTCTAGCTATCGGTGTTTTGATCCTTCGCATGCTGCCCCCTTGGAAGGCAATCTATCTTCACCTTTTGGGCGCATCCATCCTGTACGCCCTAAGTTCCGCGTTTGCCAACCTTGCAATTGACTCCGGAGGGTACGTCAATGGAAAACTGTACGGTCTAGGTCTTACCGCTTCCGTTTGCTGGTTTGCGTGGATACCGCTATGCGCGCGGCCAAGGGCAACTGAAGGAAGGGCAGCCCGATCCGATAGCGGCCTAGGCTTACAGACGTCAGCTTGGCCGATGATCCTGGTCGTGCTGATCTCGGTCCCTATCGTTTGGGAGCTGCTCAAGAGGGATGAGCAGGCTAATATGCGTACGTTCCGCCTGCTGGTTGCGATCACCGCGATCGTGAGTCTGTCTGCCGCTGCCTATATAAAGGAATATTTAGCCAAGAGCGACTTGGCGTCAAGCCTCGCTTTAGCGAACAACCGGCTTCGGTCGGCGCTGAGAGCCGGAAAGTCGGTGGGATGGGAATGGGACCTCAAAAGCGGACGGGATTTCTGGTTCGGAGACCTCCAGACCATTTTTGGAATTTCTTCGGATACGTTCGTCGGGCAGATGGAGGACTTTTATCGTTATGTACATCCAGAAGACCGACAGCTGGTGGCGAAAGCGGTCTCCGATGCCAGGCAAAAGCGGACGCCGTACACGGCGGTGTTCCGGATTGTCAGGCTTGACGGGAGTGTGCGCTGGATCTCCGCAAGAGGAAGATTTTATTACGGAGCCAACGGCGAAGCCGAGCGGATGCTGGGTATGGCATCGGATATCACTGAGCGCAAGCAGGTGGAAGAGGCACTGCGCGAGAGCGAAGAACGGTTTCGTCTCGCGACTCAAGCCGGAAAGATGTTTGCTTACGAGTGGGATGCTGCTACCGACGCGATCGTGCGTTCCGAAGATTGCACTCAGATTCTGGGCATCGATACTACGGCGCACGCCACAACGGGCCAAGAAATATTGGCTATGGTTCCCCCAGACGACCGTGAAAAACTTCTAGCCGCAGATGCTGCGCTTAGCCCTGAGAATCCGCACCTTCAAGTCAGCCATCGAATGGTACGGCCTGACGGTGGCGTGATTTGGGTGGAGAGAACCGGTCGTGCGCACTTCGACAAACAAGGCAAATTGCTGCGGATTGTGGGCATGGTAGCGAACGTCACGGAGCGCAAGCAGGCGGAGCATGCCCGGGCGCAGGCTGAGCACGAGCTCCGCGAAAGCGAGCAGCGGTTTCGTTTGGCTTTACAAGCGGGGAGAATGTATGCGTTCGATTGGGACGTGCTAACCGATGTGATTGTGCGATCGCCAGAGAGCGCAAGCATTCTTAGCTGGACAGATCCGATGCCCGGTACTGGTGGGGCGTTCTACGCCACCGTCCACCCAGACGACCGCGAGGTATACACCGCTGCAGAGACTGGGCTTACTCCTGAAAACCCTACCTACAAACTTAGCTTTCGGACGTTGCGCCCGGATGGTGGCGTGACCTGGCTCGAAGACGCTGGTCGCGCTTCCTTCGACGCCCAAGGCAGGATGCTGCGGGTGATCGGCATCGTATCTGATATTACGGAGCGCAAGCGGGTGGAAGAGGCACATCGCGAGAGTGAGGATAAATTTCGACTCCTTCTCGACTCGACTGCGGAAGCCATTTATGGGATTGACGTCGAACACCGCTGCACGTTCTGCAACCGTGCCTGCCTCGCCATTTTGGGGTGCGAGCGAGTTGACGATCTGGTCGGCAAGAATATGCATGAACTGATTCATCACACTCGCGCGGATGGGACTTCATTTCCCATAGACGAGTGTCGGATTCACCGGGTGGTCAGAACCGGCCAAGGAGAGCATGTGGATGACGAGTTCTTATGGCGGGCGAATGGAACCAGTTTCCCCGCTGAATATTGGTCCTATCCTCAGCGGAAAGGGCAAGCGGTTGTTGGGACCGTAGTCGCGTTTCTTGACATCACGCAACGCAAACTGGCGGAAGCGGCTCTCGCCAACGTGAGCCGCAAGTTGATTGAGGCACAGGAACAGGAGCGCACCCGGATCGCCAGAGAGCTTCACGACGACATCGGCCAACGAGTCGCCATGTTGGCAATCGAACTGGAGCAGATTCGCCAGAACTTTCCCGATTTGCCGGCTGAAGTCAGTGGCCGAATAGTCGCGCTGTGGAAGCAAGCCAACGAGATGGCGACTGATGTCCAATCCATGTCGCACGAGTTGCACTCGGCAAAACTGCAATACCTTGGCATAACAGCAGCCATGCGAGGCTTTTGCCAAGAGTTCGGCCAGCAGCAGAAAGTCGAGATTGGCTTCACCAGCCACGATTTGCCCCTCCCTTTGTCGCCGGATATTTCCATTTGTCTGTTCCGAGTTTTGCAGGAAGCCCTGCACAACTCGGCGAAACACAGTGGCGGCCGGCACTTCGAAGTACGATTGTGGGGAATGCCGGATGAAGTTCATCTCACGGTCAGCGACTCCGGGGTAGGCTTTGACAGTGAAGCAGCAAAGACGGGCCAAGGGCTTGGTCTTATCAGTATGCGGGAGCGCCTGAAACTGGTTAATGGAACCCTTTCCGTTGAATCGCGACCCAAGAGTGGCACCACCATCCACGCCCGTGTGCCTCTAAGTTCGGGACGCGATTTGATGCGGGCCATTGGGTGAGATCAACTAAATCACACAGTCGGCGACAGTTGTGTGGAGCGTGTTGCGCTGGGCGTCACGAGCAGATTGACGGATTGACGTATGGACGTCCTTCTGGGATCTTTGGTGAATTTATCCCCTTTGACAGTGAAGGCGCGCAGTCCAATGCCTATCTTGGTAGTGATTGAGGTCTGCCTTGTTTTTTGTTTTTCGGTTTTCGTAACAGACCTTCTTTTCCTGCTCCGAAATGAACCAGTGTTGTAAAATCCGCGATAATTTCCTGAAAGACTTGACGATTGGGAAGCGGAGCTTCATCAGGAGATGAGGAAACCACAGAAAAGCAGAAAAGCGGTTCCGGATTACGGAGAAAACAGTATGATTTGCAAAGCGTGTGGAGGGAGGGACCAGGAAGAGTGTGGGGCGGAGGTTAACGTCCATATTCCCGGCCGGAAGGGTCTGGACAAGCCAGCGGTGTTGGTATTTCCAAAGCTCGTGGTCTGCTTAGATTGCGGCTTTACGGAATTCACCATTCCGGAGAACGACCTGCGTCTGCTTGAGGAAAACACTGCGCCATAGCCCAGGGCTGCTTCATAGCCGATTCACTGGGACCGGACAAGGGGAGTGCTGTACACAGATTCGGTCGTAGATCTGGCGGGGGCTCGGGCGTCCGCATTGTCGGTGAAAGTGAGACCCGACAATCCGCTACTGACGAACTGCCTGCCCTGCCGAACTGCTTCCACAGCGGCTAACAGTTCGCTTCCAGCATGGACTTTCACCACGTAGCCGAGCGCCCCCAAGTTCAGGGCTTCTTGCACAACGTCAGCCGACGATTCCTGGCTGACAAAGAGTATTTTGGATTCAGGGGCGACCTTGCGGATTCGTCGAGCGGCTTCGATTCCATTCAGGGTAGGAAGACCGATGTCGAGCAAAATCAGATCCGGTTGCAGTTCTGCGGCTTTCTGAACAGCGTCCAAGCCGTCCGCCAGTTCCCCCACCATCTGCAATTCCGGTTTTCTTGCCAGGGTTGAACAAACGAATAGCCTGAACGGTTCGTAGTCGTCGATCACTAAAACCCGGATGCATGGCATGCAGTCACCAGCCTCTCATTTGGTCAACTGCACTTTGCTTCATACGTGTGGCGACAATCAACGTGTCCGTAGCGATAATCCTCGCGTAATGATCATCTTTGTCAAGAATACTGTCAATTCCACAAAAGTGGTGCATCTGACCGCTGAGTTGCGCGCAATAGACGAATCTCTTGGTGGAGAGAATGAGACTTTATGATAGGTGCTTGGGATCAGATGCTCAACGGAAAACGCCGTTTAAGAAACCGGGCTGTTCCATTACGGGAAAGTCTCAGGGAGCAGAGCCTAAGGCTGAGTCGTCATGTGCCGGCGCAGGCCAACCTCGGTCAACACAAAGCCCGCCACCCCGCTACTAAGAAATTGCCTGCCCTGACAAACCATATCCACTGCGGTCAGTAGTTCGCTTCCGGCGTTTGTTTTCGCTACGTAGCCCGCCCCTAAGCGGACGCCTTCTTCCACAACCTCACGGGAAGTCTCTTGGCTTACGAAGAGTATTTTGGATTGTGGGGAAAGCTTGCGGATTCGTCGGGCGGCGTCAATTCCATTGAGTGTTTTGAGTGGCAGGGCGAGCAGGATCTCGTTAGCGATGTGGTTCCGTCAGCCCGTCGTTGGGGCGGGTATGGAGCCTGCGGCGGCGGCGAGCCGCTTCGATTCAGTTCAGCGTTGGAAAGTTGGAAATCCGACAGGAAACAAACTTTTGATTATACAGCGATATGGACGATGCGTCGTTGCTAAAAAAACTGGTCAATGTGCGTTTGGGTACACATAATGAGGGCTTGACCTCGGTTCGCGAACGTGGTATCCAAACATCCCGGGCCCCATCAGACCAATCGATGCTTCTACCACCATCGTCTCAGCCGCAGCAGCATCCCGTGGCATCTTTCCGAAAAGATGCTGGCCATCGGGTGAGCGGCTGCGTGCCTCAGAATATTCCCAATTGTGCAATGGCCGGGGCTCTATTAAGAAGTCCTTCCCTCTCAGTAGCTTCCGACGAGCCGGATCACGATTTTCTGTCTGGCAGGCAGTTTGTGGGCAGGAATGGTTCGGCCAAGGCACGCATCCTGTGGTTCCATCGCGGTTCTGCATTGTTGTTAGAGACGTACACTCGGCTCGCAGGAGGCAAACCCCATGTTTAGAAATGTAGTCTTAAAGCGAAGCGCCTCGCTGAGAAGGCCCCTGGTACTGCATCGACTCCTATTGTTCTTGCTCATAACGAGCGTAGCTGGTAGTGGGGAGGACAAACCTCCACGATTGATAGCGAGCACCGAACTCGTTGAGGTGTCCGTGGTTGCTTTGGACCAAGAAGGACGAGTCGCAACTGGCCTCACGAAGAACAACTTTGAGATTTTTGAAGATGGCGTCAAACAGGACATCGTCGACTGCATGAGTGAAACTTCTCCCGCCTCCACTGCACTCGTTCTCGACAAAAGCCGGAGCATGAGAAGTAATTTAGCCCTCGTCACTCAGGGGGCATTCAACTTGCTTGACACACACCTCAAAACGGATGACGAATTTTTGTTGGTCGTCTTTGACAGTGCGCCAACGCTTACCTTTCCAGAATTCACTGGCGACGCCGAGACCGTCAAGCATGTCATCTCAAGCAATCTTGCCGAGGCTAGCGGCCTGACATCCCTGTTTGACGCGCTCTACCTCGCGGTCAGCAATGTAAAACACAAGGCAAAAAATGTTCACCGTGCTGTCATTGTCATCACCGATGGAGGCGATACCCACAGCGTCTATACAAAAAAGGAGATCCTGAATTATCTCGAAGAAGCTGACGTGCCAGTCTTCGCGGTAAATGCCAGCGAACCAAACATCTTTCGGACTTGGACCGTCGGAAAGAACGGACGGATCGAGTACCTAACCGAAGATGATGCTATCGGCCCGACCGAGCGTGGTGGACCGAAGGTCCTCAAGGAACTCACCAGCGCAACCGGGGGCGGCGTATTTACGGCTCACGACGCTCAGGATATTCCTCGGATTATGGGCGTTGTCTACGACCTTATCAGCAATCAGTACACCCTCTACTACAAACCGCATTCTGCCGCGGGAGCATCTGGAACTGCCAGCCACCACAAAATCCAGGTGAAGTTAATGGCGGAAGACAATCGATTTGCTGGGTACCACTTGGAGTACAGACACCGATACTACCGGCCCGTGGACCACGACCGAGAGGCCAACTCTCACGTTGCTTCTCCTAGTCCTTAAGAACGTCCAAAATGTTCTTTAGAGTGCATGGTCCTGATTTCAGGCTTCAAGTTTCGTCATGCATTCCAGCTAATTTGTTTGTCAGTTTTAACTGCCTCTCGGTTAAGAATACAACTCTGGCAAGCGTTCAGCTTGAATGCTTGAATAGCAGCCCCTGCAGGTTGTGCAACAGCCACCATGCCACTTCATCTCCTGAGTCCATCGAGCCACCCGTTAGGTGCGTCATAACGTTGGCCAGAAACAGAGCCGGTGCTTCTTGTACGCGTCGCAGAATTTTGTCCATTGTGTGGAGACCACTGCTCACTGGGACAATAACGAACCAACTCAGCATCTGCCGCCCATGGGTTCCGACTTCCTTCCAAACAATAGAAGGGGAGGACGCAACTGCATAACTGTCACTTCTGACAGTCGATGTGAAGCTAAGCCTCGTTATGTGGTGGTTCCACGGCGTATTCAACGCCTGCCCGTTTGCGTCGGGAATGAGAATCGTGTCAGTCTGACGCTGCAAGGCTTGGCTTTAGCGGGTTTCATCTAACAAGCTCGCGGACACAAAGAGCTTATTGGAAAGCACCGCATGGATAGCAGGGATCAGATCCATGCTCAAGCGCGATTCACAACGTAGGCCGAGCCT
>Ga0209656_10002861_pt1 | contig 11196 bp, 9 predicted proteins | sample BogFormECP12_OM2_FD_188239 | JGI IMG/M metagenome (GOLD analysis project Ga0209656, IMG submission 188239) | Bog forest soil microbial communities from Calvert Island, British Columbia, Canada - ECP12_OM2 (SPAdes) (version 2) | ecosystem: Environmental > Aquatic > Freshwater > Wetlands > Bog ... | reverse complement strand
TACGAACCTGCTCTGGCAAATTTCGTGGCCAGCGCCGCTCGCGATGAAATGGCCACGCTGGCGGAAATGAGCCAAAAGCTGCCGGGACGGCGCACCGGGACCTTCGCCTTCACCGGAGCGACACTCATTGACGGCACGGGCAAGCCGCCTGTCCCCAATGCGACGGTTGTGACCCGCGACGGCAAGATCGTCGTCGCAGGACCCGGCGACAAGGTGACGGTACCGGCGGATGCGCAGCGGATTGATGTAAGCGGCAAATACATTATTCCCGGCTTGTGGGACATGCACGCGCACTACGAGCAGGTGGAGTGGGGGCCGATCTACCTGGCCGCCGGCGTGACCACGGTGCGCGATGTGGGCAATGAGTTCGACTTCATCACTGCGGTGCGCGACGCGGTAAGCAGCGGCAGCGCGCTGGGGCCGCATATGCTGCTGGCGGGCATCGTGGACGGCGATAGCCCAATGGCCATTGGCATTGCCCGCGTGAACTCGCCCGCCGATGCTGCCATGTGGGTGAAGAAATATCACGATGCCGGCTTCCAGCAGATGAAGATTTACAGCTCGGTGAAAGAAGAAAACGTGAAGGCCATTTGCGCCGAGGCGCACCAGTCAGGCATGACGGTGACCGGGCACATTCCCAACGGAATGACCGCCTACGATGGCGTGAACGACGGCATGGACCAGATCAATCACATCCACTACATCGGCGATCTCTACTATCCTAAGGGCTTCAACTTTCGCAAGGCCAGCCCTGAGGAACGCAGGAAGGTGCTGGAGTCGATCGACGTGAATTCGGCCAGCAGCCAGCAGATCGTGCAGTTCTTTAAGCAGCACGGTACGGTGATTGACCCAACGATCGCTCTGATGGAGTTTCTTGCGCAGCCGGCCGACATTCCGTACAGCGAGGTGGAACCGGGCGTTGCCAAGGTCGCGCCTGAACTCCGCGAGCAACTCACCGGCGGCGTTCCTGCGGACCAGGCGGCGCTGGCGCAGCTCAGCTTTCAACGGCGGCTGGAAATTATCGGCGCGCTGCATCGGGCCGGGGTGACCATCGTGGCCGGAACCGACCAGACGGTGCCGGGATATTCGGTCTATCGCGAAATCGAGCTCTACGTGCAGTCTGGATTCACGCCCCTGGAAGCTTTGCAGGCCGCGACCCTGGTGCCCGCGCGAGTGATGAAAGTTGACGGCGAGAGCGGAACCGTGGAGGCGGGCAAGCGCGCCGACCTTGACATTCTGGACGCCAATCCGCTGGAGAACATCCACAACATTCGCAGCGTGCATTGGGTCGTCGCCAACGGGGTGCTGTATGATCCGGCTCCGCTGTGGGAGAGCGTGGGGTTCAAGCCGTAGCAGTTGTTTCCGCATTGTTGCGGCGGGGCCTCGCGTGGGTACCTCTCCCGCTCTGAAGTTTTCCACCCGCACGAATCAGGTTGCATTCTGCGGCGCTGCTGATATGATTCGCGACGATGAAATTACCTGATTGGCTGCGTACTTTCTTGATGAAAGTGAACGGTTGGCTTGGTGGCTTCTGGACCAGCTACGAGCAAGATTATTTCGACAACCTGATGGCGGAGTTCGACGCATCGGAGGCAAAGACTCCAGAGGAGATCGAGGCGCGCGTCGAGGCGCTACGCCAACGAAAATCCGCGAATGCGAACGCCGCCTGCGAACTGGAGTTGTTGCTCATCCGGACGGCCAGCCCGGAATACTTGAGTGAAGTGCTTCCTGTATTGCGCAAGCGATTGCAAGACGTGACCGGCGAGGACCCACCGAAAATCCCAGAGCAAGTTACTGACGAAATTCAAAGAGCAGAGGCCAGGTATCTGGTCGTGCATCTGCACCGCTTCTACATTTTGAACCATCGATTTGAAGCCGTTCGACAGCGGTTGATCTTCTACATGTTTTTGGTCCTGGTTTTGTCGTTGTTCGTGGCCTACAAGGTAAGTATCCGGCACAACCAAGGGAGTAACCCCACGATCATTGCCATGGTGATCGGCGTCGGCGCCTTAGGAGGGTTTACCAGTTCCTTGCAACGCGTCTACACAATGACCTCGGGAAACGATCCCATCGGCGCAACCCAGGCATTGCTGGCAAGCCGGGCAAGCATTTTGGCCAGCCCGATACTGGGCATGATTTTCGCTTTGGCTTTGCACCTTTGCTTCATGGGTGGACTTTTAAGTGGCGATGTGTTCCCCAACCTCCAGGTGCACGGGGTGAGCGATAAGACCACTTTCTTTAACTTCTTCTGGGCGACCGTTGAAGCCAAGCCCTCGGATTTTGCCAAGACCCTGGTTTGGTCTTTCATCGCTGGCTTCGCTGAACGTTTTGTACCTGATCTGCTCGATTCCTTCGCAGCCAAAGCCGATAAGAAATGATTCATTCCATGGACGAGGCCACGGTCGAGAATGACAGTAATGCTTAGCAGGGGCTAATCGAAAATGCGTGGCCGAATTGGTCGTTTAGAAGACCAGAACCAAACGTCAAAGCAGTAAATATGGGAAGACTTCTCTTTGCGGCGATACTGTTTGTTCCTTCAGTGCTGTTGTCCCAAACATTCCCGCCAAGCGGGGCGCCGCCCCCGCCCGCGACCGACAAGTTTGGGGGACTGACTGCCCTGCCCTCACCGGCAGGCGCGACGGGCTACTTCCGCATCGAAGAGGCGGTCCGCGGCAATGGCAGCGTGAAGCGCTGGAACTTCTTCTCTCCAATGGGCAACGCCTTGTATGTGCGGGGGGTTCAGAATGCCACCTACGGCACCATCGAGCACGCGGTGATGGCGCCTTATGGTGACAACCGGACTTCATGGTTCACCCGCACCCTGAAGCGCATTCAGTCCTGGGGCTTCAACATCATCGGCGACTACTCGCACCTGGCTTTTCTGCCGGTCGGAAATCAGGCTGGAGGGCCGGGCGGGGCGGTGGTAAAGATGCCGTTCATCATGATGCTGCGCCCCGCGGCCGAGGCCACCTACCATCCCGACCACTGCGGCTACAAGCAGCCCATCAAGGACATCATCGCCGGCGTGCCGAGCCACTACGGCATCTGGGACGGCACACCCATGCTGGACCCCTTCGAGCCGATGTGGCCGGCGTGCGTGAACGCCGAAATCAAGCAGTGGCGCAACAACTTCAGCAGCGGGGAGTTCAAGAACATCCCCTGGATCGTTGGCATCACGACGGACGATGCCGATTTCCTGTGGGCGCTGAAGGGAACGGGCGACAATCCGCTCAAGCCCAACAGTTATCCGCACATGGGTTTTTTGATCGCGGTCGCGAATTTCAACTACAAGGACCACAAAGATCCCAAGCTTTATGCGAAGTATGCCTGGAGCGCTTACCTGGAGAAGAAGTACGGGACGATTGCGGCACTCAACGCAGCCTGGGGCAGCGACTACACCAGCTTCGGCGATGACGGCGGTTACGGCACAGGGACTGGAGTGCTGGACGAAGATGGAAGGCACAAGGCGTGGTTGGGGGCCGATCCCTACATGCTGACCGGAGCCAAGCCGGCCGTGCAGGCTGACCTCGACGCCATGCTCTATGGGTACGTCTTTACCTTTGAGTCGGTGGCAGTGCGGGCCATTCGGGCCTACGACAAGAACCACCTGATCCTGGGACCGAATGCGCTCGGGGGTTCGGGCGCCTATGGGCCCAGGCCGCAGGTTTTGCCGGCGCTGGCGGAGGCGGGCGTGGATGTGCTTTATCTTGACTACGATTCGGTGTATCCGCAGAACGTCAAGACGGCAACTGCAGCCTACGATAAAACCGGCAAGCCGGTGCTGCTGTGGTATGGGCTGAGCGCCAACCAGGATTCGGGCTGGCGCGGGCAGAACTCGGGCACCGACGCCGACTATCGTACGCAGGAAAAACGCGGTCAGGTCTATGCCGACGACCAGCAGTACATCTTCAACGCCCGGGCCGCAGACGGGTCATACCCCATTGTGGGAGTGAACTTCTGGGGATTGACCGACGACACGCCAAGCGAGCACACCAACTGGGGGCTGATCTCCAATCGCGACAATCCCTACGACGGCAAGTGCGCCGTGCGGGCAACGGCGGCGAAGGACCCGTGGGGCGCTCACTGTGGAGGCGAGGCGGCCGACTATGGCGACTTCCTAAGGGCCGTGACCGCAGCCAATGCGGCGATCGTGCAGCAAATGATCAGTGAGGCAAAAGCGGCGCCCAAGACCCCTGCCGGACCCTGATTCGCTGCACGACGAAAAGAACCCCGGTTCACTCCGGCGACGATACGGGGCTCGTCAACGGGGCCGGTGTCAGGCCCATGAACGAAGTGCCGAGGAACTTCCCGCTGGCATTGAATTTCCAGGCGAACAAGGCGTTCCCGGCGTCGCTACAGGTCGGGCACCCATTGCGCAGCGGATAGCCCACGATAAACGTCCATCCCTCCGTTCCCATTTGCGGGTTGGGCCACGTGTGTCCGTCGCGATTGCCGGGAAAGAGTGCGACCTTGGGAAACAGGCTTTTCAAGCCCTGGAACTGAAAACTCTGCTCCATGCCCTTCTGGTCGAGCTGCTTCAGGTCTTCGGTATTGACGAACTCGGGGTCGCCGTTGACCAGAAACAAGCCATAGTTGCTCGGTTTGTGCAGCGGATACACCACCCAACCGACGTTGATCTTCCCGGCGTGAGTTACACGGGTCAGGATTGCGAGCTCGCCATGGTTCTCCTTGTAAAACTCGCGGGTGAAGCCCACCGCGCCAGGAGGCGCGCCGGCCTTGGCCATCTGCGCCATGAAGCAGTCGGCGTACTTGCGTCCATCCGACGGATTACCGCACACCTTGTTCGCCGTGGCGACCAGGTTCTCTGGCGGCTGCCAGACATCGACTGGGACGACGGGTTTGTCTTGCGCAAGACAATGGCTGGTGAAGACAAGTGCAACGACGAATAAAAGTAGCTTACGCATAGGCTCCCTTTGTTGCCATCTGGGATTGAAAATTGAGTTTAGCCGCGCAAAGGCGCTTCGGCAAACCGCGCGGTTGCTATTGCGGAGGTTGCTGCCCACCCGTCGGCGTGCGGTCTGGACGCATCAGCTTCGGCGGCGGCGGTGTGGGAATGTATTTCGTGCCGAGGAACTTTCCTTTGGCATCGAAGTCCCAGGAAAACTTTGCCAATCCTGTGGGCGCGCAGGCGTGGCATCCATTGAGCAGCGGATAACCGACGATGAACTGCAGCCCGCCATCGAGCAGGGGCTTGGTCTGGGGCCAGGTGTTGCCGCTGCGGTCGCCCGGCCACAGGTCGGTCTTTGCGTACTTCTGCTTCACTGCCTGGTACAGCGGATTTTGCTCCATGGCGGCGCGATCAAGCTTCTTGAGATCATCCACGTCCAGGATCGCAGGGTCGCCGTTGACCAGCAGCAGGCCGCAATTGTCGTTGGCGCGCAGGGGATACATCACGCGGGCCTCGTCCACGGGCCCGACCTTGTGGAACTCGGTCATGATGCCGACCTGGCCGTCGCTTTGGCGATAGAACATGCGCGTGAAACTCACGGCGTCGGTAGGCGCTCCCGCTTTCGGCATCTGGTCAATGAAACACTCGGCGTAGTTCGGGGGATTGCTCTTGTCGCAGGCGGCGTGGGCGTTGGTGATGAAGTCCTGCGGCGGCTGCCAGACTGCTGAAGGGCCGATCTTGCCGGGAGTCTGCGCGGCGGGCTGCGAAGTGGCGGTCCCACTTTGTGGGAGAGCATCAACGGATGTCATAACTAAGCAAATGAGCACCGTGAAGACAAGCGATTTTCTCAAGTTGGTCCCTTTATGCAAGACTCCCCTCAGCGTATGGAACGGCCATGGTCGGCGATCTTGCAACTTTCGAGGTATCAACAAATGTAAACGATTCTGGGAGTGACCCGTCAAACCAGCGATGCGTGACCCAAGTCACAGACGCCTGGTTAATTCGCGGGCGAGAATACTGCCAGCATGAGTTTGCAGCGCACAATGCGGAGACTCTTGTCGCTGACCGTGGCGCTGAGCGTCGGCTTGTGGGCGCAGTGTGGATTGGCGATGCTCTCCGTTGCCAGCCAAGCGCGGCAATGCCATGCCGCGATGTCCCATGCGCATCATCTGGCGGCCGCGATGCCGTGTTGCCCGCCACACGCAGCATCGGCTGCGGTTCACCTTATTGACCCTCCCCCATGCTGCGACCTGAGCAGCCAACCGGCGCGGCCGCTGGCCTCCGCAGTTGAGTCGGGCAAGTTTCGCTCCGGCCAGTTCAGTGCCAATGGCTCTGCAGGCGCGATGTTCATTCCGCCGCAGCAAAGTTCCGCGTTTCTCCGGGTTGCCGATTCTCCGCCGTTCGTCAAACCCGTCTTCGACCTGAAGACCGACCTTAGGATTTAGAGCGAATCCCCATTCCGCTGCTTCTTTGCGACGGTGCCGTGCACCGTTGCGCTTGCACGGCAGCGGACTACAAGGTCCGCTCCAACCGAATTCTGAGGACACTATGAAATCGAAACTTCTGGTAATTGTGAGCACATTAGTTATGGCTCTGGCCCTGATGGCCCAGAGCGCAACCCAAACCACGCCGCCGCCCGCCGGCGATCAGGCCAAGACCTGCGCTTGCTGCAACCACGACAAGGCCGACGGCAAGATGGCGTGTTGCGGCAAGGACGGCAATTGCTGCTGCAAGGATGGCAAGTGCGACATGATGTCGAAAGATGGCAAGGACGCCATGACACATGAGCACATGATGTCCGGCGACGACAAGGCCGCGAACAAATGCCCCATGATGGCCAAAGACGGCAAGATGTCATGCTGCGGCAAAGATGGCGGCTGCTGCAAAGACGGCAAGTGCAACATGGCCAAGGACGGCAAGAGTTGCTGCGACGGCGAGCAGTGCGCGCGTCCGCAAACAGGAGCCTAGTTAGTTCCGGGCGGTGCGCGGCATCGACCACCCTAACCCGTGCAAGGGCTGCGCGGGTTGGGGGCCCCGGTCAGCCGCGCACTGCAACCCGGATGGAAAACTGCTCATGACTATTCAGATGAGCTGTCGCCGAGGAGAACACCAACAGGCCGCGGCATTGGGCTCTTCCTTCTCACATCCCCGGGAGCTTCATGCCCGCCATGCGCCGGGCGAAGCTGGGCTTGCCCATGGTCTTGAACATTTTGCGCATTTGGGCGTACTGGCGCAGCAGTTGGTTCACTTCCTGCACGCTGGTGCCGGAGCCGCGGGCGATGCGCTTGCGGCGGTTGCCGTTGATGACCTCGTGATGGTCGCGCTCGTAGGGCGTCATGGAGTTGATGATGGCTTCAACGCGGTTGATCTGTTTCTCGTCCACATGGTCAGCCGCCTTTTGCATGTTAGCGAAAGGGCCGATCTTGGGCATCATGCCCATGATGCTCTGCAATGAGCCAAGCTTCTTCACCTGCCGCAATTGATCGCGAAAATCTGCCAGCGAGAAGCCGTCGCCGCTGAGCGCCTTGCGCGCGAATTCTTCCGACTTCCCCCTGTCAAGCTTGGATTCGGCCTTCTCGATGAGCGAGAGGATGTCGCCCATGCCGAGGATGCGCCCGACGATGCGGTCGGGGTGGAACGGTTCGAGCGCGTCGTACTTTTCGCCTACGCCAATGAACTTGATGGGCTGCCCGGTCACGTTGCGAATGGAGAGGGCCGCGCCGCCGCGGGCGTCACCGTCCATCTTGGTGAGCACCACGCCGGTCAGAGTGAGCTTCTTGTGGAATTCGTCGGCCGAGCGCACCGCGTCCTGGCCGGTCATGGAGTCGGCGACGAAGAGGATCTCCTGCGGGTTCAGGATCTTCTTCAGCGACTGCATTTCGTCCATCAACAGCTCGTCGATGTGCAGGCGGCCGGCGGTATCCACGATGAGCACATCGCAAGCGTTGTTGATGGCCTCGCGGCGTGCTTCCTTCACCAGCCGCTCGACGGTCGCGGTGTTGGATTCTTCAACCTTGCCTTCGTAGAGATGCGCCTTAATGGCGTTGGCGACCACCTTGAGCTGCTCGCGCGCGGCGGGACGATAGACGTCGACCGAAACCAGCATAGGCCGGTGCCCGCCTTGCTTCAGCCAGTTGGCCAGCTTGCCCGAGGTGGTGGTCTTGCCGGAGCCTTGCAAACCGGCCATCAGCACGACCGTCGGCGGCTGCGAGGCGAATTTCAGCTTGGCGGTGTCTTTGCCCAGGACGCCAATCAGTTCATCGCGAACAATCTTGACCACCTGTTCGGCGGGCGAGAGCGCGGTCATCACTTCCTGGCCCAGCGCCTTCTCACGGATGTGGTCGACCAGCTCTTTGACGACCTTGAAATTGACGTCGGCTTCGAGCAGCGCCAGGCGGATTTCCTTCAGCGCTTCGCCGATGTTTTCTTCCGTCAGCGTGCCCTGTCCGCGCAGGTTCTTGAAGGCGCGCTGGAGCTTTTCTGTGAGGTTCTCAAACATTGTTCAGGAGTCCAAAACTTTGGATGGAGCGGGGAACCAGTTGGTTTCCACCGCGAAGAATCAGGATATCACGCTGTACGCGCCTGGCCCGGCGTCGTCCGATAGACCTCGGCCGCGGCTAGCACTGTGTTGGCGTGAATTGCCACAGTGTCCTCGATGCGCAGCGCATAACCTCCGGCAAGGGTAACCATCACCGGGATGTCGTGCGCGCGCGCCGCGCGAAAAACAAGTTCGTCGCGGCGCTTCAATCCCTCGATAGTGAGGTCGAGGCCGCCAAGCTGGTCTTCACGATAAGGATCGGCGCCAGCCACGTAGCTGATGAGCTCAGGCTCAAACTGCCGCAATCCGGAACTGAGGGCGTTGTCGAGCCAGGCAAGATATTCCAGATCGCCGCAGCCGTCGGGCAAATTGACGTCAATGGAAGACGGCGGCTTGACGAACGGGTAGTTGTTTTCCTGATGCAGCGAGATGGTGAACACGTCTGTGGTGGGCGCCTCGGTCATGGTCGCTCCAGGCGGAGCGCCAAACGCAGCCGCCGACCAGGACGGCAGCTTGTTGGGCTTATACGCAGCGTTGCCGAAGATGAATGCCGTCCCGTTGCCCTGATGCACATCGCAATCTACTGTCATCGCGCGGCCGATCAGCCCGCGCTTCTGCATCACGCGGATGGCCACCGCGAAGTCGTTGAGCATGCAGAAGCCTTCGCCATGCTCAGGAAAAGCATGATGAAAACCGCCCCCGATATTGATGCAGACTCCGTCCTTCAGCGCGCGCTCCGCCGCGAGAATCGAGCCGCCGGTGTGCAGCATAAAGGCATCCACCACCTGCGGCGAATAGGGAATCTCCATTTCCAACTCTTCGCGCGCGCTCAGGCTGCCTTCCATCAGCTTGCTGACATAGAGCGGCGAGTGCACCAGCATGACATCATCCTCGCTGGCGGGCCGAGGAACCAGGAAGTCGCTTTCGTCGGCAACGGGTTGGTGGACCAGGAGCTCGCGAATCAGCCGGTATTTGTCGGCGCGAAAAATGTGTTCGCCGAAAGGCAGGAGATATCTTTCGCTATAGACCAGTTTGAAGGGCAACATGGGCCGGTACGCGCAACCCCGATTGTAGAACCGTAGCGGAAGAAACCGCCAGCACAACCGTGGTTGTCCCAACTTTGGTGTAGGGCTGACCCGATAAACCCGCCACCAAGGGTGGAGGCACTTTTTCTTGCTTTACTCAGCCGCAAAAAATGCTGCAAACTCCGAAAAGCGTAAAGGAGGCTGTATCGATGAAACAAGCCGTGCGACTTACGTTAGGGTTGTTAGTAATCTCTCTGGCGCTGCTGGCAACGGGCGTCGCCCAGGACCAATACACCGAAGGCACAGTAGAGCGCGTCGTCTTAGTCCATATCCTTCCCGGACACTTCAACGGGTTCATGGACGACATTAAGACCAACCTCAAGCCGATCTGGGACGCCGAGAAGAGCTGCGGGATCATTCAGGATTACGGCATTTTCCTGAACCAGACCAAAGCCAGCGTCGATGACTGGGACATCGGGTTCATCCTGACCTACAAGAATTTTGCAGCTCTCGATGGCCTGGGAATGAAGGTCCTCGAGCTGCGTATGAAGCAGTTTGGGGACAAGAGCAAAGAGCAGAAGGTGATCGACAAGCGCGTCGATAATGCGCGAGCGGTTGCCAGCTATCTCACACGGGACATCACGATGAAGTAGCTGCTTTCCCAGTAGAACCGGAGTGTGTGGCGGCGCTTCGCGAGAACGCCGTCCTTTTCGTTTAGTATGACGCTGGATGGCAACTGCCGCCCAACTCGCTTCGCTTCGTCGCGCCGCGAGCTACAACGTGCTGGCAACTGCGGGCCTTGTGCTGGTGACGGTGTTTGTGGCCTGCGCATTATTTGCACCGTGGATTGCCCCGCAAGACCCGGCGCGAATCGATCTGCCGGCGCGCCTGATGGGCCCATCAGCCTCGCACTGGTTCGGCACGGATGAACTCGGGCGCGACATCCTCTCGCGCATCATCTACGGCGCGCGCATCTCGATCCTGGTCGGCAGTTGCGTGGTCGCGGCGTCCCTCACTCTGGGAATGATCTTCGGCTCGATCGCGGGTTACTACGGAGGCGTCATCGATCGCGTGCTCAACGTGGTGGTGATGAACGCCTTCATGTCGTTCCCCGGAATCCTGCTGGCCATCGCGTTCGTAGCGTTTCTTGGGCCCGGCATCTTTAATCTGATCTTTGCCCTGTCGCTCGGCGGATGGGTGGGCTACGCGCGCCTGGTGCGCGCGCAGGTGCTGGCCGTGCGGGAGCGCGAATTTGTCGAGGCCGCCCGCGCGCTGGGCGCCAGCGACGCGCGGATCGTGGTGCGGCACATCTGGCCCAACATTATTCAGCCGATCATCGTGCAGGCCGCCATCGGCATGGCGGGCGCGATTCTGGCGGAAGCCACCATGAGCTTCCTCGGGCTGGGCGTGCCGCCGCCGGCGGCCAGTTGGGGCTCGATGCTAAACGACGCCCGCTCGCACCTCTTCGACTCGCCCCACCTGGTGCTCTTCCCGGCCGCCGCGGTCATGCTGGCCGTGCTGTCGTTCAACTTTATCGGCGACGGGCTGCGCGACTACCTCGATCCCAGATCCAGAATCGAGGTAGGACTATAGCGTCCGCTGCCGTCAAGCGTTTACGTTAATCGGCGTTGCCTGCGTCGTCGCGGTGCTGCTCACCGCACCGCTTCCGAACTGCTGCCAAATCTGCTCCATGGTTGCGAAAGCCTGCTGCGCCGCCGAAAGAT
>Ga0209656_10002860_pt1 | contig 11196 bp, 7 predicted proteins | sample BogFormECP12_OM2_FD_188239 | JGI IMG/M metagenome (GOLD analysis project Ga0209656, IMG submission 188239) | Bog forest soil microbial communities from Calvert Island, British Columbia, Canada - ECP12_OM2 (SPAdes) (version 2) | ecosystem: Environmental > Aquatic > Freshwater > Wetlands > Bog ... | reverse complement strand
TGGGCAATTATCGGGCGGCCACGCAGGTCGCGCTGGGCAACGGCGACAACGACTCCACCCCCGCGTTCGACAAACTCGACCGCGCCCTGGGCAAGGCGATGGAGCAGAGTCGCAACGAACTGCGCGACGACATCCTCAACGCACGCCGCGGCCTGGCCGGCGCGACGGTCGGCGGTGTGGTGCTCAGCCTCGGCGCGGCCGTCGCTGTCGCACTTGGGTTGTGGCCCCGGCTGAGCGAGTACCGATGACCAGACATCCGCTCCGCATCGTGTGCGCCCTGGCGGCGGCGTTGGTGCTGGCCGGGTGTAGCGAATCGGCTGCGATGGTCGTGAACCCGGTGCCGACGCTGCCGCCGCCCACACCGGCCGGTATGGAGGAGATGCCGCCCCAGCCGCCACTGCCGCCGGACAAGTCCGCCGACAGCTGTAACCCCACCGCCAGCCTGCGCCCGTTCGACAACCCGGCCGACGCCGACGCCGCGGTGGCCAGCATCCGTGCTCGCGGCCGACTGATCGTCGGCCTGGACATCGGCAGCAACCTGTTCAGCTTCCGTGACCCGATCACCGGCGAGATCACCGGCTTCGACGTCGACATCGCCGGCGAGGTGGCACGCGATATCTTCGGCAACCCGTCGCAAGTCGAGTACCGGATCCTGTCGTCTGACGAGCGGATCACCGCGCTGGAGAAGTCGGAGGTCGACATCGTCACCAAGACGATGACCATCACCTGCGAGCGGCGCAAGCAGGTGAACTTCTCCACCGTTTACCTCGACGCCTACCAGCGCATCCTGGCGTCGCGCGACTCCCCGATCACCAAGCCCTCCGATCTTTCCGGCAAGCGGGTCTGCGTGGCCAGGGGCACGACATCCCTGCAGCGGATCCGGGAGATCGCGCCGCCGCCGATCGTGGTGGAGGTGGTGAACTGGGCCGACTGTCTGGTGACGCTGCAGCAGCGGCAAGTCGACGCGATCAGCACCGACGACTCCATCCTGGCCGGACTGGTTTCCCAGGACCCCTACCTGCACCTCGTCGGGCCCAACATGGGTACTCAGCCGTACGGCATCGGGATCAAGCTGGATGACACCGGGCTGGTACGGTTCGTCAACGGCACGCTGGAACGTATCCGCCGCGACGGCACCTGGAATGCCCTGTACCGCAAGTGGTTAACGGTGCTCGGTCCGGCGCCGGCTGCGCCGAGCCCAAGGTATGTGGACTGATGGCCGAGCAACCGGCGGATCAGGAACGCCAAGACGTGGACGACGGCTCGCAGGATAGCGACCTCGGCCCGGGCACCCAGCCCGCCGACGCGACGGTGGATTCGTCCTCGCAGGGGCGGCCGGTGACCACGCAAGCGGTCTTCCGCCCCTTCGACGACGACTCCGAAGCCACGCCGGTGCACGCCGTGGACACCGAGCCGCAAGAACGTGCGAAGCCGACGAAGCGGGCATCGGTCCGGCGGCTGGGCGGCGGCCTGGTCGAGATTCCGCGGGTGCCCGACATCGACCCGCTCGAAGCATTGATGCCCAATCCGGTTGTGCCGGAGTCCAAACGGTTCTGCTGGAACTGTGGGCGACCCGTCGGCCGATCCAGCGTAGAGGCCAAGGCACAGTCGGAGGGCTGGTGCCCCTACTGCGGAAGCCCGTATTCGTTTCTGCCGCAACTGAATCCGGGCGACGTCGTTGCCGGTCAGTACGAAATCCGGGGCTGCATTGCGCACGGCGGGCTGGGCTGGGTGTACCTGGCGCTGGACCGCAACGTCAACGATCGTCCGGTGGTGCTGAAGGGTTTGGTGCATTCCGGCGACGCGGAGGCCCAGGCGATCGCCATGGCCGAGCGACGATTCCTCGCCGAGGTCGTGCACCCGTCGATCGTGCAGATCTTCAACTTCGTCGAGCACACCGACCGGCACGGGGAACCCGTCGGCTACATCGTGATGGAGTACGTCGGTGGGCAATCGCTCAAACGTCGCAAAGGCGACCGGCTGCCCGTCGCCGAAGCCATCGCCTACGTGTTGGAAATCCTTCCTGCACTGAGCTATTTGCATTCGATCGGCTTGGTGTACAACGACCTCAAGCCGGAAAACATCATGCTGACCGAGGAACAGCTCAAGCTGATCGACCTGGGGGCGGTGTCGCGGCTCAACTCGTTCGGCTATCTTTACGGCACACCGGGTTACCAGGCTCCCGAGATCGTGCGGACCGGCCCGACGGTGGCCAGCGACATCTACACGGTCGGGCGCACCCTCGCGGCTCTGACGCTGAAGCTGCGCACCCGCGGCGGGCGGTACGTCGACGGGCTACCCGAAGACGACCCGGTGCTCAGCAAGTACGACTCGTTCGCCCGGTTACTGCGTCGCGCAATCGATCCCGATCCACGGCGGCGATTCACCAGCTCCGAGGAGATGTCCGGGCAGCTGTCCGGTGTGCTGCGCGAGGTGGTCGCTCAGGACACCGGCGTGCGGCGGCCGGGCCTGTCGTCGATCTTCAGCCGCAGCCGCTCCACGTTCGGGGAGGACCTGTTGGTCGCGCATACCGACGTATACCTGGACGGCCACGTGCATTCGGAGAAGCTGACCGCCAAGGAGATCGTCACCGCGCTGCAAGTCCCGCTGGTGGATCCGGCCGACGTCGCCGCACCGCTGCTGGGGGCGACCGTGCTGTCCCAGCCGGTGCAGACGCTGGACTCGTTGCGCGCATTCCGCCATGGCGCAATGGATTCCGAGGACATCGACTTGTCGGAGTCGGTCGAGCTGCCGCTGATGGAGGTGCGGGCGCTACTGGACCTCGGCGATGTGGCCAAGGCCACCCGCAAGCTCGACGATCTGGCCGAGCGGGTCGGCTGGCGATGGCGGCTGGTCTGGTACCGCGCGGTCTCCGAACTGCTCACCGGCGACTACGAGTCGGCCAGCAAGCACTTCAGCGAAGTGCTGGACACCTTCCCCGGCGAGTTGGCGCCCAAGATGGCGCTGGCCGCGACCGCCGAATTGGCCGGCAGCTCAGACGAACACATGTATTACGAGGAAGTCTGGAACACCGACGACGGGGTGATCTCGGCGGCCTTTGGGCTAGCTAGAGCCCAGTCGGTGGAAGGGGATCGCGAAGGCGCGGTACGCACTCTCGACGAAGTACCTGCCACATCAAGGCATTTCACCACCGCTCGGCTGACCAGTGCGGTGACGCTGCTGTCCGGCCGGTCGGCGAGCGAGATCACCGAAGAGCAGATCCGCGACGCCGCACGGCGGGTGGAGGCGCTGCCACCGACCGAGCCGCGGGTGCTGCAGATCCGCGCATTGGTGCTGGGCAGCGCGTTGGACTGGCTGGGAGAACACGAGGCCAGCACCAACCACATTCTCGGCTTTCCGTTCACCGAACATGGGCTGCGGCTTGGCGTCGAAGCGTCGCTGCGGGGGCTGGCCCGGGCGGCGCCCACCCAGGCGCACCGCTACACGCTGGTCGACATGGCCAACCGGGTGCGGCCAACGTCCACGTTCTGACTGGGGCCCGTAACCAGGGCCGCAAGCAAATCGCAAGAAAAGTCGGGCACAGTTAGGCCATGGCCGGCCAGTCGGATGGGTGGATCACGACTGCTCGCGTGCTGCGCCGGACCGGGTTCGGGGTAACCGGCCCACAGGTAGACGTGGTGGCTGCCCAAAATTGGTCGAAATACGTCGACGCCGCCCTGGCTGCCGATCCCGACGCGGACCCGGGCGCCGTGGCGACACCGATGCCGACGCCACCCACCCTGCGCGGCCCGGGCAAGGGGGCGTCAGTGGACGTCCGCAAAGAGTTCAACCAACAAATCGCCGGGCAGATGAACGAGCTGTCGGATTGGTGGTTGCGCCGCATGGTCGCCGTGCAACAGCCTATCCACGAAAAGCTGACGCTGTTGTGGCACAACCACTTTGCCACCTCCGCCGAGAAGGTGCGGGACGCAGCCCACATGGCGGCGCAGAACCAAAAACTGCGCACCCTGTCGCTCGGCGATTTCCACAACCTCGCATACGCCATGTTGACCGACGCCGCGATGCTGCGCTGGCTGGACGCACAGACCAATACCGCCAAGGCGCCCAACGAGAACCTGGCCCGCGAGTTCATGGAGCTGTTCACGCTCGGGCACGGCGATGGCTACTCCGAGGACGACGTGCGGGAAGGCGCACGCGCACTGACCGGTTGGGTCATTCGGCCTTTCAGCGATCCGATGATGGTGCCTAGACGCCACGACCACACGGCCAAGACGATTTTCGGGGTCACCCGCAATTTCGACGCGCAGGGATTCTGCGAACTCGTGCTGGGCCAACCGAAATCGCCGCAATACGTCGCCGGCCGACTATGGCAGCAACTGGCGTCGGATACCCCGCCGTCGCCGCAGGCGCTCGACCGCTTGGTCAGCGCCTACGGCCCCGGTCGCAACCTGCGGGCGTTGACTCGGGCGATCCTCACCGACGACGAATTCGTAGGTAGCCGGGCGGCCATCGTCAACACGCCGGTCGAGTGGCTGATCGGCGTGATCCGCACCCTGCGCGTCCCCGTCGACAACCCGGCGCGGCCGAAGATGGCCGACGCCGTGCTCAAATCGCTGGGGCAGCGCCCTTTTTACCCACCAGACGTCGGCGGCTGGCCGCACGGCCGGGTCTGGATGTCGACCGCCAGCGCCGACGTCCGGATGCGCGCCGCGAGCCTCATGGCACGGAGCGGTGACCTGTCCACGGTCGAAGAAACCGCCGCTAGCGACCGGATCGACGCCGTCGGCTACCTGATCGGGATCGGGGTATGGTCGGACCGGTCCGTCGCGGCGCTGCAACCGTTGGTGCGCACGCCGGTTCAGCTGGTCGCCGCCGCCGTCAATACGCCCGAATACCTGACGTCTTAGCGAGTATGCCGATGCCTGATCTGAGTCGCCGCAAATTCCTGATCGCCAGCGCCGGTCTTAGCGCGGCCGGTCTGCTGTCGGGGGCATGCGCCGTCAGCTGGCCCGATCTGATGCGGGAAGCTAAGCAGCGGCCCCTGGCCGAGGGCAGCGGCGTTTTGGTGATCGTCACACTCTACGGCGGCAACGACGGCATCAACACCGTGATCCCCCACGCCGACAACGCTTATCACGATGCCCGACCCGAATTGGCTTATGCCCCGGGCGATGTGCTGAACCTCGACGGCCAGCTCGGCCTGAATCCGGCGCTCAAAGGTCTGGCTCAGCAATGGCAGAACCAGAAGCTGGCGATCGTGCGCGGCGTGAGCTACCCGAAACCCGACCACAGCCACTTCCGCTCGATGGACATCTGGCAGACCGCGTCGCCGGCCGAACCCGTCTCGACCGGGTGGATTGGTCGCTGGCTGGATGCCACTGGCAACGACCCGCTGCGCGCGGCCAACATCGGGTCCGTCCTACCGCCGCTCGCGGTCGGTGAAAAGTGCACGGCAGCAGCACTTACGGCGTCGGGAAAGCCAGAGTCCGCGGACAAGTTCGCCGCGACGATGGACGCTCTTGGCGCCGACGACCCCAACGACACGCCGGCCATGGCGGCGGTCTGCGACGCCTATCGCGCCACCCGCACCACCGACACGACGTTCGGTCCGATCAAGCCCTCCGGCGAGAAGGGCGAGAAACACAACTCACTGGCCGGCCAGCTGAGCATGGTGGCGGCGGCGGTGAAAGCGGCGGTGCCCACCCGGGTTTACGCGGTCCAGCTGGGCGGATTCGACACGCATGCCGACGAGAAAACGACGCAACAGCGTCATCTGCAGACGTTGGACGAGGCCGTGACCCCGTTCCTGCAGCAGATGGCCGGTGACCGGTACGGCAAAAACGTGGTCCTGCTGGCCTATTCGGAATTCGGAAGACGGGTAAAGGCGAACGCCTCGCAGGGCACCGATCACGGCACAGCCGGGCCGGTGTTCATCGCCGGAGCGCCGGTCAAGGGCGGCTTTTACGGCGACGAGCCCAGCCTCACCGACCTCGACAACGGCGACCTCAAACCCACCACCGATTTCCGGGACGTCTACTACGAGCTGCTGTCAAAGACGCTTCAGACCGACCCGACACCATCAGTCGGGACCGGCCGCCGCAGCCTCGGCTTCCTCTGAGCGACGGCCGCTGCCGAAAGTCCGGATACCGGAATAAGTTTCACGAAATACGAATAAATTTCCTCCGAGATTCCGGAACCTTCTCAACTCAGCCGCAGCTACAGTTGGCCTGCCCGTGTCGATTAACCCGGCGGCGACCTGACGGCCAACCTCACCGGCGTCGCCTCCGAACCGCTTGCGGGCTGGTTCCGTAAGACTTCCCATGCGGTGCCGACGGGCGGGAGGAACCGTTGGCACCGCATGGGTCGCTCCCGCGACACTGCGCGTCGGGCCAGCGCACCCTCAGCCTCCTCTGAGCCACCGCCAAAAATCCGTCGTGGCGGAGCTGCTCCCCACGTTGTTCTGCTCCCTAGGACGCGGTGCCGGCGCCCGGGGGCCCGCCGGCACTGCTTTGGAAAGTTGCCGAACACTAGTTCGAATGCGCTCTGAGTGCAACGCCTTTGGGCCTCTCCGCTCACTGAGAGTCGCATGAGTCCACCTGGCTGTTTCTCAGCTGTGTCTCAGTTAAGTTTTCCGGTTAATCGGATCTTGCGGAAGGGCGAAACGCTCGCAACGGGCCTCTGAGGTCGCGGTCTAGATCGCTCGCAGACAGTCGCGAGCGATCGCCAGCTCCTCGTTGGTGGGGATCACCAACACGGCGATCGGCGAGGTATCGGTCGAAATCCGTCGAGCGCCCTTAGCGGACTGCGAGTTCCGCTGCTCGTCGATCTCGATGCCCAGCGTCGTCAGCCCGCTCAACGCGTCGCGGCGCACCGAGGCGACGTTCTCGCCGATGCCCGCGGTGAAGCTCACCACATCGGCGCGGCCCAGCACCGCCAGGTAGGCACCCACATATTTGCGCAGCCGGTGGATGAACACGTCGTAGGCCAATTGCGCTGCACTGTCGCCGGATTCGATCATCTCGTGCAGCCGGCGAAAGTCTTGCTCACCGGCCAGACCCAGCAGTCCGGAGTGCGTGTTGAGCATCGATTCGACGTCGTCGACGCCGATCTTCGCGGCGCGGCACAGGTAGCCGAAGACACCGGGGTCGATGTCGCCGCTGCGGGTGCCCATCACCAGACCCTCCAACGGCGTCAGTCCCATCGACGTGTCGACCGGACGGCCGGCCGAGATCGCCGACGCCGAGGCGCCGTTACCCAGGTGCAGCACAATCTGATTCAGGTCCCGCACCGGCCTGTCCAGGAACGCCGCAGCCTGTTCGCTGACGTATTGGTGTGACGTGCCGTGAAATCCGTATCGACGGATCCCCCACTTCTTCGCCAGGTCGCGATCAATCGCGTAGGTCGCCGCCGCCGGCGGCAGGTCGTGAAAGAACGCCGTGTCGAACACCGCGACGTGCGGCACGTCCGGCAGCATCTTGCGGGCCACCTCGATGCCCTGCACGGCAGGCGGATTGTGCAATGGCGCCAGCACGGACAATTGCTTGAGTTCGTCGATGACCGCGTCATCGATCACGGTCGGCTGGTAAAACGTTGCGCCGCCGTGCACCACCCGGTGTCCGACTGCCGCCAAACCGCATTTCTTCAAATCGATACCGGCCTCGCGCAATTGGTCGAACGCCATCCGCAGCGCCGCGTCGTGGTCGGCCACCGGCGAAGACGCCTCGCCGATCTGCTCGACGATGCCGTCCGCCAGCGATCTACCCGAATCCGGCTGAATCAGCTGATATTTCAGCGATGACGAGCCGGAGTTGATCACCAGCACCGTGCGGTCAGGCATGGGTCCCCTGGGCCTGGATCGCAGTGATGGCGACGGTGTTGACGATGTCTTCGACGAGTGCGCCGCGGGACAGGTCGTTCACCGGCATGTTCAGACCTTGCAACACCGGACCGATCGCGATCGCACCGGCGCTGCGCTGCACCGCCTTGTACGTGTTGTTGCCGGTGTTGAGGTCGGGGAAGATCAGCACCGTGGCGCGACCGGCGACCACCGAATCACGCATCTTGGTGGCCGCGACGGACGGATCTACCGCGGCGTCGTACTGGATAGGACCCTCGACCGGCAGCTGCGGATCCCGCGTGCGCACCAACTCCGTTGCGGCCCTGACCTTGTCGACATCGGCTCCAGTGCCGGATTCGCCGGTGGAGTAAGACAGCATGGCCACCCGCGGCTCGATACCGAATTGTGCGGCGGTACGCGCCGAGCTGATGGCGATGTCGGCTAGCTGGTCGACGGTCGGGTCGCGGACTATCGCGCAGTCGCCGTATGCCAGCACCTGATCCGGCAGGCACATCAGGAAGATGCTGGAAACCGTGGATACTCCCGGCGCGGTCCTGATGATTTCGAACGCCGGCCGGACCGTGTGCGCGGTGGTGTGCGTGGCACCGGACACCATGCCGTCGACGATGCCGTTGTACACCAGCATGGTGCCGAAATACGCCAGGTCGTGCATGATCTCATGCGCCTGCTCGACGGTGACACCCTTGTTCCTGCGCAACTCCGCGTACTGTTCGGCGAACTGGTCGGACAACTCGGTGGTGCGTGGGTCGATCACCGCTGCGTCATCCAGGTCGACACCGAGTTCGGCTGCGCGCAAGCGGATCTGAAGCTCATCGCCGAGGATGGTCAGATCCGCAATCCCGCGCTGCAGCACCCGCCCGGCCGACTTGAGGATGCGATCGTCGCAGCCTTCAGGAAGCACGATGTGCCTGCGATCCGCTCGAGCCTGCGCACGCAGCCGGTAGGTGAACATCTGCGGTGTGGTCACGGTCGGGATCGGGATGGCAAGCTGAGCAAGCAGATCCGCGATGTCGACGTGACGTTCCATCAGTTCCAACGCGGTGTCGATCTTGCGCAGCGACCCCGCGGTGACCCGCGCGCGCACCGACGCCACCGCGCTAGCCGTCTCGAAGGTACCCAGCGTGGTGGTGGCGATGATCGGCAGCCGTAGACGGAGGCCGGCCACCAGCGCGGCGATCGACGGATGCAGCTCAAACCCGCCGTTGAGGATGATGCACGACAGCGACGGAAAGCCTTCGGCGCCATGCGCGCTGGCGACCGCCAGTACCACGTCGGAACGGTCACCGGGGGTGATCACCACGACCCCGTCGCCCAGCCGCTCCAGCACATGCTCGGCGGTCATCCCCGCGACCAGGACACCGAGCACTTCGCGTCCCATCAGCGCGGCGTCACCACTCACCAGTCTTCCGTTCACGGCTTTCTGCAGCTCGGCCACCGTCGGGGCGGCCAGCAGCGGCTCGTCTGGCAGCACATAGGTCTGCGGGGCGAATGCGCGCAGCGCCTCGGCGACGGCGCTCAGCTGCGACGGCTCGCAGCGGTTGGCCACCACCGCCGCGGTATGGGCATGCTGGGCGGCCAGCTCGTCCAGACACAGCTTCACGACGTGTGCGACGTCCTCGGCGGTGCGGCCGCCGGCCCGAACCACCAGCAGCACCGGCGCGCCAAGGTTGACCGCGATACGAGCGTTGACCGACAGCTCAGCGGGGCTGGCGACATCGGTGTAGTCGCTGCCGACGATGACGACCGCGTCGCACTCGGTGGCCATCGCGTGATACCGCTCGACGATGTCGTCGATGGCGGCGTCACGATCGGAGTGCAGCTGCTTGTAGGTCACGCCGATGCAGCGCTCGTAGGGCAGGCCGGCGGTGGTCTGCGCCAGCAGCAGATCCAGGATGTAGTCGCGGTCGTCGCCGCCCACTCGCGTGATGGGCCGAAACACCCCGACTTTCGCCACCGTGGCGGCCAGTCGGTGCATGATTCCCAGCGCGATTGTCGACTTGCCGGTGTCCCCCTCGGGCGCCGCGATGTAGATCGCGGAGACCTCAAGCATGCGTCGTCAGCCCAGCCGCCGCAGCCGCGGCTCGAGGTCCTTCTGGAACAGCTCCAGGAATCGGCGCTGGTCGTGGCCCGGCGCGTGGAACACCAGGTGGTTGAGGCCCCAGGTGACGTACTGACCGACCTTTTCGACGGCCTCGTCGGGATCCGAGGACACAATCCAGCGCTTGGCGACCTGTTCGATCGGCAGCGCGTTGGCGGCCGCCTCCATTTCGATCGGGTCGTGAATGCTGGTCTTCTGCTCGGCGGTCAGCGACAGCGGCGCCCAGAACCGGGTGTTCTCCAGCGCCAGATCCGGATCGGTGTCGTAGGAGATCTTGATTTCGATCATCCGGTCGATGTCGTCCGGATTCTTGCCCGCCGCCTCCGCGCCCTCTTTCATGGCGGGGATGAGCTTGTCCTTGTACAGCTCCTCGCCCTTGCCGGAGGTGCAGATGAAGCCATCGCCCGCGCGGCCCGCGTACTTGGCGACCTGGGGTCCTCCGGCGGCGATGTAGATCGGGATGCCGCCCTCGGGTACGTCGTAAATCGAGGCTCCCTTGGTGTGGTAGTACTCGCCTTTGAAGTCGACGCGGTCGCCCAGCCACAGCTCGCGCATCAGCCGCACCGATTCGCGCAGCCGGGCGTAGCGCTCCTTGAACTCCGGCCACTCGCCCTCGTATCCGGTCGCGATCTCGTTGAGCGACTCCCCGGTGCCGACGCCGAGAAAGATGCGATCCGGGTAAAGACATCCCATGGTGGCAAACGCCTGCGCGATGACGGCCGGGTTGTACCGAAAAGTCGGGGTGAGCACCGAGGTCCCCAGGAAGAGCCGCTTCGTGCGCTCACCGACCGCGGTCATCCAGGCGAGCGAGAACGGCGCGTGCCCGCCCTCGTGCCGCCAGGGCTGGAAGTGGTCGCTGACGGTCGCGCTGTCCATGCCGTGCGCTTCGGCGGCGACCGCCAGCTCGACGAGTTCGCGCGGCGCGAATTGTTCCGCCGACGCCTTATATCCAAGTTTGAGTTCAGCCACGATGTTGTTTCTACTCCCCCCTGTCGGCGGGCGACCCGCTGCCTAGAATCTCGGGCATGGCACCGGTGCTGAAGGCCGTCACCGAGACCGTGCATCTCGCCCAAGGCGGGGCGGTCAACTGGCTACTGGTCACCGACGACACCGGGGTCATGCTGATCGACGCCGGATATCCGGGTGACCGCGACGACGTGCTCGCTTCGTTACGGCAGCTGGGATACGAAGCCGAAGACGTGCGCGCGATCGTGCTCACCCACGCCCATATCGACCACATGGGCTCGGCGATCTGGTTCGCCAAAACCCACGGCACGCC
>Ga0209656_10002859_pt1 | contig 11196 bp, 11 predicted proteins | sample BogFormECP12_OM2_FD_188239 | JGI IMG/M metagenome (GOLD analysis project Ga0209656, IMG submission 188239) | Bog forest soil microbial communities from Calvert Island, British Columbia, Canada - ECP12_OM2 (SPAdes) (version 2) | ecosystem: Environmental > Aquatic > Freshwater > Wetlands > Bog ... | reverse complement strand
CCCGTTCAGTTCCACGGCGACCGGCATGGGCGCGACCCCGGCGGGCCGCCCGGTAGGCGATCGCGATCGCGATCGCGATCGTGACCGCGGGGAGCGTAGTGACCGCGGTGACCGCGGTGACCGCGGGGAGCGTAGTGACCGCGGTGACCGGGGCCCGCGTCCCGGCATGCCCGGTGCGGCCGGCCCTGGTTCGGCTCGTCCGGGCGGTCGAGGCCCGGGTCGTCCCGGCGTCCCCGGCGGCGGTCCCGGTGGCGGCGGTACGCACAGCGACGGTGGTCCGCGTCCCGGTGGTCCGCGTCCTGGCGGCCCGCGCCCCAGCCCGATGAACATGCCGTCACGCCCGGTGAGCTCCGGCGGCCCCGGCGGCGGCGGTGGCCCGCGTCCTGGCGGCGGCCCCGGCGGCCGCGGCCCCAGGCCTGGCGGTCCCGGCGCCGGTGCCGGTCCGCGTCCCGGCGGCGGCCGTCCGGCTGGCGCCGGCCCGCGTCCTGGCGGCGGTCCCGGCGGTCCCGGCGGCGGCGGCGGTGGCGCGCGTCCCGGCGGTGGCGGTGGCGGCGGTGGCGGCGCTCCGGCCCGTCCCGGTGGCCGGGGCAGGCCCGGCGGCGGGACCGCCGGCGCGTTCGGCCGTCCCGGCGGCAAGCCGAGCCGTGGCCGGAAGTCGAAGAAGCAGCGGCGGCAAGAGTTCGACAACATGCAGGCGCCGACGATCGGCGGCGTGCAGGTTCCGCGCGGCAACGGCCAGGTCATCCGGCTGAGCCGCGGCGCCAGCCTCTCCGACTTCGCGGACAAGATCGGCGCGAACCCGGCGAGCCTGGTGCAGGTGCTGTTCCATCTCGGTGAGATGGTCACGGCCACCCAGTCGGTGAACGACGAGACGCTGCAGCTGCTCGGTGCCGAGCTGAACTACAACGTTCAGGTCGTCTCCCCGGAGGAGGAGGACCGCGAGCTGCTCGAGGCGTTCGACATCGAGTTCGGCGAGGACGAGGGCGGCGAGGAGGACCTGCAGGCGCGACCGCCAGTGGTCACGGTCATGGGTCACGTCGACCACGGCAAGACCAAGCTGCTCGACGCCATCAGGCACACGAACGTGGTGGCGCGCGAGGCGGGCGGCATCACCCAGCACATCGGCGCCTACCAGGTGGCGACCGAGATCGACGGTGACGAGCGGAAGATCACCTTCATCGACACCCCGGGCCACGAGGCGTTCACCGCCATGCGTGCCCGCGGCGCCGAGACCACCGACCTGGTGGTGCTCGTCGTGGCGGCCGATGACGGCGTGAAGCCGCAGACAACCGAGGCGCTGAACCACGCGCAGGCGGCCGGCGTGCCGATCGTGGTGGCGGTCAACAAGATCGACAAGGAAGGCGCGGACCCGGCTCGCGTGCGGGCCCAGCTGACCGAGTACGGCCTGGTCGCCGAAGAGTTCGGCGGTGACACCCAGTTCGTGGACGTGTCCGCCACGAAGCGGATCGGCCTCGACACGCTGCTCGAGGCGATCGTCCTGACCGCGGACGCCGCGCTCGACCTGCGCGCCAACCCCGACCAGGACGCCCAGGGCACCGTCATCGAGGCACAGCTCGACAAGGGCCGCGGCCCGGTGGCGACCATGCTGATCCAGCGCGGCACGCTGCACGTCGGCGACTCGATCGTGGCCGGCGACGCCTACGGCCGGGTCCGGGCCATGCTCGACGAGAACGGCGACCATCTATCCGAGGCGCCGCCGTCCCGTCCGGTGCAGGTACTCGGGCTCACCGCGGTCCCCGACGCCGGCGACAACTTCCTGGTTGTCTCGGACGACCGGATGGCCAGGCAGATCGCCGAGCGCCGCGAGGCGCGCGAGCGCACCGCCCAGTTCGCCCAGCGCAGGCGCCGGGTCACGCTCGAGGACCTGGAGTCGGCGCTCAAGGCAGGCCAGCGCGAGGAACTCCTGCTCATCATCAAGGGTGACGTGTCCGGCTCGGTGGAAGCCCTGGAGGACGCGCTGCTCAAGATCGATGTCGGCGAGGAAGTGACCCTGCGGGTCATCGGCCGGGGCGTCGGCGCGATCACGCAGGACGACGTGAACCTGGCCATCGCGTCCGACGCGCTGATCATCGGCTTCAACGTCCGTCCGGCTGGCCGGGCCGGCGAGCTCGCGCAGCGCGAGGGTGTGGAAATTCGCTACTACTCGATCATCTACCAGGCGATCGAGGAGATCGAAGCCGCGCTCAAGGGCATGCTCAAGCCCGAGTTCGAAGAGGTCCAGCTCGGCACCGCCGAAGTCCGCGAGGTCTTCCGGGTGCCGCGGGTCGGCAGCATCGCCGGCTGCATCGTCCGCTCCGGCACGATCAACCGCAACAGCAAGGCGCGGCTGATCAGGGACGGCGTGGTGATCTCCGACAACCTCACCGTCGAGTCGCTGCGCCGGTTCAAGGACGACGTGACCGAGGTCCGCGAGGGCTACGAGTGCGGTATCGGCATCGGCTACAACGACATCAAGATCGAGGATGTCGTCGAGACCTTCGAGATGCGGGAGAAGCCGCGTACGTAGCCGCGCTGACGATGGACGTGCTGCTGGGCGACGTCCGCTCGCTGAAACAGAAGCGGGCGGTCGTCCGGCCGCTCGTCGCGGAGCTGCGACGCCGCTACCCCGGCGTCGCGGTCGCCGAGACCGGTCATCTTGACCTGCACCGGCGTGCCGAAATCGGGGTAGCTGTCGTCTCCGCCACCGCTGGCAACGCCACGTCGGTGCTCGCCGAGTGCGAGCGCCTCGTGGCGGCGCGGCCGGAGATCGAGCTGCTGTCGGCCAGGCAGCGGCTGTTTACCGAAGAGGAGTGACCGACCATGGGCGCCACCAACACGCGCCGTCTCGCCGAGCGGATAGGCAAGATCGTGGCCGAGATGCTCGAGCGGCGGATCAAGGACCCGAGGCTGGGCTTCGTCACCGTGACCGAGACGCGGCTGACCAGCGACCTCCGGGAGGCGACGGTCTTCTACACGGTTTACGGTTCTCCGGAGGAGCAGGCGGAAACCGCCGTCGCCCTGCGCAGCGCGACCGGCGTTATCCGCTCGGAGGTGGGCCGGATCATCGGGCTGCGGCACACGCCGTCGATCGAGTTCGTGGCCGACGTGCTGCCGGACAGCGCGCGGCGGATCGAGGACCTGGTGGCGTCGGCGCGGCAGGCCGACGCCGAGCTCGCCCGCTCTCGCGAGGGCGCGGAGTACGCCGGCGATCCGGATCCCTACCGCAAGCCGGCCGACGACGAAGATGACTGGGACGACGAGGACGAATGACCGCTGCTAGCGGTCTGGTCATCGTCGACAAGCCGGGCGGCATGACCTCACACGACGTCGTCGCGCGGATCCGCCGCCTGGCGCACACCCGCCGGGTCGGCCACGCGGGAACGCTCGACCCGATGGCGACCGGTGTCCTCGTCGTTGGCATCGAGAAGGCCACCCGCCTGCTCGGCCACCTGACGCTGACCGAGAAGACTTACGAGGCGACGATCCGCCTGGGCCAGTCGACGACCACCGACGACGCCGAGGGCGAGGCCGCCGGCGGCAGCCCCGCGGCCGGTGTCGTCTCGGGCGCGGCGCTGAACGCGGAGATCGCGAGGCTCACCGGCGACATCCTCCAGGTCCCGTCAAGCGTCAGCGCGATCAAGGTCAACGGCCAGCGCGCCTACAAGCTGACCCGGGCCGGCGAGGCGCCGGACCTGGCCGCGCGCCCGGTCACGATCCACGAGTTCACGATCCTTGGCCTGCGCCGGGACGGCGACTTCCTCGACATCGACGCGCGCATCCGCTGCTCGAGCGGCACCTACATCCGCGCCATCGCCCGCGACCTCGGCGCTGCCCTGGACACCGGCGGCCACCTCACCGCCCTGCGCCGTACCGCCGTCGGCCCCTACACCCTGAATCACGCGTACACGCTCGAAGAGCTAGAAGATCAAGACCAGAATGGTCCGGAACGGCCGCGGCTGACTCCAGCCCGGCACCCCGGCTCCCAGTTCCCGCCGGCGCCGGCCGCGCCGCGGTCCGCGGCCGGCCTGTGGGTGACCCCGCTGGCCGAGGCCGCCGCGGCCGCGTTCCCGCGCCTTGACCTCACCGCTGACGAGGCCCGCCGCCTGGCTCAGGGCGCCAGGCTTCCCCTCCCGCCGCACCCGCCGGCCGGTCCCGCGGACCCGGGGGACACGGGGACGAACGACTGGCCATCCCCGGGAGATCCAGTCGCCGCGTTCGACCCGGATGGCACGCTAGTCGCCCTGGTCACGGCCGATTCCGGCCGCCTCCGCTCGCTGGCCGTCTTCACCGCCTAGCGCCGTGCCGGCCGGGTCTGCGTCGCGGCCAGGGTCCTTACTCCCTTCCCGTTCACTCAGCGGGGTACCTGCAGGGGGAGGGACCAAGAAGCCGCCAGCGGCCTGACAGGCGGACCGCGGTAATTCTCGTCCAGTGATAGCCAGTTGTGACTTGTGGCGCAAGTCCGGCGTTTCTGCCGTCGTTTTGTCCTGCTTTGTTCCGGGACTTGCGCCACAAGTGCGCCGAGGTGTCCGAATAGTGAGACAGTCTGCCGGAACCGGGCCGGCCGGGAACCCGCATGTCACTCCCGCCAGGCGGCGATCGCGGCCGCATCCCGCTCGGCCGTCCGGTGCGCCGCCCAACGGGCCGCCTCCCGCCGCGTTGCGGATTCATTGCCTTTATGTGAACGTAAACGACGGATTACTACGGATTCTCCACCGCTGGCATCGAGATCCAACCGTGATCCCCGCAGCGGACCCGCCCATTGCGTAGCGCGCCGGGAATCAGGTACAACCAACGCAATGATCATGGTTCCGGGTTCTGCGCAGCCCGCCGCAGCAGGCGATCAGGCAGCCGCGACGGCAGCGGTCTACGTCGCCGGGCTCCGGAAGAGGTACGGCGATGTGACGGCCCTTGGCGGAGTCGAACTCGCTGTGCGGCCCGGCGAGTTCTTCACGCTGCTCGGTCCCTCCGGATCAGGGAAGACGACGCTGTTGCGGCTGATCGCGGGGTTCGAGCGTCCGGACGAGGGGCGGATCGAGCTAGCCGGCCGCGATGTCACGGGGGTTCCGCCGTACGCCAGGGACGTCAACACGGTGTTCCAGGACTATGCGCTGTTCCCGCACATGACGGTCGCGCAGAACATCGAGTATGGCCTGCGCGTCCGGCACGTCCCCAAGGCCGCCCGGCGCGAGCGGGTAAGCAGCGCGCTCGAGACGGTGCGGCTGCCCGGGCTCGGCGCGCGCAAGCCGGCTCAGCTTTCCGGCGGGCAGCGGCAGCGTGTCGCCCTGGCCAGAGCGATTATCAATGAGCCCCAGGTGCTCCTGCTCGACGAGCCGCTCGGCGCGCTCGACCTCAAGCTCCGCCAGGAGATGCAGCTCGAGCTGCTGCGCGTTCAGCGTGAGGTCGGCGTCACGTTCATCTACGTCACGCACGATCAGGAGGAAGCGCTGACGATGAGCGACCGCATCGCGGTGATGCATAACGGCAGGATCGAGCAGACGGGAACGCCGCTCGAGGTGTACGAGCGGCCGCGGACGGCCTTCGTCGCGGGGTTCATCGGCGTCTCTAACCTGATCGAGCGTGACGGCCACCAGATTACGGTGCGGCCGGAGAAGATAACGCTGCTCATGGACGGGCAGCTTGATCCGGCCGGCGCGCACGTCGAGCGCGGCCGGATCAAGGACGTCATCTACGTGGGTGTGCTCACCCGCTACGTCGTGGAACTGGACGCCGGCGGCGAGCTGGTGGTTAGCCGCCAGAACGCGGAGGCACCCGCGGCCTCCGGCGACGGAGACGTCCGCGTCGCCCGCGGCGACCGGGTACGCATCGCCTGGCGGGCCGGACAGGCATTCACCATTCCGCAGTCGGAGGCCAGTCAGGATCCAGCTCAGGAGCCGGCCTCAGGGGAGGGATCGCAATGATCACAACAAGAACGAGGGCACGGATTCGGCTGCGCCCCGCGATCGCGGTCGGACTCGCCGCGCTTTCTCTCGCCGCGGCTGGCTGCAGCAGCGGCGGCAGCTCACAGACCACGGGGACGAGCGGTACTTCGGCGGCCGGCCAGACGGTCCCCACCGCTAACCTCCCGGTGCTGCAGAAGATCGGGAAGGGCGAGGGCCAGCTCAACCTCATCGCGTGGGAAGGCTATCTGGACCCCAAGTGGGTCAAGCCCTTCGAGCAGCAGACCGGATGCCAGGTGAACGGGAAGTACGCCGGCAGCTCCGATGAGATGGTCGCGCTGATGAAGAACGGCGGCGGCGGCCAGTACGACATGGTGTCCTCGTCCGGCGACGCGGACCTGCGGATCCTGTACGCGGGCGACGCGCACCCGGTGAACATCAACCTGATACCGAGCTGGAAGGACTTCTTCCCGGCCTTCCAGTCCCCGCCGTTCAACACCATCAACGGCGTGCACTACGGTGTCTCCCTGCAATGGGGCCCGAACGTGCTGATGTACAACACCAAAGACTTCACCACGGCCCCGACGTCGTGGAACGTCATCTACGACCCGAAGTACAAGGGCCAGGTGACCGTCCCTGACAACCCGATCCAGATCGCCGACGCGGCGCTCTACCTCAAGACCACGAAGCCGTCGCTGAAGATCACCGACCCGTACGAGCTGACTCAGACCCAGTTCCAGGCCGCGGTGAGCCTGCTGGCGTCGCAGCGCCCATTGATAGAGAAGTACTGGGATCTCGCCTCCCAGGAGATCTTCGACTTCAAGAACGGCAACGCGATCGTCGGCGCGGGCTGGCCCTACCAGGTCAGCACGCTGAAGGCCGCTCACTTCACGATCGGCTCCGTGGTCCCCAGCGAGGGCGCCACCGGCTGGGCGGACACCTGGATGCTCGCCGCCAAGGCACCCCACCCCAACTGCGCCTACATGTGGATGCAGTACATCAGCACGCCGAAGGTGCAGGCCATGCAGGCCATCACCTACGGCGAGACGCCGGACAACAAGCTTGCCTGCACTTACATGGATCAGATGCAGCCGGGCTCGTGCGCGGAATACCACGCCAACGCCCCGGCTAGCTACCTCAACTCGATCAGCTTGTGGAAGACGCCGATCGCGACCTGCGACAACGGGCAGCCGGACTGCGTGCCCTACGCCGATTGGGTCAACGCCTGGAACACACAGGTCAAGTGACGCAGGTTGCTGCTCCCGCCCGGCCGGCGGAGAGCAAGGACTGGCGCCACAGCGTTTCGGCGGCGCTGTGGCGCCGGCCGTGGGCACGGGCCACGCTGCTGCTCACCCCGCCGCTCGCCTGGTTCATCCTGCTTTACCTCGCCTCGCTCGTCATCCTTCTGATCACGGCCTTCTGGCAGATCAACCCGTTCACGACGAACATCGAGCGGGTCTGGTCGCTGTCCAACCTCAAGACGATCTTCACCACGCCGGCATATCTAGAGATCATCGGGCGGACGGTCGCGATGGCGGCGGCGGTCACCGTGGTGGACGCCTTGGTGGCCTTCCCCTTCGCCTACTACATGGCGCGGGTCGCGTCACCCCGGACGAGGACCGCCCTGTTCGTGGCGATCCTGCTGCCGCTGTGGGCGAGCTACCTGGCCAAGGTGTACTCATGGCTGGTCATCTTCACCCACGACGGGATCCTCGACTGGGCGCTGGGCCGCGCCGGGCTGGGCCAGGTACACCTGATCTACACGAACTGGGCCGTGTTCACGGTGTTCTGCTACCTGTGGCTGCCGTTCATGATCATGCCGGTGTACGCGGCGCTCGAGCGCATCCCCACCTCACAGATAGAGGCGTCGCAGGACCTGGGCGCGCGGAACTTGCGGACCACGTGGCTCATCCTGCTGCCGCTAGCCCTGCCGGGGATCGCGGCCGGGTCGATCTTCACGTTCTCGCTGACCCTCGGCGACTACATCACGCCGCTCCTGGTCGGCGGTACGAGCGCCACCTTCATTGGCAACGTCATCTACACCAACATCGGGATCGCGAACAACGTGCCGTTCGCGGCCGCGATGGCCTTGGTGCCCATCGCCATCATGGCCATCTACCTGTCCGCCGCCAGGGCGCTCGGCGCGTTCGAGGCGGTCTAGGCCATGGAATCCAAGCTGCTGCGTGCCGCGCTGCGGGTCTGGGTCGCGCTGGTGCTGGCCTTCCTGTTCATCCCGATCGTGCTCATCGTGCTGTACGCGTTCAACCAGTCCAACATCGAGAGCTGGCCGATCCCGGGCTTCTCCGTGCACTGGTTCGCCGTCGCCTGGAACGACCCCCAGGTTCGCGCCGCGTTCCTGCTGTCGGTGCGGGTAGGGCTGCTCGCGACGGTGCTGGCGCTCCTGCTCGGTACGTCCGTCGCCTACGCGCTGCACCAGTTCCGGTTCTTCGGCCGCGAGGCGGTCTCATTCCTGCTCGTGCTCCCGCTCGCCCTGCCGGGGATCATCACCGGCATCGCGCTGAACTCTTTCTTCTCGTTCACCGGCGTACAGTTCGGCACCCTGACCATCGTGGCCGGGCATACCACGTTCTGCATCGTGGTGGTCTACAACAACCTGATCGCCAGGCTCCGGCGCACGCCGGGATCGCTCGCCGAGGCGTCCATGGATCTCGGCGCTCGCGGCTGGCAGACGCTGCGATACGTCATGCTCCCGTTGTCGGCGACCGCGCTGGTCTCCGGGGCGCTGCTCGCCTTCGCGCTGTCCTTCGACGAGGTCATCGTCACAGTGTTCACCGCGGGCGCGCAGAACACGCTGCCGCTGTGGATTTTCGGGGCGATAAGGCTGGGGCAGCAACTGCCCGAGGTGAACGCCGTGGTGACCATCGTCATCCTGCTGACGATCATTCCCGTCGTCCTCGCCGCGCGGATCGCCGGCGCCGGAGCGGTCACCAGATCGGCCCGCGCCATCTAGCCGGCGGCACCGCCGCGGGGCTATGCGCTCGCCGCTGGCCGTTGACCCATAGGCTTGGAGTCGCGACCAGTACGCGGTGACCGGAGGGAGAACACGTGTACCGCTGGTACGGCCTGGACGAGGTGCCTGCCGGGTGGGGCGAGTCCGTCGTCACGATCGGCGTGTTCGACGGCGTGCACCGGGGCCATCAGCGCATCGTCGCCCGCGCGGCGCAGATCGGCAGAGAGCGGAACCTGCCCGTCGTGGTGATCACCTTCGACCCGCATCCGGACGAGGTGATCAGGCCCGGCAGCCACCCGCCGTTCCTGTCCTCGGCGCGCCGTCGCGCCGAACTGCTCGCCAGCCTGGGCGCCGACGCCGTCTGCGTGCTCCCTTTCACGCTCGAGTTCTCCCGGCTCGACCCCGACGAGTTCGTCCGGGCCGTGCTCGTCGAACGCTTCCACGCCGCGACGGTCGTGATCGGGGAGGACTTCAGGTTCGGCCACAAGGCCGCCGGCGACGTGTCGGTGCTGGCCAAGCTCGGCGAGAAGTACGAGTTCACCGTGGAGGGGCTGCCGCTGCTCGTCGCGGACGGCACGACGATCTCGTCGACCTCGATCAGGCAGCTGCTGGCGGCCGGCGACGTCGCCGACGCGGCGAAGGCACTCGGCCGCCCGCACCGGGTCGAGGGGGTCGTGGTGCGCGGTCACCAGCGCGGCAGGGCGCTCGGCTTCCCCACGGCCAACCTGGAGACGCCGCCGCACACCGCCATCCCCGCCGACGGCGTGTACGCCGGATGGCTGGCCAGCCTGGACGGTGACGGTCACGACGCGCAGCGCTGGCCGGCCGCGATCTCCATCGGCACCAACCCGACGTTCGGCGAGGGCGACCGGACGGTGGAGGCCTACGCGATCGACCGTGACGACCTGGACCTGTACGGCGTGCACGCGGCGATCGACTTCACCGCCAGGCTCCGCGGCACGCTCCGCTTCGATTCGGTCGACGCCCTCGTGGCGCAGATGCGCCGCGACGTCGACCTGGCCAGGGAACTCACCGCGTAGGGCGATCCGGAGCAGGTGGGTCCGGGTGCATGGTACTGTGAAACGCTACCGGTAACAGACCGGCGGGGATGTGCTGCACCCTCAAGCGGCCGTCCCGGAGAATTACCTCACCACTTTTTCTTAAGGAGTCACGTGCCGCTCGACGCCGAAGTCAAGAAGCAGATCTTTGCGGAGTACGCGACCAGTGAGGGTGACACCGGTTCGCCGGAGGTCCAGATCGCGCTCATGACCCGCAGGATCAACGACCTTAACGAGCACCTGAAGGTGCACCAGCACGATCACCACAGCCGCCGCGGTCTGCTGCTGCTGGTAGGCCGCCGCCGTCGGCTGCTCACCTACCTGCGCAACACGGACATCACCCGGTACCGTACGCTGATCGAGCGCCTGGGCCTGCGCAGGTAGCTAGGCCCGTTATCACCGGGCGGGTAATGCTGGACCCGGTGACCCCGGGCCGGTAACGTTGGCTCTGGCCCGCGTGATAACAGAACAGAAGCGATAAGACACATCCCGTAGCCCCCGGCCCAAGCGCCTGGGCCGGTCCTCGGTAGTGGTCCCCGGGTCCTCGCCGCAGCATCTCTGCAGCGGGCAAGCACAGCCTCAATGCCTGCGGCGCAGGAATGACCCGAGGGCTTCGATCGAAGACCGGCCGGCGTCCCCGCTGGAACGCAGAACGCCGAGAAACAAAGGGAGAATCTGCGACAACGTAAGCGGGCGCCAGAGCCGACCATGGCACGGCGGCGGGTGGGTGCGGGATCTACCGCAAGGAGGTCTCACCCGTGAAGGGTGTGAAGAGCGCCGAAGCCGTTATTGACAACGGCGATTTTGGCGTACGCAAAATCAGGTTCGAAACGGGCAGGCTGGCCCGTCTGGCGTCAGGTTCCGCTCTCGCCATCCTCGACGACGAGACCGTCGTCCTGTCCACGACCGTCGCGAGCAAGCAGCCGAAGGAAGGGCTGGACTTCTTCCCGCTCACCGTCGACGTGGAAGAGCGGATGTACGCGGCGGGCCGGATCCCGGGCTCGTTTTTCCGCCGTGAGGGCCGCCCGTCCGAGGACGCGATCCTCACCTGCCGGCTGATCGACCGGCCGCTGCGCCCGAGCTTCATCAAGGGCCTGCGCAACGAGATCCAGATCGTCGAGACGATCCTGTCCCTGCACCCGGAGCACCTGTACGACGTGGTGGCGATCAACGCAGCGTCCATGTCCACCCAGCTGGCGGGCCTGCCGTTCTCCGGCCCGATCGGCGGCGTGCGGGTCGCGCTGATCAAGGACCAGTGGGTCGCGTTCCC
>Ga0209656_10002858_pt1 | contig 11197 bp, 6 predicted proteins | sample BogFormECP12_OM2_FD_188239 | JGI IMG/M metagenome (GOLD analysis project Ga0209656, IMG submission 188239) | Bog forest soil microbial communities from Calvert Island, British Columbia, Canada - ECP12_OM2 (SPAdes) (version 2) | ecosystem: Environmental > Aquatic > Freshwater > Wetlands > Bog ... | reverse complement strand
CGTTTGCAACCACGCAATGCAACCACCGCTCACGAGGTAATCAACATCGGCTGAATAAAAGTGCCGCGAGTTTCGGCCTCCTCGCCAAGGCTTGTGCCCCACTGCTGGCCCTACTGATAGCCGCTCCGCTGGCCCAAGCGCAAAGGGGGCTGGCGCACGCGGAGCACCTCACGCCGACGGTTGCTGCCTCGATGCCAGAGACGCCGGACCAGAATCCGGGTGTGACCTGCCCGGCCCCCGGCACACAGGACCTGATCAACATGCCGGAAATCAAGAGTCAAGACGGTGTCCTCAGGGCCAGGATCGAACTTGTTGACGGGCTACGTAAAGTATGGGGGTCCGTTGGCATCCCGCAGCGGAAGTCTAGCGGCGATGACCGCTGCGCCAGCCAGTACATGCGGTTTTTTGTGGGATACGATCCGGCGCATTCGCAACCCTGGCCTAGTGGCCCGGAGCCGATCCCGGGGCCGACGCTGCGCGCCCGCGTGGGCGATCTGGTCGAAATCACCTTTCAGAACAAGGTCAACACACAGCATTTTGCCAACTCCCTCGATCAGGGAGAACTGGGTAAGACTTCCGGCTGCGACGAGGTGTTTGCCAACATAAACCGTCCTGACTGGACAGCGAACAAGAAATATAGAGTGGGTGCAAGTATTAAGCCCCTGACCAACAATGCCGCTGGCTATGTCTTCACAGCATCGCAAGCAGGGACCAGCGGAGCGAATACCCCGACCTTCCCCCAGACTCCGGGACAGACCGTAGTCGACGGCACGGTAGTCTGGACCAATGAACAACTCCCCATTTACCCGACTGGCGGGGATAAAATGCCCGATTGCCTGCACGGATCAAGCACTGCCAACCTTCATTTCCACGGCACCCATACCACGCCCAGCACAACCGGCGACAATGTGCTGTTGTACATCCGCCCCACCTTGCAAACCGCCAGCGGCCCTGAACCGAGCGACGCTGTCGTAAACGAGCAGTTTGCGCAGATTTTTAGCGCTTGCGAAAAAGACGGTTCACCCAAAAAGTGGGACCAGCTTCCAATGGCGTGGCAGACTCAACAGAAGGACCTGCTCCAACAATACGACGCAACCGCTCCCTACAAGGGCCAACCAGGCAGTCTGCCTCACTCGATGCAGCTATGGCCGCCGAACGCCGCGGAACTCGCGCAGGGATTGTGGCCGCAGTACCAAATCGGCGCTTATCCGTATTGCTTCAGGCTGACAAAGTATGAGCCTCCTCCTAAGGACAAGCCGCCGCAGTATCTGATGGGACAAGCGCCCGGGACCCACTGGTATCACGCCCACAAGCACGGTTCGACCGCACTGAACGTAGCCAATGGCATGACCGGTGCTTTCATCATCGAAGGCCAGTATGACGACGATCTGCACAAGTTTTATGGCCCCCAACTGCGCGAGCAGGTCTTGATGCTGCAACAGATTTCGTCGACTCCATTCCCGGTTCTCAATCCCGCGAATACGGTATTCCCCGGTGGGGCCAGGCCGCCGATCTCCGTGAACGGGAGGCGCCAGCCGGTAGTCGAGATGCGGCCCGGCGAAGTCCAGTTGTGGCGAATCGTGAATGGCGCGTTTCGCGACGCTGTGCAGTTCGTAGGCTTCGTCCCGGAGGGGGCAAAGGAGCCTTGTAATAAGCCTGGAACTCGGGACGTAGTTTTGCGGTGCATCAACTGGCGGCAGATCGCCCAGGATGGGGTACAGTTCGACTTCAGCAACTACAACCTGGTGGGAGTTCCCAATAACACCTTCGACCTCGCGCCGGCGAACCGTGCTGATCTGCTGGTCATGGCACCAACGCAGCCCGGAACCTACGTTCTTCAGGCCTTGGCGAACACAGGATCTCCGCTTCAAACTTGTCCTTCACATCCAGTTGAATGCCAGCCGGCTACAGACAATAGTTACCCCTTCCCGCTACTCACCGTGAATGTTGCGGGCGATCCGGTCACATCGCCCATGGACTTTATCCAGAATCAAAGTGACTTTCCTCAATTCCCAACGTTCCTGGCGGATATTCCGGAAAGCAGCATCTTTACAAGAAGGACGCTGGTTTTCGGAGCGGGCAATACCACCATTGATGGCCAGCGTTTCAACCCCAACCAGGTAAACCAAGCCATGCTGCTAAACACCACCGAAGAATGGACGGTGATGAACCAGGCCAATGACAAGTCACACCCGTTCCATATCCACATCAACCCCTTCCAAGTCGTAGAACTTTTTGAGCCGAACAGCCCGGAAGCTACAGATAGCAGGAAGGGCAATACGTGCTACGTGAACCCGAATGACCCGGCAACTTTCAAGCCATGTTCTTCGCAACAGCCGCAAGCTCCGTTTGTTTGGTGGGATACTTTCGCTATACCCACCGGACGGCAGATCGACATTACTACCCAATGCACCAACCCCATGAAAGTAGACACCTGCAGCCCAAAGCAAGTGCAACCCTATACTCAGTGCAGCAATGCAACTGGTTCGTGGATTTGCACGGAAACCATTCCCGGATGGTTCAAGATGCGAACCCGCTTTGCGGACTTCACCGGCGACTACGTACTGCACTGCCACATCCTGATCCATGAAGATCGCGGCATGATGCAGTTGATTGAGGTAGTTCCCGATACGACGCTGTACACGCACCACTGAAGGACGTCTTTTGCAAGGACGAGCTGGAGACAGTGCTTCAGCATGCCGTCTCCAGCCACTCTTCCTTTGATCCGGAACTGATGCGTGGAGATCGGTCTGCAGGCTCCGGAACGATGAGAAATCGAAGGACTACAATACAACCACCTTGGAGCCCACAATTGCAAAACTGCAGAAGCTGCCCCCAAGAGACTCCGCTGGTGGCGCGCCTGCGTGGCAAGGGCGCTTTCGCGCTCTCCGTGCCATTCCCGCATTTCTCCGCTTGGTCTGGGAGACGCACCGTGGCTATGCCGCTGCCACAGTTGGGCTGCGGTTGCTGCGCGCGGGAGTTCCCGTCGCAACTCTCTGGGTTGCCAAATTGATTATTGATACCGTCGTATCGGCGCGCATGGGGAGGCCGAATATCTCCCGGCTGTGGCTGCTGGTTGGCCTTGAATTGCTCATCGTCTCCATCGGCGAAGCGCTGGATAAGGCTTCAGCCGCGGTGGAAGGATTGTTTGGCGACCTTTGCTCCCATCACATGAGTGAAAAGCTCATCAGTCATGCTGCCAAGCTCGACTTACGCCATTTCGAAGATCCCGCATTTTATGATCAGTTGGAACGCGCCCAACGGCAGACCACGGGACGAATAGGTCTGCTCACCCAATTGTTGTCGGTTGGACAGGACTTTATAACACTGGTTTCTTTGGCAGCTGCGATCTTTGTTTATGGACCGTGGCTGCTGGCGCTGCTGGTTGTCGCGGTGCTTCCCGGATTTTTTGGGGAGACTCATTTCAGCTCACTTGAGTATTCCTTGCTGTATCGCATGACGCCGGAACGCCGGCAACTGGATTACCTGCGGTATGTGAGCGCCAGTGACAAGACGGCCAAGGAAGTGCAGATATTCGGCTTGGCCGGCTGGCTGGTTGGCCGTTATCGGTTGCTGGCGCAGCGCTTTTATGAGGCAAATAGGCGCTTGGCCATCCGCAAAAGCATTGCCGCCACAGGGCTTTCGTTGCTGGGGATATCGGGATACTACGCGGCGTATGTGGTTATACTCTGGCGCGGATTTTACGGCGCCATCACCATTGGCACCCTGACATTTCTGGCCGCATCATTTGCGCGAAGCCGCGCCGTAACTGAAAGAATGCTGCTAAGTGCCGGCAACATCTACGAGCAGTGCCTTTACATCCAGGATCTGCTCGACTTCTTTCGCATGCAACCGGCCATCGTCTCTGCGATCGACGCCCGCCCCGTTCCAGCGCCCATAAGCCAAGGACTGATTCTCGAAAACCTAGGTTTTCAATATCCGGACAGCGATACATGGGCGGTGCGGCATTTGAACTTGCACTTTGCACCGGGAGAGAAAATTGCTTTGGTGGGCGAAAATGGCGCCGGGAAAACCACTCTTACCAAACTTCTGGCCCGGCTCTACGATCCGACGGAAGGACGCATTTTGCTGGATGGAGTGGACTTGCGACAGTATGATCTTGACTCCGTGCGCCACGCTTTCGGTGTGATATTTCAGGATTTCGTTCATTACGATCTGCCCCTGGATGAAAACATCGGAGTGGGTGAAATCAGCCAGGTAAAGGACTATCTCGATCGTTTGGTGCAATCGGCTGATGGAGAGGGAAAGTTCTCCAGTCATCCAGCCATCATGGCCGCCGCGGCAAAATCTCAGGCCCACTCGCTGGTCAGGCATTTTTCTTATGGATATAGGCAGATGCTGGGCCGGCGATTTGAAGGCGGCATCGATCTTTCCGGAGGTGAATGGCAGAAGATCGCATTGGCCCGCGCTTACATTCGCAACTCGCAGATAATCATCCTGGATGAGCCAACGGCGGCGCTCGATGCGCGTGCCGAATATGACGTTTTCAAAAGTTTCGCAGAGCTCGTTTCAGGACAGATGGTCGTGCTGATCTCGCACCGTTTTTCCACCGTCCGCATGGCGGACCGCATCGTGGTGTTGGAGAAAGGCACTGTCCGGGAAGAAGGGACTCACGATCAGCTACTGTCTCGAAAAGGTCTTTACGCTGAACTGTTCCAGCTTCAGGCAGAAGGGTATCGCTGAGGAACCGTGACCTCCACCTTTGATGTTACCGCCGCTACCTTTGATCGCTACCGCGCTTTGCCCAAGGGTGTGCCGGAAGCCATCCTGAAAACCGTACGCGACGCTGTGGGAGCACGATGGTCGGCGGGCGTGCTGGATCTCGGCGCAGGAACCGGGCGAATTGGCAAAGCATTTGTCCAAGCTGGTGGTTGGTACGTAGGAGTTGATCTCTCACTGCCAATGCTGAAGGAGTTTCGTGCGCAAAGTGACGCCGCATGGCTGGTTCAGGCAGATGGCCAGCGCTTGCCGTTTCGCGATGGCACTTTTGGCCTGGTACTGCTGATGCAGGTTTTGAGCGGCGCTCGCGACTGGCAAAACTTACTTTGCGAAGTTGTGAGGGTGTTGGAGCCCGCGGGAGCGGTGATAGTGGGGCACACAATAGCTCCCGCCACGGGAATTGATATGCAGCTCAAACGGCAGCTTGCTATTGTGCTTGAGCAAATGGGTATTGCCTCGCGTGGGCTGAATAAATCGCGCGAAAAAGCTCTGTCATGGCTGGAAGCACGCGCCGCACGCCGGCGCCGCATGACCGCAGCGTTATGGACGGCAGAACGAACTCCGCGAGAATTCCTTACTCGTCACCGCACCGGAGCCTGGTTTGCCGCATTGCCAGTCGCGGTGCAAGAGCGAGCGCTAATAAAACTGACTGCTTGGGCGGAAGAAAAATTCGGCTCGCTGGATATAGCGTTTTCGGAAGAGCACAGTTTTGAAGTGCATATCTTGGAGCTTTGCCGCTGAATTCCGCAAATGAGCCGCGATGACATTCAGCAATCGGGGCTCGGAGTTCCGAACGGAGCTGACTGCGACTGCTGATTACTACTCTATGACTGACATAAGCAAGAACGCGCTACTCACTTCGCTCGGCAAACAGCTTATTGACGGGTCTCTCAATGACCCCGCCGTGATGCAAGCCACTGAAGCCACGCCCGATTACAAAATTCTGCCTTGGGTGAATGTCGTGAAGATCGGCGGGCAGAGCATCATGGATCGTGGTCGCCAGGCGGTCTTGCCATTGGTGGAGGAGATCGTTACCAACCTCAAGCAGCACAAAATGATTCTTGGCACCGGAGCGGGAACTCGCGCCCGCCATATTTACAGTCTAGCTATCGATCTCGGCCTTCCCACCGGCGTACTAACGGTGCTGGGTACGGCAGTCGCGTGGCAGAACGCGCAAATGCTGCATTATCTGCTGGCGCAGCACGGAATTCCCTTTATCGAGCCAGAGGGCTTCGGCACGTTGCCTCATTATCTTATGGAACGCAACGCCGTTATCTGCCAAGGCATGCCGCCGTACAAGCTGTGGGAGCCGAATCCGGAAAAGGGGCGCATTCCGCCGCAACGCACCGATACCGGATGCTTTCTGATTGCGGAGGTCTTCGGTGCTCGCAAAATGATCTACGTAAAAGATGAGGACGGTCTCTACACCGCTGATCCTAAGAAGAATCCTGCATGCGAGTACATCCCGCGCATCAGTGTTGAAGAACTTCTGGCCCGGGACCTGGACGATCTCATCGTCGAGCGTGCGGTCCTTGAATTTCTCGTGCGGGCGCGGCACGTCAAAGAGATCCAATTCATTAATGGACTGAAGCGTGGCCAACTAACCGCTGCGCTGAATGGTGAGGCTGTGGGGACCATCATCTATCGTAATGGAGACTCAAAATGAGCGCTGACCAGCCCGGCGCCCAACATGTGCAATCGAGCCTGATGCGTGAATCGCTAGTGGATAAAAATGTGATCGCGCGTACCGAGTCGCAAGTCACCGCCATTCTGCCCGATGTTAGTGTCATCCAGATCGGCGGCCGGTCCATTATGGACTGCGGTCGCTCCGCCTTGATGCCGCTGCTGGATGAGATCGTGGCTAACCAGTCGCAACACCGGATGATCATCGGGGTGGGCGCTGGCGTGCGTTCTCGGCATATTTTTTCTGTGGGCCTCGACTTGGGTTTACCGACCGGCGCGCTCGCCGCTCTCAGCGCCAAGGATGCCGCGCAAAATGCTTACATGGTTTCCTGCCTGCTGGCGAAACACGGCTTTGTTTATTTGGAAGCGCCGTTCGTAGTGCAATTGCTTCCCGCCATGCTGGCGGCAGCGCGCGGCGCGGTTTTCAACGGCATTCCTCCGTATTCGCTTTGGGAGCATCCTCCCGCAGTCGGCAAGCTGCCGCCCCACGGGAGCGATGCCGGATCTTACCTGGTGGCTGAAGTCTTCGGCGCTCGCAGAGTGATCTTTGTCAAGGATGTAGGCGGCCTCTACACCGCGGATCCAAAGACCAATCCGCAGGCCGAGTTGATACGTGAGATAACTGTCGAAGAACTAATACATAGAAGATTGCAGACGCTTCCTATCGAGCCTTCGGTCCTGGAGCTTATGAGACATGCCAAGCTGGCGCGAAGCATACGTCTGGTTAACGGACTTGTTCCCGGCAATCTGACCCGGGCATTGGCAGGCGAGGCGGTTGGAAGCGTAATCAGGACTTGATGTGTGGGTGGCAACACATTCGATGCCACAACGTACCAGCGAGCAGGCGCGTTGCCATAATAAAAGTAGATTGCTGGCCAATTACGAATCCGCCGCGGATAGCAGCGCGGCTGTGCCGTTTGAGTGCGCCGCGGCGTGAAGGAGCTTCGCATTACGGGCTAGCAGGCTGCGGAAAAACTCAATGCGAGGCACTGGTCGGGTAGTGCGGGCCTTCAGGCCCGCGTTTAGGCAGGCTCGATGCGAGTCGGCTTTAGCCGCTGAGGTACCCGTCCGAACCCGCGAAATAAACGCCTCTTAGCGACATCGGGACACCTATCGTCCAAATTTACGCCCCTTCAGGGGGGCGCTGACACTACCGCACCTCAAGGCGGAAGAGCTTTTTCTCAAATGCAGCAAGAGGGGTCGCGGGCTTGGTCTGACCCAGCACGCCATCGCGGGTGTGTATTTCTACCTCGTACGCTGCACTCTCGACGGCCTCTGGCGGAAACCCCCGCAGAGCGAAGGCGGCTCTCACTTCGAGATGCGTCTGGCAATTGGCGCAACCCTGGACGTTCCAACGGCTCAATACGGATTTGGTTCCCACGCGGTATTTTTTCCCTCCGATGTTGGCGTAGGCGGTAATCAGGAAGGAACCCCGAATAGTTGCCCGGTTGAGTCCGGATACGTGAATCACCTTCGTACTGTGGTCTGACTCCACTGCCGCAAGCTCAGGCTCCCCTTCCAGTGAGCCAGGGCCGTAGGTGTACCCGAGCTGCTTTTCAATGTTGATGCAATCAAGAGATGTGTAGACTCTCTCCATTCCGTCTTCCTTCTTCTTGAACGGATTGAGCGGCGACTCCAACGTCAGCCAGGTGTTAGGCACGATGCCCGGAGTTGGTCCCTGCGCGTCCACCGAATTGGTTCCGGGATATTCCGGCATGATCTCGAGGTGCTCGGTGAACCCGTGCTTCTTCTGCCACAGCCAGAACACTCGGTCAATGAAGCAGTGGTGGAAGAAGAAGATGGGATCCAGACCAGCCGTGTCGTTTTCGCCCATGTCAGCGTTGGCCCCCGGGATGGGGGAGGCATCGAACTGGCCCGGTACGTCAAAGCCTCCAACGGCCAGGTGAATGTCGTCGTGCGGAGACTCCAGCGGTACAATAGGCACCGCGCCGCTGTCGAGATCGTCGTTCCATTGTTGGGCGGAGGTCTGGTTGGAAAAGACTGTGTAGTTAGGGGCGTCCAGGCACGATGTGAATTGTTTTTTGACGCTGGTCGAGATGGTCTTTTTGTTTATGACGATGGTCGAAGTCAACCAGTTCACTATGTTCTGATTGAGGCGCTTTACGTTCTCGTCGTAGTTAGGATACTTATCGTTGTGCGCTTTTGTCGCAGCTCTTTCTTTGGCATTGCCGACCAGGCCTGACAAGGGGTAGCGTACCGTTTCGTACCCTTTGGGCTTGCTGTAGTCCGGGTCGTTGCCGCTAATGTTGTCTTTGATGTTCTGGTTAAGAATGAAGGAGCGCAGGGGATTGGGGATGGTTTGTCCGTCGAGGACGAAGTTTTCCTGGGTTAGGGCCCATGGAATCCCATTCTTCAGCGAATCGTCGCTGGTTTCGTCCCAAAACGGCTGCATTACCTCCTCACAACCGGGAATGCTCTGCAGCGCTTCTTCCAGCTTCACCAGATACACGCGGTGCCAAGTGGGGAACAAGACATTGCCATGGTTGCAATAGCCTCCCCAGTAGGTGGCGTTCCCCCATCCGGCGCCACGGAAGGGCTCACCATGATAGCCGCCTAGGATGAAGAACGATCGTGGGTTGTCCGGGGGAAGGTCCTTAATGCCTTTCCAGGCGCGCATCAGATCTTCCAGCGGTTTCTTGTTACCCTTCGTGTACTCGTCTTGCAGGTCCTGGATCGACCTGCGAACTCTAGGCTCGCTATTTGGCGTCATGGTTGGCTCTCTCTCCTGTGCTTGTTTGACTGTCTTGTCCAGAATTTACGTTTTACCCAACGGTGCCACACTATATACCTAACGAGGGATTCAAGTGCACTATTATTTCGCCTCAGCACAGGGGAAGTGCCGTGAATCGAACACAATTGGACACTACGGACAGGAACAGCACTTGTAACCTATTGCAAAACAAGATTAATATTTCGGTAAAGATACACTCCTACAGTCTGCGGAACTGATGGCTCAACCTCCTCCAACACCCTCCAATGGCCGTGACCACTCGGGTTTCTATTGTCCCAACTGCGCGCGCGAAGTGGATGACCCGCTCACTTGTGGCGACTGCTCCGCCGTGATCTGCCGCGTCTGCGGGACGCCGCTGGAATTGCCCGAAGACCTAGGGATCGGCTGATCCATGGCGCACCCGACAACATCGCAGCAAGCGCCGGCCAAGCACGAACCCTCGCTGGTCCGCGGCCTGTCGCTCATGGATTCGGTGATGCTGCTGGTCGGTGGCATTATCGGCTCGGGCATCTTCCTCACCGCCGGTCCGATCGCCTCTGCCGTGCACAAGCCGTGGTTCTTTCTCGGCATATGGCTGGTCGGCGGCGTCATCACGCTGCTGGCCTGTTTCGCCTTCGCTGAGATGGCCGCGATGTTCCCCGAAGCCGGCGGGCAATATGTTTTCCTGCGCGAGGCCTACGGCGAGTTTCCGGCGTTCCTCTACGGCTGGATGATCTTCGCCGTCGGCCAGAGCGGGACCATCGCGGCGCTCGCCGTCGGCTTCGCGGAATACTTCGGAGCGATATTTCCCTTTGCGTCAGCTCACGCGCCAGTCGCGACAATGCTGGGATGGACGCTCACCCGCGGGCACATCGTCTCCATCTGCTCGATCGTCTTGCTGACCGCGATCAACGTGCTCGGCCTCAAGCGCGGCTCGGCGCTGATCAACATCGCGACCTGGGCCAAGTTCGCGGCAATTGGAGCGTTCATTCTGCTCGGCCTCGCGATCGGCCACGGACATTGGTCGAACTATGCCGTCAGTATTCCCGCCGATCAGCCGGTCACGCTTGGGCACGTGATTTCCGGATTCGGCGTCGCGTTGATCGGCGTCTTCTGGGCGTTCGATGGCTGGGTTTACATCACCTGGGTCGCGGGCGAAATCAAGAACCCGCAGCGTGTACTGCCGCGCGCCATGGTGATGGGCGTGCTGCTGGTCGGCGTCATCTATCTATCGGTGAACGCCGTGTATCTTTACGCGCTGCCCATCACGCGGGTGGCGCAGGAGGAAACTATCGCGCACGCCGCCGCTGTCACCCTGTTCTCGTCGAATGCCGCTCGCTGGCTCAGCGCTACGATCGCTCTGTCCTGCTTCGGCGCGATGTCGTGTGCCATCCTCAGCAGCGCGCGGGTTTCGTTTGCCATGGCCCGCGACGGAGCGTTCTTTCATGCGATGGGTCGCGTGCATCCGCGCTATCGTACACCGGCGTTCAGCTTGATCGCGCTCAGTTCCTGGGCGGTGGTGCTGGCGCTAAGCGGGAGCTTCGACCAGCTTTACACCTACGTCATGTTCATGATGGTTCTGTCGTACTTAGCGGCCGTTGCGGGGCTGTTCGTGTTGCGGCGCACCCGGCCCGACGCTCCGCGCCCCTACCGCTGCACCGGATATCCGTACCTACCCGCTCTGTACGTAATCATGGCGGGAGCGTGGGCGCTCAACTCCGTCGTCACCCGGCCGAAGGAAACGCTGATCGGCATCGCTATCGTCTTCCTCGGAGCGCCCTTCTATGCCTTCTGGAGATGGCAGTTGAAGCGGCATCCGCGGGAGCTGAAGGAGTTTGAGTAACGAAGTGCGCCGAAGTGCGCAATAGAATGTCAAAATTCTGATGAATTGCGCTGCGATCCGGAGGGCGGGCGCAGAGGCAAGTCCCACGAAGTGGGACGGCAGAGGATAGCCCAGCGCTTCAGCGCTGGGTAAGCGTAAATAAAAAATCCCGAGTGCCGTAGGCACGAGAACCTAAAGCGGGTCCAGCATTCTTCCGCCGT
>Ga0209656_10002857_pt1 | contig 11202 bp, 8 predicted proteins | sample BogFormECP12_OM2_FD_188239 | JGI IMG/M metagenome (GOLD analysis project Ga0209656, IMG submission 188239) | Bog forest soil microbial communities from Calvert Island, British Columbia, Canada - ECP12_OM2 (SPAdes) (version 2) | ecosystem: Environmental > Aquatic > Freshwater > Wetlands > Bog ... | reverse complement strand
GTCGGCTGCCGCGCCGCCGCCCAGCGGCCGGGGATCAGGTGGTCGGTGATGACGCGCAGCGCCTGCCACCGCTCGTCCTCGTCCAGGACGAGCGACGCGGTGCCGAACACGACCGCGCTGCGGTAGTTCACCGAGTGGGTGAACACCGAACGCGCGCAGACCAGCCCGTCGATGTGCGTCACCGTCACGCAGACCTGCTGCCCGTCCGCCGCGCCGAACGCTCCGTTCGCCGACGACCCGTGCAAGTACAGCGTGTCGCCGTCGCGGCCGTACGCGGTCGGCAGCACTACCGGCGCGCCGCCGGAGACCACGCCGAGGTGGCAGACGAGGCCGGCGTCGAGCACGGCGTACAGGTCGGTGCGATCGGTCATGCCGCGCTCCTTGTGCCTGCGCAGCCTGGTCCGGGGGGTACTGGACAGCGGGGTGGTGTCAGCGCTCATGATCCCGTAGCCTATGCGGAAAGTGGACTGGCGAAAATAGCCACTTATGGAGAAGTTCTCATGACCACTTCCCGTGCCGACCTTCCGGTGATCGTCGACCGCGCGGCGGCCACGCCGCTGGCCACGCAGATATCGACGCAGGTCCGGGCCGCCGTTACGGCCGGCGTGCTCAACACCGGCGACCGCCTCCCGTCCACCAGGCACCTCGCCACCGGCCTCGGCGTCAGCCGGACAGTGGTCACGACCGCCTATGCCCGGCTGTTCGCCGAGGGCTGGCTAGAAGGCCGCCACGGCTCCGGCACCTACATAGCCGACGTGTCTCCCGCATCCGCGGCTCCCGCCGCCCCCGCCGCCCCGGCCGCCCCCGCCCAACCGCCGCCGCAACATGTCGATTGCGCAATCGACCACAATAGAGCGGGTCGATTGCGCAATCGACCCAGCGAGCCAGCGCCCCTGACGGCCGATCTCAGGCCTGGGGTCCCGTGGGCGGCCGGGATTGAGGCCGCTGTCTGGCGGCGCGCGTGGCGCCACGCCGGGACCCGCCCGCCGTCGCTGTGGCCCGACCCGCACGGCCTCCCCGAGCTGCGCACCGAACTCGCCGCCTACCTCCGCCGTTCCCGTGGCCTCAGCGTCACCCCCGCGCACATCCTGGTGACCCGGGGCGTGTCCGCCGGGCTGACGCTCCTGGCGGCGGCGCTGCTGCGCCCGGGGGACAAGGCCGGCCTCGAAGAGCCCGGCTATCCGGCCGCCAGGGAGGTACTGCGCCGGGCCGGCGCGCAGGTCGTGCCCTGCCGCGTCGACGCCCACGGCATAATCCCCGACGAGCTTCCCGGCGACCTGCGGCTGCTCTACACCACGCCCGCGCACCAGTACCCGCTCGGCGGCCGCCTCCCTGTCGGCAGGCGGCAGGCACTGGTCGCGTGGGCGCGCCGCTGCGGTGCGATCGTCGTCGAGGACGACTACGACAGCGAGTTCCGCTACGACGTCGGGCCGCTGCCCGCCCTGTACAGCATGGACCCCGAAGTGATCGTCTACCTCGGGACCGCGTCGAAGGTGCTGGCCCCGGGATTCGGTGCGGGCTGGCTGATCGCGGCTCCGGGGCTGGTCGAGCGGCTGGCGGAGCTGCGGCCCGCGCTCGGCGAGCGGGTCCCCGAACCGGTGCAGCACGCCTTCCTCGCGCTGCTGACCTCGGGTGACCTGGAACGCCACATTCGCAAGATGCGCCTGGAGTACGCGCGCCGGCGCGCCGCGCTCGTTGACGCGCTGACCGACGCCCCGCCGGAGCCGGGCACGTTCCGGCTGCTCGGTGACACAGCCGGCATGCACCTGGTACTCGAACTCCCCGCGGGGTTCCCGGCAGGGCGCCTCGTCGCCGCTGCCGCCGAACGCGGCGTCGGGCTGTGGACGGTGGACCGCTACTTCGCGGGCCAGCCGACGCTCAGCGGCCTGATTCTCGGCTACGGAGCGGCCCCGCTGACCCAGATCCGCCGCGCGGCAAGCGAGCTCGGCCCGCTGCTCTCCAGCTGTCTCTTAGGCGGGGATCGCCAGTGCGTCGGCTGTGGCCAGCGGGGATGGCAGTTCCCGCGGGTGGACCTCCAGCACGTGCGGTCCCGTCAGCCGGTCGGTGTCGATCCCGCCAGGCCCGATGTTGACGCAGCTGGGTACCTGCGAGGCGCCGAAGTGGCCACCGCGCGCCCAGAGCACCCGGCTGCGCTCGGTGTTCGAGATCAGATAGCTGGTCGGCTGGCCAGCCGGCCAGCGGCGCGGCACTCCCCACGAGTCCAGCCAGTTCACGATGTCGTCGGCGCCGACTAGCGGCCCGTTCGTGAACGGATCCGAAGGGAGCCCGAGCACGCCGATCTGCACGCACGCGCGGCCTTCGGCGTTCACGTTCTGCGGGCAGGACGGCACTTGGTCCGGGGCCCACTCGAGCTTCTCCGGCGCGCCAAGCGCGCTGCCGGCTCGCAAGACGGAAATGAGCTGCACGATCTCGCCGGTGATCGGGTCCCAGACGAGATGGCAGGGGCGACGTTCGCTGACCAGCCGCTGCGCGGCCGACTGGATGGACACCGCGCACGGCGCCGTTCCCAGTGTCAGCCAGACCGCGCGCGGGGCGCCTCCCTTGAGAGGACCTCCGTCAGTTTCCGCCCGGATGCGCCTTGCTCCCGGCATCCATGCGTGTGCCACCGGCTCCCCTCCCAGGTAAGGGTCTAGACCTCGCGGGTCAAAGACTTCTCTCACCTACTTACGCCCGTAGTAGCGATTCGTCCAGAGGGGACCGGGGGCCCAAACGGGATGCAAGCACGGTTCGTAGAAAGCGACAGTGTCAATCCGGGCCCATACAGTGCTAGAAGCCGTTCGCGGCGCCCGGGCGACAAGTCGCGCGCCGTTCGGAAAAAGGGAGGCCCGGCGCCCCGCTTTCGCCGGGCCTCACCATGAATGACGCCTCGCTCCGCGAACCGGTTCACAGCACCGCCCGGCGTTTGCAAACCTGTTACAAACGATGTCCAAGCGCCAAGCCGACTGCTTCGATGCTCCTGTAAACTCCCCGCGCACCGAACCCGCGCATTATCGGCACCGTCCGCGCCCGGCGCCGCCCGTCCGGCGACCCTATGACTCCTGCCCGGCCCCGTGCCCGCTGCGCACCCCTGCACAACGTTGCCGCCCGAAATATCCCAAATGCCCACACACGGAATGTGCGAAGTTGAACCCCCGAGACTCTTGGGACAGAAGCGGCGGACCGCTCTGGGGACCCGTCACGGGCAGCCCCTCGCCGCAACCGGTCGCCGGCGGCGCCGGGGGGCGACGCTGTGCCACGGCTCGCGCCGGCATCAGCCGTCCTGCCCGATCGGCATAATCGGCACCCCACAGGTATGCCACTCATGCCCCGAGAAACCATTGTCATCGGCGACACAATTTCCTCCGTATCACGACAACCGCGACCATCAACCGAAAATTGTGTTTTTTGTCACATATGGGGGCGCGGTGATATGGCCCCGTCGGTTATTCACCCGGCATTGCGGGATACGGCGGCCAACGGTGTGCTAAGGCGCTTCAGCATCGGCCGATCATGACTCACCGGAGTCTCTCTGGCCGCCCGCGTCTCACCGGCCGCCGTCTTGGATGCCGAAAACATTTATCGTGTAAGAAGTTACGGCCTCTGACCCGGAGGATCTTTCGCGTTGTTTGGGATGCGCGCACCGGCAGCCGCCGTCCCGTCAGTCAGCTAGCCCCAGGGCCTTGACCAGATCCCGGACCCGCGCCGCCGCCGCGGCGTCCGGCCGGTTCACCGGCATCCGGGCGGCCATAGGCCCGAAGCCGCGCGCCCGGAGCGCCTCCTTGACCAGGCCGATGCTCGCCCCGAGAGCGGCGATCGCCTGCACGTCGGCCTGCCGTGCCGCCGCGGCGTCCGCCGCTTCCCCGGCGGAGACGGCGGCCAGCGCCGGCCCGCCCGCTGAGGCCGCGCCACGACCCGCCGAGGCCGGCCCGCCGCCCGCGGAAACCGGCCCGCCGGACGCCGGCCCGCCGCCCGCGGAAACCGGCCCGCCGGACGCCGGCCCGCCGGACGTCGTAACCGCGCTCCCGGCCAAGGCCGCCGCCAGCCCCATGAACACCTCGGGATACGCGGCCGAACGCGCCGAGATGATCCCCGCGCCCCCCGACCGCAGCGTCGCCGCCAGGTCGGAGTCGTCGCCGGAGAAGATGCGCAGCCCGGGGCGCTCCGACGCGCACAACGCCACGGACCGCGCGGCCGAGCCAGAGAACTTGGCGCCAGCCAAGCCCACCGTGTCCGCCAATTCACAGAATTGTGAAGGCGTAACAGTAACCACAGTTCGTTCCGGAAAAATATATGCGTAAAGGCCCGCGGCGGGAGCGGCCTCGCGGATTCGCAGGTAATAGTCCGTCACCTCGGCAAATGACGGCGCCAGGTAATACGGCGTGATGGCGGCGATCCGCCGCGCACCGAGAAGAACCGCCTGGCGGGCCAGGCGCGCGGCGCGGTATGCGTCCGGCGCGCCGATATGCGCGATCACCCGGTCCGGGCCGGCCACCTCGAGCGCGATCTCCACCAGGGCCAGCCGCTCGTCGTCGTCCAGTGCCGGGAACTCCCCCGTGGTACCGGCCACGAGCATGCCGTCCGCGCGGTCGGCGATGAACGCGAAGTACCGCCGTGCGCACGCCGTGTCCAGCGATCCGTCGGCCGCGAACGGCGTGGGGACCGCGGCGAGGACGACATCCGCCATCAGCTGGTTTGCTCGTTGTAGAACGCGGACGACGCCGGCCGCCAGAGGAGGAACAGCGCGGCCAGCCCGATGACCCAGGTCACCAGCACGATGACCGTGGAGGTGATGAGCGTGGCCGCGCCGTGGGTCTCGCCGATGCTGACGTAGGTGTAGTACGACCACAGCGCGAACAGGACCGTCGCGACGATCCGCGCCCACTTCCGGCCGCGGGTGTTCATCTTGGCCATCCACAGCCACAGGCCGATCGCGATCAGCCCGATGATGATCGTGCTGACGATGTAATAGGTGGCGAGCGAGTTGACCTGAGTGGCCGTGAGCTGCTTCGCCTTAGTCTGCGTCGCGTTCCAGCGGACGAGGTCGCCCTTGATGCTGGCGGTGACGATCAGGGCGAACACTAGGTAGACCGTGCTGACCGCGGCGCCGGCGAGCATGAGCTTGACCGCCCACTGCACGGTGTCCGGCGGCGTCGCGTCCGGAGACGGAGCAGGCGACCGCGACCCCTTCGAAGGTCCCTTCGAAGACCCTTTCGAGGGCTGCGGCGACCGGGACGACGGCTTGCTACTAGTCGGTAGCTTTTCCGTGAATGACTTGAACATGTCCTGCCCTATCGTGACTCGCTGACGGTGGAAGCATAGTGCGCAGCAGCGCAAAGCGGCACACGGCCGAAAAGCCATCCTGGGGCGCGAGCGCTGAGACACCCGCGTGGGGGTCATGCCCATTCTGTCCGGGCTTATTAGTGTTGGCGGAAACTCGTATCGGGGCACGCCGCGCGATATCATGCACGAGTCATCGCGCGGTGCAAGCGCGAAATGCGCGTGCAAACGGCGCGTGCATCAGGCTGCTGGGTGGTGAGGAAGTGCAGGTGAGGGGGGAGCACCGGCCCGTTCGTGGGCCTGAGTGGGGGGCGCGTTGAGCGCCAGCCCGCCCGGGGGCGCCGCCCCCGCGGGCGGCCCTACGGTGCTGCGTATCCTGCTCGGCGCGCAGCTTCGCCGCCTGCGGGAGGGTGCCGGCATAACCCGCGAGGACGCTGGCTATCACATCCGCGCGTCCGGCTCCAAGATCAGCCGGATGGAACTCGGCCGGGTGTCGTTCAAGGAGCGCGACGTCACCGACCTCCTCGAGTTCTATGGCGTCACCGATCCCGCGCAAATCGAGTCGCTCGTCCAGCTCACCCGCGAGGCCAACGCCCAGCCGTGGTGGCAGAAGTACCAGGACGTCGTCCCCGACTGGTTCGCGGTTTACGTGGGGCTCGAGGAAGCCGCCCAGCTCATCCGCGTCTATGAGATGCAATTCGTGCCCGGCCTGCTGCAGACCGAGGAGTACGCCCGCGCGGTCGTCCTGCAGGGGGCGCCCGGTCTCGAGCCGGAGGAAGTCGACCGCCGGGTCGCGCTCCGGATGGGGCGGCAGAAGCTGTTCGGCAAGGACAACCCGCCCAGGCTGTGGGCGATCGTGGACGAGGCGGCGCTGCGGCGTCCGATGGGCGGTCCGAACGTGCTCGCCGCGCAGATCGAGCGGCTGATGGACGCCGTCGGCGAGCCCAACATCACGCTGCAGGTCATGCCGTTCAGGTACGGTGGACACGCTGCCGAGGGCGGCGCGTTCACGATCATGCGGTTTCCGGAAGCGGACCTGCCGGACATGGTCTACATGGAGTACCTCACCGGCGCGCTCTACCTCGACAAGCCAGACGAAGTAGAACGGTACGCCGCCGTGATGGAGCGTCTCTCGGTGGCGGGCACCTCGCCCGACCGCACCAGGGAGATCCTGGCGGGGATGTTGAAGGAGATCTGAGACAACAATGGCTGACGGCCTCTACAACGGGATGCCAGCCGGAGACCTGCCGGACGTCGAGTGGCGCCACGCCGGGGGACCGGACAACGCCGGCGTGGAGTTGGCCAGGCTGCCCGACGGGCAGATCGCCGTGCGGAACTCCGCGGACCCCCACGGGCCGGCACTGATTTACACGCGCGCGGAGATCGAGGCTCTCATCGGCGGCGCGCAGGACGGGGATTTCGACGCGCTCCTCGCATGACGAAGCTCTCGAGCAGGTTCCGTCTGAGGTTCCGCTTTCCCAAAGGGACCGGCGGCTCCTGTGGTGGGAGATCGTTTCTGTCTTCGCGGTGTCGCTCGGTGCCAGCGGTGTCTATGCGTTCGTCTCGTACATCGGCTCGCTGACCGCGCGCCAGTCGCTGAGCTCGCAGCAGGTCATCCTCAACGGCTCGCACGCCCCCGGCCGCCCGCTGCTCGACCTGTTCTTGCAGCTCGTCTCCCTGGCCAGCGGTGCCGCGCCGGTCTTGCTCGTGTTCTACCTGCTGGCGCGCAACGGGGAGGGCCCGTCCGCGATCGGAGTGGACCTCACCCAGCCGCGGCGCGACTTCCTGCGCGGGGCGGGGCTCGCGGCGCTGATCGGCGGCAGCGGCCTCGGGCTCTACCTGATCGCCTACAAGTCGGGCATCGCCCTGAACGTCGTCGCGGAGGACCTGCCCGACGTCTGGTGGCGGATCCCGGTGCTGCTGCTGTCCGCCTTCCAGAACGGCCTCCTGGAAGAGGTCCTCGTCACCGGGTACCTGCTGACCCGATTGCGAAAACTCGGCGTGGCCCCGGTGTACGCGGTGGCGATCAGCGCCACGCTCCGGGGCTCATACCACCTGTACCAGGGGCTCGGCGGGTTCGCCGGCAACGCGGTGATGGGGATCATCTTCGCGGTGCTGTTCCTGCGCTGGCGGCGGGCGAACCCGATGATCATCGCGCACACGCTCATCGACGCGGTCGCGTTCGTCGGCTACGCGCTGCTAGCGGGCCACGTGAGCTGGCTCCCGTAACGCTGGCGTGTGCCCGGTCACCAGCGCGGCCAGCGCGACCGGGTCGGGCTTGGAGTCGCCTGACCGCCAGGCGACGTGCAGGTCGGGCCTGACGAGAATCAGCCGGTGCCCCGCGTAGACCGCCTGCGCCGCCGCCGAGGTCACCTCAAGCAAGTCAAGCGGCGTCCCCAGCCGGCCGAACGCCGAGGCCAGCTCCCGCGCGAACCACGGCGCGTCCGTGCCGGCGGCCGCGCCCGGCATCCGCAGCAGCGTGTAGCAGCCGCCGAGGAGGTCGTGCAGGGGGTTGCCGTCGTCCAGCCAGATGTGCGGCAGCCGGGCGCCCGGCCAGGTCGTGGGCGTGAACCCGGCCGGGGCGGTGCCCGGGGCGGCCGAGATGACCGGCGACCCCGTGTACCGGTAGCCGAGCTCGACCTCCGGCAGTTCGCCGGACCCCGGCTCGTCGCCCGCGGCCCGGGTCGCCGGCGCCAGCGACGCCAGCGATGCGGTGATGGCCTCCGCCGCGACCGGGCGCCGCTCTGTCTCGTAGGAGGAGAGCAGCACGGAGCCGCCCCAGCCGCGGATGGTTCCCGCCAGCTTCCACGCCAGGTCGGCCGCGTCGGCGACGGCGGTGCTCAGCCCGAGGCCGCCGGGCGTGCTCGCCGGGTGCGCGGCGTCGCCGGCCAGGAAGACCCGGCCGTCGTTGCCGTACCGGTCGGCGAGCAGCAGCTGCTGCGCCCACTCGCCCTCATGCAGGACCTTGTAGCTCAGGGGCTGCCCGACGGCGCCCGCTACCGCCTCGAAGACCGTCGCGAGCGGCGGCCCGGCCAGCGGCGCGTGCAGCGCGAAGTGCTGGGTGTCGTCCTGGACGATCAGCGTGCAGGGGTGCTCGCCGACGATGTGGTACTCGATGGCGCGCCCGCCCGGGATCCGCTCATACAGGTCGGGGCAGTAGATGAGCGCCTGGCGCATCGGGGCCCTGGCCTCGCCGCGCAGTTCGATGCCCAGCGTCCGGCGCACGATGCTGTCCGCGCCGTCGCAGCCGATCAGGTAGTCGGCGCGCACGGTCCGCAGCCGGCTGCTCGTCTGCACCATCGCGGTGACGCCGCCGCCCGGGGCGGCGAAGTCGATGAGTTCGGCGCCGAACCGCACGGTGACCCCGGCCGTGGCTTCCGCCACCTCACGCAGGAGGGGCTCCAGGGTGTACTGGGAGATGATCACGGGCGGCTCGAGCGGCATGCTGCCGTCGTTCACCTCGAGCATCGTCGCGAGCACGTCCGACACCGACGGATGCCGGTGCCGCTGGAGCTGCCGGGCGAGCGACCCGGCGCAGTCCACCACGTCCAGCGAGGCCTCGCCGGGCAGCCCGGCGTCGCGCAGCCGCCCGGAGAAGCCCAGCTGCCGGAAGATCTCCATGGCACGCGAGCCACAGCGCTCCGCCCGGGGCACCCGGGCCGGCGCCGGCCTGGCGTCGAGCACCTCGCAGCGAACGCCGAGCTGCCCTAGGTTGATCGCGAGCGTGAGCCCGGCCGGGCCGGCCCCAGCGATCAGCACGGGTACGTCGGAACCTGCTACTGCCACCAGAGTCTCACCAGCCCTTCGCCGGACGGCTTGACGCTCCGTTGCCGCGTCGTTATCGTGACATGAAAATCACATTATGATTAACTGAGAAAGAGCTCGTTGGCCACTTATTCAGCTGTTGGAGCATCCGGGGCACCAGTGGCGCACGGACAATCAGCCGCCGCCTCAGGCGCCGAAGGCGCCCGCCGGGCACTCGCGGTGCTGCAGGCCTTCTCACCCAGGCACCACACGCTTACCGCGAGGGACCTGGCTGAGTCCACCGGCATCCCGCTGCCCAGCATGTACCGTTATATCGCGCTCTTGCGCGAAACGGGGCTGCTTGTCGGGGATGAGCGAGGTGCCTACCATTTGTCGGCCCGCCTGATCTCGCTCGCCCGGGCCGCCGAGGCGGCGGAGTCGATCATCGAGATCGCCGACCCGGTGATGCGCAAGCTGGTGCGTGAGTGCGGTGAGACGGTGATCCTGGTCCGGCTGATCTCCCGTGTCCCGGTGTGCGTGCACCGGGTGGAATCGGCGCACCACCTGCGGGCCACGTTCGAGCCCGGCCAGCCGCTGCCGCTCGAGCGCGGCGCGAGCGGCCGTGTCCTGCTCGGCGCCCTCGCGCCGCAGACGAGGAAGGACTACCTGGCGCCGCTGGCCCAGCTGGATCCCGAGGCCGCCGCCCGGGTGGAGCAGTCCGCGGCCGAGGCCGCGGAGCGGGGCTGGGCGGTGAGCGAGGAGGAGATCGACCGCGGCGTGTGGGCGGCCTCCGCGGCGGTGACCGACGGGCGGTCGACCATCGCGGCGCTGACCGTCCCCTCCCCGCTGGTACGGGCGCCCACCGCACTGCAAGACCGGCTGCTCGGCCAGGTCCGGGCGGCGGCGCGCGAGCTGAGCGAGCTACTGCGCGATACCGGGCGATCCTAGCTAGTTACCTTCTCGCGACGAGACCGTTATTCTTCCGGCATGCCGGATTTCCTTCAGTCCCCCGAACTTATTCCGGAGCGTCCAGGCACGAGCATCGATCCGGTGTCGGCTTCGGTGGCTGGCCTGCGGCAGGCGATGGCCGAGGGCCGGCTCACCGCCACGGCGCTGACCCGGCATTGCCTGGACCGGATCGAGCAGCTGAACCCCGCGCTGCACGCGGTGATCACGGTGAGCCCCGACGCGATGGCGCAGGCGGCGGCCAGCGACCGGGCACGCGAGTCCGGGCAGCCGCGCGGCCGGCTCGACGGCATTCCGGTGCTGGTCAAGGACAACGTCCAGGTGGCCGGCATGCCGACCACGGCCGGGTCGCCCGCGCTGCTGGCCGCCCTGCCCGGCGACGCGTTCATCGTCTCGCGACTGCGCGCGGCGGGCGCGGTGATCCTCGCGAAGGCGAACCTGTCGGAGTGGGCGAACTTCCGCTCGACCCATTCCAGCAGCGGCTGGAGCACGCTCGGCGGCCAGAGCGCGAACCCGTACGCGCTCGACCGCAGTCCGTCCGGGTCGAGTTCGGGGTCGGCGGCCGGCGTCGCCGCCGGGCTGGCGCCGCTCGCGGTCGGCACCGAGACCGACGGTTCCATCGTGTCCCCGTCGAGCGCCTGCGGCGTGGTGGGCATCAAGCCGACGGCGGGTCTGGTGAGCCGCACCGGGATCGTTCCGCTGTCACCCGTGCAGGACACCGCGGGGCCGATGGCGAAGTCGGTCGCTGACGCGGCCGCGATGCTGTCCGTGCTGGCCGCCGCCGACCCGCAAGATCCCGCCATCGACACTCCCTTCGATGATCCCGAACGAGAACGTGGCGACTTCGACTACGCCTCCTGCCTCGACGCCGGGGCCATCGAAGGCGCCCGGATCGGCGTCTGGCGGGCCGCGTCCGCGCGGGCGGGCGCGGTGACGGCGGCACTGCTCGACGGCGTGGTGGAATGCCTGCGCGCGCTGGGCGCGAAGCTGACCGACCCGGTGGAGCTCCCGGATGTCGAGAAGATCACCACGCCGGAGTTCGACGCCCTGTACTACGAGTTCAAGTACGGCATCAACGCCTACCTCAAGTACCTCGCGGCGTACGGCGGCGCGGAAGGCGTCCCCGGGACGCTCGCCGGGCTGATCGAGTTCAACCGGCGCAACTCGGGGTTGGTGCTGTCCCGGTTCGGCCAGGAGATCTTCGAGGCGGCGGAG
>Ga0209656_10002856_pt1 | contig 11203 bp, 9 predicted proteins | sample BogFormECP12_OM2_FD_188239 | JGI IMG/M metagenome (GOLD analysis project Ga0209656, IMG submission 188239) | Bog forest soil microbial communities from Calvert Island, British Columbia, Canada - ECP12_OM2 (SPAdes) (version 2) | ecosystem: Environmental > Aquatic > Freshwater > Wetlands > Bog ... | reverse complement strand
CGGGGTTACCGCGATGTCGCCCACCTGGAACGAATATCCCGACCGGAACTCCTCCAATTTTTCGAGTTTGGGCCGTTCGCCATTCTCGTTGCGCAGTGCCCGCGCCCACGCCCGGTGCGTCTTCTCAGTCATAAAAACCGGAATGCGCAACTTCCTGGCCAGCGTCGCTAGTCCGTATACGTGATCAGAATGTTCGTGAGTAATCAGGATGGCGGAGAGCGACTGCGGATCTTCGCCCAGCGATTTCATGCGCTTGAAAGTCTCGCGGCAGGAAATCCCGGCATCGACCAGAATCTTGGTTCGGGCGCTGGCCACAAACGCACAATTTCCCCGGCTCCCGCTGGCCAGCATCGAGACAGTCACACCCATGCTCGCAGCATACGCGACACACCTGTGGAACCGGGAGTAACTTCCTGGTTATCCGATACCTTGGAGCAGTGGCCAGTGATCAGTAGCCAGTGCCCAGTCACACTGGCCAGTTCGGGTTTCTGGCTTTCTGTCCACTGGCCACTGAGCACTGACCACTGCTCTCATTTCCCTTGCCGCAGATTCTCGATCACCCGGCGCATCACCGCGCCTCCGTAAGCGCCCGCCGTTCCCGGCAGCGCCGTCAGAAACGATCCATACACCTGGCCCCGCGTAGGCTTCAGCGCCAGGATGGCGTACGCCGCAAATTCCGCCAGCGGGATGAACACCACCACCGCCACCACCCACCGCCAGGGCCAGCGCGGACGCAGCATCCCCAGCAGCATGCACGCCGCCAGCACCAAGAGCGCCGTGAACAGCAAGTCATTCACCATCACGTCTACCCAGCCGGTCCCCATCCCAGCGAGAGCGGCAAGGACGTAGCAAGCCACATCGCTCTTCCTTCGAGGCGAAATTGTGTCGCTTGTCATGCTTGCCGCGCCGGTCTCACTCGGTACTAGGTACTCGCTACTAGCAATTCCTAATACTTGTAAAATCCTCTCCCGCTCTTTCTCCCCAGCCACCCCGCATCCACCATCTTGATCAGCAGCGGACACGGCCGGTACTTTGGATCGCCCAGCCCGTCCAGCATCACCCGCATTATGTCGAGGCAAACGTCGAGCCCAATAAAATCGGCCAGTGTCAGCGGCCCCATGGGATGCGCCATCCCCAGCTTGAACACTTCGTCCACCGCCTCCGGCGTGGCCACGCCCTCCATCACCGCATACATCGCCTCGTTCAGCAGCGGCATCAACACGCGGTTGGAAACAAATCCCGGCGCGTCATTCACCTCGACTGGCGTCTTCTCGAGCTTCACCGCCAGGTCGCGCACGGTCGTAAAAGTTTCCTGCGACGTCGCCAGCCCGCGAATCACCTCCACCAACTTCATCACCGGCACAGGATTAAAGAAGTGCATCCCGATCACTTTCTCGGGACGCTTGGTCAGCGCGGCAAGTTTGGTGATCGAGATCGACGAAGTATTCGAGGCCAGAATCACTTCCGGACGGGCAAGTCGATCGAGATCGCGAAAAATCTCTGTCTTGATTTCGAACTTCTCGGTCGCGGCTTCCACGATGAAGTCGCAATCCGCCAGCTTGGCGCGCTCGGTCACCGGCTCGATACGTCCAAGAGCTGCGGCCTTATCCTCCGCCGTGATCTTATTCTTCGCCACCTCGCGATCAAGATTCTTGGTGATGGTCGCAATCCCGCGCTCCAGGAAACGCTGCTCCACATCGCACAAAATCACGTTGAAACCGCTGCGCGCGAACACATGCGCGATGCCGTTGCCCATCGTTCCCGCGCCGATCACTCCCACTTTCTGAATCTGCATAGGGGATTACCTCGATGAAAACGTTCGAGTCTATCACCCGAGCGGGTGCCCCATCCTTAACGTCGCGCCTTCTGCGACGTTAAGGTGGGGGTTTTGATTTTAATCTGCTGATCCAAAGACTCCATCGCGCTCCTTAGGCTGCGGCTCGCGAGAGAGTACGGACTTCTGCCCAAGGTGTAAAATAAGCAATACGCCCTGCTACCCAAGTTTCAAAGTTCGAAAGGATTCCCCATGGCAACCCTGGAAGCCCCCGTCCGGCCGCGTTCGCAATCTTCTCATCAAGGCCCGTTCATCAACGAGCCCTTCTACGATTTCCGCCACGAAGACAACGCCCGCAAGATGCGCGCCGCCATCGAACGCGTCCGCGGCCAGCTGGACCGCGAGTATGACCTCATCATCGGCGGCCAGCGCATCAAGACCACCGACAAGATCAAGTCGTTGAATCCTTCGAAGCCTTCCGAAATCGTTGGCATCCACCAGAAGGCCGGCAAAGAGCACGTTGAGCCCGCCATGCAAGCCGCGTTGAAGGCCTTCACCACCTGGAGCCGCACTTCCGTTGAAGAGCGCGCCAGCCTCCTCTTCCGCGCCGCCGACCGCATGCGCGAACGCAAAATGGATTACATGGCCTGGCTGGTTTTTGAAGTCAGCAAGAACTGGGCCGAGGCCGACGCCGACATCTCCGAGGCCATCGACTTCTGCGAATTCTATGCTCGCGAAGCTCTGCGCTTTGCCAAGACCGAACCGCCGGTGCAGATGCCCGGCGAGCACGACACGCTCACTTACATTCCCCTCGGCGTGGGTGCCGTGATTCCTCCGTGGAATTTCCCCTGCGCCATCATGGCGGGCATGACCGTAGCCTCCATCGTCAGCGGCAACACGGTAATCCTCAAGCCATCCAGCGATTCGCCCACCATCGCCGCTAAATTCATCGAACTGCTGGAAGAAGTCGGCCTGCCCGAGGGTGTGGTGAACTTCTGCCCCGGCGCCGGCGCCAGCTTTGGCGATGCCATCGTCGCGCATCCGAAAACTCGTTACATTGCCTTCACCGGATCCCGCGAAGTGGGGCTCCACATTAACAAGGCTGCCGCTACGCAGGCTCCCGGCCAACTCTGGATCAAGCGCACCATCCTTGAAATGGGCGGCAAGGACGCCATCATCGTCGACGCCGATGCCGATATCGACTCCGCCGTCGAAGGCGTTGCCCAGGCGGCATTCGGTTTCCAGGGACAGAAGTGCTCGGCGTGCTCCCGCGCCATCGTCGACGAGCGCATCTACGACAAATTCCTCGAACAACTTAAAGCCCGTGTCGAAAAAATCATTGTCGGCGATCCCGCGGAAAACGCCAACATGGGCGCGGTGATCAATGAAGGCTCGATGAAGACGATTCTCGAATACATCGAGCAAGGCAAGAAGGACGGACGCCTCCTCACCGGAGGCACCCGCGCCACCGAAGCGGGAGAAGGCTATTACATCCGCCCCACCGTAATCGCTGACATTCCCGCCAAATCAAAACTCGAGCAGGAAGAAATCTTTGGCCCGGTCCTCGCCGTGATCAAGGCGCGCGGCTTCGACCACGCTCTCGAAATCGCCAATGACACCGAGTTCGGCCTCACCGGCGCCATCTACACGAAATCTCGTGACAAGATCGATCGCGCCACTCGTGACTTCCACGTGGGCAATCTCTACATCAACCGCAAATGCACGGGCGCCATGGTTGGCGCTCATCCCTTTGGAGGATTCAATATGTCGGGCACGGATTCCAAGTCCGGCGGCCCAGACTATTTGTATTTGTTTACCCAGGCGAAGTCGGTGGCCGAGAAAATCGGGTAATCCTTTTGTTCTCTAACGGCAACTAATGTCTTAGGGAATCTTGTTGCTTATCCCCCAGCCGGATTTTTCATGGCAACATGTACTGGGCCGAATCATTGGGAAGCGTTCCGTACGACGTCCGACTGCATAAGCAACGGAGGTCCCATGCTGTATATCTTGCGCCTCTCCAATGGGGATTGCATCGTTGCCATGGCCGCTGACGAGCGCAGCGCTCTAGAAACCACCAAGAGACTTAGTCAGGATGCATCGGCCGACGTGGTAGCTGTGCGGCCTCTCGATGGTTTCGCAGTTCAGTTCTCTCCCACAGAAGATGGAAGCCTGGAAGTGGCGCACTGGGACGACGCAACCTTGGACAACATTCTCGCCAACGAATACCCCTGCCTGAATGAAGCCTACCGCCGCGCCAATACCGAGGCTTTTCTAAAGGCGTCCGACTCCGAGGAGGCGATCCTTTCGCATTTGCAGTCCGAGTACGACCGGAATACGGAAATCATCCGCGGCGGCCTTCGACTTGAGCTCGAGAGGTTTGGCCAGCAACAAGTTTCGAAGACGGATAGCGGCCGATCGAGTGGACAGAACGCCCACGCGAAATCAGCGCCATAAAACAAAAAAAGACGATCAGACCGTAGCTTTCTCCGCCGCAGGAACCGGTCGCGGATTCCGCTCGGTAAACTGCCACTGGTGCCAGTACGGGTAGACCGGGGTCACATCGCTGGCCGCATCTAATCTCGCCACCTGCTCCCGAGACAGACTCCATCCCTCCGCGCCCAGGTTCTGTTTTAACTGCTCCGCGTTCCTCGCGCCGATGATCACGGTCGCAACCGACGGCCGCTGCAACAGCCAATTCAGCGCGACTTGCGGCACCGTCTTTCCCGTTTCCTTGGCAACCGCATCCAGCGCATCCACAACTTTGTACAGATATTCATCAGGCATCTGCGGGCCTTGTTCCGCAGTCTTGTGCAAGCGGCTCTCCGTAGGCAACGGCTTTCCACGCCGGATCTTACCCGTCAGCCGCCCCCAACCCAACGGGCTCCATACCAGCGCGCCCACGCCCTGATCCAGCGCCAGTGGCATTAGCTCCCATTCGTACTCTCTGCCAATCAGCGAGTAATACACCTGATGCCCGGCGTACCGCGCCCAGCCGTATCTTTCTGCAACGCTCAAAGACTTCATCAAGTGCCAGCCGGAAAAATTCGAGCACGCAATGTATCGGACCTTCCCGCTCACCACCAACTGATTCAGTGTGCTCAGAACTTCCTCGACCGGTGTGAGCGCGTCAAATCCATGCAGATGATAGATGTCGATGTAATCGGTGCCGAGGCGCTTCAGGCTGGCTTCGCAGGCGCTGATCAGATGATAGCGAGACGACCCAAGGTCGTTCGGCCCGTTGTGGCCGCCCATACGAAACGTGGCCTTGGTTGAGACGAGAAGGTTATTTCGCCGCCCGGCGATCGCCTTGCCCAGAATAGTTTCGGAGAGCCCGTCTGAATAAACGTCGGCGGTATCGAAAAGATTGACGCCGGCTTCCAGGCAGATATCGACAATGCGCGTGGCCTCGGCGACATCACTCGTTGCGCCCCACGCGCGGAAAAAATCGTTCGATCCACCAAACGTTCCCGTGCCAAAACTCAGCACCGGCACCTTCAAACCAGAGCGTCCCAACGTTCGAAATTCCATGGCCACTAGATGCTACGCATAAAGAGAACGGTGCGTCAAAACAAGGACCTTGCTGGATTGCAGGCGGTCGAAAGCCAGATTAACTTGGGCATAACATTTCACAGCTTAAAATCTATTTGTATGGGTCTTGAGGGAGGGGCGAATGAACATTTCTGAAATCTATGATTACCTCGTGCGCGCCCGCCGGGACTTCTGGGCCGCGCTGGAGGCCGTCCCGGACGAGGTCTTATCCCGCCCGTTGCTGGATGGCGCGAAACTTCACTGCATCAAGGACCTTGTGTATCACATAGCCCGAGTGGAGGACTTCTGGATTCGTGAGGAGATCCTGCGCGAACCGCCGCTGCGCGATACTATTCTCGCCTTTAAGGATGCCCAGGGTGGCCCCGTTTTTTCTGGCTTCTCGCTCGAAACGCTGCTGGGCTACTGGCGTGTTGTAGAGCGGACCACCCTCAAGTACCTCGCCACGCTGACAGACGCCGAATTGAAACGGATCGTGACCGTGCACGACCGGCCAGGGATGCGGTCCGCGGTGGACGGCCTGTTGTGGAACATCGTGATTCACGAGGCGCGACACGTGGCACAGATCAGCGTTCTTCTGCGCACGCAAGGCATCGAGCCGCCTTTTCTTGACCTATTGAAGTACCTGCCAATACCGCCGGCCTGACCATGTCACGCCTCCTCACCGCCCTGCCGCTTTACAAACGCCTTTTCTAAAAGAGATTGCCACAAAACAAAAAGGCCGCCCGCAGGCGGCCCATTTCCAAATACAAACTTCTTACGGCATCGCTCCCGCCGGGGTTTGCGGCGCCGGACCCGTGGTGGTTGCAGCCGCTGCTTCATTCAAAATCCTGTGGTGAATGGTGAACAGCGCCAGCTCCAGCCGGTCCGACACGCCGATCTTGTCATACACGTTGCGCAAATAATTCTTGATGACTTGCTCCGTCGTTCCCAGCTGCGTGGCAATCTCTTTATTCTTGTAGCCTTGGACGATCAACGCCACAATGCGCAGCTCTTTCGCGGTCAGCCGATCGCGCACCCGCAATCCGACCATATCGTTTTCGGTGAGTTCGCTCGGCACCGCAACATCCTGCACCCAGGTCTCTCCGCGCGCCACCTTGCGGACGCAGTCCACCAGGGCTGCACTGGTCACGTTGCGATAGACCACGCCATGCGCCCCGTTCGCCATATGCCGCTGCGCGCTTTCGCCCGTATCGGCCAGCACCACCACACGCGTTTTAGCGCGGTTCGCTCCCTGCATGATGGCGGCAAAATCGTTATGAAAGCCCGCCGCCACCACCAGCACCGCGGCGCGGAATTTATCCAGAGCCATGAACATCTGCTCCGGCGTCTGAGCTTGCGCCACAATGCGCATCTCGTCTTCCACCGCCAGCACTTTGGCAATGCCGGCGCGGAAAATTGCCTGGTTATCGGCCAGAATCAGTTTGAGCATGTTATTTGGCGCTCCAAAAATTCACTCCAAGAATTCCGGTTCAAGAAATTACGAGTTCCTCACGAACTCGTAGGAGTCGATCACGCAGGCAACACCTTTGCCCTCTTCGCTGGCTCCCGTGGGATCGGTGCGCACCACGCGCCCCTTGCACTGAATCACTACATTTTCCTGCCCACCGGTTACGTCCGGCGGCAGTGTGATCTCGAACTCCACCGGCGAACCAATCTCCAGCGATGCGTCGGCGCGAATATAAACTCCGGCCGCGCTCAAATTTCCTGTCGTTCCTTTGGCGTCGCCGCTGGTCTCATCGCTGTGCAGTTTGATCGGCAAATGCAGCGGAAACCTTTTCCCGGTCCGTGCTTCTTCGGACACAGTCCCTCCTCTTTCGTGGCTTGATCCTTCTCTCTGTGCGAACGAGGCCAATACCATCAAAATACGCTCCTGGCAGGCGGATCGACCACTTTATTGCTCAGGGGCGGTTATATCACGGATGCCCACCCGATAAAAGCCTGATTACGAGTTAGTTAAGGGTAGAACCTAGATTCCCCCCGCGCCGAGCAGGCGCTCGTGTGGAGCGGACACTCCTTTCCGCGGCCTTTGACCTCCGTAGCTTGTGGACCTCAGCCGATTTGCTATCATGTGCCCCCGGGTACAACAATGCCTTCCCCATTAAAGAAATCCCCCAAATCCCCCAGCAAATCATTGCGCGGCAAGATCGCCCTTGTCGCCGGAGCCACGCGAGGGGCGGGTCGCGGCATCGCCATCGCCCTGGGCGAAGCCGGAGCCACCGTCTACTGCACCGGCCGAAGCTCACGAAAAGATCGGCCAAAACGCCCTCTCAAACCCGGCCAACGCGAAACCATCGAAGAGACCGCCGACCTGGTCACCGCCGCTGGAGGCCACGGCATCGCGGTCAAGGTGGATCACGAAGTTCCTGCCGAGGTAAAGAAACTCGTCGCCCGTATCAAACGCCGCCATAAAAGTCTCGACATCCTCGTCAACGATGTCTGGGGCGGCGATGCCCTCACCGAATGGAGCAAACCTTTCTGGGCCGTCAATCTCGAGAACGGTCTTCACATGCTCAAGCAGGCCGTCCATTCCCACGTCATCACCGCGCATTACGCCGCGCCGCTGATGCTGGGTCGCAAACACGCAATCATTTTCGAAATCACCGATGGCGATGCCTTCTATTACCGCGGCAACCTCTTCTATGATCTCGTCAAGATTTCCGTCATTCGCCTCGCCTTCGCCATGTCCCGCGAACTCCACAAGCGACACATCGCCTCCGTCGCCCTGACTCCCGGATTCTTGCGTTCGGAAAGAGTCCTCGAGTACTACAAAGTCACCGAGGCCAACTGGAAGGACGTCGGAAAGAGAAGCAAGAATAAAGATGAGAATAGCTACGAGCAGAACGACGCGCCCAGCGATTTCATGATTTCCGAATCGCCGCGCTATATTGGCCGCGCCGTCGTAGCCCTCGCCACCGATCCCCACGTAATGAAAAAGACCGGGCGCGTCTTCAGTTCCTGGGCCCTCGCCCGCGAATATGGATTCACTGACCTCGACGGCACCCAGCCCCACTGGGGTAACTACGCCCGCCAGAAATACGGCAAATACAAAATCTGCGACGACAAGTTCTATTCCTACTGGGTCCCCGGCTTGATAGAGCTCGTCTTCCCTGACTGGTTTGGAGAGTAAGACCAAATTCTCCTGCCCTGTGGAAAAGTCGGCATAATTAACCGAACTTTCACAATCAGTTCACATTGAGACTTTCACCCGTCAACGATAATCCTCGCGTTTTATTCCGGCCGCTAGATTCCGACCCTGAAAAGGAAACGCCACTATGTCCAAAGCCATTGCGCGGATGTTCGTCTACCTTGTCCCCATCGTTATTCTGGCCACCAGCCTTGTCACAGGCGCCTTCGCACAAGGTCCGCTTCAACCCAATAGCATTCAAGTCAGCCGGGTGCAGTACGATGGCAACAGCCCTACCTATGTAACGAACTTTTATACGAGTCCTTATGTTTTCCCGGAGATTTTCAATGATCCGGCCGGCTTGACCACTGGAAATGAGATTCAGGACATCGCCGGCATCCAGGGCAGCGTTTACATCGATCAATTCAACTCTGTCCCGACGACCCCGGCAGCCAATACCCTTCCGCTGCCTTCGAATGGACCACCCGCGGCTTACCCTACCGTCGAACCGGGGAGCTACATCACCACCAGCTTCAGTTCGAAATCGGAAGGCGCGTTGATGTTGTCGGTTGACGGTTCCTACCTGACCTACATGGGCTACCAGGGAGCTGACCAGGTGGATAACGTCTCCAATTCGTATTCGCCGAACCCCAACTACGATCTCTCACCAAATTCCTACACCGCAGATCCCGCTGTTGGCACCCCGATCAGCATTACGGCGGCGAGCGATACGAGCAAGGGAGCCGCCACCATTACGCTTTCGTCGCCAGTCACTGTCCCCACCGGCGCGTATTTCACGATTGCCGGGATGAGCCCCTCGGGCTATAACGGCACCTTTGCGACTTCAGCCCCAGCCTCAAGTAGTACGACGTTGATGCTCACCGGCCTACCAGACAGTTTAGCCGGCTGCAGCAGCACCACCACCCCCTGCGGTGGCACTGCAACCTATGATCCTCCGTACCCACTCTATGACCGCGAAGTGGCGCTGATTAACTCCAGTGGGCTGGTCAGCTTGACCCCGATCGACAATACCAACAGCGGCGACAATCCGCGCGCCGCCATCACAGTTGATGGAAGCGAATTTTACATGGTTGGCAATTCCGACTCGACCACCGCGTCGCCCAGCACCGGCCCCGGCAACCCGGGCTTGACCATCGGATCCCGCTGTGGTGCCCCCTTGAACAATGTTTCCTATCAGTTCGGAACTTATCTTGCCACAGACCGTACGGACGAATCGGCGAAAAAGCATATCAAGGACAATAACTGGCGCGGCGTCGGCATCTACACCGACGGCAACGGAAATCAGCAACTGTACGTCTCCAAAGGCAGCGGCGGCAACGGCGACGACGGCCTGTTCCAGGTTGGCACCAGCCTGCCAGCTTGCTCTTCAACTTTGATCGGTAGCAATGGCACCAACTATAACGCTGGCGTTACGATCACCGAGTTGCCCGGGCTTGCCTTTCCCGTAACCAGCCAAACGACCGGAGCTGCGACTCCCATCCTTCCTTTCGGCTTCTGGTTCGCCAACCCAACCACTCTCTATGTAGCGGATGAAGGAAATCCGCCGAGCTACACGGGTGGCACCTCGCCCAGTTTCTCCAATTCCACGAATGGAACCTACGTCCCCAGCAACGATTCCTACGCTGGCTTGGAAAAATGGAGCCTCGTCGGTGGCACCTGGACGCTGGATTACACCATCCAGGCCGGTTTGAATTTCAATCAACCCCAGACGTTCCCTAGCTACAACGACATCGACGGCAATCCGATCGAGTCCTATACCTACGGACTACGCAACATGACCGGTCAGGTCAACGGCGACGGCACCGTTACCATCTATGCCATCACGGCCCAGTTCAGCGCCGTCTCCGGCGGCGAATCCGATCCTACTTCTCTCGTCGGCATTACCGATTCGCTGGCCGCCACTACGCTTCCAGCTAACGAACAGTTTGTAACCCTGCAGACCTCGGCAACCGGGGAAGTCTTCCGTGGCGTAGCTTACGTCCCGCCTGCTCCCGGCGCCCAGCGGCAGACCCAGACGATCACCTTCCCGAATCCTGGCCCGCTGACCTATGGCTCCGGTCCCGTCACACTGGCTGCAACAGCCACTTCAGGCTGGCCCATCGCTTACACCCTCATCTCGGGTCCAGCTACTCTTTCGGGCAACGCTCTCACCATCAACGGTGCGGGATCTGTGGTCGTCGAGGCCGATCAGAGCGGCAACACCGACTACACCGCCGCTGCTCCGGTCCAGGACACTATTACCGTTAACCCAGAAGCCACGTCTGTAACTTGGCTCACTCCAGCGCCTATCACCTACGGAACCCCGCTCAGCGCTACTCAACTCGACGCCACCGCTAGCGTCGGAGGTAGCTTCTCCTACACACCTTCGGCGACCACCGTGCTGAACGCTGGCCTTCAGACTCTCTCGGTCATCTTCACTCCCAGCAACAGCAACTATGCCACTTCAACCGGCAGCGTAATGCTGGTCGTGAATCCTGCCCCAACCACCGTCGTCTGGTCGAAGCCCGCAGCCATCACCTACGGCACAGCATTGAGTGCTACGCAGCTGGACGCCTCGGCCACTCCAGTGAGTGCCGGCAGCTTTGTCTATACGCCAGCGGCAGGTACAGTACTGAACGGAGGCAGCGATCCTCTGTCCGTCACCTTCACTCCCAGCAACACCAATTACGCTGCTTCTACCGGCGGCGTCACGCTGCAAGTGAACCCGGCCAGCCAGAGTATCTCGTTCACTACTC
>Ga0209656_10002854_pt1 | contig 11210 bp, 11 predicted proteins | sample BogFormECP12_OM2_FD_188239 | JGI IMG/M metagenome (GOLD analysis project Ga0209656, IMG submission 188239) | Bog forest soil microbial communities from Calvert Island, British Columbia, Canada - ECP12_OM2 (SPAdes) (version 2) | ecosystem: Environmental > Aquatic > Freshwater > Wetlands > Bog ... | reverse complement strand
GATAGGTTCTAGATCTGGGTGCCCCGTCCTTTCCCCGCATTTGGGAAAGGGTGGGAGAAACGATGTTTCACGTCGAATTTTGATAGGTGACGCCGGTTGTCGTCCTGCCCTTTTGCTTCGCAAAAGGATGGGACACCCGGCGCATGGCGGTAACCGAAAGAAAACACGTGTCACGAAACTGGAAGAGCTCCGGTTAAGATAGGACGCAGTAACTTCAAGGACTACTATGGAAAATGCAACGGTCAGGGTGCGCCCCCTGCGATTTGCGTTTGTTGTCGAGCCGAACGATAAGGCGGGCCTACAAAGAATATTTGAAACCAATTCGGCGCTCTGGGGTGGACTCTTCAACTTCATCATCCCGTGGGGGGGTACCCTCCTCGCGGAGGCTGCGGGCTGGCTGATTCGATAACCGTGTCGGCCCCCAGCCGCCGGGTCTTGTCCGCATTTTTTGCGGGCAGGGCGGGAGACAGTGCTACGCGGACGCATCCGCTCCCGTCACCAACTCCGCGAACTTCGCCAGATCGATGTTTCCCCCGCTGACCACGCAGACAATCTTGCCAGTACCGCACTTCCCGCTGAGTCCGGCGGCCACAGCGCAAGCGCCCGCGCCTTCGGCGATCACGTGATTCCGTTCGGCCACGAGTTTCATGGCCTGACGGATCTCCTCGAGCGTCGAGACGATCGACCCGGCCAGCAGATGATGCGCCAGCGCCCACATTCGCGGAAACACCGACTTGCCCCCACATCCGTCCACCCAACTCGACTTCCACTCGGGAAAATTCTGCGCCGATCCCGCCTCGAGCGAACGCGCCAGCGGAGACGCCGTCTCCGGCTCCGCTGCGAACACCTTCACATTCTTTCCGCGCTCTTTCAACGCAGCCGCAATGCCGCACGACAAGCCTCCACCGCCGAACGCGGCGACCACGCAATCCACATCGGGCAGGTCCTCCAGAATTTCCAGGCCACAAGACGCATTGCCTGCGATGAACTCGTCGTCTTCGAAGGGATGCACGAATGTTCCGTTCATCGCCGGATGCGTGCGTTCTGCCAGCGCCGTCCAGCATTCGTCGAACGTAGCTTTTGCGATTTCGGCCCCCAGCCTGCGCGACGCATCGAGCTTGGCTGCCGGGGCCGTATCCATCACCAGCACCTTGCACGGCACTCCCGCCTTGCGTGCCGCCAGCGCCACTCCCTGGGCAGCATTGCCGGCGCTCACGGTCCACACGCCGTGCCGCCGTTGGTCTTCGGGCAACAGGCGGACCGCGTTATACGCTCCGCGAATCTTGAACGACCCGATAGGTTGCAAGCACTCCAACTTCAGGTAAATGTCGGCGGGGCCGTCGTAATTCAGCCGAACCAGCGGAGTGCGTATGGCTGCTTCGTAGACGTGCTTGCGCGCATCGTCGATGAGCCCCGCAGGAATATTGCGCTGCACGGTCTGGTCGCTGCGAGAAAGATCGCTTGTCATGGAAACCATGATAGCGTGGCGGAGCTTCGGCTAGTGGATATGGTGCTTGCGGAAGGGAATCATCACCACGGCTTCCAGCTCCACCGGATCGCCGTTCTTGGTGCCGGGCCGGAACTGCCAGCGCGCGAGCGCGCGCGCAGCCGCTTCATCCAGCCGAGGATCGACGCTGTTCAGCACCTTGATCCCGCTCACGCTTCCGTCAGTATGAATCACGGCGTAGAGCGTGACCGTGCCCTCCACATTGTCGCGCATGGCATCGGCAGGATAGGCAGGATCGACCTTCGACACCGCAACCGGCGCGGCAATCACCACCTTATTGTCCGACTGCTTCAGCTCGGCAAAGCGCACGATCCAGCTTCCCGTCGCCGAGGTCAGGTTGGGCATGTTCAGCACCAGCGAGTAATACTTCTTGCTGCCGAACACCTGCCGCTCCACCGCATCTTCTTCGTTGTCCGACATTGTGGGAGGCGGGGGCGCAACCGGAGGGCGGCTGACGCTGGGCACCGAAGGGTTCATGGCCGCGGCGATCAGTTTCCTGTTCGCTTCCTGCTGCGCATCGCTGGGCGACTTTCCCGGAGTGCCCGCCACCGCAGCAGTCGCCGCTCCGGGTGGCGCAGCGCCTACGCTAATTCCCGCCGGAGCGTTCCCGCCATTTCCATTGCCGGAGCCATTCTCCGTGCCGCCGCGAGCCCCGCCTCCCTTCGCGCCCGGAGTTCCCGTGATATTCGGCGTTCCCGGCGCGTCGGGCTTGCCTCCAGGCGACGCATGAAACTCTCCGCTGCGGTTGCCGCTGGGCACTTCGATCGGCCCGCGCACATCAGCGGGACTCAGCCCCAGGGCAATGATCTGGCCCTGGCCCTTCGTTGTCTGAAGTCCCTGAATGCTTGGCTGTGCCGGAACCCCTTTGCCTGCAGCATCCGCACCCGCACTGTCGCCCACTCCGGCGGCCCGCTGCACTGGGACCGGCAGCTTGGGCGCCTCCACCTGCGGAGTCATCTGCGCCATGTTGATTTCGCCGCGCTTCAACTTCAACTGGTCCGGCGACAGCGGAGGCTCCACCACCGAGGGCTGCGCCAGCAGCGGCAAGTTCAGCTTTGCCTTCACCTTCGACACGTCGGCGGTCGGTTCCACCACCGTCTGCTGCGCCAGTGTTACCTGGTTTTTCGATTTCAGCTTCGATACGTCGGCCGTGGGCTCGACCACTTGCTGTGTAAACTGCGGCAGCTTGAGCTGCGACAACTGGCGCGATGATGCGGCGATCGGCTGCCCCGGAATGTTCGTCCACGCCACAAGGTTAGGCAGTGGAACGTCGCGGTTCAGCTTCACCTGCGGAGGCGTCACGATCGTCTGGTGATTGTTGTCGGGGTTGGCGGGAACGGAAAGAATCTCCTGCTTCGCCAGCTTCGGCGCGCCTTTGCGCGGCTTCGCCTCGCCCCGAGGCCCGGTATTGATCGGCGGCAGATACTCGCTGAGTGCGTAATGTTCGACCGAAGTGTTCTCAAACGGCGAAGGCAACTCCACCGGCCGATTGAAAAACGCCGAAGTCGAGAAGAAATAAATCAGGATGACCAGCAGACAGTGGTATCCATAGGACTCCGCAAAGTGGCGATAGCCCAGGCCGGTGGGAATAAAGGTGTCGGGCGGAACGGGAACCGGTTGCGAAGTGGTTTCGATCGGCGGAGGCTCGCGGTGGGTAACGATATCGGTGAGGTTGCGCCAGAAAACGTGGTGCCACGGCTCCAGTTCGTAGTGCAGAGCCGGCGCGTCTTGATTTGCTGGATCGTGCTGAGGTTGCGCGGCCGTTACTTCTGACATCCTCCTCCACCGTGGTACGCGTAACAGGGATTATAGCGAAACGCAGCATCGTTCGACGCGAATTCGCGGCGCGTTGCGGCATGCTGCTCGCGACCTTCCAGATTCTTTGCGTGCCCGCTTCCGCATTCTGTCCCAGCGTGAAATGATGGACATTCCCCGGGGTGAATATGCTGCGCAAATTGATGGCGAGTAGCATAGTGCCGGCAGTCGTGTTGCTGATGTTTGCTGCGCCGGCGACGGTCCGCGCTCAGGCGGCATCCGCCAATGATCCTTCGGGTATGTACACGTTTCTCAAAGAGGGCGAGTTCTTGCAGCTCACGGTCGAGGACGGCAAACTGTCTGGCTTTGTTTCGCGTTTCGGCGACACCGACAGCGATAAGGGCGAATTCATCGATCAGTTCTTCGACAAGGCTTCGCTCGAAGGCGGCCATCTCTCGTTCAAGACCAAGACGGTGCACGCGCTCTGGTACGAGTTCGACGGAACTGTGTCGGTGGAACCGGGAAAGAGAGTTGGCGACGAGGGCTATCGCGTGATTCGCGGCAAGCTGATTCTCCACGCCAGCGATGCTAAGGGCAACGATCGCGCCAGCGAAAAGATCGTGGAACTCAAGTCGTTTCCAGATCTGCGTCGCCCTAGTATTGAACTTCAGTTTTCGCTTGATCGGGCGGGGTCCGGCGTACTGGATTCAACAAGACTACTTCGCTGCTCAGTGCACTTCCTTTGCTCCACCTGTAGTGGACTCTTCCAGTATCTTCTGCAGGAATTCCACGTGCCCGTCTTCCATCACCGATAGTTCGGTGTAGAGGCGGCGCAACTGGCGATCTTCGGTTTGCTCCACCAGCTTGGCGTAGAAGTCGTGAGCGCTCGTCTCGGCCTTCAATGCGACCTGCAGAGCGCGTTCCCGCGAACTCAGCCCCACTTTTGGCCCGTTGGCGAACACATCTCCGTCGTCGAGCCTGGGTACTTCGATCATCTCCTTCAGGTCTTCTTCCGTCAGCGAGCAGCGGGCGTTGCCATAGCACTCCTGGTACTTCGCCTGCAGCATGCTGCTGTGGCGCTTTTCTTCCACAGCCATGTCCCAGAAGACGCTGGCTATCTCCAGCGAATCGGCATCGTGAAACTCGGTGAACATCTCCGCGAAACGATGATAGATACCAGCGTTCCGTTCTTCGATGAAAACGGCTGCATGAAGCGCTTCTTGCGCCGAGAGGGATGCGAATGCCCGTTGCATGTTGAACTCCAGGAAACTGTGGCTCGCTGCGAATTTTACCCGCTGCTCCCAGCACGTGAGACGCCCTGCGCCTCGTTTATCTTCGAACCCGTTTCATTTTGGGACAGTATGCTGAGCTAGGGCTTCCGAGATCTGCTGAACGCTGGTTCCGGCCTTTTCTTTCGCCCGCTCCGCCTCGATGCGGGCAATCGTGCGCTTCAGCCAATGCTTCACGTTCTCCCGCAGCTCCTCTTCCGACTGTTGCGGCTGGGCGACGGTATCCCCCTGTTTATTCAATGGGATGTGATGACACGGGATATCCTCGGTGCGGTATTGCTCGGGCACGAAATCGTAAAGCAGACACTCATGGCAAGTGTGCGGACGCGTAGGGTCGCCGTGGTTGGGGCACATCAGCGAATCCTGGAAAATGGAAGCCGGTCCCCACGGGGTGCTATACCAATTTCCATAGCCCCCTTGCTCGATGAAGTTAAGCTCATACCGTAGGACTTCAAGCACATCCCGCTTATCTTCCGACATCGCTGCCTCCCAGGAAGCGCAGGCTCCGGCAATCCGCTCCCTTGTTGGCTATGATTCTGGTCGATCAGGCACGCTCAGGCTGTGACACAGCTCACGTGACGGTGTGATCTCTGTCCCTAGGCGGTACAAAAGCATCCACTTCCCGCATTTGATTAAATTCCTAGTGGTAGCTTGCTTAGAGTATGGTTTTACCGGTTGATCCCCCGCTCCCGCCTAACCCGTGCTAATCTTTTTCCAAAGGGAAGGAGCATGGCTACTCGAAAAAGACAGACCTTTGATCCCAAGGATTTTCTCGCCAGTGCCGGGCTCGATCGAAGGATCGTCGAGACAAAAGCCAAACAGAAGATCTTCGCGCAAGGGGACCCAGCGGATTCGGTTTATTTCATACAAAAGGGAAGAGTCAAACTCAGTGTCATCTCTTCCGGCGGCAAGGAAGCGATATTTGCCCTGCTGAATCCCGGCGAGTTCCTTGGCGAAGAATCGATTCCCGCGCCGAACACTCTTCGCATGGCGACTGCTACCGCGCTCACGCCATGTATCGTTCTCAAGATCAGCAGAAAGGAAATCATCCGCGTCATCCACGAGGAGCGCGCCTTCGCCGACCTCTTTGTGGCCTTCCTGCTGGCCCGCACCATGCGCACCCAGGCAGACTTGGTGGACCAGCTCTTCAACTCCAGCGAAAAGCGCCTTGCCCGCATCCTCTTATTGCTGGCCCGCTTCGGCGAGAGTGGCAAGCCCGATGCGAACATCCCCAAAATCAGCCAGGAAGCCCTCGCGGAAATGATCGGCACCACCCGGTCGCGTGTCAGTTTCTTCATGAACCGTTTTCGCAAGCTTGGGTTCATCCATTACAACGGTGGAATTAAGGTGCACCCGTCGCTGCTTAACGTGATTCTCTACGACTGACGCCCTCCATGCGCCCACATCCAAGTTTAAAAAGTGTGCAATTTTGTACAGATTTCACTTTTCAAAGAGTGGCATAATTTGGTCATTCCTGAGGCGAAAGTGATGAGACTGGTGCCGCGTTCCGACCTTCGGGGGGAGGTCGAACGCGGGCGCCGGAATAGGAAAGCGACAACGGCGGCATCGTCGGTGCTAATCGCTGGACTGCGTGACCCAAAACACCTCATCCAGCCAACGCACGGAGTCTTCGCTACTAAGGTGTTCGCCTTATCTGCCGTGACCAATTCGCTTTTTCACCAATTTTCTTGTCTCTAGCGGCGACCGCGCGACACGAACGGCAATCCAATTCAGCGTCTGGCCGAGCAAATCGCAACGAGGAGCGCAAGAGCCATGAGTGATCGACGGGAGTTTCTGAAGGCAGCGGTTGCCGCCGGAGTGGTCGCCCAGTTCGGCAATGTCGCGCAAGCCGCGAACTCGAGTGGCGTTCCTACCCGAACTTTGGGCCATACCGGCCAGCCAGTGTCGATGCTCGGTCTCGGCGGCTATCACATCGGCGATCCCAGTGAGGCTGAGGCCATCAAGATCGTTCGCACTGCGGTCGACAACGGCATCACCTTCATGGACAACTGCTGGGACTACCACAACGGCGACAGTGAAGTACGCATGGGCAAGGCGCTGCGCGACGGCTATCGCCAGAAGGTCTTCCTCATGACCAAGATCGATGGCCGCGACGCCAAGACCGCGGCCGAACAAGTCGACCAATCGCTCCAGCGGCTGCAAACCGACCACATTGACCTGCTTCAGTTTCACGAAGTCATACGCATGAACGATCCGGAGCGCATCTTCGCTCCCGGAGGCGGCATGGAAGCTGCCGTGAAAGCACGACAAGCCGGCAAGGTGCGCTTCATCGGCTTTACCGGGCACAAGAGCCCGCAAATCCACAAACACATGCTGGAGACGGCAGATCAGCACAACTTCAAATTCGATTCGGTGCAGATGCCGCTGAACGTGATGGACGCGCAATACGAGAGCTTCGCCCAGATCGTCCTGCCCATGGCGCTGGAGCGGAAGATCGGTGTGCTGGGCATGAAGCCCATCGGCGCAGGCATTCTGTTGGAGAGCGGTAAGGTTACAGCCGTCGAGTGCTTGCGCTATGCGTTGAGCCTGCCTACGAGCGTGGTGATCACTGGCTGCGAATCGATGCGCGACGTGCAGCAGGCGATCGATCTGGGAAGAAACTTCAAGCCGCTCACCGAAACCGAGCGCGCCGCGTTGCTGAGCAAGACCGCCGAGGTCGCCAAGAATGGCGAGTTCGAGAAATACAAAACCAGCACGCAGTTCGACGGAACCGCTCACAATCCGCAGTGGTTGGGATGAAATCGGGCTACGAGAAGGTCTGCACGCCATTCAATTGCCCGTCGCCAGCCCAAGTGCCTTCAGGTAGTCCTGATTAATCCGGCACTTGCTCCATTGGATGCTGGTGAGCAGATCGTCGAAGGCCGCACTGATGTGCTCCTGCGGGGGCCGCTTCGCAATGCGCTTCTCGGTGTCGCCGGTGCCGCCCGGGAGCTTCGCGTAAGCCACGATCTCATCCCAATACACCGGTCGCGCGAACGAAACCACCGATCTGGGACTGTCCATTTTCTTGTACGGCCAGAACGCCCAGTTGATCTGGTTCTTCTCCAATAGCTCGCGAAACTGCGTGATCCATTCGTCGGTGTTTTCGCCCGACTCGCTCATCCAGATGGGCACGTGGTAGGTGTCACGAAAATCCACGTACTGCTGAATTTCGGCCTGCTCCGGCTTCATCCAGTACTTGTGAAACGTGTACATCACGTTCTTATCGAACGGCGGCCCGAAGACGGAGAAGTTGGTGTCCCACTGCGCTCCGCCCAGGATGACGATGTGGTTCTTGTCCACGTCGCGGATTGCATCCACCATGCGGTGATAGAGCGGCTCAAGCTTGCTGTTAAACTTCTTCAGTTCGGGGAAGTGGGGAATTGGCTCGTTGAGCAGATCGTAGCCCAGCACCGTTTCCGAATCGCGATAGTGCGCCGCGATGCGCCTCCAGACATCGATGGCGTGCTGCTGCTCCTGCGGGCTGTCGTAAATCCACGGATAGCCCCAGCTGTCGTCGATATTGGCTCCCGTTTGTCCGCCGGGAGCGGCGTGCATGTCGATCACGACATACAGTCCAGCCTCGCGCGACCACTCGATCACGCGGTCAAGCAGGCGAAATCCCTCAGCGTCGCTACTCTCGAAATATTTGTAGTGAATCGGAACGCGAACCGAATTGTAGCCCGCGCGCTTCAGAAACTGAATGTCATCGCGCTTGATGTAACGATCACGGTAGTCATGCCAGAACTCTTGGGCTGCTTCCGGACCCAGAAGTTCATTGGTGAGCGCTTCAATCTCCCGGTCCGATTGCGGGCCGCCTTCGAAGTGAAACATGTAACCCTCGCGCACCAGCCAATTGCCGAGGTTGGTGCCGCGGAGCATCAACGGGCGGCCTTGCCCATCGATCAGTCGGACGCCGTCGGTGTGGACGAAACGGGATTGGGCGAGTGCCGCCGAGGAGAGCCAGATAAGGAGGCTCAACGCGAGGGCGTAACGCACATTCGGATTAAGACGGCAGGTCGAAGAATTCATGGGAGTGAATACGTGGACTGTTCTAGGCGCTGTCGGCGAGTCGGTCGGGTGAAGGGGTCGCTGACATCATCTCCTTTTTCATCTTTTCGATCTGCTGACGTTTTTGCTCGTTGTAGTCACGGAGCTGGTGCTGCATCTCTCTCAGTTGCAGACGCATGGCCTGATAGGCCTCCTCGCGGAAAAGACGGTAGGCGGGGGGAACGGAAAAGGCCAGCCCCGGAAAAGCCCCACATTTGCCAACGTCAGGCAAATGTGGGCCACCCCCGAAATAGGAAGAAGACGGCAATAAGCAATTAGCAATTAGCAATTAGCAAAAGACCCATACAAGCGAAAAGCGGCTTGTGTGGGGTCAGGGGGCAGACGTTGCATTGTGGGCCACCGCATCACAACAACACGCTCAATTTTTTCAGTTGCTCCTCAAACGACTCCCGGTTGAAGTTGCTCTTCAGGACCGGATCCGTCTTTGCCTTTTCCTCGATGTCGTCCAGCACGGCCTTATACTCGGCTGTCTTTCCCGTACCGAAATATCCTTCGGCAAGCGTCAGATAGATCCATGGCCGGTCCGAGCGCTCCTTGAATTGCTGGCCCTGCATAGTGTTCTGGCAGATCGCTATGACTTCCTGCCTGATCTTGGCCGCCAGATATTTCTGCGCTTCGGCTTCTTTCGGATCTGGATTGGCCTTGGCCGCCACATTGTACAGGTACGCTACATTAATGCCGTTGTAGTAGTCCTGTTTAACGTAATAGCCACGTTCGTAAAACCGGATGGCCCGCTGCAAATACTGTTTGTCGCCCGCAAGCTCATAGCGGCGCTTATTGATGGCGCCGCACAATCCAAGTGTCTCGGGATCGGTCGTTGTGTCGGGGCTTAACGGCTCCAGAAGCTTCTCAGCATCTGACAAAGCAGTCATGGGGTCCGGCAGCTTCGCCTTGTAGGTGCAAAGAGCCGTGCGTTGCCGCAGGAAAGTATTGTTGCGATCGAGTTCCATCGCGTCTTTGAAGTAGTCAAGCGCCTTCGCGTATTCTCCGTTGTCCTTCGCTGTTTCAGCCTTCTTTGTAAGGAAGGCGAGGGTTTGCGGGTCGGAGCTCGTAACGGGAGCGGGAGGGGCCATTGGTGGCTTTACACCGGCAGCTTGGCCATCGGCAATCGCCGGCTGCTCTAATCCATCGATGTAAACGTACACCGGACTATCTTTCTCTCTCGCCGCGAGTACAGCCTGTATCTTTTTCTTCAAGTCCCTGCTGAAGTCTCGGACCGTGGTGGCGCCGATGTCAGACCCCAGATGCACGTACCGCATGATTGAAATATGGTTGAGGTCAAAGGGATAAATGAGCTTGTCCTCTGCCATAACGATCGTGGTATACGGTTTTAACGCATGCCGTACTCCCAGTTCGTAAATGGCATTCGCGTTCGCTGTTGATATATCGGCGACGACAAGGTCGGCTTTGTAGAGCCACGCATACATCGGAACATCAATTACACCCGAATGCTGAATTTCATCGGCGCGGATGCAGTCGATGGAGAGGTCTTCCAGGACAGGCTTAATGAGAAACTCGTAGGTTTTGTTCATGTCGAGGGTTCGCCCGGTGGCGAGGTCAACCTTTGGGCCGAAGCCCATTACGACGAAGCACGTAGGGTTCGCCATATTATCTAAACCTCCGACTTAGTTTGCTGGGTGAGGCGCAATCATACCGCGACGATGTTTCGTCTGCCAGAACATTCTTGTTACGGTGTGCCGCAGCAGCGGATCTTATGCGGAGGGGCTGGTGTGGGGCACGGGGCGGCAGTTCCTTACCACAGCGACGGTGACGGGGCTCACATCACGACAGCGGCGACCATGCCACACTGGCGAAAATGAAAGAGCAACACTACTTCGTTTACATCTTGGCAAGCCGATCGCACAACTTCTACGTCGGTGTGACGAATAGCCTCGCCGTCGGCTGTACCAACACAAGAAACATACCTTCGAAGGATTTACCGCGCGGTACAACGTCGACCGGCTGGTTTATTACGCGGGCTTCCACTACATTGGCAACGCTATCGCGCGTGAAAAACAGCTCAAGGTTTGGAGCAGGGCCAAGAAGATTGCGCTTATCGAGAGCATGAATCCGACGTGGCAGGACTTGTCAGGGGGATGGGATGACGGGGATGCTACTGTAGGAAAGTCAACCGCAGATCCTTCGACTGCGCGCTCGCCCGCCCCTTCGACAAGCTCAGGGCAGGCTCCGCAAAAAACGCGGGTCGAAGACAAACCGGCGAGCGCTCCGCTCAGGATGACAATTCATAAAGACTAGCCTTCCCGCCCCTTCTTCTTGATCTCAATATTCAGACGCTTGATCTTCTGATTCAGCGTCGAGAGCGGAATGTGAAACTGCTCCGCGGCTTCAGTCTGGTTCCAGCCGCTCTTTTCCAGCATGTCAGTGATGATGCGGCGTTCGCAATCTTCCATGATCTCGAACAACGACGCATCGGCGCGATGCTCCATCATGGCCAGCTTGCTGCCGCGGCCAATCATGTTGTCGGGCAGCAGATCGACGGTGAGGCCCGGCCCATTGGCCAGCACCACGGCGCGCTCGATTACGTTCTCCAGCTCGCGCACATTGCCCGGCCAGTCGTAATCCAACAG
>Ga0209656_10002853_pt1 | contig 11210 bp, 8 predicted proteins | sample BogFormECP12_OM2_FD_188239 | JGI IMG/M metagenome (GOLD analysis project Ga0209656, IMG submission 188239) | Bog forest soil microbial communities from Calvert Island, British Columbia, Canada - ECP12_OM2 (SPAdes) (version 2) | ecosystem: Environmental > Aquatic > Freshwater > Wetlands > Bog ... | reverse complement strand
CGAGAACGAAAGGAACGAAGACGGCCTTGCCGCGTCCGCGAGAGTCAGCAGGAAGACGAGCGAGTCCGTCGCCGCCATAGATGAGCTTTTCAATGTTGAGGAGCAAGAGTTGATTCTACGGCATGCAGAGCAGTACCGCTCACCATGCCGATGAGCAGACGAGAATTGTCTACGGCCTCATAGTTACTTCTTGAAGTACATCCAGGCGGCCAATGCCACCAAGACGATTACGAACACCCAGAGTGACGAGCTGCTCATTTCTGTCTTCTTGGCCATGGACGGCATTTTAACCCGACCTCAGGGTTATGCAAGGCCTGGAATTGTGGATTGTTTTGTCGCGGTGCCTAGGTAATTACTTCCGCTATGCGGCGTTAGGTTACAGCGCCCGACCTGCGGCGGCACCTGAAGACCAGGCCCACTGGAAATTGAAGCCACCGAGATGGCCGGTGACGTCGACGACTTCGCCGATGAAAAACAGGCCGGGGACTTTGCGGCTCTCCATGGTTTTGGCGGAGAGCTCGTCGGTGGCGACACCGCCGGCGGTGACTTCGGCTTTCTCGTAGCCCTCGGTTCCTGCGGGAGAGATCGCCCAGCTGTGCGCTTGATTTTCCAGGTCGGCGAGGGCTTGATTCGTCCAGAAGGTTGGAGCGTGGAGATCGAGCCAGCGGTCGGCGAGGCGCTGCGGGAGCAGGTTGCGCAACTCAGCGCGTAGCGTTTGCAGGGTTCTTGGTGTTTTCCGATCGCGGAATACGGCTGTGAGTTCACGGGCGGGCGCGAGGTCGATCAGGATGGTCTGAGGCTCTTGCCAGTAGGAAGAAATTTGGAGGATCGCTGGACCGCTCAGGCCGCGATGCGTGATCAGCATCTTTTCGCGAAATTGCTGGGTGCCATCCTGGGTAATCGTCGACGCAATTACTTCGGTGGAGACGCCCGCGAGATCACAATAGCGGGAACAATCTTCGAAGCCAAGCCTCAGGGGTACCAGTGCAGGCCAGGGGTCGCGGATGGCGATGCCAAACTGGCGGGCGAGGTCGTAGCCGAAGGAGGTGGCGCCGATCTTTGGAATGGAAAGGCCGCCGGTGGCGACGACGAGGGCGGGGGCGCGGAAGACTGCGTTTCCGGAACCGGCGATTTTCGAATGAACCATGAAGTCGCCGGTGCGCTCGACTTGCTGAATCTTCGTCTGTAGAAAGATGGTCACGTTGGCATCGTGGCATTCGGCTTCGAGCATGGCGAGAATGTCGCGAGCGGAGCGGTCGCAGAAAAGCTGTCCTAGCGTTTTCTCGTGGTAGGGGATGTGATGCTTCTCGACGAGCGCGATGAAATCGGTGGGAGTATAGCGGGCCAGGGCTGACTTGGCGAAGTGCGGGTTTGAGGAGAGAAAGTTTTCCGGCTGGCAATGAAGGTTGGTGAAGTTGCAGCGGCCGCCGCCGGAGATCAGGATTTTCTTCCCTAAGCGATCAGCATGTTCGAGCACTGCGACGCGACGGCCGCGCTTACCGGCTTCGATCGCGCACATCATTCCAGCAGCGCCGCCACCGAGAATGAGCGCGTCGAAGGAGTGGGTCATGAGTTCGAGGCCCCCTCAGGGGCTAAAGCCCGCAGCCGCTGCGGCGCGTGACGGCACGACTGGAAGTCGTGCCCTTCCCGAACACTCAACACTCGCGGCGTTCTAGAGCAAAATATAGGGGCCGGCATAATCGCGAGTCCAGTTCTCACATGTAAAAGAGACTCAAACGCGGCAGGCCGTATTTTTCCAGAAGACGTTTGTGGACGTATTGCTTTTGTAGTTGCTCGATTTGCGGAGCTGCCATCTTGCGGCGGTAGGGGGAGAGTTCACGATCGGCCTGGGCACGGACGTTGACAATCTCTTCATCGGGCGTGCCGGCGAGCAGGGCAGCAAATAACTTTTCCTCAAGCACGGTGAGATGGCGCTCTAAATCCTCCAGCTTGGACGGCGCTTTCATGCGTTCGGAGTCGTCCGCCAATTTGCGGAGCGTGGCGGCTGAGTCCTGGGCAAGCGCGTGGACTGAGACTCCGGCAGTGTGCGGCAACTTCGCCGCGTCGAGAAGATCGGCGTTACGGCGCAAGAACGCCGCGATGGTTCCAGGTTCAAAACCTTGGCCCGAGCCCGGCTTGGTGGATGGTGACTCCGCAGCGGAGGCGCCGACGGCGGCCTCTTTCATGTCTTCCGCGGCGGCGAGCACTTCCTGGGAACAATACGCCAAACTGTTCACCTTCTTGGTTTTCGACGGACGGGCATCATAGCGATCGAAGGCGGCATCGATTCCGCGCAGTGCAGCCTCGAGAGGGATTCCAGCGTCTTTCCAGGTTTCGATCAGGGCCCAGTCGAGAGTAGTGAGGAGAAGGCCACCGCCGCGACGGCGCAGGAACTGTTCCTCAACCTCAGTGAAATAGTTGAAGTAATTAAATTGATCCTTCACGGCGGGTCAGCGGGTAGCCGGCTTAGAAATCTTTGGTTGGGCCTTGGGAGCAGGGCGAGCAACGACGTTGCGCTCCCAGATGATGCGCAGGCCTTCGAGGGTCAGGAAATCGTCTACCTGTTTAATGTATTTCGATCCGGGGCCGATCATCGGGCCCAGGCCGCCAGTGGCGATTACCTTTGTTTCCTTGCCAAGTTCAGCGAGCAGAAGTTCGAGAATGCCGTCGACCAGGCCGAGATAGCCGTAGTAAAGGCCGGATTGCAGGCTGCCCACGGTATTGGTTCCGATCACGCGGGCGGGCTTGCGAATTTCGACGCGCGGCAAGCGCGCGGTGCGTTGAAAGAGAGCGTCGGCCGAAATGCCGATGCCGGGACAGATGACGCCGCCAAGATATTCGCCTTTCGCGGAAACGCAGTCGAAGGTGGTAGCGGTGCCGAAGTCGACGATCACGCAGGGGCCACCGTATTTTTCAAACGCGGCCACGGCATTCACGATGCGGTCGGCGCCGACCTCCGCGGGGTTGTCGTAGTGGACGGGCATGCCGGTCTTGACGCCGGGCTCGATCAAGAGCGGCTTGGAGTTGAAATAGCGCTCGCAGACCTGGCGGAGCACGGGATCGAGCGGCGGCACAACGGAGGAGATCACGATTCCGCGAATGCCGGAGGCCTCAAGGCTTGCCATGGAAAATAAATTGCGGAAGAGGACGCCGTATTCATCCACCGTGCTGCCTTGTTTGGTGGCGACGCGCCAGTTCGCAACCAGACGCTCGTAGCGCGGAGGATCGTTGACTTCTCCATCGGGACGAGCTTTCGCAACTCGAGCGAAAACTCCTAGGACCGTGTTGGTGTTGCCGACATCAAGGACGAAAAGCATGGTTGACTCTGCAAAACAATTCGCAGTTGGCAATTAGCAGTTGGCGTTTCGATCAGGCAGAATTGCCTATCCAATGCTGAAGGCTAATTGCTAATTGCCAATTGCTTATGTCTTCTCTCTTACGGTACCGCCCAAAATCGTTTGAATACCTTGCGCTGTTCTAACCTGCAGGAAGCCGCGAGTGTCGAGGCCTTCCGTGGTTCCTTCGATTTTCGAATCATTCTCTTCGACGCGAACTCGCTTCCCCCGAACCCAAGAAGATTTCTCGGCAAACCGCTGAAGGATGGACTGGCGCGGGTCGGTGGATTGAGTCAGCAGACGATATTCCTGGTCGAGCGATTTTAGCAAAGCTGCGGCGAGTTCCACACGAGACCACTCGCTTCCGGTTACAAGGCGCAGCGACGTGGCCTGGTTCTCCAACTCTTTGGGAAAGCTCGAATGGTTGACGTTGATGCCGACGCCGACAACGACGTAGCGAACGCGCGTGACTTCGGCATTCATTTCAGTCAGGATGCCGCAGACTTTCTTGCCATCGATCAGCACATCGTTGGGCCACTTCAAGTCGGGACGGACGCGCGAGTCGACTTGTTCGATGGCCGCGCCCACAGCCAACCCGGCGGCCAGCGCCAGGACCAGCACGTCGGAAGGCGGGAGCTGCGGCCGCAACACGACGGAACAGTAAATCCCGGCGGAGCGAGCTGAATCCCAAGTGTTCCCGCCGCGGCCGCGGCCGGCGATCTGCTCCTCGGCTAGAAATACGCTGCCCTCGGGCGCACCTTCTGCCGCAGCTGCCATAGCCGTCGTGTTGGTGGATCCGATTTTGTAGAAATGGTGAAGCTGCGCGTCGAAGATGGTACCGCGGAGAAGCGGACCGAGGATTTCGGGTAGAAGGAGATCGGGGACGGATTTCAGTTGATATCCCGTGGCGGGATGGCCAGCAACCTCGACACCCAAGCCGCGCAATTGCTGAATCAGGCGCCAGACTTCGGAACGATTGGAAGAGATTTCCTGCGCGATCTTGGTTCCGCTCACCACGACGGTGGCGTGCTCCATCAGCAGGCGCACGATGCGGCCGAGACGAACGTCGGTGGCTTGTTCGTGAGGCGCGGGGTCTAATGCCCGCGAAAGCTTGCTGCGTCGGACTGGTACAGTCTTTGTGATGTCGGAATTATGCGGGAATTCCGGCAAAACAACAAACCTGCGAACGGTGGCACGCGGGAGAGACCAAGCATACTACTGCGCCGTCTCGGTGAAGGTGACTTCCGGATGTCCCAACGCGTACTGTCCTTCCGCAGTGACGTGTACGGTGCCGGGACTCGCGGGCAGCGTCAATACGACAGCGGCCACGCCAGACGAATTTGTGACCACGGTGCGGCTGGATAGCGAGCCCGCGCTGGTGGTGAACAGAATCGTGCCACCGACCGCATTGCCACCGGACTGACCAGGGTTGAGAGTTACGGAGAGATTCAGCTGCGTTCCGACTGCGCCTTTCTGTTTGTCACCCGTCTTGGTGAGTGACGCGGGAGGGTTGCCGACCAGAATCCAACCGCTCTGCGCTTGCGCCACGCCGGTACTGTCGTCGCTGGGGACGGTGTAGGAATAGAAGCCGGGAGTCTGGCCGGCGGTTACGGTGATGCTGCCCTCCTTGCCGTGGCTCAAAGTCGGCTGCGTCACTTCCATAGTGATGCCGCTTTCGGGTTGAGGCGTACCCAGAGTCACGGTTGCGGATCCGGAGACCAGTTTGGGATGGAGAATAACTTTGCCGCCCGCCGCAACCATGGTGGTATCGGGGTTCAGATCCCACTCAGCGCCTGGCAGTTGTGATGTGCCAGTGACCACTAGCAACGTGGCGGAGTAGGGAGCAAAGTTCATGGTCGGCGTCCAGGACTGCGCGGAGGTCGCCACAATCTGAGTTGGATTCGCGGACGAAAGCGTGTAGGTGGTCACTTGCTGAGGCGTGAATCCATTTACGGCAAACTGGACTTGCGCGGTGTTGCTGGGATCTTTGTTGAGAACCATGACTGTCAGAATGGTCCCCGTGGAATTGAGCGCGGCATAACTGCTGAACAAATCCGGATCGCCGTTATTCGTGGCCGAGACGGAAGTGTTGGCAAATGTGCTGTGCTTTCCGTCGTAATTCCGGTAGAGCTTCAGGGCGAGATAATTCGGGTTGGTTGGAAGAGGAGCGACCCAGCGGGAAGCCAGATAAGCGCGCTCGCGGCCGAGAATGCCGTAGGCGTCGGCATCGGCGAGAGCGGTGGAGAAATCGGATTCGCCGGCAAAGGCCGCGCTCCACTCCGTGACGCTGAGTGGAGTTCCGGGATAAATCATGTTGACGATGGCGCGCATGCGCGGCAGGCGGAATGGAATCGTTTTGTCGGGCTGGAGGAAAGTGGTCCAGATCTGATTGATATCGCCGGACTCGCTCACGTAGGTTGGATCCCAATAATCGCGATAGATTCGCGCGGAGAGCGCCTGCAGCTGCGCCTGCGTCCAACCCGAGGTGTCGGGGCTATCGGGATAGGCGTGAATGTCGAAGACATCGAGGGAGCGAGTCTTGGAGATTTTGTCCTGCCAGTAGACTTCATTCAGCCACCACGGAAGAAAGTCGACGCCGGCGTGCGCGGCCTTGTCATTGTTGTTGGCGCCATTCCAGTAAAACCACCAGCAGCAACTCACCGGACCGAAGCGGATGGCTTTCGTGTCCCAGCCCTTCAGTGCCTGGGCTTCCGCCAGATAGGTGGTGCTTAATTCGTTATAGCCGGAAGGATTGGGATGGACGTCGCGGTGAGTGCTGCCCCAGATGTCGATCTCGTTATCCATGTCGTAGAAATGGGGAGCGCTGCCGAAAGCCGTGGCCAGCGCGGCCGCCCACTGATTGCGGTAGACGCTGCCGGGAGGATCGCTGGTGCCGGGTTGGTCGAGCAGCGGCCAGTAGGCATCGTTGGGATTGGCGGTGAGGTCGGTAACGCAGTCGGACTTCACGCCGTTGCCGGCGTCGGTATTGTACGGATCGACGCTGCACTGCGCGCCGTACTTGGCGACGGAAAAACTCCAGTGGTCGTTGTTGTCCTCGGCAGTCTTCGCCACCCAGGGCAGCATGACCATGGTCATGAGGGGATTGCTGCCCGCGGCTTTTACATCCGAAATGTATTTCGCGGAATCGCCATCTCCGATCTCGGTGTAGGCAAAGTCTTCGAAGTACCAGTCGGCCGCGGCGTTATCAGTGAAGAGTTGCCAGTTGTAAGTTGAGGTCGCATCGCCGCCCCAGCGGACGGTCGTGAGGCCGCTGTCGGTGATGGTAGGTGCGTCCTGCGGATAAGCGCCGCCGTAAACATACTGGCTGATGGCATGGCGGTTGGTGAGAGCGTCGATGGTGACGCTGACATTGGTGGTGCCGGGAGTGGAGGCTGTTGAGGAAGAAGCCGGGCTGTTCGCCGCGTTTCCAACGGCGCCCGATTTCGGTTGGGAATCGCTTCCGGCCCCGGAGGAATTGCTAACGACAGAGAATGCCAGGAAGAGAAGCGCGGCTGGACGTAGGAGCGAAGTCATAAGGGGAGGGCCTCCGGTCCCCATAATCTAAAGCCTCCGGCGAAAATCCGCCTCACACAGAAGTGCAGCGTAGGGCGATGCTGCGAGCGACGATCGGTGTGTACGGATGGCCAAGCCGCAGCGGGCGAGCGGACAATACAGCATCGGGCCGAAAAACGGTCGCGGCGAGATCAGGCTGGGGAGACGCGCAGGCTCAGGTCTGCGGCGTGGGGCGAGTGAGTGAGCAGGCCGATGGAAATGAAATCGACGCCAGTCTCGGCGTAGGCGCGGACATTTTCCAGACGGATTCCACCGGAGCATTCGAGCGGAATGCGGCGCTCAAGCTTGGCGCAGCGAGTGACGGCATGGCCGACGTCCTCGGGAGACATGTTGTCGAGCAGAATGGCTTCTGCGCCGTGAGAGAGCGCGGTTTCGAGTTCCTCCATCGAACGTACTTCGACTTCGACTGGCTGCGAGCCGCGGCGGTTGCGGAGGGCACGCTCCAGCGCCGGCGCAATTCCGCCTGCGAGAGCGATGTGATTATTCTTGATGAGAACTCCGTCGGAAAGATCGAGGCGGTGATTCTGTCCGCCACCGCAGCGGACGGCATACTTGTCGATCACGCGCAGGCCGGGAGCAGTCTTGCGGGTATCGAGGATGCGCGCTTTCGTGCCGGAGACCGCTTCCACGAACTTGCGGGTCAGAGTGGCGATGCCGCTCATGCGCTGCAGAAAATTCAGGATGACGCGCTCACAAGAGAGAATCACGCGCCCATTGTGGCGAATCACGGCGACGGACTGACCTTTGTGAAGACGCACGCCATCGAAAATTTCGGGATGGGTGGTGACTTCGTAGTGCGAAGTGACAGCGCCATCGAGGGCGGCGTAGACATCGAGGATGCGGGCAATTACACCGATGCCGGCGAGAATGCAATCTTCCTTGGCGAGGATGGTGGCCGAGGCGCGCTGATTGGAATCGATGCAGGCGTAGCTGGTGGCGTCGCGCGTGGCCCGGTCTTCGAGCAGCGCGTTTTCGATGATCGCGGTGATGCGTCGACTGTTAAAGTCCATGACTACGGTTCTTAGTTCTTAGTTTAGTTGTCTGTTGTCAGTTCTCGGTTCTCAGTTCTCACTTCCCGCGTTGGGACCGGCGCCGTTCAGGCCATCCAACTGACGTTTCAATTTTTCGCGCAGGGCGACTAATTCTCCTTCTCGACGGCGCAGGCCATCAACCACTTTCTCGGGGGCTTTTGCCAGGAATTGTTCGTTGCTTAATTGCCGCTGATTGTTCGCGTACTCTTTCTCGATCTTCTCCAATTCTTTGTTCAAGCGCTCGCTCTCGGCGGCGAGGTCGATTTTTCGTTCGTAGATCACGTGGACATCGAAGCGCGCGGTGCTGCGAGCACCGGCTTGTTTGGCGAGTGAGGAGCTTACGAATGTGATTTTTTCTACATTCGCCGGACGATCAGATAGAACAGCGCTGCGATTTTGATCGATCATGGCGCGAATCGCGGGATCTTGCGCGAAGACTTCTATCGCCACTTTTACTTTCGGCTCGACCTTTAATTCTGCGCGGACATTTCTTATGTTGACGATCAGGTCCTGCAGGATCGCCATTTCGGTTTCGGCGGCGAGATCGATCTGAGTTTCGTTTGGCCGCGGATATCCGGCGAGCGCAATCGACTTGAACGGCGGCTGGCCTTCATAAATCGCCTGCCAGACTTCCTCCGTGATGAAGGGCATCACAGGATGGAGCAGGCGCAACGAGGACTCGAACAAACGAGCGAGATTGGAGCAAGCGTCACGGGCTTGTGTTTTGTCCGCGACGTCTTCGAAGTTCAGACGTGGCTTGATCAGTTCCAGGTACCAGTCGCAGAACTCGCCCCAGAAAAAATCGTAGATACGATTCGCGGCTTCGTGGAAGCGGTAGGTTTCGAGGGCGTCGTTCACTTCCGCGGTCACGCGATTAAAGCGAGAGAGGATCCAACGGTCTTCAAGAGTGTCGAGAGTAAAGGCAGAAATGCCGGGTTGTGCGGGCGAGATTTCGCGGGCAAGAGTGCCCGCGGCACATTCCAGTCGGTCTACATTCATGAACATGAATCTGGCGGCGTTCCAGATTTTGTTGGCGAAGGCGCGGTAACCTTCGGTGCGGCTTTCGCTAAAGGCGATGTCGGTGCCGGGCGCGGCCATGGCTGCCAGAGTGAAGCGTGTGGCATCAGTGCCGAAGCGCTCGATGATTGCGAGGGGATCGATCACGTTGCCCTTGGTCTTCGACATCTTCTGGCGGTCGGCGTCGCGGACCAGCGCATGGATGTAAACGTGGCGAAATGGGACGCTGTCGTTTTTCTGATTGCCTTCACCGCTAGCCTTCTTGATGACCGCATCCTGTTCGTGCCCCTGCATGAAGTGGCAGCCGAACATGATCATGCGGGCGAGCCAGAAAAAAAGAATGTCGAAGCCGGTAATCATCAAGGTATTGGGATAGAAGACCTCAAGATCGCGCGTCTTTTCCGGCCAGCCCAGCGTTGTGAAGGGCAAGAGTCCTGAGGAAAACCAGGTGTCAAGCACATCGGAGACTTGCTCCAACTTCGTGCAGTCGCACTTCAGACACTTTGTGGGCGCCTCGCGCGCGACGATCACTTCGCCGCAACCCTCGCAAGTCCAGGCCGGAATGCGATGTCCCCACCACAACTGGCGAGAGATGCACCAGTCATAGATGTTGTGCATCCAGTTGAGATAGATCTGTTTGTAATTCTCGGGGACGATCGTGATCTCGCCGGTCTCGACGGCCTCGATGGCTTTTTGCGCGAGCGGCTGAATCTTGATGAACCACTGCTCGGAGAGACGGGGCTCGACGACGGTGCCGCAGCGGTCACATTTGCCGAGGGAGAGCGCGTAGTCTTTTTCGGCAACGAGAAAACCCTGCTCTTGCAAATCGGCGAGAACTCGCTTGCGGGCTTCATAACGGTCTAGCCCGGCATAGCGGCCGGCGTTCTGGTTCATGTGGGCGTGCTCATCCATGATGTCGATTTGCGGCAAGTTATGGCGCTTGCCAGCTGCAAAATCGTTGGGATCGTGGGCGGGCGTCACCTTCACGGCGCCGGTGCCGAACTCAGGCTGCGCGAGCTCGTCGGTGATGATGGGAATCTCACGATTCATCAAAGGCAGCAGGACATGCTTGCCATGGAGATGCGTGTAGCGCTCGTCTTTTTCGTTTACAGCAATCGCCGTGTCACCCAGCATGGTCTCGGGACGAGTCGTCGCAACGGTAATGAATTCGGGCTTTTCTGAGGAAGAGCCGCCAATGACGGGATAGCGGATCTCCCACAGCTTTCCGGCAACATCTTCGTGCTTCACTTCGAGATCGGAGATGGCGGTCTCGCAACGCGGGCACCAGTTGACGATGTACTTGCCGCGATAGATCAGGCCCTCTTCATAGAGGCGGACGAAGACTTCGCGCACGGCGCGAGAAAGATTCTCGTCCATGGTGAAATATTCGCGGTCCCAATCGACGGAGGCGCCGAGGCGCTTCATCTGGTCGAGGATGGCGCCGCCGTAGTGGCGCTTCCACTCCCAGACGCGCTCGATGAACTTTTCGCGGCCGAGGTCGCGGCGCTTCTTGCCTTCCTTGGCGAGGTCGCGCTCCACCATCATTTGCGTGGCGATGCCGGCGTGATCGGTGCCGGGCAGCCAGAGCGTGATGAAGCCGCGCATGCGATGCCAGCGGACGATGATGTCCATCTGCGTCTGGTTGAGCATGTGGCCCATGTGCAAGCGGCCGGTGACATTGGGCGGCGGCAGCAGCAGGGTGAAGACGGGACGGGTTTCGCCTGCGGGCGGCGTGGGGACGGAGAAAAGCTTCTCCTTGATCCAGTAGTCAGCCCAGCGGGTTTCGATGGCACCGGGCTCGTAAGATTTTGGCAAGTCGTGGGGCATGAGTTGTAGTCAGCAGTCGGCGGTCAGCGCAAAACCTTTAACACGGGGGCACAGAGGGATCACAGGGTAGAGCTTCTTCTGTTTATCTATGTGCTTTGTGAAGTCAGGACGCCAGCCGTCGAAAATCTGATGAAGTTTGATCTTACAGGCGCGAGAAAAGAAGGGTCAAACGAGCGAAGGGGGTGGAAGGAAGGAACGGCAAAACTGCCACACCCCCCGGCCATCCACTACACAACTGGTTTGGACTTCGGCCCTCCCGCACACGCACAAACTAGCGATCTGGAAGTGCTGCAAACTCAGGAGTAAGCTGCTACTCATGACAACAGGAACTCTTACGCACACTGCTCGGTGGCATATCTTGTTGTGCGCTGTTTTCTGTTTGCTCGCGATACTGCCCTCCGGCCAAGCGCAAAGCATCACCGAACTT
>Ga0209656_10002852_pt1 | contig 11213 bp, 11 predicted proteins | sample BogFormECP12_OM2_FD_188239 | JGI IMG/M metagenome (GOLD analysis project Ga0209656, IMG submission 188239) | Bog forest soil microbial communities from Calvert Island, British Columbia, Canada - ECP12_OM2 (SPAdes) (version 2) | ecosystem: Environmental > Aquatic > Freshwater > Wetlands > Bog ... | reverse complement strand
CTACTGGCCAGTAGACGAGCGCCTTCAGCGCGTCCCGCCAATCTTTCGTGAATGAGCTGTAATGCTCGCCGACCGCGTCGCCGATCCGCCGGCTGCTCATCATCGTCTGCCTATGCTTCCAGGCTTGCTCGTGCATGCTGACGTTCACAGTCGGCGGACGCGGCGCAGGGGGAGGCCGCGTCTCAGCGTTAGCGACACGATGCCGCGGCTGCTCGGGGAGATCATCGATTTGAACGGATCATGGCGCTGACGCCGGCGCCGGAGGCGAAAGCCACATGAGCGAGGTGGCCGACGTGACGCTGCCAGCCGGCTACAGGGTGGACTGCCGATCCGACGGTGCGGACATCTTCCACCGGGGCGAGGTCGTCATTCGCACGGGAGAAAGTGTGGCTTTTCCAACGGGCGCCGGCACGACGAGTCGTGTCGGAGCCGCAGAATCCGCTCATATGGAGACTCAGGGCATCTTGCCTCGTCGGAGCTCGGGGAGCCGGCCTGCGTCGTAGTGTGCTTCCAGCTCAGCTCGTTCGATCATCGCCCCGTCCGGCCCGACCGCCCTGCGAACCACGTGCGATTGTTCCAGAAGTTCGCACGCCATGTGGATCCCCAAGTGGCGGGAGCGCGCTGCACGGGACTGAACCTGTCCGTTCCGATCCTCGTAGATGACGTGCCAGCTCATTTTAGGAGTCCCCGCGCTTGAGTAAGCGGACGAGCGAGATGAGCAGCTCGACGGTCGCCGAGCAGCGGCTGGTGCGCAAGCCGTTCATCGGCGCGGCGGGCCCGAGCCAGACGGTTGCACACTGTCGAATGATGCCGCTCGCCACCGCGCGCGGTGCGGATGTCGCGTGCTCCTCCGAATATCCTAGCAATTGACGGCATATTCGCGCGCTACGACCGCGTGCCCAAACGGGAGCCCAAACCATGCTGTCCGGTCGTAAACGGATAGAAATTCAGCGCGGGGTCACCGGGGGCCGGCCGAACGTCGGCCGCGGGCCGTGCATTTGCGGGTAAAGAGGCAGCGGGGTGGTCGGTACGGGCGCCATACGTAGACCCAGGCGTCCAAGGTGGCCTACCGGCGGACCAGCGAGGGCCTTCTCATGAACTGATCCGGCCCCGCGGCACCTGTGTGATGCGCCTCCTCTTTGGCACCGTTCGCTACCTGCGCCAGCCGAACGCTCCGCTTGAGAGGGGTGAGATTCTCCCCTGTATCGCCGTACCGGCCGAACCGGTTTCGCTTGATGCGTGAGGCTTCGCGCGCAAGGCGGTGAATGTAATCTGCGGATGACCGGTGAAGACGCGCTGACCAAGCCCCTCACCCGTAAGGTTGGTTCTCTCATCCGTCGAGCACCCGCGGACCGCTGACGAATCGATTGCCGCGCACGTAGAATCGCAGCAGTCTGTCGGCGGCGCGTGTAATGCCGATCCGTTTGCTCTGCCCGATTTCGCCGGACGCTCGACCGTCAGATCCGAGCCACAGCGGACCGGCCTGACAAAGGTCGATCCCGTCCAATCGGCGATCAATCTCCAAGGCCGCACTCAGCCGTCCCGGGCCCCGTGCCAAGTCTCGCAACCGCTCGGTCCCGCGATTTCGTTCCATGACCGTGATGCCATCGGTAGGCTCGATCGCCCTGATCAAGACGCCCGCGCCCACACCGGATGTCTCGCTGGAGACGTTGAGCATGAACGAGCTGCCATAGGCGAGATAGACGTATGCGTGACCGCGCTCGAGGAAAAGCGCCCGATTGCGCGGGGTGACGCCACGATAGGCATGACCCGCGGGGTCGCCGACGACGTACGCCTCGGTCTCGACAATACGACCACTGGCGACGCCTTCAGGCAACTCCCGCACCGATACCTTGCCAATGAGATAGCGAGCGAGAGAGACCGTATCACTCGGTAGCTCCGAGCGAGCGAGCGGACGGCGGATGGCAATCCTTACGGCGGCCAGGTTTCAGGGCATCCGCTCGACCCATTGAGCGCGCGAAGGCCCCGGCTCGAACGGATCGCCGAAATACTGGGTCTCGCGGGCCACCTTCCCATCGAGGAACTCCATGATGCTCACGGTGTAAGATGGCCGTCCGTCATACGCGAGGATGAATTCCGTGACCCAAAGGGCGCCCGCACCGACGATGCGGCGCACCGTGAAGCGCTTCGAGTTCGGCTGCGCGACGCGTGAGGCCTGGATGTTGAGCCGGCCCCTGATGCGTTCGCCCGATTGCGGGTACTCGAGCACTGCGTCCTCTCGGTATATGTCGTGCTCGACATCGAAGTCATTTGCGTCCGATGCGGCCCAGTGGCGATCGAGTGCCTCTCGAATCTCATTGTCATGCATGCTGCCGCTCCCGTTTCTGGTCATCACTTGCCTGCATCGCATCACCGACCGCTACCCGCGAATCTGAGGTGCCGTAGCACCCTGGCCCCGATGAGGATTGCACAAAGCCACCCAGTCTTTGACGTGTCGAGCGTTGCAAATCGCCACCTCGCGCGGGTGGCGGAAATACGCCGATCCGCCGACGTATAAGCCAAGCGTGATGGCGAAAGCTCCAACTCACGCTCAGGATCCCGGCTGTCGCCTCCGATCCCGGACGGCCAGCATCCCTGCCTTCGCCCTCACGTCCGTACGACCGTGTAAAATCGGCGTTTGATCCCGGCGACGGTGACGCAGCGCTCCTCATTGCTCCGGTGTGACAGGGCGGTGACTGACGGCCGGCCGGCAAACACGAGGTCGGCGTCGGCGGAGTCGAGGCCGCGTCATCAGAGATCGAGAGCAATGTCCCCCTCCGGTTGGCTGCAGCAGATCAGCACATTGCCGTCGGCCGGCGGCTCGACCGGTGCAGGCTGGTAGATGACGCAGCCGGAAATCAGCCCGGACTCGCAATTGTGACAAACCCCCGTCCGGCACGCCCAGCGCACCGGCACGTCGCACGCCTCGGCAAGCTCTAGCAGGCTATGAAACGCGGAACCCCAACGCACAGCGAGATTGCTGCGCGTGAAGGATACCAGCGGCCCGCTGCCGGCGGCTTCCTCCGGAGGATGCGGCTGCCGCCGTGGGCCCGCGGCGATGCCTGGCGTGCTCGACGGGCCCGGCCCGAAGTCCTCGGTGTGCAGCCGGTCACGGGCGACACCGAGGCGCGTGAGATCGGCGACGAGACCGCTCATGAACGCGGCCGGCCCGCAGATGTAGACGTCCGCATCGCGCGGGATGCCCAACGCGTCGAACACGTGCACGCCGACGCGCCCGGCCGTGCCGTAGTCGACACCTAGCCGATCGGTCGGCCTCGGCGCGCTGTAGCAGATGTGGCCGTGACCCCGGGGCAAAACCGCCAGAAGCGCGCGCACCTCGGCCGCGAACGGATGCTCGGCGCTGTTGCGTGCGCCGTGAATCCACCAGATCGCTCTCGGCAACCGCCCAGTGGCCAGTGCGTGCAGCATTGCGAGGACCGGGGTGGCGCCGATGCCGGCGCTGACGAGAACCACAGGGCCATCGCCTTGCCGCAACGTGAAGCTGCCGCGCGGCGCGCTCACGTCGAGGACGTCGCCCGCCTGAACCTGCGTCGCGATATACGCTCCGGCAGCGCCATGCGGTTCCTGCTTGACGCTGATGCGATAGCGGTCCGTGCTCGGCGCGTCCGACAGCGAATAGGTGCGCAGCAGACTGGGCGCGCCGGGCGCCGGCCTGAGTCGCAGAACGATGAACTGCCCCGCCACTGCGGTCGCCAGGTTCTGGCCGTCGGGCGGCTCCAGCACCAGTGACGTGACATTGCTGCTTTCGCGCAGCTTCTGCGACACCCGCAACGGGCGGAAGCCTTGCCAGGCGGGGGATGGGCCTGCCGACGGACCGAGCCCCGGATTGCCGCTTGTTCCACCGCCTTTCAATTCCCGGTCGAGCAGCGCGTCGAACGAGGTTCTCCAGCCGGGGCTCAATGCGGGGATACGCAACGCTCGTTCGAGCGCATTTGCTGGGTGACCGGGCAAATATAACAGCGCATTGATCTCGGCGACGGTCATGCCCTCGGGACCCGCCTTCCCCTTCACGATCTCGTCGCCGGCGCCGACCTCGCCTTCCTCCAGGACGCGGAAATAGAAGCCGGGCCTGCCGTGTGAGACGAGCAGCGCCGGCATCTGCGGTTGGTTCATGCGAATGCCGACGCGATAGCAGGTGACGCGCGGCTGCGTGACCTCGAACAGGGCATCGCCGATCCGGTAATGATCGCCGATGCACACCTCGAGGTCCGGCAGTCCGTCGACCGTAAAGTTCTCTCCGAACTGGCCGAAGGTAAAGTCGCTCCGGCCGAACTGGTTTTGCCAGTAGCGATAGGACTCGATTTGATAGACGAAGACGGCCCGGTGTTCGCCGCCGTGGCCCGCCAGATCGCCTTGGCCGTCACCGTCGATGTTGAGCCGGCGCACCATCCGCCGGCCTTGAACGGGCGTCTTCCAGACTGCGGTGTGGACGGTTCTCCCTTGCCACTCGACGTTGCGCGGCAGGCCGACATTGACCGAGAGCAAACGTGCCATCTTCTTCATCTCCACGCTCACGCGAGGCCCAGCAGGCGATCCCGGAAGCGGATGTTCACCGTGCTCCTACCTCGACAGCATCCTACTCGGATCCGATCCGAGCGCCTTTCTCGGCGACGGAGCGCTTCATCAGCAGGACAACGAAAACAAGCGCGACCATGACGACGGCCAGCACCCAGAACACATCGAAGTAGGCGAGCGCCGATGCCTGTTGCGCGCGCAGGTTTGCGAGCGCCTGCAAGGCCAGTTGCTGTGCGGCGGCCGGATCGCCGGTCTGCTGCAGGAACGGTCCGTACGCCTGATCAAGGAAGGAACGCGCAGCCGCGTTGAAGGGATCGAGCCATTCGCCAAGACGGAGGCTGTGGAACTGGTCGCGGCGCTCCTGCACCGTCTGAGCCAGCGAGGTCCCGACGCTGCCGCCCTCGTTGCGCAGGAGGCTCAATAGGCCGACCGCCGCCCCGCGCAGCGCGACCGGCGTATAGAGGTAAGCCGCCACGTTCGCGGGGGCGAAGCACATCGCTAGCCCGACGATCAGCACCACCCGCGGCCAGACGGCCTCGCCCGGACTGATGTCCAGGTTCATCTGCGACATCCAGTAACTCCCCGCGGCCATGGTCAGGAGGCCCGCGGCAATCACCCATCGTGCATCGGTTCCATGACCGAGCGCGCGCCCCACCAACGGCATGGCGACGACGGCAAAGAAGCCGGCCGGCGACATGACCAGTCCGGCGCTCAGTGCATCGTAGCCGAACAGGGACTGCAGCAAGGCAGGCAACGTGGTGCTGGACGCATACAGCACCGCGTACGCGCCAAAGATGATGATGCAGCAGGCGATGAAGTTCCGCTCGCGCAGCGGCCGGAAATTGACCACCGGGCTCGGATGGCGCAGCTCCCAGAAGATCAGCCCGGCCAGGCCAACGACGAACAGGATCGCCAGCGTCTGCACACGCCAGAACGGGTCGCCCAGCCAGTCCCATTCCTGGCCCTTACTAAGCGTCACCTCCCAACAGACGATGGTGATGACCAGCAACGACAGGCCAACGCCGTCGAAGCTGAACGGTCGCTTGCGCAACTCCATGCGCTCGGCCGTGAGGTAATCGGGATCCCGGAGCGTGAGGGCGCACGCACTCAGGGCCAGGATGCCGACGGGGACGTTGATCCAGAACACCCAGCGCCAGGAGTAGCTGTCGGTGATCCAGCCGCCGAGCGTCGGACCGACGACGGGCGCGATCAGCGCAGCGAGGCCGAACAGCGTCATCGCCATGCCTTGCCGTTCGACCGGGAAGGCGTCCAGCAGCACGCCCTGGCTCGACGGCTGAAGACCACCGCCGGCAAGACCCTGGACCACGCGCAACAGGATCAGTTGCCCGAGCCCCGTGGCCATGCCGCACAGCCCCGAGGCGAGGGTGAAGACGCCGATGGACACGAGGAAATAGTTGCGGCGTCCAAGATGCGCGATCAGCCAGCCGGTGATGGGCAGGATGATCGCGTTGGCGGCAAGGTAGCTGGTGATGACCCACTCGCCGTCATCGACCGTGGCCGACAGGCCGCCCGCGATATAGCGCAGCGCCACGACCGCGATCGTGGTGTCGAGCACCTCCATGAAGGTCGGCACCACGACGACAGCGGCGACGACCCACGGGTTTATCGCCGCGCGGGATCGAGCATTCGCGGGTGTCGACGACAGTACCGCGCCGGTCATTGCCCGGTGCGCGACGCGCTGGCGGCCGGACCAGGGCTAGGAGACGGCGGCACAGAGGCCTGGAGAAACTTCCCTGCATCGGGTCCCGTTGGCGGCTTATTGATATAGACGTAGGGAACGACCGAGGTGCCGATGAACAGAGGCGTCCGATCGGCGTCGTAATCGACGAGTTCGATCCGGACCGGCAACCGCTGGACCACCTTGATGAAATTGCCCGTGGCGTTCTCGGCCGGCAGCAATGCCAGGGTCGATCCGGTTCCCATGGTGAAGCCGGCCACCCGGCCTTTGAAGACGTGCTTGCCGCCGTACATGTCGACTGACAAATCGACGGGCTGACCGATGCGCAGGTCGCGCAGCTGCGTTTCCTTGAAGTTGGCGTCGACCCAGATCTCGTCGAGCGAGCGAACCGCCATCAGGTTCTGGCCGACCTGGACGAAATTGCCAGGATTGACGTTGCGGCGGGTGACGACGCCGTCGATCTCCGCGATGATGTCGCAGTACCGGAGATCCAGTTCGGCCTGCGCGAGATCGCGCGTGGCGGCTTCGAGTTTCGCCTCGGCCTGCTTGACGGCCGGGGCATTGGCCGTGAACTGGGCGAACGTGCGGTCGATGTCGCCCAGTTTTTCGAACTGGTCGAGCATCGCTTTCGGACCCTGGTCGAACGAGTGCGCGACGCCGAGCTGGGCGGCACTCTGAATGAGCCCCGCCTGGGCCTGGAGGACGGACGAAAAGGTTTCGTCGAGATCGGCGGGCACCTGGCCGAGATCGCCGCCATCAGGTTGCGCCGGCAGCCCCAGCGAGACGCGGATCTGGTGGACTTCCGCGAGGGTCTGGGTGAGGTCCGCGCCAGCCGTCGTCAGTTCCGCTTGCCGCCGGTCGTACTCCTCACGCGGCACATCGGACCTGGCGACAAGTTGCCGCGCCCGATCGAATTCGACCTGTGCCAGCACCAGTGCGGCCTTGCTCTTGTCGATCGCGGCGACCCGCGCGTGCAGGAGAGCGACCTGGCTGTCGACATCCTGCACGGCGCGCTGCAGGGTCCAGCGTTGGCTCCTTGCCTGCGCTTCGATCGCGCGCACCGCCGCGGTGGCCGCCTGCAGGTCCGCTTTCGCGGTGTCGACCGCCGCCTGCTTTTCCGAGACCGCAACCTGGTACGGCTCCTTGTCCAACGCGGCGAGGAGCTCGCCCTTGTGCACACGGTTGTTGTCATCCACCAGAACGCGGGAAACCTGTCCCGCCACGCGGGGCGCGACGAACGTCACGTGCCCATTCACGTATGCGTCGTCGGTGGAGACGGTGTTGAACATCTCCTCGACCCACGGGATGCCGAACACGAGGAGAACCGCCAGGACGGCAACACCGAGCACGCCGGTCAGAAGCGTTCGCTTGCGCGTCGCCTTTCGGGCCACCTGCGGCGCGGGACCAAGCCCCGGCAGCGGCGGCGCGGATGTCGCGTCGTTGGCAGCGGAAGCACTTTCAGCCGCTGTCGGTGGCGCGTTGATCGGACGTGGCTCGTTGCGCTGCTCGGTCATGACGTGCACCCGTCGCATGGGGACGAAACGAACAGCGTCGATATGCCACCACTTGTCCTGACCGGAAAGCTACCTCGGCCGCCCGCAGTCAACCGACTTGCGAAAGATTGTCTGCCGGCTACCGGGCATTCGCTCTCGAGTGGAATGGACCTAGATGACCGACCGTGGAGGGCCTGCCGCTCCGTTCGGCCGCGGCGGCGCTCCTTTTGTGCCTAGGCGGTGGATGCGTCGTGGCTGTGACCGTTGCATGGAGGCCTGAAGATCGCGATGGGACCGGCTTACGACATCACCGACCACCGGCATGACGTGGTGATCGTGGGCGCCGGCGGCGCCGGACTACGGGCCGCTTTGGGGGTGGCTTCTTCGGGACTGAAGACGGCTTGCGTCACGAAGGTGTTCCCGACGCGGAGTCATACGGTGGCTGCACAAGGCGGCATGGCGGCGGCGCTCGGCAATATGGGCGACGGCGACAACTGGCGCTTCCACATGTTCGGCACCGTCAAGGGATCTGACTGGCTCGGTGACCAGGACGCGATCGAATACATGTGCCGCGAGGCAATGCCGGCGGTGCTGGAGCTGGAACACTATGGCGTCCCTTTCTCACGCACTGAGGATGGCCGGATCTATCAGCGTCCCTTTGGCGGCCAGACACTCGAGTACGGAAAAGGTATGCCGCGACGCACCTGTGCCGCGGCCGACCGGACCGGTCACGCCATCCTGCACACGCTCTATCAGCAGTGCCTGAAGCATGACACGGAATTCTCCGTCGAGTACGTGGCGCTCGACCTGCTGATCGACGACGCCAGCGCCTGCCGCGGCATGCTCGCCTGGAGCTTGGAGGACGGAACGCTGCACCGCTTCCGTGCCGACCGCACTGTCCTGGCAACGTGTGGTTACGGGCGTGTGTATTTCTCCTGCACCGCCGCCCATACCTGCACCGGTGACGGCAACGCTATGGCCTTGCGCGCCGGACTGCCGCTCGAGGACATGGAGTTCACGCAGTTCCACCCCAGCGGCATCTACGGTTCCGGGTGTCTGATCACCGAGGGCGCGCGGGGGTAGGGTGGCTATTTCACGAATTCGTTGGGTGAGCGCTTCATGGAGCGCTATGCGCCGACTGCCAAGGATCTGGCGGGACGGGATGTCGTCCGCCGTTCGATGACGATCGAGATCAACGAGGGCCGGGGCTGCGGGCCGCACAAGGATCACATCCTTCTGCATCTGGAGCATCTGGGGGCCGAGCTGCTGCATCAGCGGCTGCCCGGCATCAGCGAAACCGCGAAGATTTTCGCGGGCGTCGACGTCACGCGCGAACCCATCCCGGTGCTGCCGACCGTCCACTACAACATGGGCGGCGTGCCGACCAATCTGCATGGCGAGGTCGTGACGCTGCGCGACCGCAATCCCGAGTCTGTCGTCGCCGGCCTGATGGCGATCGGTGAAGCGGCGTGTGTCTCCGTCCATGGGGCCAATCGACTTGGTTCCAACTCACTGCTCGACATCGTCGTGTTCGGCCGAGCGGCCGCGTTCCGGGTGGTGGAGACCGTGCGGCCCGGCGAGAGGCACTCCAGCCTTCCCAAGGCGGCGACGGATCGCGCGCTCACCCGGTTGGATCGGATCGATGGTCAAAGGGTCGGACGGGAGTGGGCGCCATCCGCTTGGCCACGCAACGGACCATGCAGCGTCACTGCGCCGTCTTCCGCGACGGCAAGCTGCTGGACGAGGGCTTGGGCGCTCTCGATGGCGTCATCGCGACCATGCGTGACGATCTAGGTGTCAGCGATCGGTCGCTGGTCTTCAATACGGACCTTATTGAGGCGCTCGAGCTCGACAACATGCTCGCGCAAGCGAGCGTCAGTCTTCACTCCGCCGTCGGGCGCACCGAAAGCCGCGGCGCACATGCGCGAGAGGATTTTCCGAAGCGAGACGACGAGAATTGGCTCAAGCATACCCTGGCTTGGCTCGATGACGGCGGCCGGGTACGGCTGGACTATCGGCCGGTTCACTTGCAACCGCTGTCGAACGTGGTCTCCTCGTGCCCTCCGAAGGAGCGTGTTTACTGAGGCGATGCTGCAGCGGTGATGCTGGCCGACCATAGCGATGGAGGAGGAGACGTTCATATGCGATCAGACATAGTTCCGGGAGCCACCTTCCCCGACTACGAGCTGTCCGACCATTCCGGCAAGCACCGGAGGCTCTCCGACTTGCAGGCACATGATCCGATGATTGTCGTCCTGAGCCGCGGAGGATTCTGTCCGAAGGACCGCCGCCAGCACGAAGGCCTCGTTCAATTGCATCGCGAGCTCGAGGTTGGCTATTGCCGGCTGGTCACAATCAGCACTGACAACATCACCGAGATCAATGAATTCCGGAGCGGAGTCGGCGCCCACTGGCCCGTCCTGTCGGACCCGCGTCGTATCGTACAGAAGGACCTCGACATCGCCGAATACACCGACCCGGGCCACAATCCGATGATCCCGCACACCATTGTCCTCGAGCCCGGCCTTGTCGTGTACAAGATCTACAACGGCTACTGGTTCTTCGGCCGGGCCACGGTCGAAGATCTCCGCCAGGACCTGCGCGAGGTGACGAGGAGGTGCAGGCCTGACTGGGACATCATGGCGCCGGAACTCAAGGCGGCGTGGCAGCAGGGTCGCAAGGATCTCTTTTACCCGTACGGCAAGACGTATGCGCAAACCATTGGCGTGCAGGATTAGGGCATCGCCGTCGTTTGTACTGAGAAAGCAGGCCGATTGGAGACACGTTCAGACAGGGGTGACCGTGATGGTTCGAACCCATCAGCCAGGACAGCGGCACATAGCTTAAGTGCCCGTTTCGAAACTAACTCGGAACAGGTTCACTACGAGGACAGCCGCTTAGGGGCGGTGTTTGGCCGGAAGCGGAATGGCAGTTTCCGGTGCGCAAAGTGCTGACGCCGACGATGCATTTGGTGATAGACTCGGACCACCGATCCTTTGCGGACCCTACGCCACAAGGCCCTTGGAACCGCTCCCGTATGGGCGACCATATCCGATGACCGGCTTCGACCCGTTGCCGAAAATCGAATAGTCAGTGGCGGAAAGATTCCAGACTATGGCGCCGAATGTCCAGGAATGGTCCGATGCTTAACGCTTGGAGCAACTTCTTCGTCGCGACCGCGTCGGCTGGCGCGACGCTTGTCGGATTATTGTTTGTTGTTGTCACGCTCGGCACCGGCCTGTCGACATCCCGAACGCTGGACGTCGCACGTGCATCGATGTCGCCAGCGTTGCTTAACTTCACCGGCGTGCTACTCCAGAGCTTGGTCATGCTGGTGCCGTGGCAGTCTAGTTGGCCAAGTGGTGTTATGTTCGTCGTGTTGGGGATCTGGAGAGTGCCGAGTTCTCGGCTACTTTCCGCGGGCCGATCGCTTGCGCTCGTAGTCTTCGAGCCACGGCTCCATGAGCTGGTCGAATTCCTCCATC
>Ga0209656_10002851_pt1 | contig 11219 bp, 12 predicted proteins | sample BogFormECP12_OM2_FD_188239 | JGI IMG/M metagenome (GOLD analysis project Ga0209656, IMG submission 188239) | Bog forest soil microbial communities from Calvert Island, British Columbia, Canada - ECP12_OM2 (SPAdes) (version 2) | ecosystem: Environmental > Aquatic > Freshwater > Wetlands > Bog ... | reverse complement strand
CGATCACCTCCACCACGAACCGCGCCAGGTGCCGCTCGGGCAGCCACTCGTCCACCGACGGCGGCATCAGGAAGCCGGTGTCGCGGTCGATCGGTCGGAAGTTGCTCATGCGCGGGATGTCCGGGGTAGGGGAAGGCGAATCAGTGTCCCCGTCCTACCGGACGCCTCCGCGTCGCGTTAAGTCCGACAGGCTGCTAGTGTCCCACTCTGATTCCGAAGTTCGACGAACTTCGGAATCGGGACACTAGCCCGGATGCGGCGGCGCCGCAGCCGGGCAGCTCAGCCAGTGGATGTTGCGGGCGCAAAAGAACGTCGCCGCGTTGTTCAGACCGGTGAAGATCGTGGCGACCGAGGCGATCACGGCGAGCAAGGCGATCATCTTCTGCGGCAGGGTGAGCACGAGCCTGCGCCGCACCTCGACCCGGCGTCCGTCCCAGTAAAGCTGGTTATCCGGATCGATCCCGAGCCGCGCAAGGTCCTGCAGGCTGACCGGCTCGACACTCTGCGGCCACTCTCGCGGTGCGTCCGTCACGGCCGCCGCGACTCGAGCGCGTCGAGGCGACGAGCCATCACCTCCAAAGCGGCGAGGACCTGCCTGATCGCTTCTTCATGCTGCTGGACCGTGCGCTTGAGCTGCCTGACGGCCTCAATCGCTGCGAGCAACTCGTCGATAGAGGTCTTTGGCACGAGTCACGAGGTCTTTGGCGTTCGCGAGAAGGACATCGGTTTCCTTGCGCGTCTCGCGCAGGAGCGTGTGCAGTTTCGCCTCCTTCGCAGCTGCTTCACGGGCGCCCCTCGCCTTGCGGGCGGCGGACACCGCAGCGGTCCGGGCGGCACCGGTCGTCGCAGTCTTCTTTGGCTTGGTCGCGGTGGTCGTCGACATGTCAATCAGCCTTTCGATGCCACCAATGTAGCGAGTACGTGCGGCGCTTTCCACATCCCTCACTCAACCCGCGTCACCCCCAGATCCACCCCAGCAACTCCTCGCGCATCCGCACGAACTCGGGCGCCGCCTTCACCGCGCGGCTGTCGCGCTCGCCGGCGGCGCGCGCGAAGGGCGGATCGAGCCGCGCCACGATGCGGCCAGGACGCGGCGACATCGCCACCACCTGCGTGCCGAGATAGACCGCCTCCTCCACCCCGTGCGTGATGAACAGCACCGTCATGCCGGTGCGCTTCCACACCGCGTGCAGCTCCTCCTGCATCCGCTCGCGCGTCAGCGCGTCCAGCGCGCCGAACGGCTCGTCCATCAGCAGCAGCTTCGGCTCGTTCGCCAGCGCCCGCGCGATCGCCAGACGCTGCTGCATCCCGCCCGACAGCTCGTACGGATAGCGGTCGCGGAACTCCCACAGCCCGACCAGACGCAGCCAGTGCTCGGCGAGTGCCACGCGCTCGCCGCGGCTCACCCCGCGCACCATCGGCCCGAACGCCGCATTCGCGCGCACCGTCTTCCACGGAAACAGCGCCGGCTGCTGGAACACCACGCCGCGATCCGCGCCGGGCCCGGTGATCGGCCGACCCTCGATCAGCGCGGCACCCGAACTGGCCGGCAGGAACCCGGCCAGCACCTGCAGCAGCGTCGTCTTGCCGCACCCGGACGGCCCGACGACGCACACGAAATCGCCGCGAGAAAACGTCAGGTCCAGCGCCTCGATCGCGACCACCGCATCGCGCCCGCCGCCATAGACGACACTCAGGCCGCGAACGGCGACGAACGCATCGGTGTCCGCCGCCGCCGCGGCATCAGGCGCGATGATGTCGGGCAAGGCTCAGGCGACGGCCTTGGCGAGGTATTCGGTGTGCGTCGCCTTCTTCAGCGCATCAAGGCTTGCCGCACTCCGGATCGAGCCCTGCTGCACCAGGAAGTCCGCCGTGCGCTTGAGCACCTCGTCGAACCGCCCGCCCTGACCCGGCGCCCCCAGCCACACCGGCTTGATCTGGTACGCCAGCGAGACGAAGTCGTACTCCGCCATGTCCGACGCCGCCACCTCCGCCGACACGCCGGCTTCCTTGGCGACGATCGCCGCCGCCTCGTCCGGCTTCGTCCGGTACAGCTCCAGCGACTGGCCGTAGCTGCGCAGCAGCGCCACCACGCCCTCGGGATACGCCTCGACGAAGCCGGTGCGGGCGGCGATGCAGTCGGCGATCACGTAGCCCTCGGCATCCAGCGCCTCGGCGGTCCGGAACACCTCGCCGCCGTTGGCCAGGCACTTCGACTTGGCCGGGCTCCACACGTAGCACGCGTCGATGTCCCCGCGGATCCACGCGGCAACGATCGCGTCGGGCCGCATGTCCAGCACGTGCACGTCCGACAGGCTCAGGTTGTTCGTCTTGAGGAACCCGAGCAGCCGGAAATGCGACGTCGAGCCGAACGGCGTGGCGACCTTCTTGCCCTTGAAATCGGCCGGCGTATGGATGTTTGCGGCCTTGCGGACGGTCATCTCCTCGGCCCCGCCGATGTTGTCCACCAGGCCGACGAGTTGCAGCGGGATGCCCTGGCTGACCGCCGCCGCGACCGGCGAGGAGCCGATCGCCAGCCCGATATCGGCGCCGCCGGCCAGGATCGCCGCGTTGATCTCCGCCCCGCTGCCGTACTCCTGCCATTTCACCGGCAGCTTGGTCGCGTCCTCCAGCAGATGCTGCGCCTTCATGATCATCGTCGGCTTGGTCTCGACGAAGAAGGCGAGGTTGATCTGCGTCGGCGCCGCCGCGCGGGCGACAAACGGCCGGGCCAGCGGCACCGCCACCGCCCCCGCCGCCGCCGCACGCAGAAAATCACGCTTGGTGATGTGCATTTTGCCCCCTTTACCGGGTTTCCTACGATCCGGCCCAGTGTATCACGCGCCGCTCCGCCGCGACCAGCAGCCGGTCCAGGACCAGGCCGAGCGCGCCGATCACCGCGATGCCGACGAACACCTCGTCGGAGCGCAAAAACCGGCCGGCGTCCAGGATCATCCAGCCGATCCCCGTGCTGCCGGCGATGATTTCCGACGCGATCAGCGTGCCGTAGGTGATGCCGAGCGCCAGCCGCGCGCCGGTGAAGATCGGCCCCAGCGTCGAGGGCAGCGTCACGTGCAGGAAGATCTGCGCCCGGTTCGCGCCCAGCGCCTGCGCCGCGCGCAGCCGCGTCTGGTCGACGTTGCGCACCCCGTCGCGCGCCGCCACCGCGGCGACCGGCAGCGCGGTCAGGAACAGCAGCGTGATCTTCGCCATCTCGCCGATGCCGAACCACACGATCAGCAGCACGAAATACGCCAGCTGCGGCAGCGGCCGCAGGAAGCCGATGAAGGGTGCCGCGATCGCATCCACCGCCGGCACGCTGCCGGCGATCAGCCCGATCGACGTACCCGCGACCATCCCAAGCCCGAACCCGGCCAGCACGCGCTCGAGCGAGAAGCCGACATGCTCCGCCAGCGAATAGCCCTTGTAGCCGCCCGCGATCAGCTCTTGCGCGGTCTGGAACGTCTCGACCGGCGTCGGCAGCAGCAGGTCCGGCACCGCGCCGCTCGCGCAGATCGCTTCCCACAGCAGCAGCACCGCGGCGATCGAGGCCAGCGTCACCAGCACGCGCATCAGTCCCGTCCCCGCCAGTGCACCACGCGCAGGTCGAGCGCCAGTAGCGCGCCCCCCAGCGCCATCCCCAGCACGCCGAGCACGATGATGCCGAGCTCGACGATGTCGCTGCGCAGGAAGTGGCTCGCCGAGATCACCATCCAGCCGAGCCCGTCGGTCGCCGCCAGCAGTTCGGCGGCGACCACGGTGGAGAACGCGGCGGCCAGCGCGATCCGCAGCCCGGAGAAGATCTGCGGCAGCGCGCCGGGGAAGATGACATGCCGGAACACCGCCTCGTCGCTGGCGCCGAGCGACTGCGCCGCCTGCACGCGCTGCCGCGCCACACCCCGCACGCCGGCCGCCGAGGCGCTGACGATGATCGGAAACGCGGTCAGGAACAGCAACGCGAGCTTCGACGCGTTGCCGACGCCGAGCCACACGATCAGCAGGATCATGTAGGACAGCGGCGGCAACGGCCGCAGCACCTGCACGATCCAGTCGAGTGCCGCCGACGCGACGCGATTGACGCCCATGAACAGCCCGAGCGGCACGCCGATGAGTGTCGCCAGCCCGAAGCCGCCCAGGCAGCGACCGAGCGTCGCCAGCGTGTTCTGCTGCAGCGTGGTGCCGCGATAGCCGTTGGCCAGCATCTCGCGCAGCGCCGCGATCACCGCCCCCGGCCCGGCCAGCAGTTCCGGCGCCACCACGTCGGTCGCGGTCAGCGCCCACCAGCCCAGCAGGGCGGCGAGCACGCCGCCGACGGACAGGGCGAGGCGTCGTGTCTGCATGGTCCCTCTATAGCCGGGCTCCGGCCGCACGCGCCCCCTGCCGCGACGGCCGCCAGGCCGCCAGCGCGCGTCCCGGTAGGGCGCAGCGTTCGTCCGTCATGACCGGCGCTCCTGCCGGCACCCACCTCTCCCCGTCATGGCCGGCCCTCGGGGTCATGGCCGGCCGCCGGGCCAGCCCTCCGGGCTGCCCGAGGACATGCCTTGTGCCGGCCATCCACGATTTCCCCTGCGCACGCCGTGCACAAGCCTGCGTCCGAACGGCCCACACCACGCGCGTCGGCGAGCGCGGTCTCACGCGGACCGTATCACCACGTCATGGCCCGCGAAGGCGGACCACCGGCGCTGCCGGCAGCGTCGTCGCACTGACCTTGATGTCGTCATGGTCCGCGAAGGCGGACCATCCACGTCTTTGCCGGCCGCCCGACAAACTGCCGCTGCGAGGACCCCGGCGAGCTTCCCGCCACGCCTTCGGCTCGCGGTCGCACTGATGGGACCACCTCATCGGCCCAAGCCGCGCGCCAGCCGAATTTTCCTCTTGCCATCTAAAGATACCTAGGCTTATATTCTGTTGGCAACCCGGGCCGAAGGAGGGCCAACATGCTGCGCTGGCTCCCACCGTCCCTGATCCGCCTCTACCAACGCCTCGCCAACGCCGTCCCCTACGCCCGCAAGACCCGCCCCCGGCCCATCCCGCCGGACGACGAGCGGCCAAGCTCCGGACAGGCGCGCCACTACCGGCTCGAGATCGCCTACGACGCCTTCTGCGAGCACCGCCCGCCGCCGAAGAAGCTGTTCCGCGCCAACCCGTGGCGCCGCGACCTCACCTCGTGGTGCGACGCACCGAACAGCTGGACGGATCGCCGCAAGCCCCGCTGCCACCACTGCGAGACCGCCCGCGCCCACTACATCGCCGCCCGCGATCACGGCGACTGGAAGGCCGAGGTCGCGCTCTACAAGCTCGCCCGACGCGGTGCGGTGCGCCTGCTCGCCGAGCGCCGCCAATATCGCGAAAGCCGCCGGCAGTTCTGGGCGCGCCATCGCGAACACGTCGCCCGTAACGGCCCGGAGCCGATGCCGCCGCAGTTCGAGCCCGAGCTCTGGCCGATGATCGCCCATCGCGGCTCGCACGAATCCTGGCACCATCGCGACCGCCGCGAGGTCGAGCGCGGCCTCGTGCGCGCCCACGCCCGCCATCTCCGCCGCGAGATCCAGCGCCGTAAAGAACGCCTGCGCGACCTCGGAGCCGGCGAAGCTCTCCGTGCCGCCGCTCAGCCTGATGCCAGTCCCGGTACGTCGTCATCGCGAGGCGCGAAGCGCCGTAGCGACCCAGGGCAACGCGAAAAGCGCCTGCCTGCCGGCCATCGATCGCCACGCCGCCGAAAGGCGGCCCGCGACGGCGATGCACACGCGACCGGAGCAACCGAGCCGACGGCCGATGCCGCCCCTTCGGCCGATGCCGCCGACACCGCGCCCGCGCCGGACCCGATGCGGGTCTCGCGGCACAAGCCGCCGAAACCGACCGACATCAAGATCGGCGCCGCGCGCCCGACGATCCCGCCGCCGCGCGCCTCCCGGGATCGCCCGACCACCGCGTCAGGCGACGCGGCGCCGCGCCCTGCGCCGGGCGGCACGCGCACGCCGCGCGGCGATCAGCGCCCGCGTCCGCTCGACCTCCGGCCCGGTGACGACCAGCGGGGCGCAGCCGGCGGCCTCCCAGGTTCGGATGGCGAACTGCGGATGCAGCCGCAGCACCGCCCCGCCGTTCTCGAACGTGTCGCGGTCGCCGGTGTCGAGGTAGTTCTCGGCCGTCAGTCCCTCGGCCAGGCCACCGTCGAGGCCGCCGCCGTCGCGCATGTTGCCGCCGCCCTCGATCTTCAGCCTCGCCCCCGCCCCGCGATCGACGGCATAGGGATCGGCGGCCAGGCCGTTGATCAGCGTGATGCCGGCGGCGACATCGACCGTGCAAGCGCCGACCGTGCCGCCCTGCGCGGCGGCGTCGACCGCACAGGTCAGCCGGACCATCCCGCCATCGACACGAACGATCCCGCGTCGTCACCGCATCCGGCGAGCGCCGCCGGTCGAGCCGAATTCCCATCCTCCGAGAGGCAAGGCGTGCACGGGCCGCCGATCGATGCATCCGAAACAAACGCGGATCCGCCGCGGCCGGCGGCCGGCGCGGGTGGGAAGGCTCGTGCGCTATAATGCAGGTTCCCCGCCCGGCGGAGGTCGATGATCCTGGAGGGGAGGCGCACCTGGGCTGTGGCCTTCGCCGGTCGGGGAGTGCACAGATTAGACCCCCCATCCGGCTTGTCGGTGATTTAGATCAATGTCGCGCGTCAGGCCTCGGCCTCGATGACGCGCTCGCCCGCTGCGCGCCGCCGCCGCGGCCGCACCGGCGGCGCGTCGGAAACGGGTGCAGGCGCGGCCAGTTCCGGCACGCGCGCCGGCTCTTCGCCGATGTCGATCATGTCGACATCGGTTGCCTGCAACGCCGCAACCGCATGCTTGAGCACCTCGAACTCCTCGACGATCAGCTCGGCGACGTGCTGCACGTCCGGCACCGCGTCGCTGCAGACGGTCAGGCCGAAGTTGAGCTCGTCGACATAGCTGACCACGGTGATGTTCAGCGCCATGTTGTGGTACGGAATCGACAGCGGGAAGTGCCGCACCGCCGGCACGCCCGCGCAGTACATCGTCTTGCGCGGCCCCGGCACGTTCGAGATCACCAGGTTCATGAACGGCGGCAGCACGCCGGACGCCCCCGCGCGCGCGAAGGACTGGAACAGGCCGTTCATCAGCAGCGGCACGCCGGGCCAGACGAGGTCGACCGGGAAGATGTCGCGGAACCGGCGGAACTGGTCCTGCATCGTGTGCAACCCGGCGGCGATGACGCGCAGCCGCTCGATCGGATCGGCGACATCGGTCGCGAGCGTGCACAGGATCGCGGCCGTGCGGTTGCTGTAGTCCCGGTCGCTCGGGTCGCGCCGCAGCGTCATCGGCATGCCGGCGACCAGCGGCTGCTTGGGCAGCGCCTTCCTCTCCGACAGATAGCGCCGCAGCGCGCCGGCGCACACCGCCATCACCACGTCGTTGACCGTCACGCGCTGCGCCTTGGCGACCCACTTCGCGTCGCCCAGCGAAATCGACGACAGGCCCACACCGCGGTTGCCGGAGATCGGCACGTTCAGCGGCGTGCGCGGCGGAATCCGCAGCGTGCGCAAGAGTTCGCGAACGGCGCTGCGGTTCTGTCCGAAACCGGCAACCGCCGTCGCCAGCTTCGGCCCCAGCCGCGCCAGCTCGACGCCTTGCTGCCAGAACGCGTTCATCAGGCTGTTGGCGGCAGCCCAGACGCCCGGCCGCTCGTGCTCCTCCCACGGCGAATGCGGCCGGCCCGGAGCCGGTGTCGGGGTGGTCTCGAGAATCGTCGACAGGGCGACGGTGCCGATCACGCCGTCCATCACCGCGTGGTGCACCTTCATCTGGACGGCGAACCCGCCGTCCTCGAGCCCCTCGATCAGGTGGTACTCCCACAGCGGATGCGAGCGGTCGAGCGGCGTCGCGTGCAGCTCGGCGACCATGGTGCGCAGCTGCTCCATCGTGCCGGGTGCGGGCAGCGTGTGGCGCCGCATGTGGTAGTCGAGATCGACCGTCGGCGCATGCACCCAGAACGGCTGGGTCACGCCGTACGTGGTCTGCAGCTGCCGCCAGTAGGACGGCAGCAGGTCGATGCGTGCGGCGGTATAGACGCGGAAGCGCTCGTGGATGACGTCGGCCGACACGTCGGTCGGCCCGAACAGCGTCACGCTACCGACATGCATCGGCGTCTTCGGCGTTTCCAGATACAGAAAGGCCGCGTCCTGTGCAGTGAGGCGTCGCATGTCAGCCTCCAGCCGAAATCGGCGTCATCGCAGTTGCCTCGCCATGTACCCGGCGACGGTGCGCGTCACTTCGCGCGGCACGAGGTGCACGCCGCGCGCGAGCAGGCTGTTGTAGATGCCGGCCACGCACACGGTGTCGCCGGCGAGGCACGCGGCGACTCCCTGCTTGGCGACCGATTCCGCGTCCATCACGATGGCCGCCGGCAGATGCTCGGTACGCGGCGAGCGGTGCATCATCGGCGTGTCGGTGAAACCGGGGCACAGCGCGGTGACGGTCACACCGGTGCCCTTCAGCTCCTCGGCCATCGATTCGGTCAGCGAGAGCACGTAGGCCTTCGACGCGGCATACGCGGCGACCGTCGGGACCGGCGCGAACGCGGCGACCGAGGCCACGTTCAGGATGCGCCCGTCGGCGCGCCGGAGCATCGGCTCGATGAACAGCCGCGTCATCGCGGTCAGCGCGACGACATTGACGTGCAGCAGCTGCAGGTGGTCGCGCAGCGCGATCGCGGCGAACTCGCCCTCGAACACCAGGCCCGCGTTGTTCACCAGCAGGTCGACCGCGATGTCGCGCTCCTGCAGGTGATCGAAGATCGCCTGCGGCGCGTCGGCTTCGCTGAGATCGGCGGGGCAGATGATGGCGTCGGCGCCGCGCTCGCCGAGGATCTCGTGCGCCGCCTGCTCCAGCGTGTCGCGATGGCGGCCGACCAGAATCGGCTGGTACGCCTCGGCGGCGAGCGCCTTGGCGATCTCCTTGCCGATCCCGGACGATGCGCCGGTGATCAGCGCATGCTTCTTGCGCCCGCTTGGCGTGTCCACGGCCGATGCGCCCTTACTGCTCGCATCACCCTACGCCCGCCAGCCCGGGAACGAATTGACCTGCCGCAACCCCGGATGCGGCTGCGCTTACGTTCTGCGGCGCTCGCGGTCCTCGCCCATGCGGCGGACGACCAGCTCGTCGATCTCCAGCCGCCCGATGCGCGCGCGTCCCACCCCCAGGCCGCCGATCGCCAGCCGGCCGATCGCGATGACCCCGAAGGCCAGCGCGCCGACCGACAGCGCGCCCAGCGCCATCGCCACCCCGGACGACAGGCCGGTGGCGCGCAGGGCCGTCGCCTCGACGGCGTGCGGCCGGCCGCACGCCGGGCACGCCGCCGCCTCCTGCTCCTGCTGAAGGGTCTGCTCCTGCTCCGGCTCCATCCCGTGTCCCCTTTGCCTTGCCGCCCCGGCTGCCCCGCTCTAGAACCCCGGCTCCCCGATTTTTCGCGAGTTCCCCGCCATGAAGCAGCAGGCGAACCTGATCCGCGCCGGACAGGTCATCGAGCACGACGGCCGCCGCTGGACCGTGCTCAAGCAGCAGATCATCACCCCCGGCAAGGGCGGCGCTTTCATCCAGGTCGAGATGCGCGACCTCAAGACCGGCAACAAGACCAACGAACGCTGGCGCACCGCCGACACCGTCGAGCGGCTGATGACCGAGGAGAAGGAATACACCTACTCCTACACCGACGGCACCAACATGGTGCTGATGGACCCCGAGAGCTTCGAGCAGACGATGGTGCCGCTCGATCTGCTCGGCGACATGGCGCCGTTCCTGCAGGACAACATGCACGTCACGCTCGACCTGGTGGAGGGCGACCCCGTCGGCATCCACCTGCCGCCGACGGTCATCCTGGAAGTGGTCGAGGCCGATCCGGTGGTGAAGGGCCAGACCGCCGCGAGCAGCTACAAGCCGGCCCTGCTGTCGAACGGCGTGAAGACCTCGGTGCCGCCGTTCATCGAGACCGGCGAGCGCATCGTCGTGAAGACCGAGGACGCCAGCTACGTCGAGCGCGCGAAGGGCTAGCACGGAGTTTACCCGTCATGACCGGCCTTGTGCCGGTCATCCACGACTTTCTGCTTTCCAGCGCCGGCGAAGTCGTGGATGGCCGGGCCAAGCCCGGCCATGACGGTTGCGGAACGGCTGCGCGATTCCACACACGCTGGAACCGCTCTATCGAAAGGAACACCGGATCATGGCGCCGCGTCTGTCGCCGCACATGCACGTGATGCAGGCCGCGGCAAAGAAGGCCGGACGCCAGCTGGTGCACGACTTCAAGGAGGTCGAGCACCTGCAGGTCGCGGTGAAGGGGCCGTCCGACTTCGTCAGCCAGGCCGACCTGCGCGCCGAGGCGACCTTGCGCGAGGAACTCACCCGCTCGCGCCCCGGCTACGCCTTCCTGATGGAAGAAAGCGGCGCCTCGGGCGGCGACAACTGGTCGTGGCGCTGGGTGGTGGACCCGCTCGACGGCACCACCAACTTCCTGCACGGCATCCCGCACTGGGCGATCAGCATCGGCCTGGAACGCCGCCTGCCCGACGGCGACAGCGAGATCGCCGCCGGCCTGATCTACAACCCCGCCAGCGACGACATGTTCTGGGCCGAGAAGGGCGCCGGCGCGTGGGTGAACGACCACCGCCTGCGGGTGGCGGCGCGGCGCGAGCTGAAGGACAGCGTGCTGGCCACCGGGATTCCCTTCGCCTCCGTCGCCCCGCAGCACCGGCTCGCCTGCGCCCGCACGCTCGGCCAGCTCATGCCGGTGGTCGCCGGCATCCGGCGCTTCGGCGCCGCCGCACTCGACCTCGCCTGGGTCGCGGCGGGGCGGTTCGACGGGTTCTGGGAACTCGGCCTGAAGCCGTGGGACATGTCGGCCGGGCTGCTGCTCGTGCGCGAGGCCGGCGGCTACGCCACCGAGCCGGACGGCGAAGGCGATCCGCGCAACAGCGGCGACGTGGTGGCCGCCAACCAGCACCTGCACCGACGGTTGTGCGAGGTGGTGGCGGACGGCCAGCGGGCGGCGGCCGGCTCCGCCTCGATTGAGCGCGGGGCCAGGGGGGCCTAGTACACCTCGCCGGAAGTCGGCACCCGGTTTAGCATGTCTCACACGGTGAGAGGGCGGCCCTTCATGGTCCAGCGGAAGGGCTTGGCCATGGTCTGGTTGAAGTAGGCGATGAACGCCTC
>Ga0209656_10002848_pt1 | contig 11222 bp, 20 predicted proteins | sample BogFormECP12_OM2_FD_188239 | JGI IMG/M metagenome (GOLD analysis project Ga0209656, IMG submission 188239) | Bog forest soil microbial communities from Calvert Island, British Columbia, Canada - ECP12_OM2 (SPAdes) (version 2) | ecosystem: Environmental > Aquatic > Freshwater > Wetlands > Bog ... | reverse complement strand
CGGCCCCCGCCGAACCCCGGCGGGGAGCAAATTAGGTGAGGCAACAGACCAACACTCGGGAGCATTTCAGGTGAGGCAATGCGACCGGCCACCCGAGCTGTCGCGCTATAGAGGGACCCGCGCCCGTAGCGCAGCGCCTTTGGCGTTGCGCGGAGCGGAGGGCGCGGGAGGTCCCTGTGCATGACGGGGATAAGCCCGAGAGGGGAATAGTCAGTCGCGGCCGAAGCCCGCGTGGCGGGATGATTGCCTGGAGTTCGCTCAGGTCCAGATCGCAGATCGTTCGCAATGCCTCCGCGGTCGCGCCGTCCTGAAGGCTGTCCGGCAGGCTCTCCAGCCAGGCCGCATACTCAATCTGCGCTTGCACGAGGCCGGCGACGTGGTCGGTCCATCGGCGGGCTCGGCCGCGATGATCGGCCGGCCGGTGCACGCGGACGACCGGCACGCCAGTTGCGCGCCGCACGGTACCGCGCCTGGGCGCTCGGCGTCGGTCATGGCTGTTTCACCGATCGGTTTGCGTGGCATGGTTTCCACTCCGAAGCGTTACGTCACGATACGTGGGGCTGGCGAAGACGCTTCAATTGCGGTTCTTGAAGCGCCAACTGTCGTTGCCGGTCTCGATGATGTCGCAATGATGCGTCAGGCGATCCAGCATGGCGGTGGTCATCCGGGCGTCGCCGAATACCTGCGGCCAATCGGCAAAAGCCAAATTGGTGGTGATCAGCAACGACGTGTTTTCGTACAGCTTGCTGATCAGGTGGAACAGTAACTGGCCGCCTGGCTGGCTGAATGGCAGGTAGCCCAGCTCATCGATGGCAATGAGATCATAGCGTAACAGTTTCTCGGCGAGACGGCCGGTGCGGCCAGCGGCTTTCTCCTGCTCAAGCTGATTGACGAGATCGACCAGGTTGAAGAAGCGCCCCTTCGCACGGGCACGAACGACCGCCGCGGCGACGCCAATGCACAGATGCGTTTTGCCGGTACCGGTTCCGCCTATGAAGATCACGTTGCGCCGCGCGTCCAGGAACGAGCCCGTGGCGAGTTCGCGAACCCGGTCTTCATCAATCGGCGTGTCGGCGAAGACGAACTTGCCAATATCCTTGAGGACCGGGAATTTGGCGCCGCTCATGCGATAGCTGATCGAACGTGCCTGCCGGTGAGTACGTTCGGCGCGGATCAGGCTGGCGAGAAGGGGAAAGATCTCATCGCGCCTGGCTGGCTCGCCCCCCCAGCCGCCGGCGAAGATCTACTACTACGTTCCGCCGCCGGTTGAGGGCCCCGCGGGCGGGCAGGAGCCGATCAACCCAGTCCGATGAGATAAAAATTGATCGCTTGGGGTCGCCGGCGACACAAGAAGAGCCCGATGTCGTCGCGATCCAGCCGTAGTCATGGGGTGGAATGCTGATTCATTATCGCGCGTAGCTGGGGGAAAGATAAAAGATTCCAGCCGTTTGTGAACAATCAATGCACTGTCGGCAGCCTTGGCGGCCAAGCCCAGGGCATGGCGCCCCACCCCCTCTCAGCGGCCGAGACCAACCCCATCCCGCCAACCAGCCGTCCGCCGCCGCTCCCCGCCCCATCCGCTCAGCCGGCAGACCTTCACTGAAATGCAGAACGGGAGCGATAGAAGGCCGGCATAGCTGATCGGCTGTGATTGTAATTTCCTGATCGCTCCTTGCGGACCAAGTTGGGGTTAAACCAGTCGGAGGAATTCGCTCGATGGAGCAGCCCCACCCCGACCCGCATTCGGCGTCCGCGGGGAAGTGGCCACACTATGCGTTCGCTCGCGTTGCCCATCCCGACCCGGGCTCAATGAGTCGCGCGGCTATCCAACCGAGTTCGTCAGGCCACTCACGAAGGTTGGATATCCCGGCGGGTATTCGAAGGATCATGTCCTGTTCAGCCGTCATCCGGCCCTGCAAGGCGTCACGTTCGACACGCCGGAAGGGCCGCCTCCATGGCTACCGAAGCGGTCCGTCTCGGCGATACGAAACGGGCATTTTGACTTGTACCACCTCCCGGCGAACATCCGAAGGGCATCCGGGCGGAGTTCGGCACGTATTCAAGCGACTGGTTGATATCCGGTCCCAGCCAGTTGCCAGGGGCAGGAGACGCCGCTAACACACCACACCTCCTTTCCAGAGTTTGTGTTCGTGACACACCATCCAGGTGCCATTTGTCGCCGCCCCGGGTGCGCGCCGACGAAGGCGATTGGCGAATTCCCGGCCGAATTTCAGACCCCACTGCCGGATCGTCTCGTAGGTGACCGAGATGCCGCGAGCCGCCAGCATCTCTTCGACCATGCGCAGGCTCAATGGGAAGCGGAAATAGAGCCAGACCGCGTAGCTGATGAGCTCCGCAGGGAAGCGATAGCCGGCATAAATCGGGTCTCGAGCGGTCGTCATCCAGGACCGATACCTGACCACCCCGGCTCCTGCTAGCCCGGACGCCGCTCAACTTGACGGTGCCCGTCGGAAGGATATTGGGTCCGGTTCAGCAGGCTCTCACGGCGCTCATTGAACTGCTTGCCGCAGGCGCGACAGCGAAATCGGCGGTAACCTTGAGTGGTCCGCTCGTTCCGTTCCGAGACGGCTGTCGAGCCGCACCCAATGCTCTTGCATCTATTCCGCTCCTCGCCGGCGGCGCCCCCATACCCAGCCCGTTTCCATTTGAACAGGGTCCGCTGGCGCGAGATCTGGCGGAACCATTTCTCCTTGTCGTAGTCCGAGGGCGGAGGCGCGGATCATCCGGTTAAAGGCGTGCACGAACTGGCTGCCGTGGAATGTGAAAATGACCAGCATCCGCCTCCGACTAGCGCCGCTTGAGCGGCAGGGCGACGTCAAGCCCAGTCATGCCGCGGATGTTTACGACCTTCCGCAGCCTTACACAGCCGCTCCCGATGGCCGGTGGCGAGCGTGTGCCCGCCGTCCCGGTCGTCGGTGGCGCGATGTTGTCCTGCGTCGTGGTCTCAATAAGCCATTCAGGGCGCCAGTCAGTGAGATCAGCTGAAATCTCCTCACCGTTCCGAGGCGGGTAGCTCAGCTTCAACGAAGCCATTCAGCAGCTTCGCTACCTCCTGCGGCGACGGCAGCTCAAGCGTCCGCCATACAAGCCGAGCTTGGCTGTCGATCAGGCTTATGACCGTCGAGTGATCCTCTCCGAAATTCGATCGCCGATCGAAAAAGGCCCTGACTCGCAGGATGTCCTCTGGCAAAGGGGCGGCAGCGGTCCACATAGGCCGTGCACCAAAGCGTTGAAGCCAACTTCTCATTTTCTCAGGCGTGTCGGTTGCGGGGTCGATGCTCAGAGACAGGAGCTGCGTTTGACTTGCGGGATGGTCTCCCAAGGCATCCTGCACCCGTGCCAAGGTTGCCGCGTCTATCGGACAAATGGACCGGCAGTTGGTGAACATAAGCTGAACGGCAGTTGCGTGCCCGATCAGCAGGCGGTGGAGCGGGAGCCGCTCACCGTCGCTTGTCATCAGTTCGAAATACGGCACCTCGAGGGGCGGCACAACCGGTCCGAAGCCGTCATGCGCCGTAGCGGGAAGCCACGCACCAATCAGAGCAACGGTCAGGCCTGGCAGGGTACTCCGCCGAGATAGGACCAGCCGAGGCCTCGACACAGGTGGGAGTGACGCCTGATAGTCAACTCGTTCGCTATTCATCGCTGGTCTCCGTCAGATATCGCCACAAAGCGAGGCACTGACCGGCGTCCAACGCGTATCTTGGCATATTGCGGGTGATGACAATGTAAGTGGGATCGACACCCGTCTGGAGCAACCGGCAGAAGCTTTCTAGTGAGAAACGCGACGGTGGTCCGTACCGGCGCGAGCGCGGTTCGGTGAGAGTCGCACGATTCAACGGCGGCCCGATGGGCTTGCCTGAGGACAATGGCGACCCGGCCGCGTGGCAATTGGCACACGCGACCACTGATGCGGGTAAGGGCTCGCTCTGCCCCACAATTACTCCGCCCAAGGGCGTCTCATTGAAGAACATTCGACGTCCCACAGAAATCGAGGCTTTCGCTGTCTCCTCAGCAGCAGGGACCGTGTGAGTGCAGACCAGCATAGCGGCAACTGCCGCAACTCGGCATACAATCAGCCGAAACCTCTGTAAGCCAAGCAGTTTACGGCTTATGGGCCGCCGGGAGGAGCAATCAGAGACATTGCTCATTCCATTAGGATCATCCACGCTTGACTTGGAACGCCTTGCGCGTCCATAGCAAACAACATGTAGTAACCGAGCGGCACGGAACCGGCATCGGCCGGTATCGAGAGCACGTAATAGAGGGCTGTTGGCGAACTTTGGATGGTCAGGGGAACCCGCCTTTGGTCGTTGTCCACCGAGTGGGTCGATGATGACAGCCGCATGATCGCGAAGTTCTCGACGGCTACACTGGTGGTCACGTCGATGGTTTGCCCGAGCGTTCCAGCTGAAGGGGCTGACGTGATCGCGGGACGCGTCGCCGGAGTTCCATCCGAATTGAATAGGTAGGGGGGTGAAAAGATTTCCGCATCCGGGTGATTAGTTGCGCAAGTTCCGCATTGGCCGCCGCCACCGACAAAAATACGACCGTCAGGCAGCAACAAGGCTACGCTATGGTAAACGCGAGGTGTCTGCATCGGGGCGAGTGGCGTGAAGCTCATGCTGGCTGGATCCCATAACTCTGGGATTAGAACGGCATTGTCGTCGCTGAACGGCGCAGCATAGGTTTGTCCTCCCACGACAACGATCTGACCAGTAGGCAATACCACCGCATTTGCGAACGCCCTCGGGTATTGCATCGGCGCTGTATTTGTAACGACCACAGGATTCTGCGGGTCGGCGATGGCGTCATTGATATCGATGATGTAAGTGTTCGTGGTTGCATAGGCGTCCTGATAGGCAGGCGCGCCGCCGGTCTTGAAGATCTTCCCTATGTCATACAGCACCGCTTTCCCATTCATGCTGTAGGGGTCGTTTCCACGGTTTCCAGCCGTGACAATCGTCCCATCGCCGTCGGTTGTGATCCAATGCATCTTCGCGCTAGGACCCGCATGGAACACTCGCCCATCTTTCACAGCAAAGAGCCACGCGTGATTATCACCGCGATATATGAAATTGACGTCCTGTGGGTCGGGTCCGGTTATAGGTTGAGCGGAAATGCCAGATCGTCGGCTCCATCCCTGGCCTGGAGTCCACACTTCGCCGATCTTGTCCTCGTGGGCATCACCGGTCCATGACCCGCCGAGCGTCAAAACCGATCCTGTCGAGAGCAGAACGTCCGCATTATATCCACGCGGAACGTTCATCTCCGCGTCCGAGAACCAGGTTCTCGTCGGCGGATCATATATGCTTGTTTTAGGGCTGCTGTCGCCGCCATTCACCAGAAGCTGGCCGTTGGGCAAATAGGCGGTTCCGGGACAGAACATGTCTGCCCCCGTGTTGGTTACGATCTTCAGCGTTGATTTCAAGTTTTGAGGCGTGGTCAATGACGTGTAGGTTTGGCTTGAGGTATCGCCGATATCGCCCGCGAAAGCGAACATAGCAGAGGATGACCAGCCCAACACCCTGCCATCGGGCAAAAGGGCTGCTGCAACAGGAATGATGGGCAGCGGGATGACGCCGGTCCACTCTCCGGCGCTCTCAGCATCGCACGGATACGAGCCCAACGTAAGGGCCAAAGCCAGGAAGCAGTGGCGGTAATGGCTTAGGATCGCGAAATGGACGGGCGCCGCCACGACCGCCGGCCTACGGCCTTCGTCCGCGGCGGCGCCCGTCTCGGTGTCGATCGGTTTCTGGAGCATGGGCATTAGCGAGATGATCCTTTCATGCCCTAGGGTCTAAACTCCCGGCGGGTCTGTGTCTCATCATTGTTGGCACGGAGGGGTGCTCGGGTGCGAGCGAGTAGCTTAGTCGGAAAAGGACAGGTCCAAGGTTGGCACTGGACGAGGTTCTCAATTGTTGAGCTAGTCCCAGGGTGCCGGAAAGAGTTTGGGACTCTCCTTGAATGACGGCATCCAGCTGAAGCTCGAAGACCTTCATGCCAGGCTCAATCTTTGTGACATAACGGCGTTTGTTCCCAATCGGAACCGCGGTTACCCGGGTCGTCATCGTAGAGACAGGTCCAGGGCCGGCACGACCACCACTGCAGTCTCCCCCCAGGCGCCAAATCTGAGCGGCGCCTTCCGAGCGACGTTCTGCGCGAGAAGCCCAATTGGCAGCAGCACGATACAGGCGAACGTGAGCATGGAAGCCGCTGGATAGGCCTCGCCCCCCACGATTGTAACCATCGCGAGTGCGGGCCAAGGCATCAGTATTGTACCCTGAACGCGCAGCCGAAATCGCCTCAATGATGCTTGCCCGACTATATCGTAGAGGCCAAGCTGGACGTTCGCGAGAAGCAGGGTGGCGGCAGTGGTTATCGCCAATGCTGGTTCCCACGCATGCAGCGACCAACCCGTGCCCCCAAACTTGGAAACGATCGCCGCCGCCAGAACAAGCGCGGTTTCGATGACCAGTACGTCCAGCAGGGCGAGAAGGACGCCGGGTGGAACGTGCCGCCGGGCGGGACCTGTCTTCCCCTCGCTCCTCCGGCGGACACCGGCTGAGAAAGGCTCCGACAGCCCGGAAATGACCTCACTCATTGATGAAGCTGTGAGCGTCTGATCGAGCGTACTTCGGTCGCTTCTGGTCGACGCCGCGCACCAAGTACCCCTTTGCCACTAGGCAGCTGACGAGATGATGCCCAATGAAGCCCTCGGCACCCGTGGTGAGAACGCGCATGCTTGACATCACGAGGGGTCCTTTAAGTTCAGAAGCTAATATAGCGAGTAATATCGGTCCCTCCTCTAATCTTTTGGGTTATCTACTAAAGAGGGAGGCCTGACGGTGTGGATTACCCAGGAGGCCGTGGCGGCATGGCAGGCACCGGCCACCGGCAAGCGGGTCGGTCAACCGATCTATTCGGCGATCGCCATCGAGACGGGCCTTGCGCTCCGCCTGGTATTCCATCAGCCGCTGCGACAGAGGTGGGGATGGAGGGGGAAAACAGGCTTCTCGAAGGAGCCGGAACGCAACGAGCGGGGCTTGGGGAGACCCCCGCGAAAGCGAGTCGAGTAGAGTAGAGCCTGACCCGCCAACTTCCCGGCGGGGCGCGCCCAACCCTCTGCAAAAGCTCATAAACAGTAATTACTCACCCCCACCGAAATCTCCTTGACACGGTCACGAGCGAGTCGATTCACGGAGAGGCGTGAACCGCGCAGCCCTCCCTCCGTGCCAACAATGATGAGACACAAACCCGCCGGGAGTTTAGACCCTAGGGCATGGAAGGATCATCTCGCTAATGCCCATGCTCCAGAAACCGATCGACACCGAGACGGGCGCCGCCACGACCGCCGGCCTACGGCCTTCGTCGCGGCGGCGCCCGTCTCGGTGTCGCCTGAATTATCGGATCGCCCGCGCCTCCCGCCAAACCAACCGCCGCATGGATCAATCCGCCACAACCGAAGCTGCCGGCTGAAAGCCGCCGCCAGAAACCACTCAGCCTCGTACCACGCCTCCGAACAAGTCAGGATAAACGAGCCTAAATATCGAACCCGGCTGTATCAAAGTCGTTGACACGTTCCGCCTCGCCAATTTCTCCCGCGATGACCTGATCGCCCTGATCCTTGTTAGCGGCGGCGTGAATCCGCGTCTAAACGGGCGCGTCTTGATCCGCGCCTGGATGACCGGCGGCGATCGGGAGGTCGCATCGTCGTCCGTCTCTGCGATGAGAATGCCGTCGTGCTCGCAGCCGTCCAGGACGCTGCGCGCCGCCTACGGCGATGCCCTGCGGGCATCCTGGACTGCCGCTGCGCGCGACAGCGTGGGCGCGCGCAGGTCGGGACGGCAGGATGGCCGTCTTGATCGAACAACAGGATGGTCGTTACGGTCGGTGGTTCAGGCGCTGGACGATCAGGCGGTTTAGAAGTCGATAGTCCAAGAACCCGCGTCACCGTCATCGACGCCCGCGCATCGCTGCTCTTCGGCCAGGAGATCTTGCAGTTGGCAACTGTAACGGGCCCAGATTTTCTCGCGCAGCTGGTCGAGCATCTCCCAAACGGCAAGCGCCTGCTCGGGCGTCCAGGTGACGGGGATTTCGACCGTGATCGGACGCAGATGGTCGGGCATTGTGCTCATGCCTTGGTGCCGCGGCGCTTGCGTGCCCGCGCCTCGGTGCGGTCGCGGGCTTCCTTGAGCCGATAGGATTCGCCCTCGATGGCGACGATCTCGGCGTTGTGCACCAGGCGGTCGACCAACGAGACGACGCAGGCGGCGTTCGGAAAGACTTCGTTCCATTCTCCAAACGCACGGTTGGTGGTGATCAGCGTGCTTTTGTTCTGGTAGCGCCGCGAGATCAGTTGGAACAACATGTCGGCGTGACGGTTGGAATAGGATAAATAGCCGACCTCATCAATGACCAGCAGCTGTGGTCTGGCATAATGACGCAGGCGGCGCTGCAGGGTGGAATCGCTGTCCAGCGCACAGAGATCGCCGAGCAGTTGGCCGGCGCTGCTGAACAGCACGGTGTGGCCATCGATCACCGCCTGATGGGCGATGTTCTGCGCAAACATCGACTTGCCGACGCCGTTCGGCCCGACAAACACGACGTTGGCGGCCTCCTTGAGGAAGTCGAGCGTGATCAGCGCATCAACGGCGGCGCGGTCGCAGTGCTTGGGCCAGGTCCAGTCAAAGTCGCAGAGTGGCTTGAAGCGGCCGATATGCGCGGCGCTGAGCCGCCGCTCCAGGCTGCGGCGGGCGCGCTGCTGCTCCTCCCAATCGAGCATCGGCGCCAGCCAGGGCTGGGTTGCGACCTCGGACCAATGCGTCAGCAGACCATGCAGGTGCAGCGCCTCGGCGCGGGCGCGCAGGCTGTCGTTTTCAGTCTTTGGCAGGTGCGGCGTCGGAACAGGCATCGTTACGCTCCTTCAGCTGATCGTAGGTTTCGAGTGCGTGCGGCTGCACCGCGGTGTCGCGTGCTTGCAGATGCGCCGGCAGCGCGACGCCGATCGGCGGTGGCTCGCCGCGCTGCTCGCGCCGCCGCGCCAGGGCCAGACGCACGGCGTTCGGGTGCGGCACATTCCGCTGCAACGCCTCGAGGATGGCGGCCTGCATCTCGGCGGCGCTGGTCTGCGCCAGCAGGCGCATCAGGGCGGCGGTGATGGCGCCGAGATTGGCGCCGCGTTCGGCGGCGCGGATCAGCAGGGTTTGGCTGGCCGGGGCAGCCTGAGCCAGGCGGTCGGTGGCGCGATGCTGACGCGCCGCACGTTTCTGCTCCACCAATGCTGCGACATGACTGGGGTGCTCGATCTGCGCACCGCGGTCGTAGCTGCGCGGATGGCCGGCGAGCACCGCGCCGCCGTCAACGACGCGTACCTCGTGCAGGTCGGCGAGCACCGTCAGCACGCGGTGAACGTTGGTATGTGGTACGGAATAGTCGTTGAGATCGAAGCGAACATAGGGCGTCTTGCCGACCGAGACCGCGACGCGTTCGAGCAGCGGCGCCGGGTTGTCGGGCAGCGGAAGCAGGCGCGGCATTTCCTCGGCGAACACCTCGCGGACGCTGTGTTTGGGGTCTTCGGGACAGCGCCGGTCGGCGGCGAGCCCATTGCACCAAGCCTCGGCCTGGGCATTGAGATCGTCGAGATCGTTGAACGATCGAGCGGCGAAGAACGCGTCTCGCACGTAACGTATGGCGCGTTCGACGCGGCCTTTTTCGTTCCCGCGCGCCACCGCTACCGGGCGGGGTTCATAACGGTAGTGTCCGGCAAAGCCGAGCAGTGTCGGATGGAAGCGGATCGCATCGCCGCGTCGTTCCAAGACCGCACTTTTCAAATTGTCATAGAGTAGCACGCGAGGTACACCCTGCCATGCTTCGAAGGCGGCGACGTGTCCGCGCAGGAAGTTCTCCATACGGGCATCAAGGAAGAAGCGCAGGAAGATCTGACGCGAGTAACTCAACACCATAACGAACGCCATCAGCGGACGGCGCGCCCGGCCGATCTCGAGATGTCCGAAATGTCCCCAGTCGATCTGTGCTTGTTCGCCAGGCAGGCAGCGCAGACGTAGATACGCCTCGGCTTTCGGGCGCGGCCGGTGACAGGCGATCAGGTGGCGGAAGTGATCGGGGCTGCCGCGATAGCCGCGTCCATACGCCATGACATACAGCCGGCTGGCGGTCAGCGTCGGGAAGCTCTGCAGCGTCTGGCGGATGAACGGCAGATACGCGTCAATCTTCGACGGACGTGGCGGCGGCCCGACCCGCGGCAACCCGGCTTGCGCCAGCACTCGCCGCACCACGCTGTGGTGGATATGCAGCTGGCGCGCGATGGTGCCCATCGTCCATTTCTCGGCGTGATAGAAGCGCAGGATCTGTGCCTCGATGTCAGGCGGCGTCACCATGGTCGGGTTCCATCCGGTCGGGTCGTGCTACAGCCGGTCTCGGCGGTGACCGCGGCGGCGCAGGAACCCCTGGCGGACGAGTGGCGGGCAGCGACGACCGCACCAGTGACAGTACGTGATCGTTCGCCGGGGCCGATCCTCCGGAATAGTTGCGTCGCTCGCACTCTCCGGCGAGCCAGGCGCCAGCAGATCATCGGGTGGCGGTGGGGGTGAACCGTGATGCGTCACTTTTTTGTCGCGCCCCCGGTAGCGACCCTGTCGCGCGGCATGGCGGCGTCGCCCTGCCGGACTATTCTGGTATCGCTGGCCGGCGCACTGCTGCGAGCGGCGCCGGACCCGTTGAGCGCAGCCTTCGGCACAATAAATTTGGCCGCGGTCGCAGCAGCTGCAGATCAGCACCTGCATCCGACAGCCCGCGCAAAGGAACAGCCGCGCTGATCTCGCGTCGGTATGGTCGAAACCGCGATCGCCACATGGACGACCGCCGCGATTGCCGGGATACTGCCCCTGCATGCGTGCCCAGCACGGTGTAGGGCACGGCGCCGATGGGAACCGCCAAGTTGAGATCGGCGCCGTGCTTGCCCCTCGATAGCAGCAAGCTACCACGCGCTATTCTGCCCGACAGTCAGCCCGCGGCCGACCAGCGGAACAGCAACATCAACAGCGGAAACGCGACCTTCAGCTCAGCATCGGCAGCCCGATTGAAACCCCTCCGCCCGCCGGGGCCAACGCTGGCACAAGCGAACCGGCTGGCATCCGGCGCCGGATAGACGCGGATTCAGGCCGCCATCGACAACAGGT
>Ga0209656_10002847_pt1 | contig 11226 bp, 10 predicted proteins | sample BogFormECP12_OM2_FD_188239 | JGI IMG/M metagenome (GOLD analysis project Ga0209656, IMG submission 188239) | Bog forest soil microbial communities from Calvert Island, British Columbia, Canada - ECP12_OM2 (SPAdes) (version 2) | ecosystem: Environmental > Aquatic > Freshwater > Wetlands > Bog ... | reverse complement strand
GATGGGGCTCTCGTTCGCCACCGTGTTCCTCTTCGCCGGGACGATGTCGACGTCGCAGATCGTGTCGGCTCAAAACCGGGTCTGGTACATCTTCCTGCTGTTGCCGTCGTTCGCGACGTACCTGGTTTCCATGGTCGGCGAGACCAACCGGGCGCCGTTCGACCTGCCTGAGGCCGAGGGTGAACTGGTCGCCGGCTTCCACACCGAGTACTCGTCGCTGAGCTTCGCGATGTTCTACCTGGCCGAGTACATCAACATGACGACGGTGTCGGCGCTGGCCGCCACGCTGTTCCTCGGCGGCTGGCATGCGCCGTGGCCGCTGAACATGTGGGCCGGCGCCAATACCGGATGGTGGCCGCTGTTGTGGTTCACCGCCAAGGTGTGGCTGTTCCTCTTCCTCTACATCTGGCTGCGCGGCACGCTGCCGCGACTGCGTTACGACCAGTTCATGGCACTTGGGTGGAAGATCCTCATCCCGGTGTCGCTGGCCTGGGCGCTGATCGCCGCGACGATCCGCACGCTGCGCAACGAGGGTTATCAGCACTGGACGCCGGTGCTGGTGATCGCCAGCCTCGTCGTCACCGTCGTGCTGCTCTATCTGCTGCAAAGACCGTTTAGCAGCAGGCACATGCGCAAGAAGCAGCGCCGCAAACAGCCGGAGGAGGCCGGGTCCTTAGCGTCCTCCGCGCCGGCATTTCCCACGCCGCCGCTGCCCGGCAAGCCGCCGGCGCCGGCGACCAAGGAGGCTGCCCATGGCTAAGTTCCTCAAATCCCTCGCCGGTTTCGGTGTGACTTTCGGGTCGATGTTCAAGCGTCCCGTCACCGAGATGTATCCGGAAAACCCCGGCCCGGTGGCGCCGGGTTATCACGGCCGCCACCAGCTCAACCGCTACGCCGACGGGCTGGAGAAGTGCATCGGCTGCGAACTGTGCGCATGGGCGTGCCCGGCCGACGCGATCTACGTCGAGGGCGCCGACAACACCGACGAGCAGCGTTTCTCGCCGGGCGAACGCTATGGCCGGGTCTACCAGATCAACTACCTGCGCTGTATCGGATGCGGGCTGTGCGTCGAAGCCTGCCCGACCCGTTCGTTGACGATGACCAACCACTACGAGATGGCCGACGACAACCGCGCCGACCTGATCTATGAAAAGCACCAGCTACTGGCTCCGCTGCTGGAGGGCATGACCCCGACACCGCACCCGAGAGCCGAAGGGGCCACCGACGCCGACTACTACCGCGGCAACGTGACGGCAGAAGGCTTGCGCGACAAGCACAGTTCGGACGTCACACCGTGACCGCTCTGCTGGCCGCCGACGCGCTCGCCCGCACCTCCACCGGTGAGGCGGTCACGTTCTACCTGCTGGGCGCGCTGGCGTTGATCGGTGCGGTGGGTGTGGTGTCGGCCGCCAACGCGGTCTACTCCGCGATGTTTCTGGCGATGACGATGATCATCCTCGCGGTCTTCTACATGGTCGAAGACGCGTTGTTCCTCGGCGTGGTCCAGATCGTGGTCTACACCGGCGCGGTGATGATGCTGTTCTTGTTCGTGCTGATGCTGATCGGCGTGGACTCGGCGGAGTCCCTGGTCGAGACGCTGCGCGGACAGCGGGTCGGCGCAGCGGTGGCCGGAGTGGGATTCGGCATCGTGCTCATCGCCGGGATCGGCACCGTGACGACCGGCGGCTTCACCGGACTGACGCAGGCCAATGCCGGCGGCAACGTCCAGGGTTTGGCGGCGCTGATCTTCTCCAGCTACCTGTGGGCGTTCGAGCTGACCAGCGCACTGCTGATCACTGCGGCCATGGGCGCGATGATTCTGGCGCACCGAGAACGCTTCGAGCGCCGCAAGACCCAGCGCGAGCTGTCGATCGAACGGTTCGGCCCGGGTGGCCATCCGACCCCGCTACCCGGCCCGGGCGTCTATGCCCGGCACAACGCCGTCGACATGGCCGCGCTGCTTCCCGATGGCTCCCACTCCCGGTTGTCGGTGCCCCAGGTGTTGCAGCAGCGGACAGTCGAAGATCTGGAAGTGCGCCCCCGCCCCCGCGGTGGTTCCAACGGCTCCAACGGCTCTGGAAACGGTGCGTCATGAATCCGCAGAACTACCTCTACCTGTCGGCGCTGCTGTTCACCATCGGAGCGGCCGGTGTGCTGTTGCGCCGCAACGCCATCGTGATGTTCATGTGCGTCGAGCTGATGCTCAACGCGGTCAACCTGGCGTTCGTCACCTTCGCCCGGATGCACGGTCAACTCGACGGCCAGATGGTGGCGTTCTTTACCATGGTCGTCGCCGCCTGCGAGGTCGTGGTGGGCCTGGCCATCATCATGACGATTTTCCGTGCCCGCAGATCGGCCTCGGTCGACGACGCCAACCTGCTAAAAGGTTGAGCCTTGTGACAAACATCGCAGACTTCACCTGGCTGGTCGTTGCCCTGCCCGCGGCCGGCGCCGCAATCCTGCTGCTCGGCGGCAGACGCACCGACCCGTGGGGACACCTGCTCGGCTGCGCGACCGCGCTGGCGTCGTTCGGGGTCGGACTGACGCTGCTTAACGAGATGCTCGGCCGGCACGGCGACGCCCGGACCATCAGCCAGAACCTGTTCAGGTGGATCCCGGCCGGCAATCTGCAGGTCGACTTCGGCCTGCAGATTGACCAGTTGTCGATCTGCTTCGTGCTGCTGATCACCGGAGTGGGTTCGCTGATCCACATCTACTCGGTCGGCTACATGGCCGAAGACCCCGACCGCCGAAGGTTTTTCGCTTACCTCAACCTCTTCCTCGCAGCCATGCTGTTGCTGGTGGTGGCCGACAACTACGTCGTCCTGTACGCGGGCTGGGAAGGGGTGGGCCTGGCGTCCTACCTGTTGATCGGTTTCTGGTATCACAAGCCGACCGCGGCCACCGCCGCCAAGAAGGCGTTCGTGATGAACCGGGTCGGGGACGCCGGATTGGCGCTGGCGATCTTCGTGATCTTCGCCAACTTCGGCACGCTGTCGTACGCGCAAGTGTTCGGCCAAGCGGCGGGGGCCAGCCGCGGCGCGCTGACCGCGATGGGGTTGTTGCTGCTGCTGGGCGCCTGCGCCAAGTCCGCGCAGGTACCGCTGCAGGCCTGGTTGGGTGACGCGATGGAGGGTCCCACCCCGGTGTCCGCGCTGATCCACGCCGCCACCATGGTGACCGCCGGCGTGTACCTGATTGTGCGATCCAACCCGCTCTACAACCTGGCGCCCGACGCCCAACTGGCCGTGGTCATCGTCGGCGCCGTCACACTGCTGTTCGGCGCGATCATCGGCTGCGCCAAGGACGACATAAAACGCGCGCTGGCAGCATCGACGATCAGCCAGATCGGCTACATGGTGCTGGCCGCCGGCCTGGGCCCGGCGGGGTACGCGTTCGCGATCCTGCACCTGCTCACCCACGGTTTCTTCAAAGCCGGCCTGTTCCTTGGCTCCGGCGCGGTGATCCACGCGATGGACGACGAGCAGGACATGCGCCGCTACGGCGGGCTGCGTGCCGCGCTGCCGATCACCTTCGTGACGTTCGGGCTGGGCTATCTGGCGATCATCGGTGTGCCGCCGTTCGCCGGCTACTTCTCCAAGGACGCCATCATCGAAGCCGCGCTGGGCGCAGGAGGCGTCCGCGGCTACCTATTGGGCGGGGCCGCGCTGCTGGGCGCGGGGATCACCGCGTTCTACATGACGCGGGTGATGCTGATGACATTCTTCGGCGAAAAGCGTTGGGCCGCAGACGCGCATCCGCACGAAGCGCCCGCGGTGATGACCTGGCCGATGATCCTGCTGGCCGTCGGCTCGGTGTTCTCCGGTGGCCTGCTGGCCTTCGGCGGTGCCTTGCGGCACTGGCTGGAACCGGTGGTCACCTTCGAGGAAAGCTCGCATGTGTTGCCGACGTGGACGTTCACCATCGTGACCCTCGGCATTGTCTTTGTGGGGATCGGCGTGGCCGTCCTGCTCTATGGCTTGCGCGAGGTCCCCGACACCGCGCCCGCTGACGTGTCGGTGCTGACCGTTGCCGCCCGCAGGGATCTCTACGGCGACGCCTTCAACGAGGAGGTGTTCATGCGACCCGGTGCGCAGCTGACCCACGCGCTGGTCGAATTCGACGACCAAGGTGTGGATGGCTCGGTCAATGCGCTGGCGGCGCTGGTGAGCCGGACCTCGGACCGGCTGCGCGGATTGGAGACTGGTTACGTCCGGAACTATGCGCTATCGATGTTCGTGGGCGCGGCGCTGGTCGCCGCGGCGATCCTGGCGGTGCGACTGTGGTGAACAACATGCCCTGGCTTTCCATGCTGTGGCTGGTGCCGTTGGCCGGCGCCGTGATCGTCATCCTGATCCCGCCGGGATTGCGGCAATTCGCCAAATGGCTCGGCCTGGCCATCTCGGTGGCCGCGCTGGTGCTGTCGATCCTGCTCGCGGTCGAGTTCAAGGCCGGCGGCCCGACTTACCAGTTCACCGAAACCCACCGCTGGATACCGGCATTCGGCGCCGGCTACACCCTCGGCGTCGACGGCATCGCCCTGGTGCTGGTGCTGTTGACCACGATCCTGGTGCCGTTGCTGCTGGTGGCCGGCTGGAACGACGGCGGCGAGCGCTCGCGCGGCACCCAGGCTTATGTCGCGTTGACACTGACCATCGAGTCGATGGTGCTGATCTCGGTGATCTCACTGGACGTGCTGCTGTTCTACGTGTTCTTCGAGGCGATGCTCATTCCGATGTATTTCCTCATCGGTGGCTTCGGAAGCGGGGCGCAGCGGTCCCGCGCGGCGGTGAAGTTCTTGTTGTACAACCTGTTCGGCGGCCTGATCATGCTGGCCGCCGTGATCGGGTTGTATGTGGTGACCACTCAGAATGGTCCGGGGACATTCGACTTCCGTCAGATCGTCGCCGCCGTCTCGTCGGGTTCGCTGGGCGCCTCTCCGGCAGTGCTCAAGGCGTTGTTCCTGGGATTCATGTTCGCGTTCGCGATCAAGGCGCCGCTGTGGCCGTTCCATCGCTGGCTGCCCGACGCCGCGGTGGAATCGACTCCCGCGACGGCGGTGCTGATCACCGCTGTGATGGACAAGGTCGGCACGTTCGGCATGCTGCGCTACTGCTTGCAGTTGTTCCCCGACGCGTCAACGTATTTCCGCCCGCTGATCGTCGTCCTGGCGGTGATCGGCGTCATATACGGCGCGATCGTGGCGATCGGACAGACCGACATCATGCGACTGATCGCCTACACATCGATCTCGCACTTCGGCTTCATCATCCTGGGCATCTTCGTGATGACCACCCAGGGCCAGAGCGGGTCGACGCTTTACATGCTCAACCACGGCATATCCACCGCCGCGATGTTCCTGATCGCCGGATTCCTGATCGCGCGGCGCGGCACACGGTCAATCGCCGCGTACGGCGGTGTGCAGAAGGTGGCCCCGGTGCTGGCCGGGACGTTCCTGGTCGCTGGCCTGGCCACCGTGTCGCTGCCCGGGCTGGCGCCGTTCGTCAGCGAGTTTCTGGTACTGATCGGCGCGTACACGCGTTACTGGCTGGCGGCGGCGTTCGGGGTCACCGCGCTGGTGCTGTCGTCGATCTACATTTTGTGGCTTTACCAGCGGGTGATGACCGGGCCCGTCGCCGAGGGCAACGACCGGATCCGCGACCTGGTGCCGCGCGAAATCTTCGTCGTCGCACCGCTTATCGCCCTGCTGCTGGTGCTCGGGGTGTACCCGAAACCGGTGCTGGACATCATCAATCCCGCGGTGGGCAACACCATGGCCAACATCGGCCAATATGACCCGCCGACGATCGTGCGGCCAGGTGTCTCACACCTACCGGGGACGGCGGAAGGACCGCACCGATGACGACCATGCCCACGCCCAGCGTCGAATATGGGCTGCTGTCACCGATATTCATCGTCTTCGGTGTCGCTGTGGCCGGTGTACTGGTGGAGGCATTCCTGTCCCGACGAGCCCGCTACGGCGCCCAGGTCATCCTCGCGGTCGGCGGGCTGATCGCGGCGTTCGTCGCTGTCGTCATCGTCGGCAGGCAGATTCCGCCGACCGGCCGCACCGCGGTGCTGAAGGCGTTGGCCGTCGACGGCCCAACTCTGCTGTTGCAGGGCGCGATCCTGCTGGTCGCGGTGCTGGCGGTGATCTTCATCGCCGAACGGCGTGACGACGCGACCGCCGCCACCGGCCCGGGCGCAGCGACCGCCACGGCCCACGTCACCGCCGGGCTTGACTCCTTCACCCCGCAAGCCTCCGCGGTGCCCGACAGCGCGGCCGAGCATCAGGCGATCCGGGCCGGGGTGCGGCAGACCGAGCTCTTTCCGCTGGCCATGTTCGCCGTCGGCGGCATGCTGGTGTTTCCGGCCGCCAACGACCTGCTGACGATGTTCGTCGCACTGGAAGTCCTGTCGCTGCCGCTGTACCTGTTGTGTGGGCTGGCCCGTCACCGCCGCTTGCAGTCCCAGGAGGCAGCGGTCAAATACTTTCTGCTAGGCGCATTCTCGTCGGCGTTTTTCCTCTACGGCGTTGCGCTGCTCTACGGCGCGACGGGCACGCTGTCGTTGCCCGGCATCGCCAATGCGCTGGCAAGCAGCACCAACACCTCGATGGCGTTGATCGGCGTCGCCTTGTTGTCGGTCGGCCTGTTGTTCAAGGTCGGCGCCGTCCCGTTCCACTCGTGGATTCCCGACGTCTATCAGGGCGCGCCCACCCCGATCACCGGGTTCATGGCCGCGGCCACCAAAGTCGCGGCGTTCGGCGCCCTGCTGCGGGTCGTATACGTGGCGCTCCCGCCGCTGCACGACCAGTGGCGGCCTGTGCTGTGGGCGATCGCGATTCTGACGATGGTGGTCGGCACCATCACCGCGGTGAATCAGACCGACGTCAAGCGGATGCTGGCGTATTCGTCGATCGCACACGTGGGATTCATTCTCACCGGTGTCATCTCCGCAATCCCGGCGGGTATCGCGGCGACGATGTTCTACCTGGTCGCCTACAGCTTCAGCACGGTGGGCGCCTTCGCGGTTGTCGGCCTGGTCCGCAACGTGCAAGGCGACGAAGACGCCACCGTGTCGCACTGGGCCGGGTTGGGTCAACGCTATCCCGCTGTCGGCCTGCTCTTTTCGATGTTCTTGCTGGCGTTCGCCGGTATCCCGCTGACCAGCGGTTTCGTCAGCAAGTTCTCGGTGTTCCAGGCCGCGGCCAAGGGCGGAGCGGTGCCGCTGGTGATCATCGGTGTGATCGCCAGCGCGGTGGCTGCGTACTTCTACGTCCGGGTGATCGTGATGATGTTCTTCACCGAACCGCCAGCCGGTCAGGCACAGGTCGTGGTCGTGATGCCCAGCTTCTGGAGCAAAGCGGCGATCGCGGTGTGCACGGTGGTCACCATCGGCCTGGGCGTCTTCCCGCAGCCGCTGCTCGATCTGGTCAACCAGGCCACGCAGTTCGTGAGATGACCCCATCGCTGGTTCTCAGCGACGACGCCGGCGCGGTGCGGGTGCTGACCATGAACCGTCCCGAGGCACGAAACGCTCTGAGCACCAGGCTGATCGAGGCACTCTACGCGGCATTCTGCGACGCCGACGCCGACCCCTTGGTGCGGGCAGTGGTGCTCACCGGCGCCGACCCCGCCTTCTGCGCCGGAGTCGACCTCAAAGAGGCCCAACACCTCGGGACGGTCTACTTCGAACAATTTCAAACCCAGAGCTGCATTCGCAAAACAGCCGAAATGGCAACACCGATCATCGGCGCGATCAACGGCGCGGTGTTCACCGGCGGACTGGAGATGGCGCTGGGCTGTGACTTCCTTATCGCCTCGGAACGCGCCGTTTTCGCCGATACCCATGCCAGGGTCGGCATCCTGCCCGGCGGAGGCATGACGGCCCGGCTGCCGCAGGTTGTCGGCGGGGCCATGGCGCGGCGGCTGTCAATGACCGGCGAGGTCGTCGATGCCGCCCGCGCCGAGCGGATCGGGTTGGTGACGGAAGTCGTCGCGCATGATCGGCTGCTGTCGCGTGCGGTCGAGCTGGCCAGCGAGATCGCCGAGGTACCGGCGCCAATCATGGCCGGTCTCAAGCAAATCTATGCCACGGGATCGGCGGCAGTCACCGGTCCGGCACTGGCCGCCGAACGGGACATCGCCGGCGCCCAAGAGTTGGACCGCGATGGGCTCGGAGCCCGCTACGCCGAGGTCAGCGAGCGCAATCGTCGCCAGATCCGGCCGCAGACCTAGCTAAGAAGCGGGCTGTAGTCGGTGGGCGGATCAACGAGATTCATCGAGCGGTAAAGCTTCTCGGTCAGGCGAGAATCCAGGCGTCGTGCTCGTAGACCGAAAACGCGCCACCCGTCGGTCGTTTCGGCTCCGGGACGACAAAGGTCATCTTCTCGCGCAGGATCCCGGCCGGGATACGCATTCGCAGGCTGGCGTAGTTCGCGCTGGCTGTCGAGCGCTCGGCGGCCGGTCGGCCGTAGCCCAAGCTGTCCAGAAAGGCGGGGGTCCGCGCGCTGCGGCCCATCGCGTCGACCACCAGATCGGCGTCCAACATCCGCTCAGCGCCGCTGTCGCGGTTGACAATGTGCGCACCCGTGACTCGGTGCGGATTCGCCGTGATCGGTTCGACGAAGTCGTGACCATCGAGGATTTCGACGTTTTCGATGGCGTTGACTCGCCGCCTGACCTGGGATTCCAGCAATGGACGACTGAGCAGATGAATGACGACCGATCCCGGGTCTTTGAATTTGCCGCATCTGTTGAGTTCGTGGCCGGACACCCGGATGGACACCTGGGAGAGGTCGCCGTCGTCGCACACTGTCGCACCGGCGGCGACGAGTTCGCAATGTATGCCTGGAAATAACTCTTCCAGCTCCTGCGCGCCGCGACTCCACAGAGCGTGGAAGTGCTGCCCCTGCGGAACCCCACGCCGGTGATCCGCGTCGTCCGGCAACTTGTCCCGTTCGACCACCGTCACCGTGTCGTAGAAGTCGGCGAGCACTCGAGCGGCGAGCAATCCACCCATCCCCGCGCCACAGACAACCGCGCGCTCCCCAAGCTTGCTCAACCGACGCTCCCTTCGCTGACGAGGTGTCCCCCACCATGGATGCCGCCCGGCCGCACTCTGCCCCGCGCCGCGCAGGATGGCTAGCCGCCCCTCGCTGATAGCCGTTATGCGGGCTTACCGTACAGAAATAGTTCGAAAATTAGGCCGAAACCGCGGGGGCGGCCGCCGTGGGTTTGAACATGCCAACACCGCACCGACCAGCCAGCGCCAATCATGGCCGGTCGCAAGGAAACTGAATAAACGCTAGGTCTTGGAGCCAGCTAGGACGAGATCGCCGAATGCGACGGCCGCCAGATCCGGCCGCAAGACGCTTAATTCCTCGAGTTCCTCGTTGGCGCGCCGCTCGACCAGCAAAGGAATGAAATCGCGCACCCGGCTGGTTCGCAACCGCGCGTATGCGTACTGCACAACCGCGCTGACCTGATCGTGGGGAAGAGCCGTGTATTTCTTAGCGAGGCGCAGCTCAACGTCGCCGATAAGAGCCACCTCCTCTTGAAGCATGCCGATATTCTTGCCGCCGTCCCGATAGTGGTCAAGACGCATCCCGTAAACGATTTGTTGTGTAAATCGTTGGAGAAAAACACTTTTGCTGCGAAGGAGTTGCGAGTATAGTCCGCGCAGGCCCGAGCATCGGACCAGGGTGGTTTATGGCCCGATTCTGTTGCCCGCGTCCCATCAGCTCCGCAGAAACGGCCGAGTAGCCAGCAAATACACGGCGAATGCGGCCAGCGGAGCCAGCAACGGTAACCACGGCAGCTGCAGCGGAAACGCCGCGGCAACCAGACCGGCGAACGTGAATCCCACGGCCCCGACCAGCGTTGCCCCGCTGACACCGTCCAGCCCGGCCCCGCTACCGGCTGCGTGCCGGAGCACCAAGTAGACCGCCGCGGACAGTCCCGACACCGCGGCGAGCGTCGCCGCGGGATCGGACAGCGCGATCGCCACGACGGTGAGCAGCACCGCAAGCGTCGCGACCTGGCGAAACAGGATTCCGGCCAGCACCGCGACCAGCGCCGACGTCGCGGCGATGAGGGACGGGCCGTGCGACCCGATCGCGACGGCTCCCACCATCAAGAAGCCGCAGGCCGTCGACAGGATGAGCGCGGCCAGCCTCGTGCCGGGCCTCATCAACGCCGTCCGGTTAGCGGCCGGCGGCGATCGGGCACCGCACGCATCGATTGGTCCAGGGTGCGGTCCGGCTGCCAGGCCACCACGTCGACCCCGACGGTGCCCATGTCGCGATACATCGCGGACCGCTGCAACGCCCACATCCGGTCCACCAGCGGCTCCTGCTGAGCTGCGAACGGCGAGCCCTGCAGCACATCGACCGCCACCACGACGTGTCCGCGTCTGCGCAGGTCGATCAGCGACAGCGCGAACTCGGTGTCGAGCAGCGTGGAGAACGCCACGACGATCGCACCCGGCGGGATAGCCGCACGGGGCGCCAATGTTCCAGTGGTGGTTTCGAATTCATCACCGGCGGCAAGCACGGTGTCGAGCACCCGATAGAACTGGCGCTGCCCGATGTCGGCGCCCAGCCAGCGCGGCCGGTTACCGCCGAGCGCGACGATGCCCGCCCGATCGCCGTTGCGCAGCGCGGTCTGCACCACCTGCGCGGCGCCGCGCACGGTCCGCTCGGTGGATTCCGTTGCCGGCCCGGCCGGCTGCGGATAGCCGTCGATGAGCACCACCACGTCGGCGGACCGGTCGGTCAACCGCTGTGTCACATGCAGGCGGCCGCGGCGGGCGCTCACCGGCCAGTTGACAGTGCGAAGCTGGTCACCGGGCACATAGGTGCGAATGTCGGCGTACTCGACGCCGCGGCCGATGTGCCTGGTCAGGTGGGTGCCCAGCCGATCGAGCAGCTCGGTCTGCGGCAGCGCCGTCGCTTGCGGCGGAGTCATCGGAAACACCGTCACATCGGCGGCGTCGACGGTCCCCGCTCCGGTCAACAGCCCGCCGTGCGCGACGACATCGATCGTGGCCCGGATGGGATAGCGGCCCCAGCGTTCGGCCGTGGTAGCCACCGTCTGTCGCTGGCCAGATGCCCGGTCCAGCACGTCCACTCGCATCCCGGCGGCTGCTGACACCGTGAGTTCTACTGCAACACCGTGGTTTTCAGTGGTAGCCCAGACGGTCAGTTGCGCCTGCTCAGTTTCG
>Ga0209656_10002846_pt1 | contig 11227 bp, 9 predicted proteins | sample BogFormECP12_OM2_FD_188239 | JGI IMG/M metagenome (GOLD analysis project Ga0209656, IMG submission 188239) | Bog forest soil microbial communities from Calvert Island, British Columbia, Canada - ECP12_OM2 (SPAdes) (version 2) | ecosystem: Environmental > Aquatic > Freshwater > Wetlands > Bog ... | reverse complement strand
TCCGCCGCGAGACCAACCCGGACGACCTGCACGGCATGATCGCCGCCCAGGGCATCCTCACCAGCCGCGGCGGCAAGACCAGCCACGCGGCCGTGGTCGCCCGCGGCATGGGCAAGACCTGCGTCTGCGGCGCCGAGGAACTCGACGTGGACACGAAGGCAAAGAAGTTCACCGCGCCCGGCGGCATCACGGTTAGCGAGGGCGACGTGATCTCCATCGACGGCACCAGCGGTGTCGTCTACCTCGGTGAGATCCCGGTCGTCTCGTCCGAGATCGTGCGCTACTTCGAGGGTGAGCTGGACCCCGACTCGAACGAGGCCGATGACCTGATCAGGGCGGTGCACCGGATCATGGTTCACGCGGACGCCAAGCGCCGCCTCGGCGTACATGCCAACGCGGACACCGGCCCGGACTGCGAGCGGGCCCGCAGGTTCGGCGCCGCCGGCGTCGGCCTGGTCCGCACCGAGCACATGTTCCTCGGCGAGCGCCGCCAGCTGGTCGAGGACCTGATCCTCGCCGACACGCAGGAGCAGCGCCAGCACGCGCTCGACGCCCTCGAGCCGCTGCAGCGCGGCGACTTCGTGGAGATCCTGGACGCCATGGACGGCCTGCCGGTGACGATCCGGCTGATCGACCCGCCGCTGCACGAGTTCCTCCCCGACCTGACCGAGCTGTCGATCAAGATCGCCCTGGCCGGCGACAACGCCACCGAGAAGGACAAGAAGCTGCTCGGCGCGGTGCGCAGGCTGCACGAGCAGAATCCGATGCTCGGCCTGCGTGGCGTGAGGCTCGACCTGGTCATCCCCGGCCTGTTGAACATGCAGGTCCGCGCGATCGCGCACGCGGCCGCGCAGCTCAAGCAGGCGGGCAAGGACCCGCACCCGGAGGTAATGATCCCGCTCGTCGCAGCCGTGCAGGAGATGGAGATCGCCCGCGAGCTGACGGAGAAGGCGCTCAAGCAGGTCGAGGAAGAGACCAGTACCCACGTGCACACGCCGATCGGCACGATGATCGAGGTGCCGAGGGCGGCGGTGACTGCGGGCCCGATCGCCGGCAGCGCCGAGTTCTTCTCCTTCGGCACCAACGACCTGACCCAGATGACCTGGGGCTTCTCCCGTGACGACGTGGAGGCCGCGTTCTTCAGCAGGTACATGGAGCTGGGCATCTTCGGCGTGTCGCCGTTCGAGACGATCGACCGCGACGGGGTCGGCCGCTTGGTCGACATCGCGGTCAGGGAGGGCAGGGCCGCCCGGCCAGACCTCCACGTGGGCGTCTGCGGCGAGCACGGCGGTGACCCAGAGTCCGTGCACTTCTTCCACGAAGTGGGCCTGGACTACGTGTCCTGCTCACCGTTCCGCGTCCCGGTCGCCCGCCTGGAGGCGGGTCGCGCGGCGCTGGCCGCGGGCGGCTCCGACAGCAGGTAAAAGGTAAGGGTGACGCAGGGATACGACGAAAGCGCCACGGCCCGCTGGGTGGCCGAACCATCCAAGCGGGCCGGGCGCAGTGACTTCGAGCGAGACCGGGCCCGCGTGCTGCACTGCGCCGGGCTGCGCAGGCTGTCGGCGAAGACCCAGGTCGTCGCGGCCGGGCAGGCCGACTTCCCGCGGACCCGGCTCACTCACTCGCTGGAATGCGCGCAGATCGGGCGCGAACTCGGCGAGGAAATCGGCTGCGACCCAGACCTGGTGGACGCTGCCTGCCTGGCGCACGACATCGGCCACAGCCCGTTCGGGCACAACGGCGAGGCCGCCCTCAACGAGCTGGCCGCCCCGTACGGCGGGTTCGAGGGCAACGCCCAGTCGCTGCGCCTGCTGACCAGGCTCGAACCCAAGGTCGCCGGAGCCGGCCTGAACCTGACCCGGGCCACCCTCGACGCCACCCTCAAGTATCCTTGGTTCCGTGCTAGCCCGGGGGGACACTCTGCTCCCCCGGGGACACCCCGGACCCCATGGCCCCGGACCCCCCCGCGAAGGCATGGCTCCGGGGGGGCGACCCCCCCATACCCCCCCGCTGTTTCTTCCGGGGGGACCCATCCCCCCGGACCCCCCTTGGGAGGGGAGCCTTCCCCCCAGACCCCCCTGGCCGCTGGCAAGTTCGGCGCCTACGCCGAGGACGCCGAGGTCTTCGACTGGATCAGGGCAGGCGCCCCGGCCGGACGGCGGTGCCTGGAGGCCCAGGTCATGGACTGGGCCGACGACGTGGCCTACTCGGTTCACGACATGGAAGACGGTTTCCACGCCGGCCTCATCACCTTCGAAAACCTCAAATCTCCGGCCGAACGGGCCTTGGTATCCCGCACCACCGCCACCACCTACTGTGACGAGGACGAGGCCGAGCTCACCGAGGTCCTGGACGCGTTGCTCGCCCTGGACATGTGGCCCGATTCCTACGACGGCGGCCCCGCCACCGCGGCCGCCCTGAAGAACCTGACCAGCGAGCTCATCGGCCGCTTCTGCGTAGCCGCCCAGCAAGCCACCGTCGCCGCCACCCGACTCACCCCCTCCAGCATCGCAAGCCCCTCTAGTCACACCAGCCCCATGGGCCACTCGCTCACTCGCTACACTGCGGACCTCGTGGTGCCCCGGCGGCAGCGGCTGGAATGCGCCCTGCTCAAGGGGATCACCGCCCACTACGTGATGACCCGGGCGGGGGTCGCCGCGGCCCAGGCCCGGGAACGCGAACTGCTGACCGAACTGGCCCACGCCATCGAGCGCGGCGCCCCCCGCACGGTGGACCCGCTGCTGCGCCCGGCCTGGGACGCGGCCGGAACCGACGCCGCGCACTGCCGTGTCGTCATTGACCAGGTGGCCTCGCTCACCGACACGTCGGCCATCGCCTGGCATCACCGCCTCTGCGCGCCCGGCGCGTCGTAGCCTAGGCGCATGCCTACCTTTGTTATCGCCGGTGCCAGCCTGGCCGGGGCCAAGGCCGCCGAAACCCTGCGCGACGAGGGATTCGACGGCGAGATCGTGCTGCTGGGGTCCGAGACGGAGCGCCCGTACGAGCGCCCGCCGCTGTCCAAGGGCTACCTGCTCGGCAAGGACAGCCGTGACTCGATCTACGTGCACGCTGCCGAGTGGTACGCCGAACACCACGTGGACCTACGCCAGGGTGTCACCGTCACGGCCATCGACCGCGGCACGGCCACCGTGGCCACCTCCGGGCCGGGCGGTGACGGGGAGGTGCCCTACGACAGGCTGCTGCTCGCCACTGGCGCCTCGCCGCGCCGCCTGACCTTCCCGGGCTCCGACGCCGACGAAGTGCTCTACCTGCGTACGGTGGGCGATTCCGACCGGCTGCGTTCGGCGTTCCAGCGGGGCCCGCGAGTGGTGGTGGCCGGGGCCGGCTGGATCGGCCTGGAGACCGCGGCGGCCGCCCGGTCGGCCGACTGCCCGGTGACCGTGCTCGAGCCGCAGCCCAGCGCGCTGCATGACCAGCTTGGTCCCGAGCTCGGCGCCGTCTTCGCCGGCCTGCACCGGGCGCACGGCGTGGAGTTCCGTTTCGGTGAGCGGGCGGTCGAGTTCCGCCCCGGCATGGTCATCACCTCCGGCGGCGCCGAGATCCCGGCAGACGTCCTGGTCGTCGGCATCGGCGCGGCCCCGAACGACGACCTGGCCGCCCGCACCGGGCTCGAAGTCGGCAACGGCGTGCTGACCGATGCGGCGCTGCGCACCTCCGATGAGAACATCTTCGCCGCCGGCGACGTCGCGAACTCGTTCAACCCGCTGCTGGGACGCCGGGTCCGCGTCGAGCACTGGGCCAACGCCCTGAACGGCGGCCCGGCCGCCGCCCGGTCCATGCTCGGCCAGCCCGTCAGCTACGACCGGGTGCCTTACTTCTACAGCGACCAGTACGAACTCGGCATGGAATGCGCCGGTCTGCCCGAGCCAGGCCACTACGATCAGGTCCTCTACCGCGGTGACCCGGACCCAAATTCCACCCTGGAGTTCATCGCGTTCTGGCTCTCCCGCGGAGCCGTGATCGCCGGCATGAACGTCAACGTCTGGGACGTCAACGACGACATCCAGTCCCTCATCCGCTCCGCCCGCCAAGTAGACCCCGCCCGCCTCACCAACCCCGACATCCCCCTAACCGACGTCTGACCCCGTCACGGCGGCGAGAACCCGAGCACCGACTGCCGGATCCCGCCGGACGAAGCCAGCGCCGCGATGGCGTCGGACGCACCCGGCAGGGGACGGACCTGCGCGGGCACGGCGCCGTCCGCCGAAGCCCGGGCCAAAGCGGAGAGAAAGGCATCGACGTGAGCCCGGGATACCCCGGCGAGGGCGAGCGTGTCCCCGATGATGGCCCGGTCGGTCCGCCCCGCCTTGGGCGCGACCGCGGGCAGCTCACGACCGAACATCTCCCGGAACACCACCTCGTACAGGCGCGTGCCCAGGCCGTCGGCGCTCACCAGCGTGTAGTCCACGTCCCACAGCACGAGGAGATTCACCCGCCCAGGCTAGCCAACCGCGAATTGCCGGTGGTCGGGACTAGACTCGCGGCGACGGGTGAGGCGAACCGGGCGCGGAGGTGGCTGATGGCGGGGCGGATCCGCGACGAGGACATCGCGGCGGTTCGCGAGCGTTCACCCATCGACGAGGTGGTCGGCGAGTACCTGCAGCTGAGGAACGCGGGCGGCGGCTCACTCAAGGGGCTATGCCCGTTCCACGAGGAGAAAACACCCTCGTTCAACGTCACCCCAGCCCGAGGACTCTTCTACTGCTTTAGCTGCGCCGAGGGCGGCGACGCGATCAAGTTCGTGCAGAAGATCGACGGGCTCAGCTTCGTCGAGGCCGTCGAGCGGCTGGCCGGCCGCGCCGGGGTCGAGCTGCGTTACGAGCAGGGCGGCTACGTACCCGGGCAGGAACAGAGCCAGCGGCGCAGGCTGATCGACGCGCACCGGTCGGCCGCCGAATTTTACGCCGAACGGCTGGGCGGATCCGATGCCGCGCACGCTCGTGCCTTCCTGGCCGAGCGCGGTTTCGAGCTCGCCGATGCGCAGCGGTTCGGCGTAGGCTACTCGCCGAAGGCGTGGGAAGACCTGACCAGGCACCTGCGCGGACGCGGTTTCACCGACAGCGAGCTGATCAGCGCGGGCCTGGCCCGGGAAGGCAACCGCGGGCCGCGGGACAGGTTCCGCGGCCGGCTGATGTGGCCCATCCGCGACCTGTCCGGCGACGTCATCGCGTTCGGCGCCCGCAAGCTAGACGCCGATGACGACGGGCCCAAGTACCTCAACACGCCGGAAACCCCGCTGTTCCGCAAGAGCACGGTGCTGTACGGGGCGGACCTGGCCAAGCGCGAGATCGCGCAGCGCAGGCAGGCGGTCATCGTGGAGGGCTACACCGACGTGATGGCCTGCCACCTGGCCGGGGTGCCGACCGCGGTGGCCACCTGCGGCACCTCGTTCGGCGAGGATCACATCAAGGTGCTGCGCCGGCTGATCATGGACACCGAGGGGTCGGCCGGCGAGGTGATCTTCACCTTCGACGGCGACGCGGCCGGGCAGCGGGCGGCACTGCGCGCGTTCGGCCTGGAGGAGAAGTTCGTCACCCAGACCTTCGTGACCGTGCAGCCCGACGGCCTGGACCCGTGTGACGTGCGGCTGGCGCACGGCGACCAGGCCGTGCGCGACCTGGTCGCCCGCCGGGTCCCGCTGTTCGAGTTCGCCGTCAGGGGCGTGCTCGGCCACCACGACCTGAACACCACCGAAGGCCAGCTCGCGGCGCTGGACGAGGCCGCGCCGATCGTGGCCAGGATCAAGGACCCAGGGCTGCGCAAGAGGTACGCGGTCAACCTGGACCGCTGGCTCGGCCTGATGGACGAGCAATTCGTGCTCGCCAGGGTGAACGCGCACGCGGGCGACACGGGCCGCCGGGGATCGCGACGGCCGCTCGGCCGGGAGCAGGGAAACCGGGGCGCGCGCCCGGGCCCGTTCGGCTCAAATGGTGACGGGCAGGGGGACGGCGGGCCGCGGGGTGAGGGTGGCCAGCCCTACGACCTCAACGATCCCGTCGTGGAGGTGGAACGTGAGGTGCTGAAGCTCGCGGTCCAGCGGCCGGCCCTGTGCGGGCCCGAGTTCGACGCGCTCGGTCCGGACGCGTTCATCGTGCCGGTGCACAGCGCGGTGTTCAAGCTGATCGCCGCGTGCGGCGGCACGACGGCCGGCGGCAGTAGCGCGCGGGAATGGGTCGCCCGGCTGCGAGACGCGGCGCCGAACGAGCGAGCGCAGACGTTCGTGACCGCGCTGGCGGTCGAGGCGCTGCGTCGCCACGACGAACCGGACGCGAAGTACGCCGACATCGAGCTCGCGAAGGTGGGCGAACTGGCGGTCAGCCGGGAGATCGCGGTGGTCAAGTCACGGCTGCAGCGCATAAATCCGGTGGAAGAGCAGGCCGGATACAACAGGATTTTCGGGGATCTTGTCGCCCTGGAAACCCGTAGACGGGCGCTGCTTGACCGGGCCGCGGGCGGCTGAAACCGGGGAACCCATGATTATCGGTCCAGGCGCCGAGGTCAGTTAAGTAGCTGGGGGGTAACAAAATTGGGTCCCCCGTAACCATGGGATCGTGGCGCAGACTGGTCCCGTGACCCTCACCGTACTAACGAACGGACCATCACCAGCGGAGCAGCTGACGGATCTCGTGGCGCTAGGACGGGAGCGCGGTTCCCTGACCATGGCTGACGTCATGGTGGCGCTCGACCGCGCCGACCTTCCGCCGGAAGCCATCGACGCGGCGGTGCGCGCGCTCACCGAAGAGGGCGTTGATGTGCTCGACGTGCCCACGGAGGACGACACCGAGGCCGAGATCCGGCTGGCTGAGCGGGGAGCCGCCGAAGCCGGCCGGCGGGCGGTGACCAGTGACCTGGTCCGGATCTACCTCAGGGAAATCGGCCGGGTGCCGCTGCTGACCGCCGAGGACGAGGTGGAGCTGGCCAAGGCCATCGAGGCGGGCCTGTTCGCCGAGGAGAAGCTCGGCGGCGGCTTCCCCATGCTCGGCGCCGTCCACGGCGACCTGGAGCTGCTCGTCGGCGAGGGCGTCAAGGCCAAGCAGCGGCTGATCGAGGCGAACCTGCGGCTGGTGGTGTCGATCGCCAAGCGCTACATCGGCCGCGGACTGGTCTTCCTCGACCTCATCCAGGAAGGGAACCTCGGGCTGATCCGCGCGGTGGAGAAGTTCGACTACACCCGCGGCTACAAGTTCTCCACGTACGCCACCTGGTGGATCCGGCAGGCCATCACCCGGGCCATCGCCGACCAGGCGCGGACCATCCGGGTGCCGGTGCACATGGTCGAGACGATCAACAAGCTGGCGCGCGTGCAACGGCAGCTGCACCAGGAACTCGGCCGGGAAGCCACCACGGACGAGATCGCCGCCGAGATGGACCTCGAGCCGGAACGGGTCGCGGAGATCCAGCGGATCGCCCAGGAGCCGGTATCCCTGCAGTCCCCGATCGGCGAGGAAGAGTCCGACCTGGGGGACTTCATCGAAGACGCGGACGCCGTGGTGCCGATCGAGGCCGCGGCGTTTATCATGTTGCAGGACCAGCTCGAACGGGTCCTGGATCAGCTGGCCGAACGTGAGCAGCGGATCATCCAGCTGCGGTTCGGCCTCACCGACGGGCACCCGCGGACGCTGGAGGAAGTCGGCCAGGAGTTCGGGGTGACCAGGGAGCGGATCCGGCAGATCGAGTCCAAGACCCTGGCCAAGCTCCGCCACCCGAGCCGCGCGCAAATGCTGCGCGAGTTCCTGGACTAAAGGGGCGGCTAGACCCTCGGCAGGTTCTCGACGGCTACGGCCAGGCGATCTAGCCCGGGAACTTCGGTCTAGCGCGGAGGCCATGGCCGAAACCCAGGTCTGGCGGGGCTGTGATGCCGCCAGACCCGGGTTCCGCGGGGCTTGGGGCTCAGTCGACCGGGCGGGTGCCGTTCACGGTCGCGTGCTCGCCCTCGGGCTGGCTGGCGGCGTGCCGGCCGGGCATCCGGTCAAGCTGCCCGCGCACCTTGCTGGCGCTGCTCTTCGCCGTCTCGGTGAGCTTCGGCATCTGCTCGGCGGTCTTGTCCTTGGCGGCCTTGCCGAGGTCAGCGGCCTTCTGGCCGGCCGCGCGGGTCACCTTCTGCACGGTCGGGTTTTCCGCTGTCTTCCTGGCTATCTTCACCATCTGCTCGTAGCGCTCGCGGCCGGCTCGCGTACCGGCCACGAAGCCGACGGCGAGGCCCGCAAGGAACGTGATGCGGTATCGCATCTGGTACCCCTTTCGCGCATATAAGTCACGTGTAAACATGACCTTCCCCCATTACGAGATGGTACTCATCAGGTAAGGCTCAGATGAACAGGCCGACCGCACCCCGCGGACGTCACGTTTTCGCCGCGGGTGCGCTACCCTTATGCGGGTCGATCCCGCGTAGCTCAATCGGCAGAGCGTCCGGCTGTTAACCGGCAGGTTATAGGTTCGAGTCCTATCGCGGGAGCTTTCTAATCTGGTCCCTGACTAGCGGAGATGCTAAAGGGTCGACGTTACGGGTGTGACTGATGGGGCCTGTTAGTTGTGGGGATTTTGTGGGGGATCTTGGCCTACTGCCAGGTTTCGCGTCGCGCAAGGATCCGTGTGCCGTGGGGGCTGGTGCCCTGCGGACGGGGTGCGGACAGCGTGAAGTGCCTGGTCAGTGCCGTTAACCTCGTCCGGTCTGCGGGATCGGGGTGCTGGCCCGGGTATTGGGGCGCGGGCGGGCGAGCCGGGTCCGGCGTCAATGACCTGCCGGGCTGGAACCGGCCTGTCATCCGCGTCGCCTGCGGCCGGGGCGGTGGCCGTGAATTCGCGGGAGCACGCTGACGGCGGAACCTCGTACGCGCGTTGCCGGCCTGGGCGTGGACGTCACAGCGGGCCGAGACGGGGACATCCGGCATCGGGATGCACGGCCTGGTCGCGTTCGAGGGACTCAACGGATCCGCAGACGGAGACTGCGCCGCCGGATGACCCTGCACCGTGTGGGGCTCGGAAATGCGATTCGGATGGTGAGCTGCGTTTCCGCAGCGGCGCGGGGACGGTAAAGCGGCGACGTGGTACTCGTGGGTGAGTCCGCCGAGGACCTGCTTCCGGCGGATCCGGTGCTCTGCGAGGTTGACCGGTTCGGGTGGCCGGGTGTCGGCTTGAGCTGGGGTGAGCTGGCCGAGGCCACGGTGCGGCCGGGCGGTGTTGTAGTGCTCCAGGTACTCGGTCAGCACCTGGCGGAGATGGTGCTCATTGATGATCAGCAGCCGGTCGAGAAGCTCACGGCGCAGGGTGCCGATGATCCTTTCGCAGATCGCGTTCGCTCTGGGCGCCTGCGGCGGGCTGAGGAGAATCCTGATGCCTTCCGCGGTGAACACGGCGTCGAAGGAGCCGGTGAACTGGCCCGCGCGGTCCCTGATCAGGAACTTGACAGTGGTCACGCGCTGGCCTAGGTCCATCAGGAGGTTGCGGGCTGCCTGCGCCGTCCAGGCGCCGTCGGGGTGCGCGGTGATGCCGGCCAGGTGGACGCGGCGGGTGCCGTGCTCGATGACGATCAGCGCGTACACGCGCTGCAGGAGCACGGTGTCCACGTGAACGAAATCGACCGCAAGAATGCCGCGGCCCTGCGCAGTAAGGAACTGCTTCCACGTCGGGCCGGTGCGGCGGGGTGCGGGGCCGATTCCGGCGGCGTGCAGGATCTGCCACACAGTGGAGGCGGCGATCGAGTGGCCGAGCTTGACCAGTTCGCCTTGTACGCGCCGGTGCCCCCACGCTGGGTTGTCCGTAGCGATGCGGATCACGAGCTTGCGGATCGCGGCTGCCGTAGGCGGCCGGCCGGGGGGCCGTCGGCTGGTGTAGTCCCATTTACGTGCGACCAGCCGCCGGTGCCAGGCGAGCAGCGTCGCCGGGGTCACCGCGAACACCTCGCCCCACTGTCGGCGCGGGATCAGCCGCGACAGTGCCGCGAGCCACAGCCGGTCGCCCGGCTGGTAGCGGACGCGGCCGAACTGGCGGCGCAGGACCGCGTTCTCGTGCCGCAGGACCAGGAGCTCGGCATCCTTGGACACCTCACGCCGGGCCAGCACCATGAGGCAGCCGAGCAGGCAGCGCACAAACAGGTAGACGGCCGAGAAGATCACTCAGGGATGATCTCACCCCGGAAGGCTCCGCCAGCCACGCCAGATCGAGTAATCGAGCCCCACAGGGTTCTCACTCCGGCCAAGACGGCGCATGAGTTCTGGACGGAGGAACGAGCCTCAGGCTCAGAGCAACTTCCGGAGTTCCTCGGCGTCCATGCCGATGATCGCCAGGATGTTCCGCAGAGTGCCCTTGGCCATATCGCGGCTGGCATGGACAGGAACGACGACCGTCCGGCCGTCGGGATGGCGCATTACGTGATGGCTTCCGCTGATTCTCACGACCGTGAATCCAGCCCGCTCAAGCGCCCTGACCACCTTGGCCCCCGGAATGGCCGGGAGGGAGTCGGGCATCAGGCGACGTCAAGGGTCAGGGTCAGCTCGTCCGGAGGGCCTACCTCGGCGAGCAAGGCCTCCAGCGCATCGCGCAGGTCGGCGACGGCGGCTTCGGCTGTCGGCCCATCACCTACCGCCCCGACGCCCGGGCGCAGCTGCGCGGAGGCGCACCAGACGCCGTCCTGGTCCTGTTCTACGACGTAGGGCACATGGACTAGGCGAGTCACAACGCTGATTCTCCCACACCGAGAGCGCGGCGCGGATCAGCGCGCCAGTCGTACTCGGAAGCACCGAACAATCGCCGACGCGCAGCCGCGGGCCAGTCGGTTTCCAGGCGGCATGGCCAACCGGACCGGCTCGGCGAGCTCTGCGTAAGTGAGCTCGTCGGCGAGCAGGGTATGCCGACGCCGTTCTCCAGGCAACGGAGACGGGCAGCGGCCGAATCCGGGCATATCCGGCTGTTCCCAGTGACTAGAGGTCTGACGCCGTCGAATCGAGTCTGATTACCGCCAACCAGAGGGGCACCGGTGTCTGGATACGCCGCCCTGCGCCTGCCGTCAGCTGGAGCCGCATCACTTGGTTAGTCACTTGATCTTGAAACCCGATATCCGAAAAATCTCGCTGAGCTGGAGAGGTCTTCACGTTTAGGGCTGACCTGGGCAGACGGGGGCCGGGTGGGGTGCTGCCCACAGGTTAAGCGGGCTTCGCCCACATGTTCCGGAGCGGCTGGCTCCGGTACGGCGGGTTTATGGCTGCTG
>Ga0209656_10002845_pt1 | contig 11231 bp, 11 predicted proteins | sample BogFormECP12_OM2_FD_188239 | JGI IMG/M metagenome (GOLD analysis project Ga0209656, IMG submission 188239) | Bog forest soil microbial communities from Calvert Island, British Columbia, Canada - ECP12_OM2 (SPAdes) (version 2) | ecosystem: Environmental > Aquatic > Freshwater > Wetlands > Bog ... | reverse complement strand
CAGCGCCGATGGTACTGCGCGGGGGACCGCGTGGGAGAGTAGGACGCCGCCGGACATGCTTGAAGAGGGTCGCTCCCGATGTGGTTGAGCGGCCCTCTTCGCTTGTCTGGGTAGGGTTGAGGGTGGAGGTTGATGAGCGTGGCCGAGGGATCCGGGACGCCGAAGAGCCGGGGAGCAGGTAGCGGGAACCCGAAGGCTTCGAAGGGCGGCGGCAAGCCCGCCGGCAGCTACGGCCGGGGACGGCCGGCGTCTGGCGGCGCCGGCCAGGACCGTCGGCGCAGCGGCGTTGGCGGAGCTGCCCGCCAGGCAGGCCGAAGCACGGCCGCGGACGGTCCCCGTCAGCCGGCCAGGAAACCGGCCGGGCGCGGCACCCGTACACCGGCTACTGACGGCTCGGGCTCGGGTACTACGAGAGATCAGGGGCGCCGCGGACCGGCAGCGCGCGCGGGTGACGGCACCCGCGGTACGGCACGCGCGACCGCCGGTGACGGATCGCGGGGGACCAGCCGGGCGCCCGCGAGCAGCGAGGCCCGGAACAGCCCTCGGGCCTCGGCGAGCAACCGCACTCCCGCGAGCGGTGAGTATCAGAGCAACCGGGCCGCCTCGAGCAACAGCGCGCCCAGGAACAGCCGAGCCTCGGCGCCCGGTGAGTACCGCGGTCGCGCCCGGACCTCACCGGGCGGCAGGCCTGGCCGGGCAGCGGAGGGAGGCTTCCGCCGTAACGCTGAGACGGGTAGCGACTTCCGCGGCGCCAAGAGGCCAGACGACACCGGGTCACGGCGGACCTCCCCAGGTGACGCAAGGCGAAGCCCGCGGCCCGCGGGCGAACGGTCGTCCTCGCGTGATGGCAACCGTGACCGTGCGTATGGCGACCGTGACCGGATATCGCGGCCAGTCCGCAGCTGGGCAGGCGACAGCCGTCCAGGCGACGGCCGGGCCCGCGACGGCCGGACAAGCGTCCGGAACCAGGCACGCCCGGGCGAGGCGCCGGCCCGCGGTCATACCGCGCCCTATGTGCCTGGGCCGCGTGTTCCCGATTCGGTCAGCGCCGAGCAGCTCGACCCCCAAGCCCGGGCCCAGCTGAACAGCCTGCCGAACGACCTGGCCGACAGCGTGGCCCGCTACCTGGTGGCCGCGGATCTGGACGAAGACCCAGAGCGCGGCTATGCCTACGCCCAGGCGGCCAAGCGCCTCGCCGCCCGGGTCGGCGTGGTCAGGGAAGCGTGCGGCATCGCCGCCTACCAGACCGGGCGGTGGGCCGAAGCCCTGTCTGAGCTCCGGGCCGCGCGCAGGATGACCGGGCGGGACGACTACCTGCCCATCATGGCCGACTGCGAGCGGGCCCTCGGCCGAGTGGACCGGGCGCTGGCGCTCGTCCGCGAGGCGAAGGCCACCGAACTCGAACGGGCCACGCAGATCGAGCTCCGCATCGTCGAGTCGGGCATCCGCCGGGATCAGGGGCTGCCCGAGGCCGCCGTCATCGCCTTGCAGGTGCCGGAGCTGACCAGCGGACGGCTGCGGCCGTGGTCCGCACGGCTCTTCTACGCCTACGCGGACGCGTTGCTCGCGGCTGGCCGCGCGGAGGAGGCTCGGGACTGGTTCGCCCGGGCCGCCGAAGCCGATTCCGACGGCGAGACCGACGCCGCCGACCGCCTGGACGAGCTGGACGGCATCGACTTCGAGGACCTGGGCGACGGGCAGGATTTCGATCACGAGCAGGATCTCAGTGACGAGCAGGAGTAGCTGAGCAGGGACTGCCTAGGGCCCTGTCTTGCTGAGCCAGTGCATGATGCCCTCCACATTGCCGACGGCCCCGCTGACCCGTTCGAACTTCTCCGCGATGGCCGGATCGACATCGGGGCTGAACGCCGCGTAGCGGCTTCTGGTGCGTTCTCGCACCATGGCGACGGCATGGTCGAGGTCCAGACCTGCCGCGTGCGCCTGGCGTGTTTCCTCCACCCAGACGGTGATCTCCTCCGCCGACCGGTCCAGCGTCTGGCTGACCTCGCTGACGGGTCCGTAGTGGCTGAACAGCAGCCGCGCGGGCTGCAGCGCGGCGAACTTGCGCACCGAGGCGAGCGCGGTCTGGAGGTCAAAGTCGGGGGGCGGCGTCGCGGGTCTGACGTCCCCCGTTTCGGGGAGGTACACGCCCGCCGCGTCGCCGACGTACAGGTCTCCGGTATCGGAGTCGACGAGGCCGACGTGGTGCTTGGCGTGACCGGGGGAGTAGTGGCTGTCCAGGCGCCGGCCGCCGCCGAGGTCGACGGTTCCGATATCGTCAAGCGCCACGATGCGGTCGGCGGGAACGGGAGCGAGCACGCCGAAAAGCCGGTCGAGCGCGTCGCCGTAGACCATCCGGGCGCTGGCCATCAGCCTGCTGGGGTCGGCAAGGTGCCGCGCGCCCCGCTGGTGCACGACGATCTGGGCCGCCGGGAACATCGCGGCGATGTCGCCGGCCCCGCCCGCGTGGTCCAGGTGAATATGGGTGACCACGACGGTGGCCAGGTCGCCGGCGCCGATCCCGAGCCGGGCTAGTGCGTCACGGACCACCGGCGCGGACGGCGCGGTCCCGGTTTCCACCAGGCACGGCCGGTCGGCCCGGATCAGGTAGCCGGCCGTGATCCCGTCGTATCCGGCCATCCGGGTGTCGATCTGGAACACCTCGTGCCCGAGATCGGTGATGTCCGTCGGTCCGATTCCTTCTCCCATGCCGTCCATTCAATCGGACGGGCCGAACGTGCGCAGGACCAGGCCGGTGCGCGGTTTGGGGCCGAACGAGGTGGATTTTCGCGGTACCCGCTCGCCGTGAGCCGCGATCTGGGCGACCGCCTCGAAGGACGCCGGGTTCGAGATCACGGCGGTACCCCCGCCAGGTGAGGCGGCACCAGCCGAGGCGGAAGCGGAGCCGGTCGGGCGTTCCGCGACGTCGGTCGCCGTGGGGTCGCCCGAGACCGCTCGCACCGCGTCGGTCGCGTCGTGGTCGATGAGTACGTCGCGCTCGCTGTCGGTGACACCCCACAGGCGGCCGAGCAGCAATTGCTGCATGACCGACGCGTCGAGGGTCTGCCAGGGCGCGGAAGTCCCGGCCGGCATCGAGGCGGTGAGCTGAACCGGGTCCGGGTGGCTGAGCAGGCGGAACACCGGACCGCCGGCCAGCAGGAAGGCGGGGCCTTCCTGCCCGGCGGCGGCCAGGCGCGGCAGCGCGTCGTCCAGGCTCAGCCCGGCCGGCAGGTCTTGCACGGTAAACGCGGCCTTGGCCAGTTCGGCCGCGCGGTCCGGTGGCAGGCCGGGCAGCACCCGGTGGATGGCGCCCAGCCGGGGCGGGTAGGCCGCCGAGTCGACCAGGAACGCCAGCCCGTAGTCCCACGGCCCGGCACCTAGGCCGGCCGCGTGACTCTCGGCCTGCAGGTCTAGGTAGGCCGCATACCGGTGATGGCCGTCGGCGATCAGAGCCCGGCGCCCGGCTAGGTCGGCGGAGATCGCGGCCTGCTCCGCAGAATCGCCGATCCGCCACATCCGGTGGGTCACGCCGTCCTCCGTCGTGATCGACACTAGCGGCGCGCGCTCGGCCGTGATCCAGTCCACGACCCCGGTGGCCCCCTCCCCGGTAGCCTCGTGCCCGGTGGCCGGATGCCCGGTGGCCGGATGCCCGGTGGCCGGATGCCCGGTGGCAGAGTGCAGGGCCACGCCGGGCTGTTCCCCGTCGTAGATGAGGAAGATCGGTTCCAGGTTGGCCTGGGTGGCCGCCATGAGCTCCCGCCGCCCGGCCACCAGGCCGGGCATGACGCCTTCGTGCGGCAAGATGCCCGCAGAGTCGGGCGGGCCTAGGCGGACCAGGCCGATGATGCCGCGCTGCAGGCAGGAAGGATCCGCGTCGACAGATTGCTCGTATATGTACAGAGAGGCCATCCGGTCCCGGATGAGCACGCCCGCCGACAGCCACTCGCGGAGCAGGCTGGCCGCCGCCTTGCTTGCGTCCGCGTCCTCACCTGGCAGGATGAGGCGGACAACGTTGTGCGGATCCGCTGCCCGCAGATGGTCGAGGATGTCGCCGTTGATCACGTCGTACGGTGGTGATGTGACGTTTGCGATACCGCTCACCCGGTCACGGGCATAACGAATGCCGCGGAAGGGTGCCAGCACGAGACCGGAACCAGAGTCGGACGGAAGGGTCTGCACACCATGTCAAAAGGATCAAGCGGGAGCAGGGATTCCCATCCGGAAGAAAACTTCCCGAGCGGGCGCCTTCCCGAAGGATCTGCGGATGACGCGCACGCATGGTACCGGCGCGGGATGGAGCTTCTCGGCCGCGGCAGCCCCGCGGCCGCGGCCCAGGTTCTGCAGCGCGCTTCGGCGGCCGAACCCGACTCCCGCAGCGTTCGGGAGGCCCTGGCGCGAGCCCAGTTCGACGCGGGCCAGTATGCTGACGCGGCGGACAATTTCCGCATGATCGTCGAGGCTAGCCCGTCGGACGACTACGCGAACTTCGGGCTCGGGCTCGCCCTGGCCAGGACCGGGAACCACGCCGCCGCAGCCGAATACCTCGCCCTCGCCGCCGCCATGCGGCCCGACGCCGCGCACTATACCGAAGCCCTCCGCTCGGTCCGGGCCACGCTGCGCGCCAGGAAGACCGCCCAGGGAGGGACCGAATGACCACAGGGCCGCGCGCTAGTCAGGAGCCCCTCGACACCGCGTACGACGTCGCCATGCTCGACCTGGACGGGACCGTCTACCTGGGAGGCGTCGCCATCCCCGGGGCGGCCGAGGCGCTGCGCAAGGCCGACGCGGCGGGCATGCGGCTGGCTTACGTGACGAACAACGCCTTCCGCACCCCGGCTGCCATCGCCGAACTGCTGACAAGCATGGGCGTCCCGGCCACACAGGAAGACGTGGTGACCTCCGCCCAGGCCGCGGCCCGGCTGCTCGCCGAACGCCTCCCGCCGGGCGCGCCGGTCCTGGTCGTGGGCGGCAGCGGCCTGCGGATGGCGCTGCGGGAACGAGGCCTGCGCCCGGTCAGCACCGCGATCGACAAGCCGCAGGCGGTGGTCCAGGGGTATGCACCCGACGTCAACTACTCGATGCTGGCCGAGGGCGGCCTCGCCGTCGCCGCTGGGGCGCTGTTCGTCGCGTCCAACGCCGACCGCACGCTGCCCAGTCGGCGCGGCCGCCAGCCGGGGAACGGAGCGCTCCTGGCGGTGATCGCGACCGCGACCGGCGTCCAGCCGCTGGTGGCGGGCAAGCCCGAGCCGCCGCTGCACAACGAATCCGTGCTGCGGACCGGGGCCCGGCACCCGCTCGTCGTCGGCGACCGGCTCGACACCGACATCGAGGCCGCCCACCGGGTCGGCGCGGACAGCCTGCTCGTGCTGACTGGGGTGACCGGCCCGGCCGAAGCCGTGCTCGCGCCGCCGTCGCAGCGTCCCACCTACCTGGCCGAGGACCTGGCCGGCCTGCTCGAGCCGCATCCCAGTATCACGGAAAAAGACGGCGCGTTCGGCTGCGGCGGCTGGACGGCGCGTCTGGACGGGGACCGGCTGAAGCTGACCGGAGACGGCGAGCGCATCGACGGCCTGCGCGCGCTGTGCGCCGCCGCGTGGACCCAGGAAGCCGCGAACGGCGTCAGCGAGGAATCGGTGCGTCCCGCGATCGAGCGGCTGGAACGAACTGATACCGCAATGTGACGACGCGCGGTCACCCGCCGGGTAAGCTATCCCGCATGTCAAGCCGCGCAGTCCGCCATCACGGTGTCACCGCGATGCTCGCGCGCGTGCTCTGTCCTTCGTGTTGTTGCTGACAACGACCCTCAGCTGACCGTTGCCGCCGCCGGGCCGCCCGTTATCAGGGCTCGCCCGAAGAGTTCACGAAGGAATTCCGTTGATCGCAGATATGTCTGTTGCTCCGGAGGTCGCCATCCTGGCCGAGGCGGCCCTGCTCGTCCCCGCGCAAACGGCCACCCGCGCGCCGGAGGTCCCCCAGGTCACGCTCGGCACGCTGGCACGCCAGCTGCGGATGCTCGCCGCCACGCCTGAGCGCTGGTGGGGTCTGGTCCGCTTCGAGGAGGACCGTTCGGTAAAAATCGGGGTTGACGGCCAGCCGGAATATGAGGCCTGGCTGGTGGTCCTGCCGCCCGGCGACTCCGGCCGGGACTGTGACTGCGACGTAGCCACGATCATCGCAGGTGAGGCGACCGACGGAGCTCCGGGCAGCGCGGTGCTGCGCCCCGGCCCGACGCGGGTGCACGGTCAGCGGCACCGGCTGCGCGGCCACGGAGCGGGTTACTCGATCAGCCTGCACGCCCGCGCCCAGCGGCCGGTCAAGGGGCATCCGGCCGAACGGCGCCCGTAGCCACGCTGAAGTTGGTAATTCATGGACCCGCAATGTGGAAGTAATAGGCTGAACGGGCCATGGCGGCACCTTCCGAACGTGCTGTCAGAGAGGAATCATCCGAATGATCGAGGTACGGGGGCTCAGTAAGCGGTACGGCGACAAAATCGCCGTCAACGACCTGTCGTTCAGCGTGGAGCCGGGCACGGTGACGGGCTTTCTCGGCCCGAACGGCGCCGGCAAGACCACCACCATGAGGCTGATTCTCGGCCTGGACTACCCGGACGCCGGCACCGTCACGATCGCCGGCAAGCAGTACGCCCAGCTGGCGTATCCGATGCGCGAGGTGGGCGCGCTGATCGACGCCAAGGCGGTGCACGGCGGCCGGTCCGCCTACAACCACCTGCTCTGCCTGGCTCAGACGAACAACCTGCCCAAGCGCCGGGTGGGCGAGGTGCTCGAGCTGGTCGGCCTGACCGAAGTGGCCCGCAAGCGCGCCAAGGGCTTCTCGCTCGGCATGAGCCAGCGGCTCGGCATCGCCGGCACGCTGCTCGGTGACCCGGCGTTGCTCATGTTCGACGAACCGGTCAACGGGCTGGACCCGGAGGGCATCCTGTGGATCCGGAACCTGATGAAGGCGCTGGCGGCCGAGGGCCGCACGGTGTTCGTGTCCAGCCACCTGATGTCGGAGATGGAGCACACCGCCGATCACCTGATCGTGATCGGCCGCGGCCAGCTGCTCGCCGACTGCACCATGGAAGAGTTCATCGCCCGCAGCTCGGGCCAGACCGTCCGGGTCTCCACCCCCCAGGCTGAGCAGCTGGCCAAGGTGGTGGCCGAGGCGGGAGGCACGGTCATCCCCGGCGGCACCGACGGAGCGCTGACCATCAGCGGGCTGATCGCGGCCCAGGTCGGCGACATCGCATTCGACCACGGCGTGCGGTTGCACGAGCTGACCGTGGTCCGGGCCTCGCTCGAGGCGGCCTTCATGGAACTGACCGCCGACAGCGTCGAATACCGGGCCGCCGAGGATGGGCCCGAGGATGGGCAGCGCCAGCCCACAGAGGGCCAGCCGCCCGCCCTGGAGCTGGCCGCGCAGGGCCAGTCCGCGCAGGGCCAGTCCGCGCAGGGCCAGTCCGCGCAGGGCCAGTCCGCGCAGGGCCAGTCCGCGCAGGGCCAGTTCGCGCAAGGGCAGTACAGCCACGAAGGGCAGATCTGACATGGCCGTGACGACAACCCAGCCTGCCCGCCCGCCGGTCCTGCCGCCGCCCACCGGGCGAGCGGGTTTCGGCGGGACGCTGAGCTCGGAGTTCACCAAGATCCGTTCGGTCCGCTCGACCTACTGGACACTGCTAGTGCTGCTGGCGGTCAGCATCGGGATCGGCGCGGCGATCAGCGCGGGCACCGCGGCCAACTGGTCGCACATGGCGCCTTCCGACCGGGCGACCTTCGACCCCACCCAGGCCAGCGTGGCCGGGCTCTTTTACCTGGGGCAGCTGGTCATCGTGGTGCTCGGGGCGATGGTGCTCACCGCCGAGTATTCCACCGGGATGATCAGGACCTCGCTGACAGCGATGCCCAGGCGCGTCACCGTGTACGCGGCCAAGGTGCTGGTCTTGGCCGTCGTGGCCCTGGTGGTCACGTTCGCGGCGGCCTTCATCGCGTTCTTCCTCGGCCAGTCGCTGCTAACCAGCACGCACGACAGCGCGACGCTGTCCCAGCCGAACGTGCTGCGCGCCGTCATCGGCAGCGCGCTGTACGTGACGATGTGCGGCCTGTTCGCGTTCGCGGCCGGGGCGATCCTGCGGCACACCGCCGCCGCCATCACCTCGGTAATCGGGCTGCTGTTCGTGATCCCGATCCTGGCCCACCTGCTGCCGTCCAGCTGGTATCAGGACGTGGCGCGGTGGCTGCCGGATGCCGCGGGCCGGGCTCTGTCGGTCACCGTCGGGCCGCAGCCACCGCACCTGTTCTCCCCGTGGGGTCAGTTCACCGTGTTCGCCGTCTACACGGTGATCCTGCTCGCGGTGGGCGCCGTCCTGTTCCGCAAGCGCGACGCTTAAGGCGGCCGCCAGCCGGGGCGCGCCCGCCTGCAACGGGCGCGCCCCGGCTACGGGAGCGTCAGAATCTCGTAGCCGTCCTCGGTGACGAGGAGCGTGTGCTCGAACTGCGCGGTGCGCTTGCGGTCCTTGGTCACCGCCGTCCAGCCGTCCGGCCAGATGTCGTAGTCGATCGTGCCCAGGGTGAGCATCGGCTCGACGGTGAACGTCATTCCTGGCTCCATGATCACGTTGGTGTGCGGGTCGTCGTAGTGCGGCACGATCAGACCCGAATGGAACGTGCGGCCGATCCCGTGCCCGGTGAAGTCCCGCACCACTCCGTAGCCGAACCGCCGCGCGTACGACTCGATCACCCGGCCGACGGCGTTCAGCGGGCGGCCCGGCGATACCGCGCGGATGCCGCGCATCATCGCCTCGTGTGTACGCTCGACCAGCAGCCGTGATTCCTCGTCTACGTCGCCTGCGCAGAACGTGGCGTTGGTGTCGCCGTGCACCCCGCCAATGTAAGCGGTGATGTCAATGTTGACGATGTCGCCGTCGTTGATCAACGTGTCGTCAGGGATCCCGTGGCAGATCACCTCGTTCAGCGACGTGCACAGCGATTTCGGGTAACCGCGGTATCCGAGCGTGCTGGGGTAAGCGCCGTGGCTGACGAGGAAATCATGGCCTATCTGATCCAGGTAATCGGTCGTGACGCCTGGGGCCACAGCAGCGCCGACCGCCTCCAGCGCCTGCGCGGCCAGCTTGCCCGCCACCCGCATCCGCTCGATGATCTCCGGCGTCTTGACGTCCGGTTCCCCGGTCCTAGGACGCTTCTTGCCCACGTACTCCGGCCGCGTGATCTCCGCGGGGACCTGGCGGGTGGGGGAAAGCCGACCCGGATGAAGCACTGTCGCCATGCTTTGGGAGTCTAATGTGCATGGACAGTGAACAGGGAAAGCGATGGTGGTACAGCCTCAAGTACCACACCGTAGAGGACGACGACGGTCCCACCCCGGGCAAGGACCGGCTCGGGCCGTATCCGACCCGGGAAGCGGCCGCCCGCGCGCTGGAAACGGTGCAGGAGCGAAACAAGGAATGGGACGCGCAGGAGTAGTCCGGGAAAATACTAGGCTAGTGGCGTGAGCGAAGAACTGCCGGCCGTGGCCGAGGCCCGGATGGCGGAAATCCGGGCCAGCGGCACCTGGGGTTCGGCCCTGACGGCCGACGAGTTCGCCGCGATCCGCAGCGTCGGCTTCGAGCCGGTCGGCCAGGTCCTCGGCGCCTGCGTCTATAACATCGGCTACACCGGCGGCTACAACTGCCCGGGCGCCTGGGGGTCGTGGGGCTATGTCCCGGCCCGGACCACCACGCAGGTGTCCGGTCGGAGCGGCTTCGGCTCGTACGGGCCGCTGGTCCAGGCGATGTACGAGGCGCGGCACAAGGCCCTGGACCGGATGACCGCCGAGTGCGAGGAACTGGGCGGCCACGGCGTGGTCGGCGTCCGGCTGACCATCGGCGGGTTCCCGGCCGGCGGTCTTGAGTTCAAGGCGATCGGCACCGCCATCCGCGCCCCCGGCGTCCCACCGGTATCCGCCTGGGCTTCCCGCGGCGGCCGCCAGAAGAGGCCGTTCACCTCCGACCTGTCCGGTCAGGACTTCACCAAGCTGATCATGAAGGGCTGGGCGCCCGCCGGGCTCGCGCTCGGCATATCGATCGGGTCCCGGCACGACGACTGGCTGACCGTCGGCCAGACCCGCTGGGGCGCCGGGAACGCCGAGGTGGTCGGCTATACCGAACTCGTCAACGACGCCAGGCACGACGCGCGGCTCCAACTGGAGCGCGATGTCACGCGGCTCGGCGGTGAGGGCGTGGTGATCGCCGACATGGAGATGCACGTGCGGGAACGCGAGTGCCCGGTGCAGGAGGGCCGCCGCGACCACATCGTGGAGGTCACCACCATCGGCACCGCGATCGTCAGGTTCAGCGACGCGGAACAGCGGCACAGCGGACCGACGCTGGCCGTCATGTCCCTCGACCCCCAGCGCCGCCAGGCCGCCAGGATCCGGATCTAGGAGAGACCATGACCGATCAGGGGAACATCGCGACCGAACTCGATGCCGCGGGCGTTCCGCACGATGCCATGCGGCGGCTGGCTGAGCTGCAGCCCGGCAGGCCCGGGTCGATCTTCACCTCCGACCTGTCGGTCAACGAGTTCCTGCTGGTCCGCGAGGCCGGGTTCCGGCCGCTCGGCCTGGTCCTGGGCAGCTCGATTTACCACGTCGGGCTGCAGATCGGCCGCTGGGGCCGCAACCAGGAGCTCGACGTGCTCTCCCAGGCCATGTACCACGCGCGTGAGCTGGCCATGACCCGGATGGAAGCCGAAGCGGATGCCCTGCACGCCGACGGCATCGTCGGTGTCCGGCTGGACGTGGAGCTGAAGGAGTTCGGCGCGGACATTGCCGAGTTCATCGCGGTCGGCACGGCGGTCAAGGCCGAAGAAGGCGCGGGCGGCGGCGGGGTCGACAACTGGCGCAACAACAAGAACCAGCCGTTCACCTCGGACCTGTCCGGCCAGGACTTCTGGACGCTGATCCGGGCCGGTTACGCGCCGCTCGGCATGGTCATGGGCTCGTGCGTGTACCACATCGCGCACCAGCGGATGGGCGCCAAGATGGGCAACATCGGGAAGAACGTGGAGATCGAGCAGTTCACCCAGGCCCTGTACGACGCCCGGGAACTGGCCATGAGCCGGATGCAGGCCGAAGCCGAGGCGCTGCACGCGGAAGGCATCGTCGGCGTCCAGCTCCGCCAGCACAGCCACACCTGGGGTTCGCACACCACCGAGTTCTTCGCCATCGGCACGGC
>Ga0209656_10002844_pt1 | contig 11231 bp, 10 predicted proteins | sample BogFormECP12_OM2_FD_188239 | JGI IMG/M metagenome (GOLD analysis project Ga0209656, IMG submission 188239) | Bog forest soil microbial communities from Calvert Island, British Columbia, Canada - ECP12_OM2 (SPAdes) (version 2) | ecosystem: Environmental > Aquatic > Freshwater > Wetlands > Bog ... | reverse complement strand
TTTGGCGGCTTTCGTCGCACGCCGGCGTGTCGGCGCCTTGGCGCCAGCCCGGGTCGGAGTCGTCCGCTTGGCCGTCTTGGCCGTCTTGGCCGTCTTGGCCGTCTTGGCCGTCTTGGCCGTCTTGGCCGTCTTGGCCGTCTTGGCCGTCTTGGCCGTCTTGGCCGTCTTGGCCTTGGAACTGCCCGCGCTCCGAGCGGTGGTGGGCGGCACCGGGGCCGCTCGGGGCAGGTGGGGCGGGGCCGGGTGGACCACGCCGTCGGTGGGTGCGGGCAGCGTCCCCCCACCGTTGAGCAGGATCGGCGACATCGGCACGCCGAGCGGGCCGGCCCATGGCGACGGAGCGACCGGGGTGGGCCGGGGGATTGGCGGGGCCGGTTGGGTGATGGCCGTCCCGTAGGCGGGCGGGGCCGGGCGCGACAACGTGGGGTCGACCCGGCCGGCCAACGAGGGCGCAGTGTCGACCCGTGGGACACCGAGCGGGCCCAGTCCGAGCAGGTCTATCGCGGTCTTCGGGACGGAGGCGTGGGAGTGCCACTCGCTCTCGACGCCCTGGGCGACGGTCCCACCGAACACGATGAGCGGAATCCTCGCCCCGCCGATGGCCTGAAAGCCGTTCGGGTGGAGGGCGTCGGGCAGGGTCTCGATGTCCGGCGTCGTCACGTGGTCGGCGTAGCCGCCCCAGTCGTCCCAGGTGAGAATGAACACGGTGTCCGCCCAGCCCTGGCCCGCCACCACGGCGTCGACCTCCTGCCAGATCAGGTCCTGGCCGCTCTGCAGGTAGCCCGTATCGCTGGCGCTGACGGGGGGGTGCTCGTCGTAGCCGCTCGGGCTCCACACGTAGCAGAGGTCGGGCAGCGTCCCGGCGTGGGCCATGGTGATGAAGTCGCCCGGGCCGTGCACGTAGGGCTGCGACGAGCTGTTACTGAGCTCGGTGACCAGCTTGACCGGGTACCCGTCCTGGTCGGCGAAGGCCCCCCACGTGCGACCGGACCGCTCGGCCAGCCGGAGCACGGTCGGGATGTCGTAGACCGGATGGGTCCCGGTGAACGGCGGATTCTTGAAGGTCGGGGTCTGACCGCCGATGGCGAGCAGGTGACCGGACGTCGAGTTCGACCCAGCCCCGAAATGGTGGTCGCAGAACGTGAACGTCTTGGCCAACCACGAGTGGTACGGGATCAGTGCGTCGTTGTCGATCGAGAGCCGGACCGCCGGGTAGTCGCCCATCGCGTAGTGGACAAATGCGTTGCGGTCGTGCGGCTGGTCGTAGGCCGGCGCCTGGGTGAGGACCGCGTAAGGCTCGACGTCGGCCCCCCAGGCGGCCAGGCTCGGGAAGTAAAAGTCGGTCGTCTTGTTCTCCTGGATGAACACGACGACGCGCTGGACCACAGGTTTCTGAGTTGGCGGCACGCTCTTCTCTCGGGGGGATCGGGGCTCGGACGGCTCGGCCCGAGGTTACCGCCGCGGGGCGACATCGACGGGTGACCCGTGTCGACCGGCGTGCGACGATGTGCCTGATCGCTCCCCGGCGGGTGCATCAGGTGAAGATGATCTGGCCCCCCGCCGACATCTCGTAGAACTCCCCGACGGTGATGATGTCCTTGACCTGGGCGACGAGGTCGTCCTGGCTGAGCCCGAAGAGGTCGCACGACGCCTTGCACCCGTAGAGGCCGGCACCGGTGTCGCCGATCATCTCGATGAACTCGGGGATCGGCGGGATGTCGAGCTTGTCCATCTTGTGACCCATGTAGCGGGTCATCAGCCACGACACCCCGGGGATCACGCCCACCAGGCTCGCCAGGTGCAAGCCGGGGTTGCCGACCGTGGCCACCTTGATGTGCGCACAGCGCGCCTTGTTGACGGCGTCGAGGCCGAAGAAGGTGAAGAACAAGTTGGCCTCGATGCCTTCGGCCCGGGCTCCGTTCGCCATGATCAGGGCCGGATAGACGCCCTCGAGTGAGCCTTTGGAGACGACGATGGAGACTTTCTCGATCGGATCGCTCATGACGGTTCTCCTTCCTCGTGGTACGGCTGGTGGCGGACCGGGTTCATATGCAGCCTCGGGGCTTGGGGATGCCGGCGATGAGTGCGGCCGTCTTGGCCGGGCCCTTCGGGAACAGCTGGTAGAGCTCCTTGACCGACACGCCCGAGGTCTTTCCGAGGACCCGGACGGTCGGACCGGTGCCCTTCTCGGCGTACTCGGTCCGCATGAACTTGATGACCCGCCAGTGCTGCTCGGTCAGCTCTTCGATCCCGGCCTGGCGGGCGATCTCGGGGGCCATGGCCTCGGTCCACGCGTTGGGGTCCTCGAAGAACCCCTCGTCGTCCACCGCGACGGTCGTCCCGGCGTAGGTGGCGCTCGGCATGATCAGAACCTCCTTGTCCTCGTCCAGGTCGTCAGGGAACGGTCACCTTGTGCTTGCCCCGCTCGGGCATCGCCGAGGTGACGCCGGGGATGTCGCGGCCCGGCAGAAGGCTATGCCAGTAGACCCACTGGAACATCAGCTTCCCGAGGTGGTTGAGACGCGACTCGCGCAGCAGCGGCAGGCCGGCCGGTGCCGGGAAGTGCCCGGGCAGCGGCTCGGTGTCGTAGTTGAAGTCGATCAAGAGGGCCTTGTGGAACCCCGTCTCGATGAAGCAGTTGGCGTGGCCGTCGTAGCTGGCGTCGAGGGGCCCGCCGGCCAGGAACCGCCGCACGTTCTCGACCAGGACTTCCCCTTCGAAGTGGGTCACCGAGCCCGCCTTGGAGGTCGGCACGCCGGCCGCGTCCCCGATGGCGAAGACGTGCTCGTCCACCGTGGACTGCAGCGTGTGCTCGTCCACCGCGACGAACCCGAGGTCGTCCCCGAGTCCCGGTGACCGGCCGACGTAGGAGGCGCCGCTGTGCAGCGGGACCACGACAGCCAGGTCGAAGAGCTCCACCCGGTCGTCGTAGGAGACCAGGCGGCCGCCGGCGCCGTCCACCGAGCCGGTGTTGAACTCGGTCACCAGCTCGATGTGCTTCTCGTCGAGCAGGCCCGCCAGCGCCCGGGCGGCCACCGGCTTGGTGAAGGCCCCGTCGAGCGGGGTCACGTACACCAGCTCGATCTGGTCCCGCACGCCCTGCTCGGTGAAGTACCAGTCGGCCAGGAAGCAGAACTCGAGCGGGGCGACCGGGCACTTGATGGGCAGATCGACCACGTTCACCACGATGCGGCCGTGGTCGAACCACCGGAGCGCCGTCGACAGGGCGGCCGCCCCCTCGGGCGTGTAGAAGGTGTGGACCCGCTCGCGCCAACCCGGGCCGGTCAGTCCCTCGGTCTCCTCGGGCGCCAGGACCGCGCCGGTCGCCACGACCAGGACGTCGTAGTCGAGGGTGGTCGCGTCGGCCAGGTGGACCCGGCGTCGCTCCACGTCCACCCGGTCGACGGCCACCCGCAGGAAGGCGATCCCGCCGTGGAGCTGGCGGTGCCGGGGACGGGTGATCTCGTCCACGCTGGCGAGGCCGAAGGGGACGAACAGGAGGCCCGGCTGGTAGACGTGAACGTCGTCCTGGTCGACGACCGTGATCTGGACCTGGTCGGCCGGGTGCAGCCGACGCAGGCGATTGGCGCACAGCGTTCCCCCCGTGCCGCCACCGAGGATCACCACCCGCTTCACCCGTCCCAGCCTGCGCCGGAGCGGCCGGTGGCGGCAGGGCCGTTGGTCACAACCCGTGCCACGATGGCCTCCGGCACCGCCGGGCGGACGACAGAAAGGCCAGGTCGTGGACCGACACCAGTGGGACGAGCGCTACGCCACCGACGAGCTCATCTGGCGGGCCGAACCCAACCGCTTCCTGGCCGACGAGGTGCGCGACCTCGAACCCGGGCGCGCCCTCGACCTGGCCTCCGGCGAGGGCCGCAACGCGGTCTGGCTCGCCGAAGCGGGGTGGGACGTCGTGGCGGTCGACTTCTCCGCCGTCGGGTTGGCCAAGGCCCGCCGGCTGGCCGCCGAGCGCGCGGTGGACGTCGAGTGGATCGAGGCCGACGTCGTCGAGTGGTCGCCACCGGCCGGATCGTTCGACCTGGTGGTGATCATGTACCTCCACCTCCCGGCGGCCGAGCGCCGACGGGTGCTCGACGGGGCGGCGCGCGCCCTCGTGCCCGGCGGGGTGCTGCTGGCGGTCGGACACGACTCGAGCAACCTGACCGAGGGCACCGGTGGGCCCCAGGACCCGACCATCCTCTACTCCCCCGACGACCTGGCGGCCGACGTGCCCGGGCTCCGGGTCGAGCGGGCCGATCGGGTGCACCGCCCGGTGGCGACCGAACAGGGGGAGCGCCAGGCCGTCGACGCGCTGTTGCGGGCGGTGCGGGAGGACTGAACCCGGGCGGGTATCTGACCCGGGACGCTCACTGGCCCGCCATGGGGTGGCTCAGGCCAGCTTCATGAACATCCGTTCGACGGTCTCGAGGGGGTAGCCGTCGGCGGCCGCCTCCTCGGGCCGCTCGAGGCAGTAGGTCAGACCGGCGGCCACCAATTTGAAGCCGGCCTGGTCGAGTGCCTTGGCGGCCGCCGAGAGCTGGGTGACCACCTCTCGGCACTCGCGTCCTTCCTCGAGCATCCGCTCGACCCCCTGGACCTGGCCGGCGATGCGGCGCAGTCGCTTGCGGACGTCATCGACGACCTCTTCGGGTAGCTGCATCTCTCGTTCTCCTCTGGCGTGGTCCCCGGCCGTCACCGTTGTCGGCGACGGATCGACCGTATACCCCCCGCCGTATGTCGGCATCGTGCTAGGATACCCCTAGGGGTATCGGGAGGGACCGCTGACCGGCGGCCGCTCCCGGACCACGATCGAGGAGGATCCGATGGCTACGCAAAGTGCCCGAACGTTGATCAAGGACCTGGCCGCACCGACGCGCTCGCTGCGAGCGGCCCAGTCCGAGGCGTGGGCCGGCTTCGCCCAGCTCCACGACGCCGCGCTCGCCGACGGCGCCCTCACCCGGCGCGTGAAGGAGCTCATGGCGCTGGCCATCGCCGTGGTGAAGCAGTGCGACGGGTGCATCGCCTACCACGCCAAGGCAGCGGCGCTGGCCGGTGCCTCCCCCGAGGAGGTGGCCGAGGCCCTGAGCGTGGCCATCGTGATGGACGGCGGCACCGCCACCACGTACGGGCCCCGAGCCTGGCAGGCGTACCACGAGTTCACGGCGGCCGCCGCGGAGCCCGCGGCCCCGGCCGCCCCGGCGTCGCCCGCCTTCTCCCGGTAGCGGGCACCGACGTGACGTCCGGCCTGCAGGTCGCGCCCCCGGCGCACCCGGCGCCCGAAGGACGGCCCCCCGGATCGCCCCGGCGGCCCGGCCCCTTCGCCCGCCTGGGTCGGTGGACGGCCACCCACTTCCGGGCGGTGCTCGGGCTCTGGTTGGTCGTTCTGGCGCTGTTCGGCGCCTTCGCCCCGAGCGTCGAGCACGCCCTGGCCGGTGCCGGGTGGCAGGACTCCACCAGCCAGTCGGTGCAGGCCCGATCGGTCATCCAGCGCGACTTCGCCGGCCTCGGGGCGACGGCGCTCCAGGTCGTCGTGGTCGACCACGGCGGACCGATCGCCTCGGATCCGGCCAGTCGGGCGGCCGTGGCCGGCGCCGTGCGCCTCCTGGGCGCCGATCGGCGGGTCTCGACCGTCGTTGCGCCCCAGCCGGGGCTCTCGCTGTCGGCCGACGGACGGACGGGGGTGATCACCGCCGGCGCCGCGGCCGACGCCAACGCGATGGTCCGGGCGGCCGATGCCCTGTCCCGACCCCTCGGCGCGCTCTCCGGCCACGGCGTGTCGGTCGCTCTGACCGGGGATAGCGCGCTGTGGGCGAACTTCAACTCGGCCAACCGCTCGGCGATGCTGCGGTCCGAGATGCTGTCGTGGCCGGTGACGATGGCCATCCTGGTCATCGCCTTCGGGAGCCTGGTGGCCGCCGGGCTCCCGCTCATGCTGACCATGGTCGGGCTGCTCGTGGCGGCGGGCGCCCTCGTGCTCGGCACGCGCGTGACGCCGGTGTCGATCTGGGCGCTCAATTTCGCTCTCATGTTCGCCCTGGCCCTGGGGATCGATTACGCGCTGTTCATCGTCGTGCGCTTCCGCGCCGCCCTCGAGCGGCGGAACGTGGCGCCGGGCGACCGAGAGGGAGTGGTGGCGGCCGTGACCGAGACGCTCGACACCGCCGGCAAGGCGGTCGCCTTCAGCGCCCTCACCGTCCTCGCGTCACTGATGGCCATCCTCCTCGTCCCGAGCCCGGCCTTCCGGAGCATGGCCTTGGGCATCATGCTGGCGGTGGTCGCCGTCCTGGCGGCCAGCCTGACCCTCCTCCCGGCGGTGCTCGGGCGGCTCGGGCCCGGGATCAACGCCGGGCGCGTCCGGCTCGGGCGGGCCAAGGGCTCGCCGTCGGGGCGCGGGCTCGACCAGCGCCTCCACTCCTGGGCCCGGTGGCTGTGGCGTCACCCGGTGCCCGCCGCACTCGGCGGACTGACCGTTCTCTTGCTGGCCGCGGCACCGGTCGTCGGGCTGCGCACCAACATGCCCTCCATCACCATCGTCCCCCCCGGGGCCAATGCCCGGGTCGGCTACAACCAGGTGACGGCGGCGTTCGGACCCGGCGCGCCAGGGACCCTCCAGGTGCTGGCGCCGACCGGACGTCAGCGCGCCGCCGCCGGCGCGTTGGCCAAAGACCCCGGCGTGGCCCGTTTCGCGCTCGGGGGCTCTGGGCACGGCTGGACGCTCGACCAGGTCGTGCCGACCACCGGGCCGTCGACGACGGCGACCGGCGCCACGATCGACCGGCTGCGCCGAGAGCTCCCCCCGGGCACCCTGGTCGGGGGGGCGGCGGCCGAGAACCACGACCTCCAGCAGGCGCTCGCCTCGCGCACCCTGCTCGTGTTCGGGCTGCTGGCCGGGCTCGGCTTCGTGCTCTTGTTGATCGCCCTCGGCGCCCCGCTCATCGCCGCCGCCGGGGTGGCGGTCACCGCCCTCTCGGTCGCCGGCGCCTTCGGGATCGCCCGGCTGATCTTCCAGGACGGACACCTCTCGGGTCTCCTCGGGTTCACCCCGCAGGGCTTCGTCGACGCCTGGGGTCCCATCTTCTTCGGCGCGATGGTGTTCGGCGTGGCCATGGACTACACGCTGTTCCTGCTCTCGGCGGCCAAGGAGCGCTACGAGACCCACGCCGACCCCGAGCACGCCATGATCGGCTCGCTCGCCAGCTCCGGGCGGGTGGTCGTGTCGGCGGCTGCGGTCATGATCGCCGTCTTCCTCACGTTTGCCCTCTCGGGGCCGCTCGCCCCCAAGGAGATGGGCGTGATCCTGGCCATCGCGGTGGCCCTGGACGCGTTCGTCGTCCGCCTCGTGCTCCTGCCGGTGCTGCTGCGCGTGGGCCATCACCGCAGCTGGCACCGGCCGCGCTGGCTGGCCCGCATCCTGCCCCGGGTGCGCTTCTCGCACTGACCAGGGGCCGTCGGGCGACCAGGCACCCTCCGCAAACCATCGGTTGTCTAAATCCAATCGGAACCCTAGGATTGGTGCCCCATCGGGCACCACCCGGCGCCGGGCCCGAGCTGGAGGTGGGCGTGCACCTGGATCCCTACATCGTCCTGGCCAGCGCCGTCGTCGGGCTCCTGGTCGGGGTCACCGGGGCCGGCGGCGGCGCCCTCATGACGCCGATGCTGATCCTGCTGTTCAACGTGAAGCCGTCGACCGCCATCTCGAGCGACCTGGTGGCCGCCGTCTTCATGCGCCCGATCGGGGCCGCCGTCCACCTCAAGCGGGGCACCGTGAACATGCGGCTGGTCGGGTGGCTGGTCCTGGGATCGGTGCCGATGGCCTTCCTCGGCGCCTACCTCCTGCACCTGATGGGGAACGCCAAGTCGGCCCAGCAGAACATCGAGGTGGCCCTCGGCGCCGCCCTGTTGATCGGGTCGGCGGCCATGGTCCTGCGCTACGTCCTCGACCGGCGCGCCGGGCACACCCGGGAGGCCGTGGTCCACAACCTGGTGGTCCGGCCGGTCCCCACGCTGCTCACCGGGATGATCGGCGGCCTGATCGTCGGGATGACCTCGGTCGGCTCGGGCTCGCTGATGATCGTCCTGCTCCTCTTCCTCTACCCGATGATCGGTGCCAACCAGCTGGTCGGCACCGACCTCACCCAGGCGGTCCCGCTGACCCTGGCGGCCGCCCTGGGCGCCCTGGCCTTCGGGCACATCGAGCTGACGGTGACCGCGTCGCTCATCATCGGCAGCGTCCCGGCTGTCCTGATCGGCGCGATGTTCTCGTCGCGCGCGCCCGACGCCTACATCCGCCCGGTCATCACGTTCGTGATCTTCGCCTCGGGGCTCAAGTACGTCGGCGTGGGGACGACTGCGCTCGGCTGGATCCTGTGCGCCGTCCTGTTCGGCGCCGGCATGGTGTGGCTGGCCTACGTCCGGACCGGCCGGATCTCGCTCGACGAACAGCCCGAGCCCGAGCCGGCCCCCGGCCAGACGTAGCGGTCGGCGAGACCCGGCGACCGAGCGGTGGCGACGGCGGGCGGCGTCGGGCGGCGGTCACACCGTCCGCAGCGCTTCGGCGGGCGACAGCCGGGCCGCCCGCAGCGCCGGGTAGAGCCCGGCGGTCGCCCCGACGACGACGGCGATCCCGACCGCCCCGAGGAGGGCAGGGAGCGACACCGCCGCCGACCAGTGGCGGGCCGCCGCGTAGAGCGTCGTGGCCACGGCGCCGAGGACCGCCCCGGCCGTCCCGCCGATCAGGGCCAGGAGGGTCGCCTCGGCCACGAACTGCACACCGACGTGGCGCCGGCCGGCGCCGAGGGCACGGCGCAGCCCGATCTCGGCCCGTCGCTCGAGGACGGCGATCACCATGACGTTGGCCACGCCGATCCCGCCGACGAGGACGGCGACGGCCCCGAGGGCCAGGAACAGGCTCTCGAAGGCGGCGGAGGCGTCGGCCCGGGCGGTGAGCACGTCGGAGGGGTTCGTCACGGCGACGTCCTGGGGGGCCGACGGATCCGCCGTGGCGGCCAGGACCGACTGAACGGCGGCCACATCGGTCGGATCCGTCCGCACGTAGACCTCGACCGGGGCGCCGGTCGCCCCGAGGAGGTGCTCGGCCACCGGGAACCCGATCAGGGCCGACCGGTCCAGCTCGGGGGCGAGGGGAACCGGGTCGAGGATGCCGACGACGCTGAACCAATGCTGGCCCAGCCAGACCTGGACGATCCCGTCGGCCCGGTCGACACCGAGGGCGGCGGCGGCGTCGGCCCCGAGGACCACCGCGGTCACGTTGCGGGTGCCGGCGTTGAGGAACCGCCCCCGGGCCAGGTGTCCCTGGAGGGTCGAGAGGAGGTTGACGTCGGCCGGGTAGACGCTGATGGCCTCGGTGTTGGCCGCCGAGATCCGGTCGTTGCGGTAGACGTTCGCCGTCACGTCGCCGATGGCCGACGCGCCGATCACCGGTCCGATCCGCGACACCATCGCCGGCGCCGTCGTCGGCAGGGTGACCGTCTGACCGGCGAACGTCTGGCCGGGGGTGACCGTCAACAGGTTGGTCCCCAATGCGTCGATCTGCGCCACCAGCTGCGCCCGGCTCGACGTCGAGATCCCGAGCACGGCCACCACGGTGGCGACGCCGAGGGCGATCCCGGCCGCCGACAGCGCGGCCCGGCCCGGCCGGCCCCGCAGACCGAGGGCGGCCAGGGGCCCGACGTCGGCCGCCCGCAGCCGGCTCGCGCGCCCCGGCGGTGCCCCGGGTCGGTCCCGGGCGGCCCGTGTCACGGGACCGCCGAGTCCCGTTCGACGCGCCCGTCGCGGAGGCGGACCGTCCTCGGGACGGCCTCGGCGATCTCGGGGTTGTGGGTGACCACCACGATCGTGGTCCCCGCCGCGTTCAGGTCGCTCAGCAGCCCGAGGATGCTCCGGCCGGTGGCCGTGTCCAGGCTGCCGGTCGGCTCGTCGGCCAGCACGATCGCCGGCTCGCCCACCAGGGCCCGGGCGATGGCCGCCCGCTGGCACTCGCCGCCCGAGAGCTCGCCGGGGCGGTGGGCCTGGCGGTGCCCGAGCCCGACGGTGTCGAGCGCCCGGGCGGCGGCGACCCGTCGCTGGCCCACCGGCACGCCCCGATAGAGGAGCCCGTTGGCCACGTTGTCGAGGGTCGACATCGACGGGACCAGGAAGAACTGCTGGAACACGAAACCGATCCGGGTGGCCCGGATCCCCGACAGGGCCCGGTCCGAGAGGTGCTCGACCGCCTGGCCGGCCACCCGCACCGAGCCGCTGCTCGGGCGTTCGAGCGTCCCGGCCAGGGCCAGCAGGGTCGACTTGCCCGACCCCGAGGGCCCCACCACGGCTACCAGCTCCCCGTCGCCGATCCGCAGCGACACGGTCCGCAGGGCGACGACCGGCGGGGTCCCCGGGTGCTCCTTGGTCACCTCGAGCAGCTCGAGGGCGCTCACTCAGCCACGACCACCTTCGTACCGGCGTGGATGCCCGCCCCGCGCACCTGGACCTGGCTGCCGACGAAGATCCCGGTGGTGACGCCGACGAGGTGGTGCGCCCCCCGGGCGTTGACGACCTCGACGCCGTACCCCCCGCCGGCCAGTGCCAGGAGAGCGGACACCGGTGCCGCCAGGACGTGGGAGACGGCCTGGGTGGTGAGCGCCACCTGGACGGCCACGCCCGTTCCCGAACCGGTGGCGGCCGGGTCGTCGGGCACCACGACGAAGCCGGTCGACCCCGGGCTCGACGGGCCCGAGCCCGACGAGCTCTGGGGCGCCAGCACCTGGTCGGTGGCGGTGACGTGACCGGGGACCGAGGCGTCGGTCGCCAGGACGATCGACACCGCCTCCCCGGCGGTGACCGGCGGCTGGGTCACCGTCGTCGGGACGGTGACCACCCGGGTGGTGGTCGTCGCCTGGAACGGCACATCCCCCGGCGACGCCGCCACGCCCGGCGCCACGCTCTCGGTGCCGACGAGGACGGTCGACGGGAGAAAGACGATCTCGCCCAGGGCGATCTCACCGGTGGCCGGCTGGCCCTCGGCGACCTGCCACCGCTCGACGGCGTCGACGGTGAGCGTGCTGAAGGTGCCGTCGGCCGAGGAGAACAGCCCACCGGCGTCGCCCAGGGCGACCAGGTTCGTCTGCAGCTCGGCCACATCGGGGCCGCGTGTCATCCCGAGGACGAACGGGCGCCAGGCCGGGGTGGCGCCGGCCATGAGCACCACCGGGTCGTTGTCCACCCGGAAC
>Ga0209656_10002841_pt1 | contig 11238 bp, 9 predicted proteins | sample BogFormECP12_OM2_FD_188239 | JGI IMG/M metagenome (GOLD analysis project Ga0209656, IMG submission 188239) | Bog forest soil microbial communities from Calvert Island, British Columbia, Canada - ECP12_OM2 (SPAdes) (version 2) | ecosystem: Environmental > Aquatic > Freshwater > Wetlands > Bog ... | reverse complement strand
TTTCCACCACTGGATGACGTAGCCGTCCTTGTCGTAATGAGAAGGTTTGATGATTTCGACGTGAAAAGTCGTCACTTCGGCCCAGCCGCTTTTTTGCCCGATTCGATCCTACGCAAGAAAGCACTCGGTGGGAAGCGCATAAATCGCGGTTGATCTCCTCGCCGATCGAGGCGCGACGCTGCGGCGGGTGGCCTTTGGATGGGCTATTTCGGCAAACTCGGCCAACTCTCGCCGAGGGCGGAGCGCCCCTCGCGCTTTCCTCGGCGCTCCATGCTAGAAGCCCGCGATCGAGGAGCCTTCATGATTCCGGGACTGATCGCGCTTGCCTTCGCCGCCGCCTTTTCCGGCGCGGCCGTCTATGTCAATTGGGTGGAGCAGCCGGCCCGGATGGCGCTCGACGACAGGGCGCTGCTCAGCGAATGGGCGCCGAGTGACAGCCGCGGTGTTGCGCTGCTCTTAGCCTTCGCGCTCGCGTCGGCGGTGGCGGGGTTCATCGCCTATTTCGGAACGGATGACGTCCGCTGGGTGTTCGGCGCGCTGATCGTCATTTCGACCTGGCCCTATGCGTTCTTCGTCATGGCGCCGCTCAACAACCAGATCCTGTCGCTGAAAGGCGGAGACGTTTCGGCGGCCCGAGCCCTGGTGCGCCAGTGGGGCCTCATCGAATCGGGCTTCGCCGCGATCGGGGTCGCAGCCGTCGCCATGTTCCTGTGGGCGCTTTGAGCACGGACGGACGCCTCGGGCCTGCGGCGAGCGACATCGGCGACGCGCTCGCTTTCTTCACCCGCGTGCCGCTTGCCCGCGGCGACGGGCAGCCCCTCGACATGAACCGGATCGCGTGGGCGGCGCCGGTCGCCGGCGCGATCGTCGGCCTTGTGGGGGCGGGCGTGCTCGCGGCGACTCAGGTTTTCGGGCTCCCGAGGCTGATAAGCGCCGGGCTCGCGACGGCGGCGCTTATCGGCGTCACCGGCGCGCTGCATGAGGACGGCCTCGCCGACACGGCGGACGGCTTCGGCGGCGGCTCGACCCGGGACCGCAAGCTCGAGATCATGCGCGACAGCCGCATCGGCGCCTTCGGGGCGGTTGCGCTGACGCTTTCGATCTTGATCCGGGTCGGCGCGCTGGCCGCGGCGCTGAAGGGAGGTTTCTGGAACGCTGCGGGGGCGCTGATCCTCGTCGCCGCCCTCTCGCGCGCCGGCGCCCTGATGCCGCTCGCGGCTCTCGGCCCGGCGCGCGCCGACGGCGCGGGGGCGACGGCCGGGCGGCTCGACCCGGCCGCCTTCGCCGCATCTTGCGGCGTCGCGCTCGTCATCGCCGTCATTGTCGGGATTCTGGCGACCGGCTTCTGGCGCGCGCTTGCGGCCGCGTTCGCGAGCGCGATCGGCGCAGCGGCGATGACGGCGCTCGCCCGGCGTCAGATCGGCGGGCAGACCGGCGACGTCGCCGGCGCCGCCCAGCAATGGGCGGAGATCGGCGCGTGGTGCGGCCTTCTCATCGGGCGGTCCGAAGCCTAGATAACGCCCATGTCCTTGTCAGAAATATCGACACCCTGCGTTAGGATCTGCGTCGTCGATCCTCTCACCGCCCTCTGTATCGGCTGCGGCCGCTCGACGGAGGAAATCGCCGACTGGCTCGATATGAGCGAGCCCGAGCGCGTGTCGATTATGGCCGGGCTCGGCGAGCGCTTGCGGAGCACGCGGTCGCGCGCCGCGCGCGGCGGGCGCCTCACGACGCGAAAGCGGGACCGCTGATGCGCCTCTTTGCGCCCCTTTTCATTCTGGGCGGCGCGTTCGCCGCACTGCTTCTGACGCCGGCCGGAACGCCGATCGTCGGTCTCGATCATCAGGCCTTCGCCGCCGCGGCGGGGCTGGCCGCGGTCCTGATCTGGTTTCTCAGCCGGACGCGGGCGTCCGATCTCGCGCGCGTCATCGCCTCGGTCGCGGTCTGGGCGATGCTGCTGGTTGCGCTCGTCGGCGCCTATGCCTATCGATTCGAAGCCGCCGATTTCTTCGGTCGCGTCGCCTCGGAGCTCATGCCGTCCGAGCCTCAGGTCGGACAGGGCGGAGAGGTCATCGTCACGCGCCGGGTCAACGGCGAGTTCGCCGTCACGGGCAAAGTCAACGGCCAGCGCGTGACCTTTCTCTTCGACACCGGCGCCTCGATCGTCGTGCTCACGGCAGCCGACGCGCAGCGGGCCGGCATCGACACGACGGACCTTTCGTTCGACGTTCCGGTCACCACCGCCAACGGCGCGGCGATGGCGGCCGAGGTCCGGCTCGATGAGATCGCCGTCGGACCGATCGTCATGCACAACGTCCGCGCCCTCGTCGCCCGTCCCGGCGCGCTGGAGGAGAGCCTGCTCGGCATGAGCTTCCTCGAGCGGCTCAAAAGCTACACGGTCGAACACGGACGGCTGATCCTGACGGCGAAGTGAGGGGCTGCGTCGAAAATCGGATGCTCGACGCGTTGCCGAGTGCCGCCGGCGTCCCGCTCGTGCGAGCCTCGGGACTGGCAGCCGGGCTAACGAGGCGCCCGGACGTCACCGGGGGGCTGTCCCGTCGAGGTCTGCGAGGGCGGCTGGAAATGGCGCTTCGCCATGTCGACCGCCTGCTCCCCAAGCACCATGCCCAACAGGCCGACAAGTGCGATCAGCGGCGGGGCCGGAGAGCGAACCTGGACGAGCGAATAAACCACGCCTACAATGAGGCCCATGAGGAGGGAGACGACATAACCGGTCATGCCCGCCTCCCTATTCCTGCGGCCGCAGCACGATCCGTCCCGCCGCGCCGGCGGCCACCTCGCGGTAGGCCTCCTGCGCCTTGCCGAGCCCGCAGGTCTCAGCGATCGGCGCGGAATGGTAGTCGCCCGCGACAAACCCTGGCGTCAGCGCATCCAGCGCCTCGGCGGAGGCCGTGAGGTCGCGCTTGAGCGTGTCCACGCCGAAGAGCCGGCTTTCGTTGTGATAGAAATCGACGAGGTCGAAACTCACTTCGCGCTGGCCGGTCGAGGTGATTTCGACCAACCTGCCGCGCAAGGCGAGGCAGTTGAGGGCGCCGCGGAACATAACGCCGCCGACCAGATCAAGGACCACGTCCGCGCCCCTTCCGCCGGTCGCCGCACGAACCTCGGCCGGCAGGTCCCCGGCGCCGATGATCAGCGTCTCCGCGATGGCGCGAATCGGCGCGTCCGAGCGCGGCGCGCGCACGTCGGAGCCGATCACGCGGGCGCCAAGCCGTCGAGCGATCTGGGCGGCGGCGCTGCCGACGCCGCCCCCGGCGCCGATCAAAAGAACGGTCTCGCGGGCCTTGAGGCCTGCCGCTTCGACGCCGAGCCATGCAGCCATGTAATTGACGCCGACCGAGGCCGCCTCGTCGAAGCTCAAGCGGCCGGGCTTGCGCCGCAGGCTCGCAGCCGGCACGGCGATCAGCTCGGCATGGGTTCCGTCGCGGGTGACGCCAACGTCGCCGCCTGTGCCCCAGACCTCAGCTCCAATCCATTCGGCCGGACCTGCCTCGACCACCCCGGCGAAATCGCGGCCGGGGACGCGCGGCAACATCGTCTGCTTCATCGCGCCGGCGACATTCTTCACGTCGCTCGGGTTGATCGAAGCCGCCATGACCCGCACCAAAGCCGTCCTCTCGTCTAGAGCCGGCGCAGGCATGTCCACCAATCTGAGAACCGAAGGATCGCCGAAGGCCTCGAACCGTATCGCGCGCATGGTCTGCCCCTTGAGGTCATCATTTGGCTGCGGAAGAGGACGGGTGCACGATCGATCGAATCGCGGGGAATTGATCGGCGGTCAAGGTCTCCTTCGCGAGCAAGAGGCGGGCGCCTTCGTCGAGATCGGCGCGGCGCGAGCGCAGGATGTCGCTCGCCCGGCCAAAAGCCTTCGCCACCAGGTCGCGCACCGCAACGTCGATCTCGCGCTCCGTCGCATCCGAGGCGTCGATGCGTTCGGGGACAACCCCGGCCAGCAACGGCTGGGGCGGCGTCGGCGCGTAGGTGCGCTGTCCGACCGTGTCGTTCATGCCGTAGCGCGTGACCATTTCCATTGCGATCTGGGTCGCGCGCTGCAGATCGTCGGAAGCCCCGGTCGACACCTCGCCGTCGTAGACCAGCGCTTCCGCGGCGCGTCCGCCCATCAGGACGGCGATGCGGTTCTCCAGCTCCTGGCGGCCCAGCAGAAAGCGATCCTCGGTCGGCCGCTGCATCGTATAGCCGAGGGCGCCGACGCCGCGCGGAATGATCGACACTTTGTGGACTGGGTCGACGCCAGGCAGAGTCGCGGCGACCAGCGCATGGCCCATCTCGTGATGGGCGACGCGGCTGCGTTCAGCAGGGCCGAGGACCCGGCTCTTCTTTTCGAGCCCCGCGACGATGCGTTCGATCGCCGCGTTGAAATCATCGAGCGTCACCGCGTCGGCCTTGCGCCGCGTCGCCACGATGGCGGCCTCGTTGACCAGGTTGGCGAGATCAGCGCCGGTGAAGCCGGTCGTCAACCCGGCGATCTGGTCGAGATCGACGCCATCCGCGAGGCGCACCTTGGCGACATGCACCTTGAGGATTTGCAGCCGGCCTGCGCGGTCCGGCCGGTCGACCAGCACCTGCCGGTCAAATCGCCCGGGCCGAAGCAGGGCCGGATCGAGCACCTCTGGGCGATTGGTGGCGCCGATCAGGATCACGCCGCTCGTCGGATCGAAGCCGTCGAGCTCGGCGAGCAACTGATTGAGCGTCTGCTCCTTCTCGTCGTAGCCGCCGTAGGCGCCCGACGTGCGGCTTCGCCCCAACGCATCGAGCTCGTCGATGAAGATGATGCAGGGCGCCGCCTTCCGCGCCTGCTCGAACAGGTCGCGGACGCGCGCGGCGCCGACGCCGACGAACATCTCGACGAACTCGGAGCCCGAGATCGAGAAGAACGGCACGCCCGCCTCGCCGGCGACCGCCCGCGCCAGCAGCGTCTTTCCCGTGCCCGGCGGTCCGATCAAGAGCACGCCCTTGGGGATGCGCGCGCCCAGCCGGCCAAACGATTTCGGATCGCGCAGGAAGGCGACGATCTCCTGCAGCTCGTATTTCGCTTCGTCGACGCCGGCGACGTCTTTGAACGTCACCTTGGTGTCGGTTTCGACATAGATCTTAGCGCGCGATTTTCCGATCGTCATCAGACCGCCGAGCCCCTGGCGCTCGGCCATTCGGCGGATGCCATAGGTCCAGATCAGATAGAAGAGGAAGATCGGCAGCGCCCAGGACAAGATCGTCGAGAGAAAATTGCTCGACGGCGCACCCGTGATGGTGACGCCATGTGCTTTCAGCTTATCGGCGAGCGCAGGATCGACCCGCACCGTGTAGAATAGCTTCCGCCCGTCGGGAAGCGGCTCCTTCAGCGTGCCCTGGATGGCCTCTTGGCCGACCAAAACTTCGGTGATCTTGTTCTCAATAAGCAGCTGCTCGAACTGACTGTACGGAATGGTCTCGACCTGGGTGAAGACCAGCCACACGTACTGGATCAGCATCACGCCGAGGAACGCCGCAAACACGTACCAGACCGCGAACTGGTGCTTTCGCTCCTCAGGCTCCCTAGGCGGCTTCTTCGCTTTGGGCTGCGCGGTCGCGTCGCCGTTGTCGCCGAAGCGGAGAAACCGGGGGAAGCGCCAACCGGGCGCCGGCTCCATGTCCTTGGTCGGCTTGTCGAGCATGTCGGTCTCCTGTGCGGAGCGCGGCTTTAGTAACTATCGAACACGCCGGCTGTCGCTCTTGCTATAACGCCCGAGCAGCCGAAACGGGCGCTCAAAGGGCGCCTCTCCCTGCGTCATTGTGTTGACGGGCCGAAAGGGCGCGGCGCGAGGATCGGAAGTGGCGACTCTAAGAATAGCCGCCCTAGCCGTCCACGGCCATAGCCATGAGAGGCGTTCCGACGGAGATCATCATCGCCCAAGGATTAAGTTATCAATGTTTTTGTGCGGTGAAGCATGGCCAAGCGGGCGAGTCCGGAGCGCCCGGAGCGGTCTCTTTGCCGATCGCCGAATTACTTAGCAAGATCAGGGTCTTCCCTGGCCACGGCCCGTGATCGCGCGGCGCTGAATTCCCTCAGCGGCGATCGTTGTCTAGACCGCGCAAGCTCCTTCCGGTCCGAAAAAGTTAACATTCTGTTAACTTTTGCTGTTCACATTTCCTAAACATTCGGAAGGAGCCGATTTCGCGCTGGAGATTCCGTCATGAACGCCAAGGCCGCGTATGCATTCGCGCAATCGGTTTCGATGGAGGCGCCCCGCCCTGCGGCGGGCAAGAGCGCGGAGATCTTCAGCCTCTTCTCGTCGGCCTATGCGCGCGAACGGCGCGAGGTCATGAGCCTGACCGACTTCCTCGAAGGTTGCCGCGACAATCCGGGCATGACGGCGAGCGCGGCCGAGCGGATGATATCCGCCATCGGCGAGCCAGTCGTCGTCGACACCGCCAAGGACCCGCGCCTCGGCCGCATTTTCCTCAATCGCACGATCAAGCTCTATCCGTCGCTCAGCGGATTCTTCGGCATGGAGGAGACGATTCAGCGCGTGGTGAGCTATTTCCAACACGCCGCGCAGGGGCTCGAGGAGCGCAAGCAGATCCTCTATCTTCTCGGCCCCGTGGGCGGCGGCAAGTCCTCGCTGGCCGAGCGCCTCAAGGCGCTGATCGAGACCCAGCCGATCTATGTGCTCGCCGCCGCCGACGAACTCAGCCCGGTGTTCGAATCGCCCCTCGGCCTCTTTCGCCCGGAGACCATGGGCGCGGTCCTCGAGAGCCGTTACGGCATTTCCCTCCGCCGCCTGACCGGCGTCTGCTCGCCCTGGGCGGCCAAGCGCCTAGACGCCTTCGACGGCGACATCTCCCGCTTCTCCGTTGTTAAGCTCTATCCGTCCAGGCTGCGCCAGATCGGCGTCGCCAAGACCGAGCCCGGCGACGAGAACAACCAGGACATCTCGACCCTCGTCGGCAAAGTCGACATCCGCAAACTCGAGCATTTCTCGCAGCACGACCCGGACGCCTACAGCTATTCCGGCGGCCTCAACCGCACGACGCAGGGCCTGCTTGAATTCGTCGAGATGTTCAAGGCGCCGATCAAGGTGCTGCATCCGCTGCTGACAGCCACGCAGGAAGGCAATTACGCCGGCACCGAGAATCTCGGCGCCCTTCCCTTCCAGGGGATCGTGCTCGCCCATTCCAACGAATCGGAGTGGGAGCAGTTCAAGAACAACAAGAACAACGAAGCGTTCCTCGACCGGATCTGCGTCGTCAAGGTTCCCTACAGCCTCCGCGTGACCGAGGAGGCGCAGATCTACGCCAAGCTCCTCGAAGGCAGTGAACTGTGCGAGGCGCGCTGCGCGCCTGAGGTGCTGGAGATCCTGGCGCGCTTTTGCATCCTCTCGCGACTCAAGGAGCACCAGAATTCGCCGCTCTATTCGAAGCTCCGCGTCTACAACGGCGAGAGCTTGAAAGACACCGACCCGAAAGCGAAATCGGTGCAAGAATATCGCGAGGCGGCCGGCGTCGCCGAGGGGATGACGGGCGTCTCCACCCGCTTCGCGTTCAAGGTGCTGTCCGAGACTTTCAACTACGACAGCGAGGAGATCGCCGCCGATCCGGTGCATCTCATGTACGTGCTCGAACAGGCGATCAAGCGGGAGCAATATCCCCGGGACGTCGAGGAGCGCTATCTCGACTTCATCAAGTCGATCCTCGCGCCGCGCTACGCCGAGTTCATCGGCCGCGAAATCCAGAAGGCCTATATCGAATCCTACAGCGAATACGGCCAGAACCTGTTCGATCGCTACATTGCCTACGCGGACGCCTGGATCGAGGAGCAGGACTTCAAGGATCCCGACACCGGCCAGGTGTTCGACCGCCAGGTCCTCGACGCGGAGCTCTCGAAGACGGAGAAGCCCGCCGGCATCGCCAACCCCAAAGACTTCCGCAACGAGATCGTCAAGTTCGCCCTGCGCTCCCGCGCGGCGAACCAGGGGAAGAACCCGTCCTGGACGGCTTATGAGAAGATCCGCGAGGTGATCGAGAAGCGCATGTTCAGCCAGGTCGAGGAGCTGCTGCCGATCATCAGCTTCGGCGCCAAGCAAGACTCGAAGACCGAGAAGCAGCACGCCGATTTCCTCGAGCGGATGAAGTCGCGCGGATACACCGAGCGTCAGGTTCGCCGCCTCGTCGAGTGGTACATGCGGGTCAACAAGGCCGGGTGACGGCCGAGCGGGGCGCGGGGGGTATGGCCCAGTTCATCGATCGGCGTCTCAATCCGCGCGACAAGAGCCTGGGCAACCGTCAGAGGTTTCTTCGCCGCACCCGCGCCGAGGTCAGACGCGCGGTCGACAAGGCGGTCGCCGAGCGCACGATCGCAGACGCCGCCAACGGCGGCGCGGTGTCGATCCCGACCGACGGCATCGGCGAGCCGCAATTCCATCTTTCGCGCGACAGCGGCGAGCGCGAACGCGTCCTGCCCGGCAACAAAGACTTCGTCGCCGGCGACCGCATCGAGAAGCCCAAGGGCGGCGGGGGTTCGGGCCGGCAGGCCTCCGATTCGGGGGGCGGCGAGGACCCTTTCTCGTTCGCGCTCAGCGAGTCCGAGTTCCTTGACATCCTGTTCGAGGACCTGGAGCTGCCCGATCTCGTCAAGGCGTCGCTCAAGGACGTGAGCCAACGCGAATTCCGCAGAGCGGGCTACACCAACGACGGCGCGACGCCCAACCTCGCGGTGCTGCGCACGATGCGCGCCAGCATGAGCCGGCGCCTCGCGCTGCGCCGCCCGACGGCGGCCGGCGTCGAACGGCTGGAAGCGGAGCTTGCTGCGCTTCGGGCAGAGACCGAGCCCGGCGTCGCCGACCAGTTGCGCATTGCCGAACTCTATGCCGAGATCGAGCGCCTGAAGCGCCTGCAACGCGCCATTCCGTTCATCGACCCGATCGACGTGCGCTACAACCGGTTTACGCCGACGATCGTGCCGCGCGCGAAGGCGGTCATGTTCTGCCTGATGGATGTTTCGGCCTCAATGGGCGAGCGTGAGAAGGATCTCGCCAAGCGCTTCTTCATCCTGCTGCACCTCTTCCTCAAGCGCAAATACGCGCGCGTGGACATCGTCTTCATCCGCCACACCCACGAGGCGGCTGAAGTCGACGAGCAGGAATTCTTCTACGGCCGCGGGACCGGCGGCACCGCCGTCAGCTCTGCTTTGAAGACGATGATCGCTGTGCGCGACAAGCGCTATCCCGCCGCCGATTGGAACGTCTATTGCGCCCAGGCCTCCGACGGCGACAATTCGGCCAGCGACACACAGGATTCGGTGCGGCTCCTGCGCGAGGCGATCCTGCCTCAAACCCAATACTATGCCTATATCGAGATTGCGGACGAAGACGGCGGCCAGCGCTACGGCGGCGGCGGCGACAAGGATCTGTGGCGCGGCTACGCCCAACTCAAGCCGGCGGCGCCCAATTTCGCCCTCGCGCGCGTCGCCGGCCGCGACGATATCTATCCGGTCCTGCGCGAACTCTTCGCCAGGCAGGCCAGGAAGGGGGCCGCGCAATGACTCGGGCGGATCTTGCGCCGAACGCGCCGTCGACGCGCGGCGGCCTCCTGTTCGACGGCGCCGAATGGGACTTCGCCGCAGTGCGGCGCGTCTATGAGGCGATCGAGCGGGTCGGTTGCGACGAACTCGGCCTCGATGTCTTTCCGAACCAGGTCGAGATCATTTCGGCCGAACAGATGCTCGACGCCTATTGTTCGGTCGGCATGCCGCTGATGTACGCCCACTGGTCCTACGGCAAGCGTTTCGTGCGCGACGAAGCGCTCTACCGCAGGGGCTATCAGGCGCTCGCCTATGAGATCGTGATCAACTCCAACCCGTGCATTAGCTATTGCATGGAGGAGAACACGATGGCGATGCAGACGCTGGTGATCGCCCACGCCGCCTTCGGTCACAATCACTTCTTCAAGAACAACTACCTCTTCCAGCAGTGGACCGACCCCGCCGGCATCCTCGACTATCTCGATTTCGCCAAACGCTATGTCGCCTCGTGCGAGGAACGGCACGGCCTCGAGCCGGTCGAGACGACGCTCGACGCCGCGCATTCTCTGATGGGTCAGGGCGTCTTCCGATATCGCCGCGCCGCCAAGCTCAAGCTCGGCGACTACGAGAGGCGCCTGCGCGAACGGCAGGAGCGCGAGGCGCAAGACTATTGCGACCTCTGGCGCACGGTGCCGAGCGGCGCGCCCACGCGCGAGAACTCCATCAGCGAGGAAGAGGCGCGCGAGCGCAAGCGTCGCCTCCGGCTGCCCGAAGAGAATCTGCTCTATTTCCTCGAGAAGAATAGCCCCACCCTGCGCAGCTGGCAGCGCGAGCTCCTGCGCATCGTGCGCAATCTCGCGCAATATTTCTATCCCCAGCGCCAGACCAAGCTGATGAACGAGGGTTGCGCGACCTTCGTCCACTATACGATCGTCAACCGCCTCTATGAGAAGGGCCTGATCTCGGAAGGCGCGCTCATGGAAATCCTGCACAGCCACGCCAATGTCGTCGCCCAGTTCGACTTCGACGATCCAAACTATGGCGGGATCAACCCCTACGCCCTCGGTTTCGCGATGATGCAGGACATCAAGCGCATCTGCGTCTCGCCGACCGCGGAGGACCGCGAGTGGTTCCCAGACATCGCCGGCAGGCAGGATTGGCCCGCGGTCCTGCGCGACGTATGGGCGAACTATCGTGACGAATCTTTCGTGCGGCAGTTCCTGTCCCCGCACCTCATGCGCAAGTTCAGGCTGTTTGCGCTCTCTGACAAGGCCTCGGAATCGAGCTATCGCGTGGAGGCGATCCACGACGACGAGGGCTACCGCCGCGTGCGCTCGTCCCTCGCCGACAGCTATGATGTCGGAGCGGGCGAGCCGGACATTCAGGTTGTCGACGTCGACCTCCTCGGCGACCGCGAGCTTGTGTTGCGCCACACGAGCCGCAAAGGCGTCGGGCTCGCTGAAACCGGGCGAGAGGCGACGCTGCGCCACGTCCGGCGCCTTTGGGGCTACGACGTGCGGCTCGAGGACGCGCCGACCGCCCCGGCCTCCTGAGATCAGCCAGGAATCGCGCCGGATTGGGTCTGTGCGACGACGTCTCTCAGAAACATCTGCCGGTCCCGTCGGTCCTCGGGCGCCGAAGAGGCGGGCGCATCGAACTTCATAACGCCTCCCGAGCGGAAGGATGGCCACTGAGGCAGA
>Ga0209656_10002838_pt1 | contig 11246 bp, 10 predicted proteins | sample BogFormECP12_OM2_FD_188239 | JGI IMG/M metagenome (GOLD analysis project Ga0209656, IMG submission 188239) | Bog forest soil microbial communities from Calvert Island, British Columbia, Canada - ECP12_OM2 (SPAdes) (version 2) | ecosystem: Environmental > Aquatic > Freshwater > Wetlands > Bog ... | reverse complement strand
AGCACGCCCGCGTGGACTACATGACCATCCACGCGGGCGTGCTGGTGGAGTACCTGCCGCTTATTACCAAGCGCATCACCGGCATCGTGAGCCGCGGCGGCGCAATCCTCGCGCAGTGGATGGCGCACCACCACAAGCAGAATTTCCTCTATGACCGCTTCGACGACATCACTAAGATTCTGGCCAAGCACGACGTGAGCTACTCGCTGGGGGACGGGCTACGGCCCGGATGCATCGCCGATGCGAGCGACGACGCACAGTTTGCCGAACTGAAGACGCTGGGCGAACTGACCAAGAAGGCCTGGGACCGCGACGTGCAGGTGATGATCGAAGGCCCCGGCCATGTGCCGCTCGACAAGATTAAGGAGCAGGTGGACAAGGAAGTCGAGATGTGCCACGGCGCTCCGTTCTATACGCTGGGGCCGCTGGTGATTGACATCGCGCCCGGCTACGACCACATCACGTCCGCGATTGGCGCGGCGATGATCGGGTGGCACGGCGCAGCCATGCTGTGCTACGTCACGCCGAAGGAGCACCTTGGACTGCCCAACGATAAGGACGTGAAGGACGGAATCATTGCTTACAAGATTGCGGCGCACGCTGCCGACGTGGCACGCCACCGTCCGGGCGCGCGCGACCGCGACGACGCTATCAGCTACGCGCGCTACACCTTCGACTGGGACAAGCAGTTTGCGCTGTCGCTCGACCCCGAAACCGCGCGCGCCATGCACGACGAGACGCTGCCCGACGCCTACTACAAAGAAGCGGCGTTCTGCTCCATGTGCGGCCCGAAGTTCTGCTCCATGAACTACTCGGCCAAGGTGGACGAGTACAACCGCCAAGTGCACGGCGTGGAAAAGAAAGACTACTCAGAGCTGATGAACAAGCTCGTGGCGATAAAGTAGCTGTCAGCTCTCAGACAAACGGTTCCGATGTAAGGATACGATCATTGAAACGTCCATTTGCAGCATCGGTCTGGCGCGAAGGGGACTGGTACGTCTCGCAGTGTTTAGAAGTTGACGTCGCCAGCCAGGGAGAGACGGAAGAGGAAGCGCTGGATAACCTGAAAGAGGCGCTGGAGCTCCATTTCGAGCCGCCGCAAGCCACGCGGCCACCGAAGTCGCGAAACATAACGACAACCTAACAAGATTGTCATCACGAGCGAAGCGAGGGATCTGCTTTTCGGGGATAATCAAAAAAGCAGATTCCTCGCGCCAAAATCGGGCGCTCGTAATGACAACCCATTCGTAGGCTGAGCCCACAACACCCGCTTCATCCTCGCCTCATCTCCCTTTGCTACACTCGCAGCGTGAGAAGAATCCGACGCAACGCCTGGGTCCTCGCCTGCGTCTCGGGCGTGCTGCAGGTTCTCATCTTTCCTAAGCCAGCGCTCTACATTTTGAGTTGGGTTGCGCTGGCGCCCCTGATTTATGCCATCCTTAAATGCCGCGAGCAGGACGCCACGCTTGTCCTCGATGACGGCGGACAGTTCCTCGGCCCTGCGACGGCGTGGCAGGGGTTTTTGCTCGGCTATGTGAGCGGAGTCATCTGGTATCTCGGCAGTAATTACTGGGTCTTCTATGTGATGCACGTGTACGGCGGGATTGGCACCGCGACTTCGGTCGTGTGTCTGCTAATGTACGCCCTGTATCTCTCTCTCTACCACGGGCTGTTCGGATTGCTTCTTGCCCTCATCGCTGCTCGGCGCAATGGGTTCAGCCTGCGCGCGCTGGTGTTTACGCCATTCGTCTGGGTCGCAGTCGAGCTGGCGCGTACCTACATCACGGGGTTCCCGTGGGACCTGCTGGGCACAACTCAGATCGACAACATTCCGCTGTCGCGAGTCGCTACGGTGACTGGTGTATATGGCATTTCGTTCGAGATTGTGCTGGTGAACACGGCGCTGGCGGCGGCGTTTCTGGTGCCGCGCGAGCGCCGCAAGGTCTTGCTCGCGGCCTCGCTAGCGGCGGCCATCGTGTTGCATGCTGGCGAGCTGGTGCATCCTCCGCCTTTACCGGCGTCATATGGCGCCACGCTAGTGCAAGCGAATGTTCCCATCCTCGATTCCGGTGAGTGGACGCTCGACTATCTCACGCAGACCCTCGACTCGCTGGCGGCGCTGAGCCCGCGTCCAGAGCGCGGTGCGCCGGGAGAGCCTGGACTCATCGTTTGGCCGGAGTCGCCCGCGCCGTTCTTCGCTACCGACTTGCACGTGCGGCACACGCTTGCCGTTGTGGCGCGCAGTACGGACTCCTACATCATCGCCGGAACGTTGGGCATTGAACATGCCGGAGAGCCGATGCGCCAGCCGGACATCTACAATTCGGCGGCGGTGATCGCACCGAACGGGGCGTGGACAGCTCGCTACGACAAAATCCACCTCGTCCCATTCGGTGAATATGTGCCGTTCGAGAAGCTGTTCAGCTTCGCCAGCGGCCTCACGCGGCAGGTTGGGACCTTCGCGCGCGGCAAATCGAGGTTTCCGTTGCATCTCGGCAATGAAAAAGTCGGCACACTGATCTGTTACGAGGCGACCTTTCCCAACGAGGTCCGTCAGTTCGCGAAGAATGGCGCCGAAGTGTTTGTCAACATCTCCAATGACGGCTGGTACGGCGAGGGGGGCGCACCGTGGCAGCATCTGAACCAGGCACGTATGCGCGCCGTGGAGAACCACCGCTGGCTGCTGCGTGATACCAACACCGGCGTCACCGCCGTCATCGATCCCTATGGCCGGGTTGTGGCAGAAGCGCCGCGCAACCAGCGCACGCAGTTGCAAGCAGCATATTCGCTTGAGCACAGCACCACGTTCTACACGCGCCACGGTGATTGGTTTTCGCTGCTGTGTGCGATAATCACCGTGGCGGGGCTGATATTGCGCACAAACCGCAGTTAGCAATTGGTATTTGGTATTTGGTATTTGGTATTTGCCAATTACAAACACGAGGACCGCTTCATCAATATGGTCGAAGAACTGGAACAGGAATACGCTGCGCTCCGCGACAAGGTGCGCGACCTACAGGAGTATCTTTGACGCGCCCAAGCTGCGCGAAAAGCTGAGCGAGATCGAAAAGCAAACTGCCGACCCAACGCTCTGGTCGAACCCCGAAAAATCCCAGCACGTGATGCGCGAGAAGAAGCGCCTGGAAAACGCGCTCGCTACGCATGATGACCTGGAACGCCGCGCCGCGGACATCAACGCCTATTTTGATCTGGCGCACGAAGGAGAGGAAGTTGCATCGGACCTCAAGCGCGAGATGGACGAGCTGCGCACGCTGGTGGAGAAGCTCGAAACTGAGACTCTGCTCTCGGGCGAGAACGACGACCGCAACGCCATCGTGACTATCCACCCCGGCGCCGGCGGCACCGAGTCGCAGGATTGGGCCGAGATGCTGATGCGGATGTATCTGCGCTGGGCCGAGCGCCAAGGCTTTGCGACGCAACTCTACGAGTATCAGCCGGGCGACGAGGCGGGCATCAAGTCGGCAACCTTCGGCGTCAACGGCGAGTACGCGTACGGACTGCTCACCAGCGAGATCGGCGTGCACCGCCTGGTGCGCATCTCGCCTTTTGACCAGGCCAAGCGCCGGCACACGTCGTTCGCCAGCGTATTCGTTTCGCCGGAAATTGACGAGAGCATCGAGATCAACATCAAGCCGGAAGACATTCGCACCGACACCTATCGCTCCGGTGGCAAGGGCGGGCAGCATGTGAACACGACCGATTCGGCAGTGCGGATCACCCATATTCCTACCGGCATCGTGGCTGCCTGCCAGAATGAGCGCTCACAGCACAAGAACCGCGAGAAGGCGATGAGCATCCTGCGTTCGCGCCTCTACGAATACGAGCTGGAGAAGAAGCGCGAGGAGACCAAGCAGATCGAGGATTCGAAGCTCGATATCGATTTCGGCTCGCAGATCCGCTCATACGTCTTGCAGCCTTATCGCATGGTCAAAGACCTGCGCACGCGAGTGGAGATCGGTGACGTGGACCGCGTACTGGACGGTGATCTGAACGAGCTGATTCGCGCGTATCTGCAGTTGCGAAGGAAAGAGCAGCGGCAGTAACTGCTGCTAATTACAATCCTAATGCCAGATCCCTTCAGCAGCGAACCCTCACAGATTCTCGACGGCATCAGCCACGCAGTCGCACAGCGCGCGACGGCTGCTGATCAGTGCCGAGAAGTGGCCGGCCGGGATCCAGCGCAGGCTGCTGCCCGGCCAGTGCTGGTGGAGGCGCTCGGTCTCGCTGCGCAGCACGTAGCCATCGCGCTTGCAGCCGGCAATGATGGCGGCGTCGGAACGCATTGGTGCCGGAAAGCAGGTGACGTCGGCCACGGCAAACAGTTGCTGGAGGCGTGCTTGGGCTGCCGCGCGCTGGGTCACTCCGCCGCCCAGCGCCGTGAAATCCACGCTCCATGACAGCAGCCCGCGGGTGTAAATGCTGCTTCCGGAGGCGCCGGCAGCGAGCGCGGCACAGGCCAGCGGGAACGGCGACACCGCTGCGGTAATCGCCGCCATGTGCCCGCCCATGCTGTAGCCGGCCACAGCAACCTTCGAATAACCGCCGCGCAGATGCTCCAGCAGGGCGCGCGCCTCCCACACCATGCCCAGCACCATCAAACCGTGATCGCTGACGGTGATGAGCGACGGGCCTCGGCGGGTGCGGCGCAGGCCGTAGAACGGGTTCTCCATGAAGTACAGGTCGATGCCGCGCCGGGTGAGCGGGCCGAAGACGCGCTCGCGCACCTGGTAGCCCTCGTCGCGCGAGGCGGCCAGAATTACGCAGGCGGCGCAGTTGTCCATTCGTGTCCAGGAGCGGACATGCGCCGTACTCGCCTCTTTAGGGAGCAAGGCGAGTGGCGACAGGAAGGCGCCATCGCGCTGCACGATGCCACTACGTTCGCCGGCAGGGCGCCAGGTGATGGAAATGGACGAGGGTGGATCGGCGTAAGAGACATGGCTCGAAAGCGTGGCAATGAGCGATTCGTCTCCCCAGCCGTGCGAGAACAGCTTCGACCAGCGCGACATTAGGGCGATGACGACGTCGAGCGGGTGCGCTGTGGCGATGGGAATACCGCCACCAATGCCGGGCGAGGAATTGGCAGTCTCCGGTGGCATTGGAGTGAAGGGATTCTCTTTAATATATCGTACACAGAAAGCAAAATATCGTCGTGAAATCCGGCGATGGCGGCTGATAAACTGGTCCGATCCGACCCCCGTTTTTGAGAGCGACAATGTCTATATCAGCGAGGAAGGAAGTGACGCCATGAGTGGGCTGCAAATCAACCGCATAAGCGGTAAGGTGATAATCGTCTTATCTCTTATAGCCCTGCTTACGGTGCTGAGCGGTTACTTCCAGCCGCCTCAACCCGACGAAGGCACGGCGGCACATATCTTCCAGCTCTCCATTGTGGCGCTGGTTCTGATGCTCTTACTTTTCCTCGCTACGGCGGATTGGAGGCGGCCTTCGCGAAGCGCTCGATCATTGGCGTTTCCAGCCGCCACGTTAGTTGTCGCGTTTGCGGCTCTGTATTACCTCGAGCACTTCCGATAAACTGCGAACAAACGTCCGCAAGAAATCATTTGCATACCACGTCCCTTTAGCGAGACAATGTGCGGACTTGGGCCGAGTGAGGCGGCTACTTACCTACGCGGCCGCCGTGGGGAATCATGGAAGCTTCGTCGCACGACGTTCTTCTGGTGGGAGGTGGAGGCGCGGGTCTGCGGGCCGCCATCGCCGCGGCAGAGGTCAATCCCAAACTCAGCATCGCCGTTATCTCCAAGGTCTATCCCATGCGAAGCCACACGGTTTCCGCCGAAGGTGGCGCAGCCGGTGTGGCCAAGCCGGACGACAGTCTGGATGAGCACGCTTATGACACAATCTCCGGCGGCGACTGGCTCAGCGATCAGGACGCGGTGGAGGCGTTTGTCAAGGAGGCCCCGCAAGAGTTGCTGCAACTGGAGCACTGGGGCTGTCCGTGGAACCGCGAGCCCGACGGACACATTGCGGTGCGCGCCTTTGGTGGAATGAAGAAGCGGCGCACCTGGTTCGCCGCCGACAAGACCGGCTTCCACATGCTGCACACGCTGTTCCAGACCAGCCTCAAGTACCGGCCCATTGCGCGCTACGACGAATGGTTCGTCACCAGGTTGCTGGTGGACGATGGCCGCGTGCAGGGCGTGGTTGCCATCGAGCTGATGTCGGGGAAGATCCAGACCATCCTGGCGAAGGCCGTCATCCTGTGCACTGGTGGCTGCGGTAGAGTGTTTCCTTTCACTACGAACGCCGCTATCAAGAACGGCGATGGCATGGCGCTGGCGTATCGCGCAGGCGCACCGCTGAAGGACATGGAGTTCGTGCAGTACCATCCTACGGGGCTGCCCTTCACGGGGATTCTCATCACCGAGGCCGCGCGCTCTGAAGGTGGCTATATGCTGAACAAGGACGGCTATCGGTATCTGCAGGACTACAACCTTGGAACCCCGGAGCCCAAGCCAGTGTTGCGATCGATGGAACTGGGCCCGCGTGACCGTCTGTCGCAGGCCTTCGTGAAGGAGTATCAGAAGGGACGCACGATAGAGACGCCGCATGGGCACGTGGTGCATCTTGACCTGCGCCATTTGGGAGAGAAGCTGATCAACGCGCGCCTGCCGTTCGTGCGCGAGCTATGCCTGAAGTATCAGAACATTGACCCCGTCAAGGAACTGGTTCCAGTGCGGCCGGTGGTGCATTACATGATGGGCGGCGTCAGCACCGATATCAACGGCGCCACGCCACTGCGCGGCTTGCTCGCGGCTGGCGAGGTGGCCTGCGTGAGCATCAACGGCGCAAACCGTCTGGGATCGAATTCTTTGCCTGAGTTACTGGTATTTGGCGCGCGAGCCGGCAGGGCCGCGGCGGAGTTTGCGTCCCAGCAGAAGCCCGCAAGCGGAGCGGTCCTGGCCCAGGCTCTCGACGAGGAGAAGAGGCTGGAGTCGCAATTCCTGCGTAAGGCCGGCGGACGGGAGCGCGTTGCCACCATTCGCGGCGAGATGCAGACGACTATGGAGAAGAGCGCGGGCATCTATCGCGACGGGACGTTGCTGGCTGAGGGAGCGGCCCAGTTGCGGGAGTTGCAGGAGCGAGCGGCGGACATCAATTTGGATGACCGCAGTCGCACCTTCAACACCGAACTTGAGTCGGCGCTGGAACTGGGCTACATGCTGGACGTAGCGGAGTCGATGGTGCAATGCGCGCTGCATCGCACCGAGTCGCGCGGCGCACATCAGCGCACCGACTATCCCAACCGCGATGATGAGAGGTTCCTGGCGCATTCGTTGGTGTATCGCAATGCCGATGGATCTTCGCGAGCGGAGTATCTGCCGGTGACGATCACACGCTGGCCCCCAGGAGAACGGGTTTACGGGCAACAGCCAGCGCAAAAGCAGACGGCTTAGTTTCTCCCACCCAACCAAAGGAAGGTTGGGTGGGGCACCCAGCATGGCGAGACAATGACGGCACAACGGACCAAGTGATGGCTGACAAGATCATCCTCGAGATCGCGCGCTATTCTCCCGAGCAGGACCAGCAACCGCACTTCCAGAGCTTTGAAGTACCCGTTTACAAGGAGTGGGTCGTGCTCGATGCGCTGAACCACATCAAGGACACGGTGGATGGAACCCTCACCTATCGCTGGTCGTGCCGTATGGGTATCTGCGGCAGTTGCGGCATGATGGTGAACGGCGAGCCCAAACTGACATGCGCCACGTTCCTCTCCAGCTATGCGAAGAATGGACAGAAGATTCGCGTCGAGCCGCTGCGCTACTTCCCTATCGTGCGTGACCTGGTCACGGAACTGAGCGACTTCCTTGCCAAGCTGACCAAGGTGAAGCCGTGGCTGATGCCCAAGGATGAGCCGCCGCTGGCGCAGGGTGAGTTCCTGCAAACTCCAGAGCAAGTGGACCGCTACAAGCAGTTCAGCATGTGCATCAACTGCACGTTGTGCTACGCGGCGTGCCCGGTCGTGGGATTGGACCCTGTGTTTGTAGGGCCGGCGGCGATCGCGCTGGCGCAGCGCTACAACATGGATTCGCGCGATCAAGGCGCCGCCGAGCGCACCGCGATCTTGGCGCATCCCGATGGCGTTTGGGGTTGCACGTTCGTCGGAGAGTGCACGCGCGTTTGTCCCAAGCATGTGGATCCGGCGGGCGCGATCCAGCAGTACAAGATCGCGGCGGTGTTGGACTGGCTCAAGTCGTTCGTGACGCCGAGAGGACAGGGTACTTAGGATGACCACAATGAATGAGGGAGCGACCAAGGGAGCGGAGGGCTACACGCCGTTCCATCCGCGCTGGTACAGGCCGCACGTGTCGGTGTATTGGTGGCTGGGCGAGTGGCACTACCTGAAGTTCATTCTGCGCGAGATAAGCAGCGTCTTCGTCGCGGCGTTCGTCATCGAGACTCTCTTCATGCTGAGCGCTCTGCGCAACGGACCTGAGGCTTATGCGCATTTCCAGCAGTGCCTGCGCAATCCGCTGGTCATCGTGCTCAACGTCGTCAGCTTCCTGTTTATCGTCTTCCATACGATAACGTGGTTCAACCTTGCGCCCAGCGCGATGCCGGTCCGCGTGGCAGGAAAGCGGCTTCCGGACGCGCTGGTCGCAGCTCCAAGCTACGTTGCGTGGATCATCGTATCGGGATTTGTGTGCTGGCTGGTCTTGCGGTGATGTGAGGTAGAGCATGGCGAAACCGTCGAATGAGGCTTTCTTCTGGATGCTTTTCAGCGCGGGAGGAGTGGTCGCTGCACTCCTGATTCCTGTGCAACTGTTCCTCTTCTTCATCGCATTTCCGCTGAGATGGCTGCAAGCTCCGAGCTACGATTATCTGCTCTCGCTGGCGCGAATGCCTCTGGTGCGGATTTATCTGTTTGTTCTATGTTCGCTGCCGCTGTTTCACTGGGCGCACCGATTTCGCTACACGCTTTATGACGGGCTCAAAGTAAAGCATCTTACGGGACTGATTTTCGTTCTATGTTATGGAGGAGCGGTGATGGGAACAGCGATTGCGGCTTACTTGCTCTGGGCGATTTGAAGGAGGACCTCGTGGAACTGAAACTGAAAACGATTTCGCAGGATGGAATTGCCGAGGCAATTTCAAAGGCCGAACACTATCGGCATCTGCATGAGCCGGAGGAGTCGGAGTCGATTTGCCACGACATCCTGGCAGTCGATCCCGAGAACCAGACCGCGCTGCGGATCCTGGGCCTGGCCATCACGGACGAGTTCAGCGGCGAGGTTTCCGACCGATACTCCGAGGCGGAGAGCGTGTTCCTGCGCCTCACCGATCCCTACGAAAAGCAATACTGCATGGGCCTGCTCTGCGAGCGGCAAGCCAAGAAGCAAATGCGCGCCGGACGGCCGCCACACGCGGTGACCGTGCTGTTCCAGGAGGCGATGCGGCATTTCGAAGCGGCGGAAAAAATCCATCCGCCCAGGAACGACGACGCGATCCTGCGCTGGAACCGCTGCGCGCGTTTGCTGCAAGAGTTTCCCAAAGTCGCGCCGCCTGAGCCGCATGAGGGTTTCGAGGACCACGATACCGCCCCGGTTTCGGCCTCTCCCTGGAGCGCCAAGTCATCGCGGTGAGTGGCGCGCAGCATTCCGGCTGTCATCCTGAGCGGAGGTTCGTCCGCTGCAGCGGACGAACCGAAGTCGAAGGACCCCTATATATAACCGCGAATCGCCTTGTGGATTTAACGGTCATGTGCCGTGGCTTGCGCGGAGCGGATGCTACGAGTATTGCGAACGCACTTCGCGCCAAGCGCTGACGCTGCGCCTCTCGGCTTCCTCGGCGAAACCTTCTCCCAGCTTCTGTAGCGTGGCGAAAATTTGTATGCCCTTTTGCAGGTAGTCCGGAGCATTTCCCCACACGGCTTCGAACTTCTCGGGATACTCGGAAGCCAGAACCGCTAGTCCGGCAGCAGTACACGCCATCCCCAGCGGACGGCGGCCGGTAATGATGAGCGCGGCACCCACGCCGATCGACCCGAATACGACTGCCTTCTTCCAGCTTTGCATCACTTCACCTCATAATGTGTACGCACGACCACTCGCTCATTCTAGCCCGCGGTATAATTTTACATAGCGCGCCCGTAGCTCAGCTGGATAGAGCGATTGCCTCCGGAGCAATAGGTCGGGAGTTCGAATCTCTCCGGGCGCGCCAGAGTTCTTCTTGCCCGTCAGTAAGTTGCGGCTGCTCCGACAGCCCGCCGATTTCCTCACTTTTCAGACTGTGCCCAATTTTGTGCCCACCCAGCCGAGAAACGGCAGCCAGCACCGCATCTTCGGACGGGTGAACATAGCGGCTGGAAATCGCAACCGAACTGTGTCCCGCGATGCGGGCAAGCGTCCAAGCATCACAGCCCGATTCGCCCAAGCGAGTCAGAAACGTGTGCCGGAAATCGTAAAGCACAAACGGGCGCACCTTGCTGAGTCTCACAGCGCGGATATGCTGCTTCTTTAGACTCGAATGGTCTATGCGGCCACTGAGGGTCGGAGCAGGCCAGAGCCAGCCCTCTACGGGCCTCCCAGCGCGTTCCCAGCTCATTTCTAGGACGCCCCGCACCCTCGGAGTCATTGGCAGCACACGGCGGGCTGCTGCGGTCTTTCCGTGGCGCACCAGCAACGAGCCATTGCGACCGTTTGCCCAAGTCAAGTCTTCCCAGCACAGCCGATAGCACTCATCCGGGCGCACTCCCGTGTCGGCCAGAATCGTAGCAACATCCGCAAGCAGAGGCGAAGCAGCCGCCAGATACCTGCTCTCCTCGTCCGGGCTAACAACCCGCTCCCGATGGTTCTCCCCCGGCAGCAAGGCCAGCTTGGGCGTGGACTCAATCACGCCCCATTCAGCAGCGAGATTCAACATCCGGCGGAGCACGCGGATCGAACTGTTGATCGAACTCACAGCCAGCCCGCACTTTTCCTCGCCCTCATCCCGTCCGCGATTCAGCAAGCGAGTCTGCTCGTGAACGGCGAAGCCCGCCACTTTCTCGTTCGTGATTTCATCCAGCTTGGTATTCGCCAGTGTCTCGTATCTGGTGAGGCGACCGATTCCGGCGCGAAACCAGAACCAATTGTTGCGGCAAGTGTTTTCGAATGTTGCCTTCGCCCATGGTTCGAACCGCCGCTCACAAAACTCTTTCAGTTTGGGAACCGACCGCTTCTCGCGGATGCCGACTAAGCCCTTCGCAAGGGATGTGCGATGCGCTG
>Ga0209656_10002836_pt1 | contig 11249 bp, 10 predicted proteins | sample BogFormECP12_OM2_FD_188239 | JGI IMG/M metagenome (GOLD analysis project Ga0209656, IMG submission 188239) | Bog forest soil microbial communities from Calvert Island, British Columbia, Canada - ECP12_OM2 (SPAdes) (version 2) | ecosystem: Environmental > Aquatic > Freshwater > Wetlands > Bog ... | reverse complement strand
CCTCCTGCAGGCACGCGATGTCGGCATCGATCTCGCGCAACACCGCGCCGATCCGGCTCGGATCATAACGCCGGTCGACGCCGACGCAGGTATGTATGTTGTAGGTGACGACCTTGACCGACGGGGGCACTGAGGTGACCGGAGCAAGGGCGCGAAGCCTGTAACGAGTGTCCGGGCTCGCTCCTTCCCTGACCTGAGACATGGCGAAATTGTTAAACACGGCTCAAAGATTACCCTGGTCGACGGGTATCGGCGAGGAAGTCGGCACCGCTATATGGTGTCGGTGGAGCAGCGCTTTGAGGTGCAGCGCGGATTAAACGAACACGCGCAAGTTCCAGGTAGCTGACTCACTGAGTCGAGCGGCTGCTGGTCAGCGCCAAGCCGCGCAGGACGTCCACGGCCTGATTCAATTGCTCATCGCTCGCCGAGCCAATGTCGCCGCTCGCGACGGAGGGAGCCTCCGGCCCGGCCGGGGTGTCGGTCGCACGCAAGGGAGCGTTCGCCGGCGGCCCGCTGCTCGGGGCGATCGGATCGGTATTCTTCAGAGCACCACGCAAGTCCACCTCGCGATGCCGGTCACCCTGCGCCAGTTTTTCGAGCTTGAGCGGCATTACGACGAGGTCAGGATCGAGACCCTTGCCCTGAATCTCTCGGCCGGTCGCCGTCATAAAGCGGGCGGTTGTTAACCGGATGGCCCCATTGCCGGGCAAAGGGATCAAACTCTCGATCGAGCTCTCGCCAAAGGTCTGGGTGCCGAGCAAAACCGCTCGGCGATTGTCCTGCAACGCTCCGGCGACGAACTCGGTCTCCCGCGCCGTGCCGCCGTTGACGAGCGCGACGATCGGCAGGCCCTTCGCGAGATCGCCCGGGGTGGCGCTGATCCGCTTGACACTGCTCGGTTTGCGTCCCTTGACAACGACGATGTCGCCTTTGTCAATGAAGGCGTCGGCCGCTGCCACCGCAGCGTCGAAGGCACCTCCCGGATTGTTCCGCAGATCGAGAATGAAACCGATCAGCTTATTACCGGTCTTTCGCCGGAGGTCCTGCACCGCGCCGGCGAGCGCCGCCTGGGTCCCGCTGTCGAAGCCCGCAACCCGGAGATAGGCGATGTTCCCCGCTTCGATGTGGCCGACCACGGTCTGGAGCTGGTATGCCTCGCGTTTGATCGTCAGATCGATCGGCTTCTCCCTGCCGTGCCGCAAGGCCAGCTGTACCTCGGTGCCGGTCGGGCCGCGCAGCTTCTGCTCGACCTCGCCCAAGGTCAGATCGTAAACCGGCTCCTTGTCGATCGCGAAGATGACGTCGCCGGGCCTGATCCCGGACCGCGCTGCCGGCGATCCATCCTCCGGCGAGATCACTTTCAACTGACCGCTGTCGATCGTCACCGTCAGCCCGAGGGTGGCGGCATTGTCATTCCCGGGTGCCTGCGATGCCCTGAATGTCGCTTCGCTGACGTACCCCGAACGTGGATCAAGGCCGGACAGCATGCCCGCAATGGCCGCTCCGATCAGTTTCGATTCGGTGACCGGCTCGACTGCATCCTGGCGAATGCGCTCGAACGCCTGGCTGAATAGGTTCAGCTGCTCGAACCCGGCGCTTTTTCCGCTCTTCGTCTGAGCAAGGGCAGTTCCAGGCGCGAGAAGCGCGCTCAAGGTTATTGCCGCCACCAATCGCAGCATAGTCGCAGGCTCCTTGACAGCGGTCGCAGAGTAGCCGACTCGGCGGCCGTTGCAATCCTGTCGCGACGGGAGGTTTTCCCCGCAAAGATTTCTCCCTCTTCCAGCCCAGGAGGCTGAAAGGGAGATCGACGGGTGCACGGCTTGACAACGCCCTGCGCCGACCGTAGGGGTTTGGCCACGCCGATCACCTTGCGATTGCCATGTTCGACCAGAAGCACGTCGCCTTCTCCGGGCGCCTCGTCATCGTCGGCTTCGGCAGTATCGGCCAGGGCGTCCTACCGCTGCTGTTGCGCCATCTCGGGGTCGATCCCGATCAGATCAGCATCATCACGGCCGAGCGGCGCGGCCATGAAGTCGCCGCCGAGTACGGCATTCGCTTCATCGAAACCGTGCTGACCCAGGAAAACTACCGGGCAATGCTCGATTCGCGACTCAGTCGCGACGATTTCCTTCTCAACGTTTCGGTCGACGTGTCGAGCGTCGCGCTGATCGAGCTGTGCCAGAAAAAGGGCGCGCTTTATCTCGACACCTGCATCGAACCTTGGCCGGGCGGCTACACCGATCCGAGCCTGCCGCCCGCCGCGCGCTCGAACTATGCATTGCGCGAGAGCGCGCTGGCGCTGCGCCGGCGCTATCCCGGCGGACCGACCGCGGTCCTTACTCACGGTGCCAACCCGGGTCTCGTCTCGCACTTCGTCAAGCAGGCGCTGATCGACCTCTCCCGTGCATCCGGTCTCGGCGCCTCCGTCCCGAGCGGTCGTGCCGATTGGGCGCTACTGGCTGAACGGCTCGGCGTCAAGGTCATCCACATCGCCGAACGCGACACGCAGGTCGCGACGGTCGCCAAAGCGCCGGGCGAGTTCGTCAACACTTGGTCGATCGACGGGTTCGTCAGCGAAGGTTCGCAACCAGCGGAGCTCGGCTGGGGGACGCACGAACGGCATTTCCCAAAAGATGGACGCCGGCACGATTTCGGCTGTGGAGCGGCGATCTATCTGTTGCGACCGGGCGCCGCGACCCGTGTCCGCAGCTGGACACCGCTTGAGGGCCCCTATCACGGGTTTCTAATTACCCACGGCGAATCGATTTCGATCGCCGATTTTCTGACCCTGAAGGACGGCGAGAGCGTACGCAGCCGTCCGACCTGCCACTACGCCTATCATCCGTGTGACGACGCCGTGCTGAGCCTGCATGAATTCGCCGGCAAGAATTGGCAGCTACAGCCGCGCAAGCGACTGATGATGGCAGAGATCACGAGCGGGACAGATGAGCTCGGAGTACTGCTGATGGGCTCTTCGAAGGGCGTCTATTGGTTTGGCTCGCGCTTGACGATCGCGGAAGCACGTCGCGTCGCGCCGCACAACAACGCCACTTCGCTCCAGGTTACCGCGGCGGTGCTCGCCGGCGTCGTCTGGGCGATCGAGCATCCGCGCGCGGGCATCGTCGAGCCTGAGGAAATGGATTTCGAGCGCGTGCTCGACATCGCGCGCCCCTATCTCGGCGACATGGTCGGGGTCCATGGTGATTGGACGCCCCTCGACGGTCGAGAGAGGCTGTTTGCGGAAGATCTCGACCGCGAGGATCCGTGGCAGTTCAAGAACATTCGCGTCGTCTGACGAGCCTCGCATGGCCCGGCGAGCCTGGCGGATCGGGCTCTGCCTCTATGCGGCGATAGCCTGCGTCGATTTCGCCTACCACCTGATCTACGATGTCTATAGTTCCGATCGGGGGGTCAGGTATTCGCAACTCCCCGTCGCCTACTCGGCGGCGCTGTTCTGGCCGGTCGATCTCGTCGCGATGGCGCTCCTGGCGACGCAATTGCACACCGAATCGCGGTGATTCTTTCTCAATGTCGGAAGTGACGAATGCCGGTAAACACCATGGCAATGCCGGCGGCGTCCGCGGCAGCGATCACTTCCCCGTCGCGGATCGACCCGCCGGGCTGAATAATCGCAGTCACCCCGGCTTCGATTGCCGTCTCGACCCCGTCGGCAAACGGGAAATAGGCGTCCGAGGCAAGCACAGAGCCGATGGTCGGCGGTTGCAGCAGTCCCGCCGCCCGGCCGATATCCGCCGCCCGCGCGGCAGCGATCCTGACGGAATCGACGCGGTTCATCTGCCCGGCGCCGATCCCGACCGTCGCCCCACCGCGAGCGAAGACGATCGCATTCGACTTGACGTGCTTGACCACCTTGTCGGCGAAGAGCAGATCGGTGATCTCGGCCTCGCTTGGCGCCCGGCGGGTCACGGTATGCAGCGCGTCCCGTCCGATAGAGAGCCGATCGCGCTCTTGCAGGAGGAACCCGCCCGACACCGAGCGAAAGCTCCCGCCCATCGCGGCAGGGTCGGGCATCGCACCGGTTACCAGCAACCGTAATGCCGATCTGCGGGCAAGCACTCCCGCGGCCTCTTCTGCCGCGTCCGGGGCGATGACGACTTCGATGAAGAGCCGGCCGACCGCCTCGGCGGTCGCCTCGTCGAGGGAACGGTTGAGCGCCACGACGCCGCCATAGGCGCTGACCGGATCGCAGGCTAGCGTCTTTTCCCACGCCTCGCGCAACGTCTCGCCGATCGCGACGCCGCACGGATTGGCGTGCTTGACGATCGTGACCGTGGGTGGGGCGAATTCGGCGACCAGCTCGAACGCGGCGTCGGCATCGCTATAGTTGTTATAGGACAGCTCCTTGCCCTGGAGCTGCCGCGCGGTCGCCACCCCGAGCCGCTCACCGGCCGTAAGGTAGAAGGCTGCTGCTTGATGCGGGTTCTCGCCGTAGCGCAATTGCTGCGCCAGCCGGCCGGTAAGGACAGTCGTCTCTGGAAAGAGGACCCCTGCGTCGCGCGCCATCCACTCGGCGACAGCCGCATCATAGGCCGACGTCAGGGCATAGGCCTTGCGCGCCAGCATCCCGCGCATTGCTGCACCGACCGACCCGCCCTGGGCCGCGATCTCGGTAAGCACCGCCTCGTAATCGGACGGGTCGGTCACCACCGTCACGGCGTCATGATTTTTGGCAGCGGCACGTATCAAGGCCACCCCGCCGATATCGATGCTCTCGATACAATCAGTGGCATCGGCTCCGGAGGCGACTGTTTGGGCAAAGCGATAGAGGTTGCAGACGACGAGGTCGATTGGCGCTATCCCCCGCTCGGCGAGCGCCGCGAGATCATCCGGCCGGTCGCGGCGTGCCAAGAGACCGGCATGGATCACCGGGTGAAGGGTCTTCACCCGGCCATCGAGCATCTCGGGAAAGCCGGTGACCTCAGCTACCTCCGTGACGGACAGCCCCGCTGTTGTGAGTGTGCGCGCCGTCCCGCCGGTCGAGATCAGGGCGACACCGCGCGCGACCAGTGCCGCGGCGAAGGGGACCAACCCCGTCTTGTCGCTGACCGAAAGGAGCGCACGTTGGATCATCGGCGCGGCTTCCTCATCGAGGGAACGGGCAACGGCACGCCTGCCGCGACGAGCGCCGCATGCTGGCGGGCGGCGAGCGCCGCTTCGTCGAAATCATCGATCAGCTCATGGAAGAGCTGGTACCAGTTGATCTCGGCCTTGAGATGCATAAACACCGAGCCGAGCCCGATCGCCGCGCGGTCCATAAAGACGAACTCTCGTGGCGGTCTGACCCCGCCAAGCCGGCGGATATCGCGGTGCACGCTCTCGGCAACGCTGGCGCCGTAGGCTCCGCTCCGCTTTTCTTGGATCAGCCGTTCGCGATCGTCAAGCAGCGGGCCATAGACAAACAATGCCCAGCGATTTAGCACCTCGATCATCTCGCGCGACAGACTGCCGAACCCCCAGCTCTGATAGGCATGGACGGCGAGCTCGCGATCGTCGCGCTGCAATGCATGGTAAAGATCGATCACGCCGCGCACGAACGAGGCGGGAAAGACCCTTATGCAGCCGAAATCGAGCAGGTTAACGGTTCGGTCCGGCGCCACCGTGTAGTTGCCGAGATGCGGGTCGCCGTGAATAACGCCGTAATAGTAGAACGGCACGTACCAGATCCGAAACATCCGCAGAGCGATCTCGTTGCGTTCGGCCAGAGGCGCTTTTTTTGCGACATCGAGGATCGGCGACCCTTCAAGCCAGGTCATCGTCAACAGACGGCGGGTCGAGAGGTCGGGCAGTGGTACCGGGACCGCGACACCGGGTTCCTCGCGCAGGATCTCGCCGTAGAGCCGCATATGCGCGGCCTCGCGCTCATAATCGAGCTCCTCGCGCAACCGGTCGGCGATCTCGGCGTGGATCTCGCCGGTTGTGACCGCCCGGTCATAGCGTTCGTAAAGGCCCATCGCGACCTTCAACTGCAACAGATCGGCCTCCACCGCCGAGGCCATGTCGGGGTATTGCAGCTTACAGGCGAGCGGCCTGCCGTCGAGCGACGTCGCCCGGTGTACCTGGCCGAGCGAGGCGGCGCGCGCCGCGGTCTTCTCGAAATCGCGAAATCGAGTCAGCCATGCGCCGCCGAGCTCGCCCGCCATGCGCCTTCTGACAAACGGCCAGCCCATCGCCGGCGCATTCGCCTGCAGTTGAGCGAGTTCCTGGCGGTACTCCTTCGGCAGCCCGTCGGGGATCGTTGCGAGCAGTTGCGCCACCTTCATCAGCGGCCCCTTAATGCCGCCGAGCGCCGCTTTCAGCTCGGCGGCGTGCTGGCCGCGGTCGAGGTTGAGGCCGAGATAGCGCTCGCCGGCGAGCCGCGCCGCCAGCCCGCCCATGGCGGTCGACACCTGGGCATAGCGGCGCACCCGCCCGGCAAAAGAATTGTCGTCTGTCATGACGTCTGCCGTCATTCCCGCGCACGCGGGGATCCAGGGCCGCGATGTTCGGCGGTTGCCCTGGACCCCCGCTTTCGCGAGGGTGACGGATAAAGATCAGAAAAGGTGTTCACTGAAACGGCTACAGCTCACCCCAGCTGCTCGAGCTCGTCTATAAACCCGGCGATCACCGATAGGCCCTTCGACCAGAAGGAGGGGTCGGTGGCGTCGAGGCCGAAGGGGGCCAGCAATTCGCGATGGCGCAACGTGCCGCCCGCCCGCAGCAGTTCGAGATATTTCTCGGCAAAGCCCTGATGGGCGTCCTGGTAGACCGCGCAGAGCGAGTTCACCAGGCAGTCCCCAAAGGCGTACGCATAGACGTAGAACGGGGTATGGATGAAGTGCGGGATGTAGGTCCAGTAGTATCGATACGGGTCGTCGAGACGCAGCGCCGGGCCGAGGCTCTCGCGCTGCACCGTGAGCCAGATCTCGCTGAGCCGATCCGGTGTCAGCTCGGCTTCGCGCCGCTCGTCGTGGACCCTTATCTCGAAGGTTGCGAAGGCGATCTGCCGGACTACTGTATTCAGCATGTCCTCGACTTTGGCGGCGAGCATGATTTTGCGCCGCTTGGGATCGGTTTCACGCGCGAGCAACGCGCGGAAGGTCAGCATCTCGCCAAAAACCGAGGCGGTCTCGGCCAGGGTCAATGGCGTGTCGGCCATCAGATAGCCCTGCCGGGCCGCGAGGACTTGATGGACGCCGTGGCCGAGTTCGTGTGCCAACGTCATTACATCACGCACCCGGCCCTGATAGTTGAGCAGCAGATAGGGATGGGCGCTCGGCACCGTCGGATGTGCGAAGGCACCCGACGCCTTGCCGGGCCGCACCGGCGCGTCGATCCAGTGCCCGGCAAAAAACCGCCCGCCGACCGCGGCGAGCTCGAGCGAGAAGGCCCCATAGGCCGACAATACGATTCCCTCGGCTTCGGGCCAGGGGATCAGCCGGTCCTCGTCCTCGGGCAACGGCGCGTTGCGGTCCCAAAAGGGCAGCGCGTCGACTCCGAACCAACGCGCCTTCAGCTTGTAATAGCGATGGGAGAGACGCGGATAGCTGTCGCGCACCGCTGCAATCAGCGCGTCGACCACTTCGTCCTCGACGAAGTTCGCCAGGTTGCGCGACGAGATCGGGTGTGCGAATCGGCGCCATCGATCCTCGATCTCCTTGTCCTTGGCGAGCGTATTGGTGATCAGCGCGAAGGTTCTTGCGTTTTTTCTCAGCACCTCGCCGATGGCGAGCGCCGCCTCGCGGCGAATTTCAGGATCAGTATCGGACAGCAGGTCGATCGCCTCGGCTTCGGTCAGCTCCTTGCCGCGGATCGAGAACCTGAGATCGGCGATCGTTTCGTCGAACAACCGCGTCCAGGCGGCGCGGCCGGCGACGTATTTCTCGTGCAGCAGCTGCTCGATCTCGTCGGAGAGCTGGTGCGGCCGAAAGGCGCGAGTATCGCGCAGCCACGGGCAATAACGGGCAAGCGCGGGATCGGCTTCTTTCGCTTCGAGATCGCCGTCCTCGAGGCGATTGAGCTCGAGCGTAAAGAACAACAGCGTCGTCGAGACTGCGTTGATCCGCTCCTGCATCGTCTGAAAGAAGCGGCCGATTTCCGGGTCGGCAAGATTGCCGGCATGGACCAGCGAGGCGAAGCTCATGATACGCCCGCCCGTCTCCTGCAGCCGCTCATAGGTCTCGACCGCGGCGCCGAGCGCAGCCCCCGACAGATCGGCAAGGTGCCCTTGATAGCGTCCGCGAAAGGCTTCGGCATCGCCGGCGAGCCGGGCGAGGTCGCGCGTCAGCGCCTCGCTGTCGCGACCGGGATAGAGGTCGCAGAGATCCCATTCCGGCAAGGCGCCGAGCCTGGTCTGCCGCTGCCCCACCACCCGTTCCGCCGTTGTCCGCACACGCATCGCTTAGACCTGGGCGAGCGCCATCGGCGCGCGGTCGAAAGCCGGCATGATTTCCTCGGCGAAGGTGCGCAGGCCGGCGACCGAGGCACCCGGGGCAGCAAACAACACATTCTCGACGCCGCCCGCCTCGAGCCGCTTCAACCGGGCGATGATCTCCTCCGGAGTGCCGAGCAATGGCGCGTCATCGAGCTCGAACAATTCTTCGTCCTCCTTGATCTGCGCGTAGCGCTCTGCGCCCGGGCCGCGGGCGAGATCGCCGATGTTCTTCAGCACCTGCCGGCGGGTCACGATCGCCCGCTTGCGCTCCTCTTCGTTGCGGACGATTTGCAACCCGCGTGTCACGCCGACCATCATCGGGTCGTATGACCGGCCGACCCGCTCGCATTCCTGACGGAAGGTGGCGACACGCTCGATAATCAGATCTGTCGGCGCGATCTGGTCGAGCAACAGATTATAGCCCTCGCGCGCCGCGCGGCGGATCGATTCGGCGCTGCCGGCGCCGAGCCAGAACGGCGGATGCGGCTGCTGGATCGGGCTCGGCTCGACGACGACATTGTCGAAGCGCCAGCGCTTGCCGTGAAAGGAGAACCGGCCTTGCGTGGTCCATGCCTTGCGGATGACCTCCATAGCCTCGTCGAACCGCTCGGTCGCCTCCTCGGGCGCAATGCAGAACCCGGAAAACTCGTAGCTGCGGTAACCCTTCCCGACGCCGAAATCCAGGCGGCCGTTGGACAACAGGTCGAGGGTGGCCGCCTGCTCGGCAACCAGGATCGGGTTGTGCCAGGGCAAGACGACGACAGCGGTCCCGAGCCGAATGCGCTCCGTACGCGCCGCCAGATAGCTCAGCAGACTCATCGACGCCGAGACCTGGCCGAAGCCGGTGAAATGATGCTCGACGAGAAAGACGCTGGAGAAGCCGAGCCGCTCCGCCTCGACGACATAGTTGATGAAGTCGTGATAGGCGTAGCTGTCGCCGGCCGGGCCGCCACGTGCTCGCGCTCCACCGAACAGCCCGAATCTCATGCGCGGCCTCCCCGCAACGTCGACTGATAACGATATATGGCGCGGCCAAGCCGACAAAGGAGACAATGATGGCGTCACCGGTCAAGCTTTCTCACATCGTTCTGCAGACCAACAAGCCGCGCGAGTTGCGCGAATGGTATTGCCAGGTTCTGGGCGCCGAAATCGTCCACGAGAACGACTTCATCTCGTTCATCAGCTATGACGACGAGCACCATCGCGTCGCCTTCCTCGACCCCGGAGCCCTCGCACCGCGCGAGCCGGGCGAGCGCGACAGCGGCGATTTCCGCGCCGGCAAGGAAGCCGGGCTGCACCATATGGCCTTTACCTTCAAGGGCCTGAGCGAGCTGCTTGACACTTATACGCGGCTCAAAGAGATCGGCATCCGCCCCTATTGGTGCATCAATCACGGGCCGACGACCTCGATGTACTACCGCGACCCGGACAACAACCAGGTCGAGCTCTTGATCGACAATTTCGAAGATGTTCGGGACGGCAAGGCCTATATGCAGTCGCCCGCCTTTGCCAAGAATCCGATCGGCGTCCCGTTCGAGCCCGATTCGTTCGTGACACGCCTCCGCGCCGGGACCAGCGCAAAGGAACTCGTCCGCCTCGACTGATCGCCGCCGCTCGTAAGGGTTCCCGCCCTCACGGCAATGTGAACCGCATGACAGACATGCCGCAAGCCGCCTGTCGCTGAGCCGCGGCCGCCCTAACTGTTGCATTGCAACAAATCGGGTGATGGTATGCTCGAAGGTCTCGAACCCCAACCCGAACCGGAGTGCAACGACCGGCGTGCAGCCGGATGGCGAGTGATCATCTCGGCCTGGGTGCTCGTTGCGCTGTTCGTCATCCTTTGTGCCGGGGCGCAGGCGTTGGCGTCGCATCATGCCGCCGCGCCACGCCACACGCAGTTCGCCGGTGCCGTCATTCCCCGACATGATCCGGCAAGCGCCGGGGTCGGCGTCCCGTGTGCTTCGCTTCTTGAGGAGTGCGGGAAGTCCGCCGCCGCGCTCACACAGGAGATCCCGTACGGATACCCGCTCTGGTGAGCTCCTGATCACCCCGGCGGGGCAGGGCCGGCGCGGGCGGCGGCGGGCTCCACCGGGCTGCGCCTTCCATCGATGGCCGCGAGCTGTGCGGTGATCCACTCGGCCGAAATGACGATCGTCTTCTCGTTGCCAGAGGGCGACAGGAACGTGACCGCGAGACCGCCTGGGCTCGCCCGCAGCTTGCTCTCCGGGAGAATGGCGGCGAATTCCTCGACATAGGAGCAGCCCGCGTCGCAAGAAATCTCGTCATGGCTGATCTGGACAAACTGCAAGGGACCGCCGGCGCTGTCGCGGGCTGCGTTCCGGCCCCGGTCGGCTCCGAAATAGCTGTCGGAGACATAAAGCTGATGCGCAGCTTCGCCTGTCTGGAGATCGACAAAGCTGCGCAAGCAGTAGAAATTCGTCCCCGGGATGTGCAAAAAAGGCGGCGCGTGCTGGGCTTTCGGGCCGACGAAGTCGACAAAGCGCGATGACAAGTCCTGGCGAGCCTCGACCACAGGCGTGCCGGGGACGGTAGTCTCGCGCGGCGTCAGCTGGGCGCAGGAGGTCAACGCCATACCCAGGGCGACTGCGAGAAGGCTCCCGCGGCGGCAGGTCATACGGCGCGGGCAGCAATCTCGGAATTGTCCTCGCCAAGCCGGGGCGCCGTCTTGGCGAAGGCCGGGCGGGTGCCGTCGAACGACAGGGGCAGCCCCACCAGTGACAGGGCAGGGCTTCCCCCCGATTGTTGGATGATTCCGAGTGCGGTGGTCTGGGGATCGGTCACCACTTGGTCTAAGGTC
>Ga0209656_10002835_pt1 | contig 11249 bp, 17 predicted proteins | sample BogFormECP12_OM2_FD_188239 | JGI IMG/M metagenome (GOLD analysis project Ga0209656, IMG submission 188239) | Bog forest soil microbial communities from Calvert Island, British Columbia, Canada - ECP12_OM2 (SPAdes) (version 2) | ecosystem: Environmental > Aquatic > Freshwater > Wetlands > Bog ... | reverse complement strand
GTTCGATCGCCGTCCCTACGAATACAAGGTCAACCAGCTCCAAGCTCAGCTCGCCCAGGCAAAGCAGAATGTCCTCATCCTTAAGGCCGATGTGGACGTCGCCATGCAGAAAGTCGACAGGCCAAGAGCGATTTAGAGTTTTCGCGGACGATGCGCGAGGCCACCGTGAAGCTGGCGAAAACAGGCGCCGCCCCAGAGGAGGAATCCCTAAAATGGGTCGCCCAGACGGTGGTAGACGAAGCCGCTGTGCGTGAGACTCAGGCAGAGGCCGACCGCGCCCGTCTTCACTACGAGTCCGAGATCGACGGCGTAAACACTACCGTGGCCGAAGTCGAGGCCGAACTGGACCAAGCGCTCTATTACCTGGATAACACCACCCTGGTTGCACCTGAGGACGGTCGCATCATCAACCTGCAGGTTCGTCCAGGAATGGTGGCCGGTGACCTGCGCGTGGGGGCGATAGCCTCCTTCATCTGCGAAGCCGACCGCTACCTGCTGGCCAACTACAACGCGGAGAGTCTCAAATTCGTCAACATCGGTCAACCCGTCGAGATTGCCCTTAACCTCTATCCCGGCCAGATCTTCAAAGGCAAGGTGGACAGCATCTGGAAGGCAAGCGGCAACGGACAGTTGTTGCCCAGCGGAACGCTTCTCACATTTAACCCGCCGCCCCCTGATGTGCCGCAAGGCCGCTTTGCCGTGAGAATTCTCTTCGAAAACAAAGACCAGTCGTTGTTCCCGATCGGCGCGCAAGGCGCCGCCGCTATCTATGCGGGTGGTGGCGCTTATGCGGCCCTGCGCCGGATCGTCATCCGCACCTACTCATGGTGGAACTGGGTCTACCCGCTGCCCTTCTGATGAAAAAGAAATTCGTTCCATCAAGCCTGATTTAAGCGAACCTCGGCGCGTGAGGGTCCAAGACCCTCCTTGGGCCGCGCCGCAGGACTTTAGGGAACCAAAACAAACAGAGAGAAAATAACAAACATTATGAGCACGTTAGTCGTTGTTGACGCGGTAGTCGCCGTCAAGGACGAGAAAGGCAAGGTTAAGTTGAACCAAGCTGTTAACCTAACCGCGGCAGGCGCGGTCAGCGGTGGCTTTTGGGGAACGCTCATCGGACTAATCTTCTTGAGTCCCCTGCTGGGCTTCGCGGTGGGCGCCACGGCAGGCGCGGTTTCCGGCCGGCTCACCGATGTCGGAATCAACGATCATTTCATGAAGGAGTTGGCCGCCGCGATGACTCCCGGCAGTTCAACCCTATTCGTGCTGGTAAGAAAATCCACGCCGGACAAGGTGCTCGAAGAGCTGAAGGGAACAGGCGGCCGGGTCTTGAAGACCTCGCTCTCCCACGAGGACGAAGCTAAACTACAAGCCGCCTTGAGCGCGGCAAGTTAACAGATTCTTCGTGGCGTCCAGAAAATGAACATAGTGACGCCCCGTCCGGATGAACGGGCGCCTCCTACTCCCGAGAGTTATCGCCCCAGCGCACCTCGCTTAGTCGGTCGCTTGAATTGAAGTTCACGACGGGTGGTCGCAAAAGGGCGAACCATCAATAAGCGACTATGTCGGCATTCATCATGGCCTTGTATTTGGGCGCAAGAAAGGTCCAGACGTGGCAGCGCGCGTCTATTCCGAGCGGAGTGTACGGGATCCCGCCCGAGCAGATGGTCGGCACTGCCGGGGGCACTACGTATGGGTACGACAAGGAGGGCAAGCCGTTCCTGACCAAGGAAGCCAAGCTTTTGCTCAACGACAACTTTGCGGGCAAGCCCGAGGGCATCCACCTCATGATTGGCCGCCGGTCCTACGCGGCGTTCGGCAACTCGACCGGTGACTAGCAGATGTGCGAATACACCAAGGCCGGCGACGGCGCGCGGCTCGCGATGTTGGTCTTCCACATCTTTTAATCGATTCGACACACTGCACCGTGAACCAAATTGTTACTCAAAAAAGATAATATAAAAGTACATCAACAGAGGAAATAACAAACATATGAGCACGTTAGTCGTTGTTAATTACGATGACCCCTATAAGGCGGAAGAAGTTCGTCTTAAGCTGCGGAAGCTGCAAAGCGAATATCTGTTGGATCTTGAAGACGCTGTAGTCGCTGTCAAGGACGAGAAGGGCAAGGTTAAGTTGCACCTCGTTACCCTAACTGGAGCGGGAGCGGTCAGCGGTGGCTTTTGCGGAATGCTCATCGGACTGATCTTCTTGAGCCCACTACTAGGGTTTGCGATCGGCGCCGCGGCAGGTGCGGCTTCAGCCGCGCTCACCGACCTCGGGATCAACGATCATTTTCTGAAGGAGCTGGACGCGACGATGACTCCCGACAGTTCAACTCTTTTCGTGCTGGTAAGAAAAGCCACGCCTGACAAGGTGCTAGAAGAGCTGAAGGGAACAGGTGGCCGCGTCTTGAAGACCTCGCTCAGCCACGAAAACGAAACTAAACTACAGGTCGCCTTAAGTGCGGCAAGTTAAACAGATTCTTCGTGGCGTCGAGACAATGAACATAGTGACGCTCCGGCAGGATGAACGGGTGGTCGCAAAAAAGGGCGAACCATCAATAAGCGCCGAATCAGATCGAACAACTAACCAGGAAAAACGGAAGAGCCATGAAACGGCCTGGGCGAGTGGACTGGGCGGTGTGGGATTCTTGGTGATAACCGATGGATCCGGAACATCCCGGAAACTCCGCAGGCCCAGATTTTGCCACGACGTCAGCTATACTTGCAGCGGCCGGGGCGGCGATTCGAACTAAAAAGAAACAACCACCAGTGAAACTAAGCAGACTCCTGCCGTTCACCGCAGTCGCGACGCTCGCATTGGCCCTGAGCGCGTACGCCGTTGACCGCGTTTCGTCCGTAGCGAAAGAAACTTCGTCTTTTGCCTCGACCGTCGCCAACTCTTCGAAGCCGCCCAGCCCTGCGCCCGAGGGCATGGTGTGGATTCCCGGCGGCGAATTTTCCATGGGCAGCGAGGGAAAATGCGACGGCAAATCCTGTTGCTCACCGGCCACGGTCGCCGACGCGCTTCCCATACACCGCGTGTATGTCGATGGCTTCTGGATGGACGCGACGGATGTCACGAATACGGAGTTCGAGAAATTCGTGAAGGCGACCGGCTACGTCACGATCGCCGAACGCGCGCCGACCAAAGAAGAGTTTCCCACCGCGCCGCCGGAGAATCTCGTCGCTGGCTCGGTGGTTTTCACCCCCACCTCGGGACCCGTTTCCCTGGATGATCCCTACCAATGGTGGAGCTACGTGCGCGGTGCGGATTGGCGGCATCCCAGCGGTCCGCAGAGTAGCATCAAGGGCCACGAGAATGACCCCGTGGTCCAGGTTGGCCTACCCCGATGCCGCAGCCTACGCGAAGTGGGCGGGCAAGCGGCTGCCGACGGAAGCCGAGTGGGAATTTGCCGCGCGCGGAGGCTTGAGCGGCAAGCTCTATGCGTGGGGCGATGAATTCAAGCCGGGCGGGATATTCATGGCGAACACCTACCAGGGAGTATTCCCGGTCAAGGATACCGGCGAGGATGGCTTCGCGGGTATCGCGCCAGTGAAATCGTTTCCCCCTAATGGCTACGGCCTCTACGACATGGCTGGCAACGTCTGGCAATGGTGCAGCGACTGGTATCGCCCCGATTATTTCAAACAACTTGCCGAGAACGGCAACGTCGCGCGAAACCCGCAAGGCCCCGAAATGCCATTCGATCCCTCTGAGCCGACAGAGAAAAAGCGCGTTCAAAAAGGCGGTTCGTTTCTTTGCACCGACCAATATTGTACCCGTTACATGGTGGGTACACGCGGCAAAGGCGAGGTCAATTCGGCGACCAATCACATCGGCTTCCGCTGCGTGCTAGCGCCATCGGTATCAGCAGAACACGCCGCGGATGGCCGCCGCGCGCCTGCTCCGACAACGAGGTCTTCAAGTAAATGATGCGCTTATCGAACTCCCGCGCATATATCTGGGGTGCCAACAGGCCCTGGGAGCACAATTCAAAAAGGACGGCAGCGAATGACCAACGAACAAATCGAGAGCGAGCTTGAACACTTAGCGGACGAGGTTGAACATGTAGCAACGGAGCTTGAGCATTTAAAGGCGTCGATTCACAAGGATTTCGGCGACTTTAGAGCCGATCTCATGAAAACGCTTTGGCGCATAAGCGTTTTGACCGCAGGGATTATCCTGGTTGGCGTTGGGATTCTGATTCATCTCAGATGATCACGGCGGACCAACTCAACGCATTTATTCAAGCTCCCTTGGAAACAATTCGTGGCAATAACGTGATCGTAAAGAGCGAAGCTCCCATCCAATTGCCGCCGCGCGTTCATGATCTGGCGTGGCAGGGTCAAGATCCTCCTTGGGCCATGCCGCGGGCCATAGGGAACCAAAACAAATAGAGAAGAAATTAAACATAACGAGCACGTTAGTCGTGGTCCTAAATAAGGCGGAAGAGCACCTTGCCGGTGCGCGATCGCCGACATGGTCACTACGGCTACTAGCTCTTCTGGGCTGAACGATTGGCAAGTTCCTTCGCGAGAATCGGCACACCGAGATTGAATGCCTGCACGCCCTGGACAACGCACAGCTTCAGCACTTCGATGATTTCTGCAATCGTTGCGCCATGCCGCAATGCGGCTTTGATGTGACGGCGTGTGCCTTGCGCATACATGTGGGTATATGACGTATTGAATGCGATGTTCAGAAGATCGATCAACTTGGGAGGCATCACGCCACTCGTGTAAATCATTATTTCCGCGGCCATGAACTCCTCAGTCCACACCGGGGCGAGCTCAGAAAACGGATCCCAAGCCTGATTCCATTGGCCTGCAGCCCGCATTTTGTCGCACGCTGGAGTAGCGTCCGGATTCTTCAGACGCTTTGCCCGTTCGTCACTCGCCTCTTCCAAGAGTCCCATGGTGGCCTCCTCGAGGAGCGTGGAAGCGCCCAGGTTGCATGAATGAATCGACATGACGGACGCCAGTTTGAACACCATCAAAATCTCTTCGCGGGTCGCACCCGCATCGAGCGCGGCTCGGATATGGCGACGCGTTCCGTCCGCGTTAAGGCTCGTACAGGCAACGTTGAGCGCCACGCTGATCAATTCGACGGTCTTGCGAGGAAGAACGCCCGAGGTCCACGGATTGGTGGACATATTCATGCACGTCTCGGCCCATTTTGGATCCCAATCGCGCAGCTGGCCCAAAGCCGCATCCCACGGACCTGTCTCCTGCTGTTGATCCGTTGTCATTTTAGTTCTGCTGTCCTCGTTGCTCGGCATATTGTCTTTCCAGTTGAATTGTGATTACGCGAAGACGCTAACTGAAGTTGCTGGCCGCAACGCAACTTCCGCAGATGACGGTGGCCCGCTGCCACCGTTGGTCGCAAAAGCCGATTGGCCCAGCCTCCTTACTTCCCAGATGGACCCAGTTCTTGCAACCTAGCGCGACGGGACGCATCAAATTCTCGGCCAGGTTGTTGCTCAATTCCAACTCCGGATATTCCAAGAGCCAGAGCCTTCGGAAGGTCGGGGCTTTTCAAGGCGAGCCAGTAGAAGTCTTTTCTGAGGTCTCCTCCATCTTGGAGTGGTTAAAGTGTTTACGTTAGGCCAGTGCGTTGCGTGCTGTTCGAGCAAATCCTTTGGGGTTTGCCAAACTGACAGGTTAACCTGTCCACGGAATCGCGGCATGATCTCTTGGATGAAATCGTTGAGTTTTCCTTATGTGCTTTTCTGCTCCCTTGCCCAGCCAGGTGCAAAACAAATCTCATGGCCGATTCGACTTCTTCAAGAGATTTGGAGCGCTTACTGGCCCTGAACGTGGGTGAGTTGAGCGCCGAGCCGAGATGGCGTACTAAAGGGACCGCTTCGACTGGGGACTGGCCGTGGGCGACTGGCGAAGTGCTTCCTCCACCACTTTCGATATGATCAAATCCGCGAATATCGTTGAGTTAGTTGAATCGATCGGGCCTTGGCCCTTCATCACTCGAAGGGTTTACAGGAATCTGGATCATTCTCTGGTGGTCTGGCGATCGCGCCATCACCGAAAGGGCTTGCCTTTGAAAAAGGCTGGCAAGCTACTGTCCATTGGTAGGGAGCTGCGGCGCTGTTTTTGGATGCCGCAGGAAATGAACTGGTGGATTGGTACCGTTTTTGCCGGAGGTTCGTTTCTTTTTCTGCTGGGTAGCGTGTTCAGCTTGGTTCCCGATTTGGCCCGCATGCTGTCGATCAATTCGGCTTCTATCAGCCGAATCTTTTTCGTTGGTTCCATACCGTTTACAACCGCTGCCTATCTGCAATTGTTTCAAGCCGCCAACGCAGGACGTTTCATGCTGTGCCGTAGGCAGTTGCAGGGGAGTGTCAGTTGGTTTGGCTGGCGCCCGTATGACATTGGCTGGCTGAGCTGTGCGCTTCAATTTATCGGCACACTCCTGTTCAACGTCAATACATTCGACGCAATGCTGCCTGATTTGTCATGGTATAAGCAAGACTTGGCTATCTGGGCTCCAGATCTGGTGGGATCGACTCTTTTCCTGATCTCCGGTTACTTGGCATTCATCGAAACCTGCCACCGCCATTGGGCCTGGCAACCAGACAGCATTTCCTGGTGGGTCACCTTTACCAACCTTCTTGGCTGCGTGGGATTCATGATCTCCGCTCTGTTTAGCGTTGTCCTACCCCAATTAGCCAGTTCTGCATTGGGCACAGTTTCCCTCCTGTTCACGCTTGTTGGCGCACTCGGATTCCTGATTGGTTCATTGCTGATGTTGCCAGAGATTGTCATTCCATCGGAAGGCTGATCTCTCTTCATTTGTTCACCAACCTTCCTGCGCTTCAAGGTAAGCCTTTGTTGTTCAGCACCCGTCTGAAGCCGTCTGGGATTACCGGACCGAGGTTGGACATTATTTGATGTACCTTCCGGCCGCTGTGCCACTGCAGGAATATCGGCAGCCAATACCGCAACATGAATTTAACCATTAAAATTGTCACACTCGCGTTACCGATCTTACTGGCGTCCTGCGCCTCCTACGGGCCGTATCACCCGAATACATCGGCTGAACCGCTCAACTCAGTACGAGGGCCCACGGATGGGCGTTACAAATTGGCCTTCATCGAATTCGGTGACCAAGGCTCGGCGTTAGATACATCACAACGAGCCGCTGCACTCGGAGTGATTCACGAAGCAAAACGGCCGCTGCTTTTCGTTTACATTCACGGCTGGCACAACGACGCGAATTCCGCCGATGTCTGCCGTTTCGAACACTTCATTGATACAGTCTCGCGTTTTCCGGAGATCACCGGGCGAAAGTCGGCGTCTACATCGCGTGGCGCGGCAGGGACATCACTGTGCCGGGACTCAATCTATTTACATTTTGGAGTCGCAAACATGCCGGCGGAGAAGTTGCGGCGCAAAACGCCTGCCTGGCGACCATCAACGAACTGGCATTGGCCGCCCGAGCGCCAGGTAAGGATTTTCACCACTGCGTCCTACTCGGCCATTCTTTTGGCGGATTGGTGCTCGAGAACACAATTTCTCATTCCATCCTTGATGCCAGCAGCAACGGTTCACGCAATAGCAGCCCATGGGACATGGCCGTGGCGTTTAATCCCGCCGATAGCTCCATCGGCAGCCGGCAATTGATGTCGGAACTCAATTACCTCTATAAGTATGACGCAAAACGGCATGCTTACGTCGGACGCTCTCCGGGCGCCGAACAGGGGACAGCCGTTGAGGAAAACCGTCCACTTCTGATCATTCTCCAGTCCGAAAATGATCAAGCGACGGGGACGTATTTTCCGATCGGCACGGGACTCTATAATGCAGTTAATCTTCGTTTCCATTGGGATCAAGTGCCCGTCCCCGGCAGCAGCGGACAACAACTGTCTGAAGGGGAGTTCTATACCCAGACGCCCGGCAACAACAAATACCTGGTCAATTTTCACGTCGTTCCACTGGGAGAGACAACTCCGCCGCCCGGTCTGAAAGCCGCGGACAACCGGGCATTCGAAGCCAACATAAGGCAGAACCTGCAAGACAATACCTTTTATACGAGCGAGCGGAACGACGGCCACGAAGATCGCTTCTGCCGCTACGCCAACTATAATCCGAGCGCGATTCGCCCGCCTACGGGACGAAAACTTTGGAGGCGCTGGCAATTTGTCTATACCGGCAATGCCCGGGTGCCCTGCTGGATCGTGCGCGTTCCGAAGGACATTATTTGGGGTCACATGGGAATATGGAGCGACAATTCCATCGCCATGTTCGGCGCTCTTTATCGTTTGCATTTCCCGCTGACATCCGAAGGCAAGGTGGCTCCAACAGAGCCGGTGCGCGTTCCGAAGGAACCGGATGTGCAACAATTAAATCAAGACAAACCGCGCTGAGCGGCATATCTCGCCTCGCATGTACCAGCGAAGCAAGCTTCCAGTTGTAGGCCAACCTGTTATACCGAAGGGGAGTGCCCGGCATGAAAGGCCCTCGAAGCTTATCTTTTTAAACTCGGTAGAATGGAGTGCGATTGCCGCTGCCAGTGCGTCGCGCGCGTTCACCGAGTCAGCATTCAATCGGAAGCTTGGTGAGATCAGCGGTGATCGCGTGTGCATCCACTTGATCAGCTCCGGCGATCGACCGAGGGTTCACCGGGTGCGTCCGGCCGGGTTGTGGCCGAAACGGGCTGACCGCGAGGGGTGCAGATGAATGCAGTCGACGTCGGCGCGTGGAACGCCAACTGGGCCTGGAGCCTGCCATTGATCGTGCTCAACGTGGTCATCCACGTTATCGGCCTCGGGCTCATCAATGAGAGCGTCGTCCGCGTTCTGAGTGGCGCTAAGGAGCGCCGCCGCTTCATGTCCAAGTTCGCGGTGGTCATGGGCATCGCTGCCTTGTTGGCTACCGTACTGCACGGCATCGAGGCGGCTGCCTGGGCCGCCGCTTACCGGCTTCTCGGCGCCCTGCCCGACACCAAGTCTGCGATGCTCTATTCGCTCAGCGCAATGACAAGCTACGGACACGCGAACCTCTTTCTGGAAGAGCAATGGCAACTGATGGGTGCTCTGGAGGCGCTCAACGGGATGCTTCTGTTCGGGCTGACCACCGCCTTTCTGTTCGCCATGATTCAAAAGGTCTGGCCGCTGGGAAGCAGAGAGGGCATCGGGAGGCTTAGGGGCAAGGATTCCTGACCCGTGGAATTTACGTGAGCGAGAATTATCCGTCTGATTTGGGAATCGTAAAATATGAAGATATTCTCTTGGAGTAAATTCTTACCGACGCTTCCCCAAGGAAGCGGGAAGGGAGAATACCGGCGGCAATGGAAGTAAGTCAGGAGCCGGACAGCGGTCAAAGGTCCGCGCGAGAACACGGCAGCCTGCTTGTCCTAGCGCTCTTGGCTTTTGCGGTGGGTGGGATATCGGGCCTTGTGGGAGCCGTCTTTCGGCTGGTTCTCGAGCGATCCGATCGTTTCCGGGGCGCGGTCATCGGTTGGGCGCACGGCAGGGAGATCGCTGGCTTCGCGCTCGTCATCGGTATTTCGGCCATCGCCACTGGATTGGCCGCCTGGCTCGTCCGCAAATTCGCGCCAGGAGCAAAGGGAAGCGGCATCCCGGACGTTGAGGCGGTGCTGCGTGACGAGCAACCGCCGCCGCCCCTGATTCTGATCCCCGTGAAATTCCTTGGCGGCGTGCTGGCGATGGGCGCCGGGCTCGCCCTCGGCCGAGAGGGACCGACCGTCCAGATGGGGGCAGGCATCGGTCATTTTCTTGCGACCGCCTTCCGCCGTGACCAAGACGATATCAAGGCACTCCTGGCCGCCGGCGCGGGCGCTGGGCTTGCCACGGCATTTAGCGCACCGGTCGCCGGTGCGGTATTCGTGCTCGAGGAGCTTGTTCGGCGGTTTGACACGCGGATCACGATCACGACGCTGTGCGCCTCGGGCAGCGCCATCGCGGTGGCCCGGCTGCTTCTCGGCACCCAACCCGACTTCCAGCTTGAGCCACTGCCCTATCCGGGGTTCGGAACGGTTCCTATCTTCCTCGTCTTGGGCGCGGTCACCGGCTTGATGGGTGGGCCTACAACCACGTGCTCCTCGGCGCGCTTGCGGCCGCGGAGCGACTCGGGCGCTGGTTATCCGGCGATGTGCGTGCCGCGACGGTAGGTGCAGTCGTGGGGTTGCTTGCATGGTTTGGGCCCGGATTGGTTGGTGGCGGCGACGCGATCACGCAGCGCACGCTCGCCGGAGGCGACAGCATGATGGTTGTCGTCGGTGTATTTCTGGTACGATTCGGCCCTCGGGCCGGTGTCTTATGCGGCAGGGACGCCGGGCGGATTGTTTGCGCCCATGCTGGTCCTTGGGGCTCAAAGCGGTCTTGTCCTTGGGACGCTTTTCTGCCGCTGGTTCCCTTACCTGGCTGAACGCCCAACAGCCTTTGCCGTTGTCGGCATGGCTGCGTTCTTCACCGCTGTCGTGCGTGCTCCGGTGACAGGCATCATTTTGGTCACCGAGATGACGGGATGCTTCACGCTTCTTCTGCCAATGTTGCTAGCCTGCTTCGCCGCCATGACAGTGCCAACCTTGCTGGGCGATCCGCCAGCCTATGATAGCCTGAGGCGGCGGCCTGGAGTGCGGCAAAGAGCCTAAAAGCGGACAAATCACAACCGTCAGGATAAGTGCGTCAAAACAGTATGTAACAGAAATCGGGGATCGCCGCCGGGTACGCTCCGGCATCTTATTCTCCCCTCTCCAACGGGGTGAAATTGAGGGGAAGCGAGGTAACCTATGAACGGACAGTATCCGCGATTTAAGAATTTCCTACTTCTACGAGGAGCTCGCCGAAAATTTTTCTACTCACGCCCACCGAGCTGGAGTTTATCCGAAACTGCCGGGACTAGCGACGGCGCGCCGGTTGGCGAAAGCCAAGCTCGATACAATGCAGCTTCCGCACGACGCGCAAATGGAGTTGGAAATCGAGCTCTGGCAGAACCCGTTGCTGCCAAGGCGGCGGGCGGCTCGCCAAAAGAGCGCAATTCCTTGTTGCTGAACCTTCAATCAGTTTAAGCTTATCAGAGTAAACGCACACAACAACCATCTCAATGAAATCCATTAACCTCTTTGCAATCATCGCTTTGGAATTGCTTCTCGCGAGTCCACCGCCGGCTCGCGCAACGAGCGCGGAGACAGCTGCCGAGGAAAATAGTCTTACGAACAACGCCAAGGCGTTCGTCGATGCCTTTGAGAAAGGCGATGCGAAAGCA
>Ga0209656_10002834_pt1 | contig 11250 bp, 5 predicted proteins | sample BogFormECP12_OM2_FD_188239 | JGI IMG/M metagenome (GOLD analysis project Ga0209656, IMG submission 188239) | Bog forest soil microbial communities from Calvert Island, British Columbia, Canada - ECP12_OM2 (SPAdes) (version 2) | ecosystem: Environmental > Aquatic > Freshwater > Wetlands > Bog ... | reverse complement strand
GTCGCGGTAGCCGGGGATGTCGGAGGCGATCACGGGGGTCGAGGCCGCGAAAGCCTCGGTGAGGACCATGCCGAAGCTCTCGCCGTGCAGCGAGGGCGCGCACAGCACCTCCGCGCGCGCGAGCTCGGCCAGCTTGCGCTCCTCGGAGACCTTGCCGAGCGCGAGCACGCCGCGGTCGTCGAGCATCATGTGGGCGACCTCCTCGGGCCCGGCGCCGACGAGCGTGAGCGTCGCGGGGATGTGCTCGCGCAGCGCCTCGAAGGCCCGCAGCAGGACGGGCAGGCCCTTGCGCTCGACGGCCTGCCCGACGCACAGGATGCGCAGCGGCGCCCGCTCCCCGGCGCCGTCGTGCTCCCCGGCCCGGTCGCACTCCCCGGCCCGGTCGCGCTCCCCGCCGCGCCCGAGCTCCGCGAGGCTCTCCGCGGCGGGCGCCGCGGGGTCCACCAAGGCGACGCCGTTGGGGACGATCCGGTAGCGCCCGCCGTAGAAGCGCCGGGCCGTCCAGGCCGCGGCCTCGGAGACGGCGATGCGCACGTGCAGGCGGTTCATCCGCCGCCGGCCGCCGAGCGGGACCGCCGCGATGCCGTTCGTGAGCGCGTTCTCGGAGTAGGTGTGGAAGGTGCCCACGAGCGGCAGCTCGCCCGCGTGGCAGAGCGCGTCCCAGCCGAGCAGCGGCACGACCGGCTCGTGGATGTGCAGGACGTCATAGCCGCCCTCGCGCAGGTGCGCGCGCAGCTTGACGACGGCCTGTGGCGCGAGCGCCATGTTTGAGACGGCGCCGTTGGCCGGCACGCCGACGCTGCGCCCGAGCGAGAGGAACTGCTCGGGTAGCGGGCGCGACTGCGGCGCCGCGCCGCGGTGCAGGCGCAGCGAGAGCGCATCGTCGGGGTCGAACGGGGCGAGGATGCGGGGCTCGTGGCCGGCCGCCGCGAGCTCGCGGGCGAGCGCCTCTATGTGGCGCGTGACGCCACCGGGATAGGTCCAGGAGTACGGAGAGAGCAGCGCGATCCGCACGGGCACACTGTATCCCCCGCGGGGGCGCCCGGGGAGCCCGTGCTGCGATAATCGGCGCTGTGAGCGCGCGACGATTCGTCAAGTACACGTTCCTGAAGCTCGACCCGGCGTGGCGGCGGCTGGAGGGCGAGCGGCGCGAAGGGGACAAGAGGGAGTTCATGGCCGCCTGCGAGGACTTCGCCGACGGCCACCTGCTGCAGTCCTTCTCGCTCGTGGGCACGCGCGGGGACGCGGAGCTGCTGCTCGTATCCGAGGCCGAGAACCTCGACCGCATCCACGAGTTCCACGTCGTGCTGGCGCAGAGCGGGTTGATGAAGTGGGCGCAGATCCCCTACTCGTTCCTGGGCCTGCGCAAGACCTCCGAGTACTCCGACGAGGAGCGCGTCGTGGCGCGCGGCTTCCGCGGGCGCTACGTGTTCGTCTACCCGTTCGTGAAGTCGCGCGAGTGGTATGCGCTGCCGGCGGATGAGCGCTGGCGGATCATGCAGGGCCACATCGAGGTCGGCCGCGAATACCCGGGCGTGGACAACCACACGACCTACTCCTTCGGCCTCGACGACCAGGAGTTCATCGTCGCCTTCGACACCGACGACGTCGCCACGTTCCTCGACCTCGTGCAGCGCCTGCGCACGACCGAGGCCTCGCGCTACACGATCCGCGACACGCCGAGCTTCACGTGCATCGCGATGTCGCTGGAGCGCGCGCTGAACGCGCTCGACGGCGAGCCCGTGGCGCTCGGGGCGAGCAGCGCTGTCTAGGCGCGCGCTCTCCCAGCTGCGCGCGGCCGACCCGGTGCTCGCGGCGATCATCGACGACGCCGGGGCGCTGCCGGACGCGCGCGAGGGCAGGCCCGACGCCGGCGACCACTACGGAGCGCTCGTGCGCGCGATCACCGGGCAGCAGCTCTCGGTGCTCGCGGCGCGCTCGATCTACGCCCGCCTGACCGCGCGCTTCGACGATCGCCCGCCGAGCCCGCAGGAGATCCTCGACGACGACCCCGAAGAGCTGCGCGCGGCGGCCGGGCTGTCGCGCGCGAAGGTCGGCTACTTGCGCTCGCTGGCCGAGCACGTGATCTCGGGCGAGCTCGAGCTCGAGCGCCTCGACGAGCTCTCCGACGAGGACGTCGTCGCCGAGCTCGTCGCCGTCAAGGGCCTCGGCGTGTGGACCGCGCAGATGTTCCTGATGTTCCAGCTCGAGCGCCCCGACGTGCTGCCCGTCGGCGACCTCGGCATCCGCCGCGCGATCGAGCGCGCGTACGGCCTCGACGCCCTGCCCGACCCGCCCCTCATGGAGACGCTCGCCGAGCCCTGGCGCCCGCACCGCACGCTCGCCTGCCGCTACCTGTGGCGCTCGCTGCGCAACGAGCCGGGGTAGCCGCCCCTCTCGCCAGTTGGACTGGATCTGGCCGACCCGGGCCCTCCCTACGTGCGGCTACTTCTTCTTTTTCTTGGGCTTTTTCGCCGGCTTCTTGGTTGTTTTCGAAGACTTGACGGCCGCTTTCGGGCAGCCTTCGACGACGATCGGCGTCGGCTGTTCGATCACTGCGCCGTTCTGAGCGGTCAGGGTCGTCGGCAGCACGAGCTTTTCGGGGACCGTCGTTTTGACCTTGACGGTCACGTGCTCGGTCTTGCCTTTGACCTTGCGGGTGACGTGCTTGGTCGTGGTCGTCGTTTTGGTCTCGTCGCAGAGGTTGCCGTTGGCGGCGAGCGCGGAGTGCGGGCCCTCGGGCAGGATCAGTTCGAAGGTTTCAACGGGCGCGTCGGGCACGTTTTCGAAGGATGTTTTGGTGATCCCGTTTTTGATGTCGGTGTGCCCGTCGAGGACGATTTTTACGCCGCTTTCGGGTTCGGTGAGGATGATGTCCACGTCGGGGAACGAGCGGTTGGCGTGCGAGACCAGGTAGGCGGGGCCTTCCAGCGGGTTCTTGAACACGGGAGTGTGCACGATCGCGTGGCCGACGAGCGAGAGGGGATCGCATTGCTGCAGCGCGTTGGGGTTGAAGTCGTAGTCCGGGCAGGCGTGCTGGATCGTCGGTTTCAGCCGCGAGGGCAGGTCGTAGGGCAGGAACGTGACGCTTTTGGCGATGTTCGCGTAGGCGCCCGGCGGGTAGTTGATGCGCACCCTCAGGCTGGCGCCGCCTTCTTTTGAGGTGTGGCCTTCGGTGTAGGCTTTGAAGTCGGGTTTGAAGCCGAGGCTCGCGCAGTTGGAGGTGTCGAACGGGTAGGAGAGCGCCTCGCTGCCCCCTTCCCAGGCGCCCAGCGAACCGGTGACGCTGGCCGCTGAGCAGTTCGTGGGGTTGAACTGGAACGGGGCGTTGCCGGGGCGTTCCACCGTCACGTTGATGGCTTTCAGCTGCACGGGGACGCCGTCGAGGATCTGGGGGATCGGCGTGATCGTCTTGGTCGTCACCGCCGCGGTTTCTTCGTTGACGGTGATCGTCGAGAGGATGTTCACCCAGCCGAGGTCGAACGGGCCCGCTTCGGCCTTGGTCGAGGCGAGCAGGCCGAAGGGCGCGCCGTCGACGCCCTTGGTCAGATACAGGCTGCCCTGGAGGACGAACGGCTCGCTCCCGAGGCCGCTCTCGGTGGTCGTGTGGCCGATCAGGCTTTCGGGACCGCACGGCGGTGGGTTCGGATCGGGCATCGGCAGCGCTTCGATCGCCGCCGTGGCGGCGCAGGGCGTCACGGCGGCGATCTTCGCGGCGAGGCCCGGCGGCAGCTGCGCCGTGATCGACTGCAACTGCTGCTGGCCGTCGGGCTTGTTGATCGTCAGCGTGAACGGTGAGTATTCGCCCCCCTGCGGGTTCGTGCTGCCGGCTTCGAAGCCGGGCTTGAAGGGCAGCGTCGCGCCCGGGCACGGTGTGCCACCGGGGCCGGACGTGATTTCGAATCTCGGTTCCTGGGTGACAGTTGTTTCCGGGTTGGACGACGTCGTGAACGTCGCCTTGGAGTTGTAGTTCCCGCAGAACGCCGGCGTGGCCTGCGAGGCGCGGGGGCCGTTCCACAGGTGCAGCGTGAGCGTTTCAAACGGGTCCTGGGGCGTGTTCCTGAAGTCCGACGTGAGCTGGCCATTGGCCGGGTTGATCTGGACTTCGCCCGCCAGCTTGACGAGCACCTTGGAGGTCTTTTCTTCGGCGATGATGTAGAGCACGAGCGGGGAGGCGAACGGGTTCGTGTCCTGCTGGGCGAGGTAGACGCCGCCGATGAGGTCTTCTTTGAGATCGGGCGAGCGGATGTCGACCGAGCCGATCTTCGCCGCTTCCGGACAGCTCGCCGCAGCGGGCGTGAACATCTGTGCCCCGAGCTCACCCTGGAGTGTGGCGCCTGTGTCGGTGTTGGCGCCGTCGAAGCCGGCCTCTTCGACCGAGCAGGTCAGCAGGCCGTTGGCCGCGCCGGCGCTCGTCTGGATGCCCACAGGCAGTTCGAGCTTCGTCGAGCTCACATCCGCCTCGGCTTTGCCCGCGTAGCTCGATTCAAGCGTGCTTTCCTGCGGAACGGACACCTTGACCGCGAGCCCGGCCGGCGTGCTCGCTTCCTTGCTTTCCGGCGTCACTTCGATCGACGGGCTGAACGGCAGCCCCAGGCATTCACCGAGTGTCGTGGGGGATTCGTTGGGGATCAACCCTTCCGTTTCACCGGCGCCGGTGAGCGGGTCGCCGTTCCACGCCACGCCCGAAACGGGCGAGTTGAGCGACTGGCAGGTGGTCGGAAGCGTCAGGAACGGGGGCGGCGAGGGTTCTTTCAGCGTCTTGTTGCAGGGTTCTTCAACCGTTTTGTATTCCGTCGATCCCCAGAAGAAGCAGGCCTGCCCGCGTGAGATGTCGTGGCGTTTGTCGCCGGGGATGCCCCAGAAGGTGACTTTGCTGCCGAGCACCTCAACCGCCTGGGAGGCGTTGTGGACGCTGACCGTAACGCCGTAGTCTTCGCCGGTGCGCACGGCCGTGTCGAGGACGACGGGGACGTGGGCGACCGTGAAGCCGAACCGCGCCGGCTCGCCCGGCGCCGGCGCGAGGTTGAACACCGGCACGACCCACGTGGTCACGTAGTTGCCGACCTGCCCCGGGTTGTTGATCTCGACCGAGGCGACACCGACCGCGGTGTCGTTCTTGCATGCGTTCGTGTTGCCTTCTCCCTGGGCTCCGAAGCTCGCATCCGAGCACGTCGGCACGGCGTTCACGTCGCCGATCATCCCCGCCGGCAGCTTGAAGGCGAGATTGCGCGTGAGAGCCGGCGCCGAGGGGAAGAACCCGTCCGATTTCAGGCCGAACTCCAGTTCGTATGCCTGGTTGAGGTCGAACGTGCTCGTCAGCTGGAACGGGTGGCTCCCGGCCGCTTCGTCGGGCTTGAATTCTTCGTTTTCCGGCTGCATCTTGTACGTTTCCACGCCGAAGGGGGTCGGTGCGCTGCTCACCGTGATCGGCTGGTTGAGCGACTCTTTTTCCGCCCCCCCGCCTTCAACGGTCACGGCGTTGTCCGACCCAGAGCTTGCTTCTTTGCTCACCGTGACGTTGACCTTCACCTGCAGCAGTTCGTAGGGCGGAAGCGTGCCCGTGTACGTGCATTCGATCACGGCGCCGGTCTTGACCGGGCATTTGAACGCTGCCTGCCTGGGTGCCTTGACAGCGTTTTCACTGATGAGGTTCAGCGATTCCCTGGCCCCCGTCGCAACGACCCCTTTGGGCAGCGTGTCGATGATCTTCACCGTGTGGCCGCCCCCGCCGTTCGCTTCCGCATCGCCGAGGTTGGTGGCGGTTACGACGATCACGCCTTCGCCTTCCGGAGGGAGGTTCGTGGGCGCCACCCGGGATTCGATGTTCCAGTGAGGGACTTCGATTTCGGTGGCGAGCGCCGGCGCGGCGCCCTCGAGCGCCAGGAGCACGACGCTCGTCACCGCGAGCGCAAGGAGGCGGCCTTGTCGCAGCCTGCGTGATGCACGCAGCACGGTCATCGGCCCTTACCCACGCTCGAGCTCTTCTTGGCCGGCTTTTTGATCGGCCCGTATTTCTGGTGGGCCTGTTTTTCACACGTCTGGCGCTTGCTCTTCTGCTTGTCCTTCTTACACGCCTTCAGCGCCAGGGCGAGTTTTTGCGCGCGCGTCAGCGGTTTCTTTTTCGGCGCTTCAATGACTTGTACGCCGAGGACTTCGTGCTGGCCCGAGACGAGATTGCCCGCGCCGGAGAACGCCGCCGTTCCTGCACCCGGGGGGGAGAATGGCGAGGGAGGGGCGGCGCCCTGACAGTGTTCTCCTTCACATTCTTCGCCCGCTTCTGGGGCCGGGGCCGGGCACGGCGAGGAGGCTTCGCAGACATGGGCGTCGTAGATGTCGAAGTTGCTGTCGGTGTCCTGCGGCGAGAGCTGTGCGGCGGTGAGGAAGAAGACGTCGTTTCCGTTTTCGCTCGCGTCCAGGAACGCCGATTCGTGTTCGGTGCTCCCCGAGGAGATCAGCCCGACACAGCCCTGGCCGGTGCAGCCGCCGGTCGCGGGCGGCTCGTACTCGTAGACGTTCTCGACTCCCACCCTCTGGACGTTGCCTTCGACGACCTCGTTCCTCGTTGGCTTGGCCATCGGCACGAGCGGATCGGCGCTGTCGAAGAAGAGCCGCCCGCTGTTGGAGAGATAGCGAGGCTGGGTGAGCGCCCGTTCGGTGTCGATGATGTCCCACCCCGGTAGCGAGCCCGCGAGCCAGTGGTCGGTCGTGATCCCGGCCGCCGGCTGGTCCCACACCTGGGGGCGATCGACGACGAGGCCGAGACCTTCGCCGCTCGAGTCGCCGGGGGCATCGAGGACGCCCGTCGGGCGCGCGCCGCTCGGGTTGCAGGAGGCGCAGACGAGGCGTTCCTGCTGGGCGTCGTAGAGGTAGACCTCCTCGTCCATCCGTTCGCCTTTGGCTTTGCTCGAGACGTCTTCGTTGTCGTAGCCGGTCAGGCCGCGTTCGGACATGAACGCCAGGAAGCGCCCGTCGGGAGAGACCCGCGCGGTCATGAAGCCCAGATCTCCGAAGTGATAGAGGCCGCCCCAGTCGGGACGATCGTTGTTCGACAGCGCGGCCACGAGTTTCGTCGCTTCCCACTTCTTCGTTTCGCTGCTGTAACGGCGCACGTAGAGGTTGCACGTGGTGCCGGTCGGTCGAGGTGCATTGATCGGTTCGTTTGAGCAGTGCCCACGCGCGGCGCCGGGCGCGAGGGCCGCGTTCGCGACGAAGTAGACGTAGGAGCCGTCTTCGCTTGCCCCGATCACGCCGCCTCCCTGTCCCTTGAGCAGCAGCACATCGGCGCCTTCCTGCCCGTCGGGAGTCAGGTCCGTGAGTGTGCCGGAGAGCTTGCCGCCCACCAGGCCGGGTTCGAAGACGTAGAGGTCGGGGGCCGCCGCGGTGGCGCCTGCGTTGCTCGTAAGTCGCTGGCGGTCCGTGAAGAAGATCTTCGAAGCGCTTGTGCTCGCCGTCTGGAAGATCGCGGCTTCTTCTCCTGCTCCGGAGGCCCCGGGCTGCACGGTGTCGAGCTGAACGGTTTCGGACGTCTTGGTGTCGCGCAGCTCGAGGTGGAATTTCCCGCCGGCCAGGTACGTCCAGACCACGAGCGATCCGTCGGCGGATATCGCGTGCCTGACGTCGCTGCTGCGGTTTTTGGCGGAGTCGCCGCCGCCGAGGTACGCTTCGCCCGGTTTCACGACCGCTCCCGGTTTGCCTCCGGATTCCGGCAGCGCGCTGACGAGCCGGTTTTCGCCGCCGCCCCACTCATACAGCGCCGGGGGCCCAGCTTCGGGCCCCGTCGTCGTGTTTTCGGACTTGAAGACGACGTGGCTGAGGTTGGCGGTGGCGCCGACCGGGGCGACGCCTTCGTTGACGGTCCCGCTTTCCTTGCCGAACCCGTGGCCGGGCAGGCCGGCCTGCGTCACGAGCGCGAGGAAGCCGGCGTTGTGCGGGTTCACCTCGGTGCCCCCTGCTTTGGCCTTTTCGTAGCTCGTTTCTTCGTTTTTTTCGCCCTTTTCGGCTTCTTCAGCGGATTGTTCGGGCTCGAGCGGCGCGTCGGCGCGCAGGTAGATCGTGTTTTCCTGCTTGCCGGCTACTTCGCCCGGGAGCAGAGGCGAGAGCGGCGGCTGCGCGAACGGGCCGGCAGAGGCCGAGACGGGGTCCACGAGCGCGATCGCGAGGTTCGGTGAGAAGGCCTGGAACTCGGGCGGTTCCCCCGGCTCGGTGCCCGGGGTCGTGGCGTTGGGCGTGACGACGTCCTGCGTGCACCAGCCGTGGCCTTCGCCGCGACGCGTCGAGAGAAGCTGCGTGAATTCGGGGTTCCGGCTGCCTTCGGGCTCGCCTTCGCAGTACATCGGCCCGTCGCCCACGTAGGTGATCGCGTTTCCATTGGCCGCGGCCTGGATCAGACCGCCTTCTTTCGTGAGGGCTTCGGGTTCGGCGCCATGCTTTTCCGGCGGCGAGACCATTTCCCACGCGCGCCCGTCCGGCAGCGCTCCGAGCGGCGCGAAGACTTCGAAGGTCTGTTCGGCGCTCGCGGCCGAGCCGCCGGCGTTTTCGGCGAGAACCCGGTAGTGGTAGGTGCCCGGGGCGAGACTCGGCAGCGGGGCGCTCGCGCCCACGTCGGCGAAGCCGCCGCCGATGTCCGTGGAGGCTGTCTGCGTGCACGCCGGTTCGGCTTCGCAGCTCGCGGTCCCGTATTCGAAGCGGTAGTGAGTGTCCGCGCCGGCGGGGTCTACGCGCGCGCTCAGCGTGTTGATGCCTTCCTTGGTGCTCAGCGAGAGGCCCGAGAGCGTCGGGCGCCCGGACGGCTGCAGCTCGAACACGTCGACCTGGCCGGAGGCTTCGCCGCCCACGAACACGGCGCCGTTGGCGGAGTCGACCGCGATCGCGTTGCCTTCCGTGACGCCCGGGGCGCTGAAGCGCTGGAGCAGCTTGCCTTCGCCTTCGGCGGCGCCGCCCTGACCTTCCGCCGGGCTGAAGGCGGCGACGCCGGCGAGCGGTTCGTCGGCGACGTGCGCGCCACGCTCGGCGACATATACGTCGCCGAGTTCATCGACTTCGTCACCCGGCACGTCGGCGAGGTTGACGGCCACCGCGGTCGCCGCTTCGTAGTCGAGCTCATGCAGCAGCACGCTGCCCGTCGATCCTTCCAGCTTGGCGATCAGCGGGACTTCGTTCGATGCGAGTTCTTCCAGGAGAGCTTGCACCGTCGGATCCCCACCCGATTCTTCTCTGTCGGCGAGGGCCCCGACGTAGAAGTGTTCGCCCGCTGCGTCGACGGCGAACGGGGGCTGCGACGTACCCTTGGCGCCGTCCAGCACGCTGGAGACCGCGAGGTTTTCCACGGCGTCGCTGTAGCCGACGATCTTGCCGCCTTCCTCGCGAGCGAACAGCTCACCGAGGGCGTCGGTCGCGACGCCCTCGGCGGCGGCCTTGAGCTTGAGCGGGGCGGCGCCCACCGCTTCGAGCTTCGGGTTGAACTTGTACACGTAGCGCGGTTCGGCTTTTTTGACCGATTTCGCGCCCGCGACGTAGACGTCACCGACCGACGGGTCGGCGACTTCGGTGCAGGGCGTCGAGCCGCTCGTACAGTTGTCCACGGCGATCGACACCGGGACCGGGACTTCGACCGCACCGACGTATTTCTCGCCGGTCAGCCGACCGCCGCTGAGCACCGGTTCGAACTCCTCCACGCGGTTGGCCGCGCGCTCGGCGACGTAGACGTCGCCCGTCGCGCTGTCGACGGCTATACCCGAGGCCGCTGCCGGGAAGGAGAAGCTGAAGACGTGCCCCCGCTGTTCGGCGGCCAGTGCCGGGGCGCTCGCGAGCAGCGACGCTACGAGCGTCAGCCCGAGCGCCGCGAGCGATCCGCGGAGCAGACGCAGCAGCCCCTCGGGGGGCGAGGGTGCCCGCAATGCGCCCGCGCGTCCTGCGTGGGCGCACTCGTACTCTGTCCGACGGCTACCGCCGTCGCCGGCCACTGCTCCCACTGATTCTCCCTCGATCGCTTGCAGCCCATCCATGGACCTGCTCCCCGGGTCTTTACGTTAAATGAGAAGTCTAGCGAGTCGCCGAGGGCTGTCAAGCAGCAAGCGACAGCGGAGCGCGCCGCTCGCTCGCGCGACAAAAAAAAGAGCGTGCGCGGAACCCTGGGGCCCCGCGCACGCTCGTCACTGCAGACCGATACTCGCGCTAGCTATCGATCCTGTGGTCAGAGCCGTAGCTCAGCCTTTGATCTCGATGCCCGTTTCGTACGTCACGGTGCCCGTCGTGTTCTCGCTGGACGGTGCGCCGCCTGGGGGGCCCCATCCACCGAAGTGTTCTTCACTGAACGTTTCGCTCAGCAGGGCCGATTCGCCTTTGCCTTCGCCGAATTCGGTCGTGCCGGTCGTGCTCGGAGCGGCGTTGATCGGCGTGTCCACGCCGCTCAGATCGCTGCCTTCGGCCGGGTCCTGGTGTGTCCGAAGCGCTGCTGCACCTTCGCAGTAGAATTCGGACGAGAAGGGCCCGTGTTCGCCGGAGGCGACGAGTTCGGTCCAGACTTCACCTGGTTCGACTTTAGCGCCGACGAAGCCTTTGCCTTTTTCACCGGCTCCGAGGAGCGTCGAGTCGAGTTTAGACGTGATGATCACTCCCGTTTTGCCCGACGGGGTGCTGTTCGGGCCTTCACTCTGGCATTTGAAGCCGAGGACTTCACAGCCGCTGAAGGTCGCCGTCTCAAATCCAGTTTTCGGTCCGGTGAGTTCACCGGTTGCCGTGCTGGAGCTGCAGACGACGTTGTTCGGCCCGAAGGCCGGGGTCTTCAGTGTCGCGGTCCCCGTCGTTGCCGTGAATTTACGGCCCGTCGTGATTTCGAAGGTCCCCTTGTGGGCCTTCGCCGATTTGGTTGCGCAGTTGCTTTCGGTGTATTCGCCTTTCTTCTGGGCGACACACGCCTTCACTTCCGCGAGTTCGAACGTGCCCTTGTGGGCCTTCGCGGATTTGGTTTTGCAGCCCGATTCCGTGTATTCGCCTTTCTTCTGGGCGCTACAGCGGTAGTACGTTGCGGCCGAGGCGCCAGACGCGATGAGCGCGCTGAACGCAAATGCGGCCACGAGGCAGAGCCCCACGATCTTGATGCGTTTCATCTGTCCACTGCTCCTTTTCCCTCTTTGGATTAGATCGGCCGGTCCCCGGCCCCCTCGCGCTGACGGGGTACGAAGTCCCGGCCGTGCCCGCCCGGCTGTCCCTCAGCCCGGCGGGAGCGACCCGACCTTTCCAGAAACG
>Ga0209656_10002833_pt1 | contig 11251 bp, 5 predicted proteins | sample BogFormECP12_OM2_FD_188239 | JGI IMG/M metagenome (GOLD analysis project Ga0209656, IMG submission 188239) | Bog forest soil microbial communities from Calvert Island, British Columbia, Canada - ECP12_OM2 (SPAdes) (version 2) | ecosystem: Environmental > Aquatic > Freshwater > Wetlands > Bog ... | reverse complement strand
GGCGACACCATAGGAAATGATTACGCCGTTCTAGACGGATTGAAGCCCGGCGATCATGTGATTGTATCGGGCACGGACTTCCTGCAAGACGGCGCGCCCGTGACCGAGCAGGTGGTAAGCAAGTCACCGGCAGCTGACAAAACGAGCCCGGGCCGCTGAACGGCGGAATAACAATGACCGTCGCTCATTCCATCCACAAAAAAGCGGAAGCCCACCTTGTTCGTTGATTTTTTCATTCAAAGACCGGTGTTCGCCACGGTTTGCGCGTTGTTTATCGTGCTGGCTGGGGCGATCTGCATCCCTACCCTGCCCATCGCGGATTTTCCGGACCTGGCGCCGCCGCAAGTGGTGGTGAGCAGCGGGTACATCGGCGCCAACGCGCAGACGGTGGAATCGGCGGTGACCATTCCGCTGGAGCAAGCCATCAACGGCGTGCAGGGGATGAAGTACATCTCCTCGACCAGCGGCAACGATGGCAGCAGTAGCATCACAGTGACCTTCGATGTGTCGCGCAACGTGGACCTGGCCAGCGTCGACGTGCAAAATCGCGTGAATCAAGCCCTCGGACGCCTTCCCGCCGAAGTGAAGAACACCGGCGTCATCATCACCAAGCAGACCAGCGGATTCGTCTTCGGCGGCGGTGTTTACTCAGAAAACGGCCAGTACGACAGCCTGTTTCTGAGCAACTACCTCGACGTCTACGTCCGCGACGCGCTCAAACGCGTTCCCGGAGTCGGCGACGTAATCATTTTCGGCGAGCGCAAGTACGCCATGCGCTTATGGCTGGACCCCTCCCGGCTGGCGCAGCGCGGGCTGACGGCCACAACGGTGTTGAACGCGCTGCAAGAACAGAACGTGCAGGTCGCCGCAGGCTCCGTGGGCGAACCCCCTGCGTCGAGCAGCCAGACCTTTCAAGTGAGCGTGCGCGCCGTCGGTCGCCTCACTGACGTAACGGAGTTTGACAATATTATTCTGAAGACCGGCACGGACGGTACGCTGGTGCGGCTGAAAGATATCGGCCATGCGGAACTGGGCGCCGAGGACTACAGCTCCATTTTGCGCTTCGACGGCCGCGAAGCTGTGGGCATCGGCGTGACGCAATTGCCCGGCGCCAACGCGTTGGACGTGGACAAGCTGGCGAAGGCCGAGTTGCTCCGCCTATCAAAGAATTTCCCTCCTGGACTGAAGTACGCAGTGGCCTTCGATACCACCACGGTCATCGGCGAATCGATTCAGGACGTGCTGCAGACCCTGCTGCTGGCCATCGTGCTGGTAGTCAGCGTAATTTACCTGTTTTTGCAAGACTGGCGTAGCACCCTGATCCCGGCGATCACCATTCCCGTTTCGCTGGTGGGCACTTTTATATTTGTTAAGGGCCTGGGCTTCTCCATTAACACGCTGACCCTGTTCGGAATAACTCTGGCCACCGGGCTGGTGGTCGATGACGCCATTGTGGTCATTGAAAACGTGGAGCGCCACATTGCCGAGGGCATCACCGAGCCGCACAACGCGGCTTCTGTGGCCATGAAAGAAGTAGCGGGCGCAGTGGTGGCCACGTCCCTGGTGCTCGTCGCGGTGTTCGTGCCGGTCGCGCTCTTTCCGGGTACCACGGGGATTCTGTTCCGGCAATTCGCGCTGACGATTGCCTTTTCCGTGGCCATTTCTGCGTTCAATGCCCTGACGCTCACGCCGTCGCTTTCGGCGCTTTTGCTGGGTCATTATCGCGAACGCAAACAGGGACGCTTCTTCCGCACCTTCAATCAAGTGGTGGAATACGGCACGGAACGCTATCGTCGCACCGTGGCCGCCGCGATTCAGTGGAAGCTCGCAGCGCTGCTGGTCTTCGCATTGTTGCTGGGTGCCACCTACGTGCTGTACAACCGCGTGCCGCAAGGCTTCATTCCAGAAGACGATCAAGGCTACTTGATCGTGGCCGTCAACGCCCCGCAGGGCGCTTCGCTGCAATACACCCTGGGCCTCTGCGACCAGGTGGAAAAGATTGTCAGCCAATCGAAGGATATTGAGGGCACATTTGCCATCGGGGGATTTAGCTTTTCCGGTTCGGCTTCCAATCGCGCGCTCGTATTTTTGCCGCTTACCTCTTTCGAAAAGCGCAAAGGTCAGGCGCATTCCGCCGATGCCGTGCTGACACAACTCCGCGGGCCGCTGATGGGAATTCAAGGCGGCCTGGTAATTCCCTTCAATCCTCCGGCGGTGCAAGGCTTGGGCAATTTCGGCGGCTTCAGCTTTCAGGTCGAAGATCTGGGACGCAATTCGCTGCAAGCCATTTCCGATGCCACCAATAAATTGGTCTTCGCGGGAAATTCCAGCAAAGATTTGACCGGGTTGTTTACCAGCTACACGGCCAACGATCCGCAATACTTGGTGCATATCAATCGCGAGAAGGCCAAGAGCCTGCAAGTGCCGCTGAGCCAGATCACCGACGCGCTGCAAGTCTACATGGGCTCCGTGTACGTGAATGATTTCGACTTCAACAATCGCACCTATCGCGTCTATTTGCAGGCCGACGCCCCGTTCCGCGCCAAAGCTAAGGATATTTCGCAGTATTACCTGCGCTCCGACACCGGCAAAATGATTCCCCTGGACAACGTGGTGGACGTGACCCAGACCGGCAATCCTCAGGTCATCAGCCACTTTAATTTGTTTCGCTCCGCCGAAATCGATGGTTCGGCCGCGCCGGGAAAGAGTTCCGGAGACGCCATTGTGGCCATGGAAGCGCTCGCGAAAAAGAATCTGCCCAACGGTATGACGTACGACTGGAGCGGCCTTTCGCTGGAGGAAATTGAGTCCAGCGGCAAGGCGGCGATTTTGTTCGGGCTGGGGCTGCTGGTGGTGTACCTGACGCTCGCAGCGCAATATGAAAGCTACGTGCTGCCATTCATCGTGCTGCTGGCGGTGCCAGTGGCGCTGCTCGGCGCCATCGGCGCGGTGGCACTGCGCGGATTGCAGAACGACGTGTATTGCCAGGTGGGCTTGGTCATGCTCATCGGCTTGGCCAGCAAAAACGCGATTTTGATCGTGGAGTTCGCCGAACAACTCCGCGCCGAAGGATTGCCCACTGTAGATGCCGCCATCGCTGCGGCCAAAATCCGCTTGCGCCCGATTCTCATGACGTCGCTGGCATTTATTCTTGGCGTCGTGCCCCTCGTGCTGGCTACGGGCGCAGGCCGCGCGGGCAGAATCTCCGTCGGCACCACGGTCTTCGGCGGCATGATCGCAGCCACCACCCTGAACCTGCTCTTCATTCCCGTGTTGTACGTGATCGTCCGCAGCGTATTCAAGGGCGGAGGACGGCCCCACGAGGCGTCCCCAGCCGCCCCTTCCGTGAACGCCTAACAGTAGCTGCGGAGCGGATACGGCTATCCGGAAAACGCGCTATCGTATTCAAGACAAAAGAGATGTTGCCCGGTCCACGGTAAACCGCTATCATCCTTGTACTTATGGATAAGCGCTCCGCCGCCCCATTCCTGCGCCCGCGCTGGCGTGTTTCTTCCTGCGCTAAATCGCGGCTGACCTCGGGCTTTTTTGTACCGATTCTTGGCTTGTTGTTCCTTGGTGCAATCCCATGCGCCACTCGCGCACAAACTGCTTCCGCAACCTCTGCGACCGGCGGCCTCGCCCCGATTCGAAAATACATCGCCGACGGCTGGGACACCTTGACGCGTTCGCTCTCGGAATGTTCGAACGTGATCGACCCCAAACTCGCCGCCTCCGAATCCGTTTTGTATCTCCCGGCTGATTTTGCCGTGCCGCCGCCCATCGATGCATTGCAGAAGCGCTGCAATTTCCAGATCAAGCATTTGCCGAAACCCATCACCCGCCCGGGCGAAATCGATCCCGGCACCCTCAGCGCGCAAGGCCTGCTCTATCTGGAACACCCATATGTCGTTCCCGGGGGCCGTTTCAACGAAATGTACGGCTGGGACAGCTACTTCATCATTCGCGGCCTGGTACGCGACGGTCGCATCGAACTGGCGCGTGGCATGGTGGACAACTTCTTCTTTGAAATCGATCGCTACGGCGAGATTTTGAACGCCAATCGCAGCTATTACCTCAGCCGCTCGCAGCCGCCGTTCTTGACCTCCATGATTTTATCCGTGTACGAAGCCCAACAAGCCGCCGGCAACCAAGACCGCGCGTGGCTCGAGAAGGCCTATGCCTACGCCGTGCGCGACCACGATATGTGGACCCGCGAGCCGCTCCTCGCCGGCGACACCGGCCTCTCGCGTTACTACGATCTCGGCGAAGGCCCATCCCCGGAAAGCCTCAAGGACGAAACCGGTCACTACCGCGACGTGGCGCAATACTTTCTCCTGCACCCGGAGGCCGATCAGGGTTACGTGGTCGTCAAAGAAGACAAACAGCCGGAACGCGCGATTTTCGGTTCGCCTTACCAGGTGCAGGTCTGCGACGTCGCCCGGACCATGGGGCGGCCGGACTGTTCTCCCTCCGCCACCATCTCGCTCAGCGGCGACTTCTACAAAGGCGATCGCTCCATGCGGGAATCGGGCTTTGATATCTCCTTCCGCTTTGGACCCTTTGGCGCGGCCACGCACCACTACGCTCCGGTCTGTCTGAACAGTCTGCTATACAAAACCGAAAAAGACCTGGAACGCATGAGCGCGGAACTTGGAAAAAAGGAGGACGCGGAACGATGGAAGGCTCTGGCGACGCAACGGCAGTCCAATATACAAAAATATCTGTGGGATCCCGGACGCGGTCGCTACCTGGACTACGAATACGAAAAAAAGCAGCGCTCGTCTTACGACTACATCACCACCTTTTACCCGCTGTGGGCCGGGCTGGCCACCAAGGAGCAAGCCCAGATGGTGGCTAGCAATGCCGGGGTTTTCGAAAAGCCCGGCGGCCTGATGATGAGCCCCTACGAAACTGGCGCGCAGTGGGACGCACCGTATGAATGGGCTCCTACCCAATTGCTTGCGGTCGTGGGACTGCGGCGCTATGGCCTCGACAGCGACGCCAACCGCATCGCCTATAAATTTCTCAGCACCGTGGCGGAAAACTTTCGCCACGACGGCACCATCCGCGAGAAATACAACGCCGTCACGCGCTCCTCAGAGACCGCTGTCACCGCCGGCTATCATATGAACATCGTGGGTTTTGGCTGGACCAATGGAGTGTTTCTGGATTTACTGCACGACCTGCCCAAACCCCTGGTGGAAAAATTGGCGCAAGAGCAGGATCACGCCGCAGCCTTGGCACAATAACCGTGGAGTGCGATCTCCCTACGCCGCGGTACCCTCTTCATTGGAGCTATGCACGTTGAGAATTACCGCGGGGTCAGCGGGCGGAGTTGCGCCCACTTGCGAAGCCACCCACGAACCCAGCCGGTTCGCGGCGCTATTCATGGCCTTCAGCGAAGCCTTGCGCAGGAATTTATGGACCAGCGCCGCGGTAAACGCGTCACCGGAACCGACTGTGTCCGCAACAATCACGGGATAGCCGGGATGCGTATCCATGCCGTCTGCTGTAACCAGCAAACTGCCCTTACCCCCGCAAGTCACGCAAACCACTTTCAACTTGAACTTTTTGAGCAACCAGCGCGCCGCCCCGACCCGATCCGTCACCGTGGCGCCCAACAGCGCCGCCACGCGCGGCAATTCGTCCTCGTTCAATTTCACGATGTCCGCTCGCGCCGCCGATTCCGCCAGCACGTCTTGCGTGAAAAAACTCTGCCGCAGATTCACGTCAAAGATGCGCAGCGCCTCGGGACGTAAGGCCTCGAGAAATGCCAGAATGGTCACTCGCGATTGCGCCGAACGCTGCGCCAAAGACCCGAAGCAAACGGCGTCGGCCTCCCCAGCCAACTGTTGCCACTGCGGGGTCCATTCGAAATAATCCCATGCCACTTTTTCCAGAATTTCGAATTGCGGCTGGCCCTGCGCATCCACGGTCACGTTGACGCAGCCCGTAGGGTGCGCGGTATCCACTTGCAGGTACGTGGTTGGCAGACCGAGCCGCGCAAGCCGTCGCGCCGCCGCGTTTCCCAAGCGGTCTTTCCCGATACGGCTGGCCACCAGCGCACGGTCTCCCAGCAAACCCGTCATATACGCAAAATTCGCCGGCGCCCCGCCAAGCTGTTTGCCGGCCGGCAACAAGTCCCACAACATCTCTCCCAAGCCGACGATCGTGAAGCGTTGCGACGAGTCGCTCACCGGCTCCTGCGCTTGACGTTTAGGGTTTTTCATTTTGCCGCGCTTGCAGTTGCTCTGCCAGCTTCAATTCCCTTTCGGCATCTTCCGCGCGGCCAAGGTCGCGATAGGTCTGGCCCAGCAGATGATGCGGGATGGGGTTATTGGGATCCATGCTCAGCGCGCGCTGCAAAGCCCGAGCCGCCAGCTCCGCCTCGCCTTTTTTCTCCAGCACTTTGCCCAGCAGTATATATGGTCCGGTGGACGTGGGGTCCAGCCAAATCGAGCGCTGCAGCAGCCTCTCCGCGTCGTCATATTTCTGTAGTCGGGACAGTCCATCCGCCAGCTTATAATACGCCGCCGCATAACCGGGATTGATGGCCAACTCGGCCTGAAATTGCGCGATGGCTTCAGGAATCTTGGATTGGTAGAGATACAGCTCGCCGAGCAACTCGTGCGCCAGCGGCAGCTTCGGATCCAGCGTGGCGGCCTTCGTGGCGTACTCTTCAGCCACCGGGCCGAAATCCTGCCGCAGCAGCATTCGCGCCGTGAGCAAATAGCTGGCCGCCGAGTCCGGCGCAACACTGAACATCTTCGCAAACGCCTCGCGCGCGTGCGGATAGTCTTTGGTCTGGATATAACAAATCCCCAGAATGTACGCGGCGTCCACATTGGCTGAGGCGTACCACGTCTGCACCTTCTCCAGCTGCGGTATGGCCTGCGCTGGCCGCCCTGCCAAATAGTAGGACAGCCCCAGCAGCTGCGTGGCCTCCTGATCGCCGGGATCCTCCGCCTGCGCCTTAACCAGATTGCTCGCGGCGTTCAGGTAGTCGCTCTTTTTGTAGTACGCCACCCCCAGTTCACGCGCGAGGCCCGGCGCTGCCGGTTTCTTGCTTTGCAGCTCAAGTAGCTGTGCGATGGCTTCGTCGTATTTGCCGAGTTGCAGAAGGTGCCGCGCAGCGGCAAAGTCTGCTCCGCTCGCGTCCCTGCCCGCGCCTGCGGCCGACGCCGGCTGCGCGACTGCCGCGCCGTTATCCGCCCCACCTGGGGCCGTCTGCGCCAGCGCGGGTCCCGCGCCAAGCTTAAAGAGCAGCGGTATCGCCAGGAACACGCCCCTCCGCCAGACCATCTTGCTCCTTAGGTTTCGCGTCACGCCAGACAATCCTTAGCGAATTCCCATCAATTAAAGCATAAAAAACGGGGAGCCCGTCAGGGCTCCCCGTTTGGGGTGTTTGGGGTGGTCGTGTTGCGTTTAAAAAGTCACGCGCAGGCCAAATTGCAGTTGGCGCATGCCCGTCGGCGATCCTGGCGATCCATCCGCTTCGATATCCGTGATTTGCCCGGCGTTGCCCGTGCAGTCGATGCAGGTGTTGCCCTGGTTTGCGTTGAATCCATAGTTTACGTGGTTGAAAACGTTGTACGCATCAAACCGGAACTGCGCTTTGATGCGCTCCGTTACAGTGAAAGACTTCGAGATCGACATATCGTCGAAGAAGGTGTGCGGACCACGGAAGCTGTCAAATTTGAGGTTGCCGATCTGCCCGCAGCCCGGCAGAGTGAAGGGCCCGTCTGTGGGACGCGCTAGCCCGCAAGTGTCGATTGCCTGAATGCCCGCGATTTGAGCGGCCGTGGCCCCCGTTATGGTAGGAGGAGCCAAGGATCCCACGGGAGTGAACTCGTACAAGACTCCATTGATGCGATGCGGTCCCACATTGAAGCCGCCGACCCCCGGGTTGTAGTTCGGTCGGCACGGTCCCGCGTCTGTCAGTTGGCCGCACTCGCCTATGCTCGGAGTCCACGGCAAGCCACCGCTATAATTCAGCGTGTTGGTGATTTGCCATCCCCCGACCAGCAAGTCTAGAACGCGACTGGAATCACCCAAAAACTTCTTGCCGCGTCCGATCGGCAGCTCGTAAACCGTGCTGATCACAAATACGTGGTTGCGACTGAAGGGGTCCGGTCCGTACGCGAGTTTCGGATCAACTGAGTAGTATCCGCTGTCAAATGCATTGGCGTGCGAGAAGGTATAGTGCGCAAGGAATTGCAGACCTTGGCTGAAACGCTTCTCCACTTTTACCTGAATCGCGTTGTAATTGCTGCTGGCGTCGTTCCCGAAGTAGGTGAGGTCAACTGGGCAGCATGCTGGAGTCGGATGCGAAACTCCGCCGGCATCGGTGTATGTGTACCCCGGATAAGTGAAGGCTGGTATACCGCCATAGAAGAAGTGGCGCCGAGTCGCTTGAGCCGTAAACGCGTGGAAGCCACCTGGCGCGCAAGTATACGTGCCCGTCGGAACACCGCCGGACATGTCCGCGGTGCACGAATAGTTGTCCGTGCCCCCGCCCACCGCAGGCTCGTTCGGATTGTAGGAAGGTCCCGAACCCGCGAACACATGGGTTCCCTTGTTTCCGATGTACGACACCTCAACGTTCAGCGTTGACGTAACCTGCCGCTGCAGTGTCGCGCTCCAGGCGTCCAGCGTGGGCAGACGCTGAATGGTGGGCCGGATTCTCGATCCAGACGTTCCATCCAACCCTAGAAGAGGAAGCGTTCCAGTGGATGAGATTGCACCCAATACATTGGAAAAATCAAACTGCTGCGGGCCTTGTGACAGCGTAAAAACGGGGCTGACGTTATTCGTGGCGGCCGAATTCTGGCTGGAGTTGGTGATGGTCTGATTTGCCAGAACTGGCAGGTTTTGAGTGACCACATGCCCGAAGTTCGACCCGAACACCCCGATGTCAAAACTACGCCCGTAGCCGATCCGCACCACGGTCTTGGGGTCGTATTGATAGGCCACCCCGAAACGCGGAGCGAATGCCTTGTAGGTGTTGTCGATGTTCCCGTTGAGACCAACGCCGTTGTATCCCGCGACTCGTATGACACCTTGGTCCAGGTTGGCAAACCCGCCGTTCCCTTTGGCGTTTACGTGCTCTGGAAAGTAAATCTCCCAGCGCAGGCCGTAGTTAAACGTGAATTTGGAAGTGACACGCCACGTGTCCTGGCCGTAGAAGAAGGTCCGCGGCTGGCGCTCCGCTGCCGACAGACTAGAACTCACAAATCGCTGGAACTCATTTACGTTGCCTACAAGCAAGGTCGCCAGCGCCAATCCTCCGTTGCTCGCGTTGCCGGTTCCGTACTGGTCGAAGTTTAGCTCGCCGGTCCGGTTGGCATCGCTCGGCACTCGAAGATTTTCCGCGTATCGAATATCCGCGCCGAACTTGATGGTGTGGTTTCCCTTGATCTTTGTCCAATTGTTGACGAACTGGAACTGTTGCTCGCTTTCCGTCAGCGGGCAGTTGCAGCGGCCCACGTTCAAACCGTCTCCGAAGTTCGAAAAGCCTTCGTTCTGGGAGGTTCCGTTGTTGTTCCCATTGATCGTGGGAAAGAACGACGGCAAGCCGCCGGTGCTGGGGGTACCCAAATTCAGGCCTGGAATGCCGAGATTATTGGCGCCTTGAACGTTAGCGTCGGAATAAGCTGTTTGTGGATTGTACTTGAAGTACCCGAACCGAAAATCGGTGAGGAGATCGGTGCCGATAGCCTTCGTGAAGCCGGATGCCAAACTATAGTTGTGAACGACCGAAGAGCCGTTTAGCCCACCCGGACCAGTACCCGAACCACCCAAGGTACCCAAGGACCCTTTGCCCGAGAGACTAAAGTAGTCCAAACTGAAACGCCCAAACACTTGGTAGCCGTGCGGGGCCGCGTAATCCACGCGCACATCCATGGCGTTCTGGTGGAAGCTGCCCGACCCCGAAGAGTCGTAGTTGTTCGACAAGAAATTCGGGTTTTTGGGGTCCGTAATGGTGGGCGCGGGCAGGGCTTGGAGAATTTTGTAAGCTTGCTGAGAGATCATAGTATTGGGAATCAAGTTGCCGACAAACGGTGCTCGGCAACTTCCCGTCAACGCCGCAGTCATCATGCCTTTCGGCGTATTCGGGCAGCCTGGCCCCACAACATAGGAATTCGGGTTGTAGATCTGCCCTCCGCCATTGACATTGTTGAGATATTGGCTGAGGTCGCAGAAACCGGTGGGATTTGAGGGATTGCACGTGCTGGTGACCAGCGCCGTTGGCACCGTCAACTGGTTCGTCACACCGCTGACTTCCCGGATTCCCTGGTAATCCCCGAAGATGAACAGCTTGTCTTTTATGATTGGACCGCCTGCGGCGACACCGAAATCCTTGTAGGTCGCGTTCGGCACGCCCGCAGCAGCCGATTGAGTGAATGGATCGCGCGCTTGCTGATCGCTTCCGCGATAGTCGTAGAAACCGCTGCCGTGAATTTCATTGGTGCCAGACTTGGTCTGAACGGTCACAACGCCAGCGACGGCCTTGCCAACTTCCGCGTCGTAGTTCTGGAGCGCAATCTTAGATTCCTGAATGGCGTCAATGTTGGGATTTACCACGATAATTCCCAAAATCGGGTCTTGGTTGTCCGTGCCGTCCAATTCGAACGCCGTGCCGCTGAAGTGTTGACCATTCACGAAAATCTGTTGGCCACCTTGAGGATTCTCGGTGGCGGCATGGCTCCAGCCCACCAATTTTTGTGTTCCTGGGGACAGCAGCTCGAAATTTGTGAAGTTCCTATTAAGAATTGGCAGATCTTCAACATACCTCGCGTTGAATTCGATCGAAACATCTTTGCTCTCGGTCTTGAGTTGCGGCACTTCGGTGGTCACTTCCACGGACTGCGTGACGTCTCCAACCGTCATTTGCGCGTCCACCTTGGGCGCCTCGTCCGCCGACACCGAAACCGAAGCCACGTCATATCCTTTGAATCCCGCAGCTTCGATCTTCACGCTGTACGTGTCGGGGATCAAGTGCGTGACCGTATAGTTCCCAGCCTCGTTGCTGGTGGTCTCTTGTGTTGTGCCCTTCGTCGTTGAAGTTACTGTGACCTTCGCGCCGGCAACCGCCCCGCCCTGAGGGTCGGTCACAGTGCCAATAATGCTGCCGTAAACGGCTTGGCCCATCGCCACATTCGTATTGAGTAGGAAGCAAACACACAGGATTGCGAGAACACACAGAGACACACGCCTTGCCATTCACCCCTCCTAGGACAACCACTTTTGC
>Ga0209656_10002832_pt1 | contig 11251 bp, 7 predicted proteins | sample BogFormECP12_OM2_FD_188239 | JGI IMG/M metagenome (GOLD analysis project Ga0209656, IMG submission 188239) | Bog forest soil microbial communities from Calvert Island, British Columbia, Canada - ECP12_OM2 (SPAdes) (version 2) | ecosystem: Environmental > Aquatic > Freshwater > Wetlands > Bog ... | reverse complement strand
AATACTGTTGCGCCAGTGCGAAGTTTGGACCCATTGATCCGTCCGATTTGACTATCCCCTCCGAGAGGAGATTGTTCACGGTATTGCCAGACTTTGGTTGATAGGTGGCGAAGATATGGTCGAAGGTCCGGTTTTCCCCCACGATGACGATGACGTGCTTGATGGGGGAGGTTGTGGGGCGTTCGCCAGCCTTGGCGGTTTGCACCAGAGGTCCGAAAAAGCTCTGCAGCAGGGCGACGAACGCAAGGACCGTGCGTGCTCCCTGCAGGAAGTTTGCTGCCGATTTCTTGAACTGTCTCATCATAGTTCCTCTTCGTTCGGAGAATTAGGACCCTTGTGGGTCGTTCGGGTTGTTTGGTGGCTTCGTCTGACGATGAACGTGCGGGGGCCCTGGCCAGACCTGGCGGGCGACTGCCGTGATGCCCGGGCCAGGAGCTAGAGATCGGAGGAGTCTTTCTCAGGACGAAGTGGAGTTATGGCGCGGATCGAGTTCGGCGCCGGGGAGATATTCGAATCACGTCAGATCCCCTCAGAGCCCGATGTGGCAACCAGCGTAGGCGATCTTGTGTCGTGTGCGGATCAAAAGATGATGAAAACATGGCTGGTGGCCCAGCCTGATCTACATACCTGCGGATAAACCTGTGAGTGTCGGGTTGAAGCGTAGATCGATCGGATCTTTTTCTTAACTCTAATGCCCGGAGCCCCGAGTGGAAACTCCGTCACCCAAGCTATTTCAAGCTGCTCTGCAGCAGTGCCGCTGCCGCTGGCGCAACTGGCGACGGCGGCCCCGCTAAGCCAGTCGCTGCGACCGGCTGCGCAGCCGCAGCCACTTCAGCCTGGCGCAGGTCGAGCAGGAGGATTCGACTGTCCGACTGATAGGCCTGACCGGAGGCGGTTTGTGCCTCGAAGACTGGATTGACGGATTTCAGGTACTCGCGGTGCAGCGGGCCCTGCGCTGCTAGGTCGGTGGCCACAAACTCGCGCTCCGTGTCCACCTTGGGATCGATCATGTGATTCAAGATGCGGCCCCGCTTAGCAAATTCAATGGCCTGATCGTAGCTGGCCGCCGCCGCCCAGATGGGATCGCCGTCGACTGTGTACCGGGTTTTCCAGATGCGAATGTGATGACGGCGAGAGACCACCGCGTCGGGATCGGGCAGCGCGTACGAGTAGTCCTGCACTCTGCCAAACACGTAAAACCTGGCCATCGGGAGCTTGGCGTCGTGCGTCCGTTGCGTGAACAGGTGCCAGGCCATCACCGGATTCCATGCGTCAGTCTTCACCCAGCCAGCGCGCGCAAAGGCTGCTTGCAGATCGTCCTTTCGGGCGACAAAGACCAGGTTCACCATGTCGCCTTCGCGTCCTTCGCGATTCATGACGCGAGGCGGCAGGTTGTTCATCATTTCATTCAATCCGGCTGGGTCTTGTTCCGTGCGCTGGAGTCCAGCCGACCGCACCGATGTGTTGCAATCGATCTGGGCCGTGACCTCGGTTCCTTTCAGCGCCGTGCTGGTGCCGCCTCGCGTGAGCAGGAAGAGGGGCGCGGCCGGCAGATAGAACAGGCCAGTCACTGCCACGCCGGCGATCATGCGCCAGGTGTGCGAGCTTCCCTTGACTACTTTGCGGGCACTCAATCCAACCGATTCTCCGCTAACCAACGCGATGGAGTTGAGCCCAATCACGATCTTGCCGCCGATTCCCAGGATTCGCCTACCCTTGACACTGAGGACCGAGCCGCGCGCCACGCTTCCAGCGCGAATGACGGTGCGATCGTCCACCCTGACATCGTTCTCCACCACGAAGTCGAGCGGATCGCCGACGCGAGCCTGTACCGAGGAAATGGTTTGCGTTAGTCGAAGTTGAACCGGAGTTCCATCTGGGATTGTCAAACGGATGCCAGCGTCGGTTGCGCCTTCCGCGAACAGACCGGGAGGCAGCAGAAGCACGATCACCAGTGCGTATACAGAGAGTCGACGACTTTGCCAGAGTTGAATGGAGTGCCATCCTTCCGAGAAGCTTGACCTCTCATCCACGACGGCTACTGCGGGGGGAACTCCTACCGAGCGGGATGTAAGCAATTATCTAAGTTTCTGTTGTTGAAGCACGCAGTCCCGATTAAAGCACCTGGGGCGCTGCATATCTGTTCAAAATTGCTCACCTAAGCACTTTAGCACTTTCAGACCCGGATTCGGGTGGTCGCGCTGTGATACGTCGGTAATGCTCCATCGCGTGCGTCCTTTCGGACGGATCTGTCACGCACTCCGGCGTTAAAACCGGCATGAATACTGGCATTGGCCCGATCATTCGGACGCGAAAGTCAAACTCAAAAAGGGATTAAGGGATTATCACCTGTCAGGGAAATCGTGGTCAATGAAAATCGACTGCTCTCCCACCTTTTCGCCATGCTTACTGAGGTTTCACTGCAATTTGTTCTCTGGAAGTTCACAATTCGGCTGGTCATCGCAACCATCACTCACACCTTAGTGCTTCGTTAGGATCGACGCGTGAGGCGCTTCCCACGGTTTGCTCCATTCGGCGTGGATCGCCGGTGGTGCGCACGGCCAGATCGAAACCGAAGTCCATATTCTGGGCCTGCGCGACGTATGTTTCTCAACATGGCGCTTCTTTATTTATCACGTCACACCGGAAATCGATGGTGATGAGGACACACGCCCGCCCAATTACAGGTTGCAAGCCGCGGGTCAGCGATTGAACGCGTAGTTTCAGTAAGTTGGACCGCCGGACGACAGACGCTCTCTCCGCGCGCCAGACTCGCTGCTCGTGTGCGGACAGCCACAATCGCGTGCGATTGGGGGGCAAGAACAAGCAATTTGCAAACATTGGGTCGATTTCGCCATGCCATTTTCGTCATAGTAATAGACGCAGGATTCAACCCTACGCAACGCTCCGGAGTTAGGCTGGTAGGCTTTTCGGCCACTCGCGGAGCGACCCAAGGAGCTCGCCATGCTGAAAGCGACGGTGCAGAAAATTCTGGACACAACCATCGTTCGGTGCCAGGGACGAATTGTCGTTGGCGAGAACCTCGCGGCTTTGCCGAATGCCGTGTTGAGGCACTCTTGTACCGACGTCGTGGTGCTCGACCTGGCTCGCGTCTGGCGTATCGACGCCGGCGGTCTCGGCATTCTACTTGGTCTGCGCCAGTGGGCAGAGACCAACTCCATTCGGTTCAAGCTCACGAACGTCATGCCCGAGGTCCAGCGAATCCTGAAGCTGACCAAGCTGGATCACGTCTTCGAATTCTGGTCGGTACGTGAAATGTTCGATTTGTTATGTCGCGCGCATTCGGAGAATCGCGGAATGAGCGATTTTTCGACTAAACCGAATGTTATGGTCTGGGAACCGCCTGCCGCCTAAAAGAAATGTGACGTGCAGGAAAAAGCGCCGCGCTTGGAAACGCGGCGCTCACGATCCGGAATCGTAACGGCGGCCCCACTCTTCTCTACTTTCTCCGTGGAGCGAGTGGGAGCGCATTTTTAGAAGATGATCTTTGCCACCAACTGCATATTGAACGGCTCACCGGGACCTATGCCGGGCGACCCGTTGAAGTCGCCGATGGTATCGCTGACAAAGCCGTTGGAGCCGACTGAGCCAGCACCACTCGCCAGGTTAATGCGGTTGAATACGTTGAACATCTCGGCGCGAAGTTGGAGAGCCAGTCGCTCCTTGATGGGGATGGTCTTCAGCACCGAGATATCTACATCGGAGAAGCCCGGGCCGTAGAGCGCGTTGCGTGCGAGGTTCCCGGGTCCTGCGACAGGAACAAAGCAGGCTGGATTCACCCATAGCATGCCCCCCGAGGCGGCACTGAAGGTGTGCGGTACCCCCACGTAGGGATTGCATACCAAGTCCAGCCCCGGGCGCTGCGTTCCTGAAGGTGTGGAACCGGGAAAGTTAAACGGCTGGCCAGTATGGAAGTTCACGTTGCCGGCCACCTCCCATCCGTGGGTCAGGATTTTCGGTCCCCTCGAGGAGCCCGGAATGCTCCACACCACGTATCCGACAAACAGGTGCCGCGTGTCGAAGTCGCTGTTCCCCTTGTCGAGCGCCAGGTTGAAGCTGTCGAAGGGGATCGAGCCGCGATACTCTGTCATTTGGTCAATGGCATGCGCCCAGGTGTAGGAGAATTGCCCGGACAGACCATGCCAGGTGTTCATCCTCAAAATGGCCTGCAAGGAATTGTAGCTCGAGGTGCCGTTGCTGTTGAGTTGCAACGCCGAACCGATGTCAGGGTACGCCGCATTCAGTGTGCCGTCCTGGTTCAGGTTCAGCATCACGCCCAGCTTGCGTGCCGTGCTTCCCACGTACCCGAATTCGAACACCATTTGGCTGCCGACCGCTTTCTGCAACTGCAGGCTGTAGTTGTAAAAGTACGGCGTCCGGAAGTTCTGGTTGACGGAGAAAACGTTGAAGATGTTGTTGCATCCGCTGAGCGTGGGGCAGGTGATAACGCCGGGAAAGATGTACTGTCCGGCCACCCACTGGTAATTGTTGCGAGAGAAGTTGGAGACCGCGTTGGGGCCCACCGGATTGTCCTGCAGACCGTCGGCGGCGTCGATGGGCGGCCGAAAGTCGAGGAACGGGTTCATATTGATTTGGTCGTAGAACACGCCAAAGTTGCCGCGCAACACCATGTCACCCGTTCCCCGTAGATTCCAGGCAAAACCCGCCCGCGGGGCAAAGTTGTTGTGGTCCGGCGGGAATATTGAGCTGATGTCAACACCCTGTATCTTGAAACCCTGCCCGGGAATCCAGACCGCCAGGTTCTTGTCGCCGTTATGCAGCGGCCCAAAGTACTCGTAACGCAGACCCAGGGTCAGGTTCAGGTTGCGTGTGACCTGCCAGTTGTCCTGAGCGAAGAAGTTGAAGGCGTTCGCAACCACTGCCCGTTCGGCGTGGCCCACGGCGATCGACGATGTCGAGACAAAGCCGGCGAGATAGTCGGCGAGGGCGCAGGTGTTTGGACTCGAGGTGCAGGTAGGATCGTTGGCCGCCGCCCATGGTCCTTGCGAACCATCGAAGGCGAATTTGCCCAGCGAACGGCGGTAGTAATACTCGTCCACGTGCCCTGTGCGAAACTCCCCGCCAAAGCGGAACTGGTGTTTGCCCTTCGACCACGACAGGATGTCGGCGATCTGACCGGTGACGTCCTGGCGGCCCTCCGGTGGCGTAATCCCGATCTGGTCAAATCCTGCGATCTGGATGTTCGACGCGCCGAAAATGGGGTTCCCATTGATATTCGCGTCCGGGCTCAGATACAGGCCGAGTGCCTTCAGGTTGAAGCTGTTGTTGGCATCGTGGAAACTCTGTTGGAAATAGCTGACGCCCGTCAGCACCTGGTTGGTCAACGTCGGGGTCAAAACTGAGTTCCACACAATGTTGTAGTTCTGCACGTGGAGCGGCGCCACCTCGAAGTAGTACCCGAGGTTCGAACTCGCCGTCGCCAGCGCCAGGCTGGCTCCCGGAGGCTGAGTCTGGCTGCCTTGACCGATAAACCAGCGCCCCGAGAGTGTGTTCTTGTCGTTAATGGTCCAGTCGATCTTGGCTACTCCGTTGTAGCTGTAGCCCGTGCCCGGCACCGTGGCGAAATAATTGTTCAGCGTTGCCGGCAGGTTTCTGATCGAACTGGGCCAGAGTGTCTGCAACAGCGTCTGCGAGAGTGGATTCACCGCCACTCCGTATTGGTTCATGAGGGCGACGGCCTGGTTCGCCCAGGCGACCGACGGTTCCGTGGACAGGCCCGTCAGCCCCAGCTTGTAAGTCTGGTACTCGAATCCGGCAAACCAGAACAACTTGTTCTTGATGATGGGGCCGCCGATGACCCCACCCACGTTTTGGTTGGTCAGCGGCGGAGCTTTCGGAAACTCCGGGGTGGCGATAAAGAAGGGCGAGGTCGCCGAGTATGCGTTGTTGCGATTGTAGTAGTAGGCACTGCCGTGGAGCTGGTTGGTGCCGCTCTTGATCACCACGTTCACCACGCCGCCGGCATTGCGTCCGTTCTCGGCGTTCGATTGGGTCTGCGAGGAGAAGTCCTGGATCGCGTCAATCGGCATGATCACTCCGGCGATTCCCGAGACGCCGCCCTGATTGACCGCCGGGATGTTGTGCCAGAGGTCATTGTTGTCGGTGCCGTCAATCTGCCAGTTCATCTGGTTGGCGCGGGTGCCGTTTAACGAGCCGAAACCGCCCACCGAATAGCCGCCATATCCCGGCGACACCGCGATCAACTGCGAGAAATCACGCCCGTTAAGCGGAGTAGTCTGCACCGCGGGGCCCGAAATCGTCATGGTCTGCGTAGGCGTAGTTGTGTCCACCGTCAGTGCTGCCGCCGACACTTCCACGGTGGTCGCTTCCGTGCCCATGGAGAGCTTGACCGTCATGGTGTATACCGAACCCGCGGTGACCGGCACTTTGTCCACGGTCGCCTTGGCAAACCCCGAAACCGTCACCTCCACCCGGTACGTTCCCAGTGGTATGTCCTGAAAGGTAAATTCTCCACCGGTGGTGCTGAGAGTGGTGTGCTCCGCGCCCGTCGCAACGTCGATAGCTTTGACTTGGGCGTTCGCTACTACACCCCCGCTTGGATCTTCCACCGATCCGTGAATCGCTCCGCGAAAAGTCTGCGCAGTTGCTGTGACAGCCAGCACTACAATGATGATTAAAGCTCGCAACCCTAACCTCATACGTTCACCACCTGATTGGAAAAAGTGAAGTTGTTGCCCCCTGCCTGTGATAGGTCACAAGCAAAACCAAATCTCTGCGCACCGTGCGCATCATTCAGACATCCGTGAAATGTGAAAGCGAAATTATCCCCGATAACCCCATAGCACTTTTGTAAGTGGAAGACAGACCACTGTCAACCCGATTAAATCAATATGAGGGATAAACACATTTTATAGGGATGAGTTCCGGCTAATTTGCAACGGGTTCTGCGTCACGAAACCGCACGAAGCTGCAGTCCCGTCGTTGCCCGGTGGGAGGACACCGACACCTTCAGGGCTGGCGAGGCTGGTTATGGGATAGTTGGTAAGTTGCGAAGGTACGATAACTTCATGTGGGCCGAGCGGGCCTCGGCGAATCCCTCGTCGTAATTCTGGGCGCACAAAATTAAGCTCACTGCCCGAAGTCGCACGATGCTGTCCCTATCTGGATCGGAACCTCGCCGCGTATGCTGCGTTGACCGCGTCGCTCTGGCCGCGTGGGATGCTGAGTGTCTTCCAATCCGCGCCCTTCCAGTGCTTCGCCAGAAACAGAATCTGTCCGGCATGGAGGGAGTAGTGTGCCAGCTGCCGGTTGATCGCCTGCAACACCGTGTGCGGCTCGCAGCGGATCGTGACCTCGCGCGCAAGGTCTTCCGGGCTGAGAGACTTCACCGTGTCGAGGACCAGTTGCCAGTATCTTTCCCATGCTTCCATGATTTCGGCGCGCGATGCGCCGGCAGCGACAAGGAACTCCTGGTCGCGATTGCGGTCGGGCTTCTCGCCATCGCTGGTGAGGAAGTCGGTGAAGCGCGAGCGCATGTTCCCAGCCATGTGCTTCAGTATGATGGCAACGCTGTTGGATTCCGCGTCGGGCACAGCGAAGAATTGTTCGTCGCTGAGTTGCGCCATGGCGGCGTCGGCCTGGCGCTTGACGCCGCGCAGGCTGCGAAAGGCTTCTTCGAGGTACAATGCTCCGATGTCGGGCATGTGGTGCTCCCTGGTGATTGAGGCGAAATCAGGATACGCCTGCGCGTCGGTCGAGTGATGAAACCGCAAGATGCAGGGTGTCGCGATTTCGCATTCGGGAGCGATGACCTGCTTTGCAGGTTGACGGAATTATTGAAATTTCTTGACACAATTGTTGAAAAGACGTGTCGGCTCCCACGAGCCGATTTCTGGACAGCGAGAGGAGCGTGCGTTTCGCTGGTCGTTTTCTCCGGGACGGTTTGGTTGTGAGATGGCCTTTTATCGTTGGCCAATCGCCCCATGAACCATACGCCAGGTTGAACTGAAGAGTCTTGGGGCGCAGTGGCGGCCAGCGCTACAGTCTTTGCGGGGCATCGAGTTGTCCATGACGCGATTCATTGGGTCTTAGGTACTGTCCCGGCATTCGACTGAGTAGCTGTCGATTCTGCCTTTAGGACACCACGCTGTTCCCACGCCTGGAGGCTGAACTCGGCAGGGCGGAAGTGTTCGATGTGAAAGGTGCGCACCGCCCCACCCAAGCTCTGTTCGGCAAACACGACCATCTCCAATGCTAAGGTTGATTCGCCGACCAAGCCCGCCGACCCCGGCAGCTCGAAGTCGCTTTGGGAGTAGGTCCTTACGATAGGGCTGAGAAATGACGGCCAACCTCCGGCGCTGGAAGGTTGCCCCGGGGTCCCGGACGGCATGATCTCCCGATTGTTTTGCAGCAGGCGTACCTGGAACTGGGAGGTACTGCCCGGCTCCAGTTCTACGCAGTCGAATGTCACAAAAAGGTGGCGTTCGCGCAGGAACGACCCAACTTTGCATCGGCGACCGGCGATGGCAAAGTCCTGCCTCGTCTCCGGCGATGGCACAGGCACCCTGGCTGCAGCCGAGCGAAATCCTTGGAGGACCAGGTTGCCCGATAGCGTGCCGTCAGTGTCCTTCAGGCGGTCATAGTCGCCGGGAAAGGGCGGGGCGAACGAAACCAGTTGCTCAGGCCCGCCTGCGTCCGCGAAACGCTCTGAGCCGCCTGCGCGCGGCTGAAAGCGAACCATCGCCGCTAAGTAAAGCGTAGCCGACTTTTGGCCGGGAGAGTCGAAGTGAGCGGACAGCCCAAGCAGATCAACTCCGACATTGTCAGACAGTCCTAAAGCCCGAAAAGGATAGTAGGCGGTGCGCGCTTGGGTTGCGGGATCCGGCACCTCGCGAGGGCGCGCGATGTCTTTGAGGTCGGCGTCGGGAAGAATTTGAACGGATCGCAGCAGTGGCGACTCGTTCTTTTGCAACAAGTAGGCGGTCAGCGATGACGGCCAGAAACGCGCGAGGAGGGCGCAGACAAGTACGACGGCCACTCCAATTGCTGCGGCGACCGACGTAATCCGAAAACGGTACTGAAAGGCAACGACGCATAGGGCGCCCACGGCAGCCACGGCAAGCACCATCAGAATTTCGTAGGTCGCCGTCCACGAGCCAATGGATGGGCCTCCGGCTTTCTGCAGCACGATGTAAAAGGTGAGAAGAGCGATCAGGACGGCGACGATAGCGAGCAGGACGGCGCGGGCGAAGACGGCGCTCAGGACGGCGAGCGTGGCGGCAACCAGCAGGAAGAATCCGAATTGAGCATTCTTCCATAGCAGGAGGCCCAAGGCGGAGGACAACGAAAAGTCGAAGTGCCGGATCAGTATGACGTCGTGCAGCAGCATGGGGATCACGGCCCACACCACCACGAACAGGAGTTTTTCTAGGGCGAGGCTGAGGCGGTCGTAAGGGCGCGTGAGCCAGAACCTGTCGCTGCCGACCAGGCTCTCTTCTTGTATGACGGAGACGACCAGCAGAAAGAGTGCTACGGGCAAGATGAGTCTGCTGAGCGATACCAAGACGAAAAACAGTGCGTACGGCGAAAGACCAATGGCAACTGCACCGCTGCGGCTGGTAGCTTCACCGTAGCCGTGCAGGGACGTGAACACCAGCACGGTGGCGATGATCTGCCAGAGGCGGCGGCAGTCTTTGCGGAAGATGTGAACGACCTGGTTCATGAAGCCTCCGGGAACTCCGTTGCACGACGCGATTTCGCCAAGTTGACAAAGATGGAACGCAGGGACATGGGCTGTACCGACAGATCGCGGCAGGCGGGAAACATCGTCTTGACCTGCGGCGGGGTTCTGTCTTCGGCGTAGTCGGTGACAACGAATCGAACCACGGCGCTGGAGGTTGCCGGCTTCAGCCACGCCTCAGGCCAAGGGGCCGGCATCTGCACCGAACCTTCACAAGTGACTTCGACTTCGCGGAAGCGGTCCTGCAAGGAAGCCAGTTCCTCGCTGAACTGCAGACGGCCCCGGTCAAGGTACGCGACATGCGTCACCAAGTTCTCGATTTCGGCGAGGTCGTGGGAGCTGACGAAGACCGTCCAGCCGTGTTCGGTCGAGATTCCCAGGATGCCCTCCACGAGTTCGTCGCGGACGAGCGGGTCGAGTCCCGTGAAGGGCTCGTCGAGGATGAGGAGTTGCGGACGGTAGGCGATGGCGGAAACCAGCGCAGCTTTCATCCTCATGCCGCGCGAGAGTTGCTTGAGCCGTCGCTTGCGGGGAAGGTCGAACTGCTTCACCAGCGCGTCGCAGAGAGACGCGTCCCAGTTTGGATAAAACGCGCTGCAGTATTCGAGGAAGTAATCGACAGACATCCAGCCGGGCATCTCCTGGTTCTCGGAGACATAGCCGATCCGCTGCAGACGCTCGGGGCTGAGGCAGCGGGAGTCGAGGCCCAGAACCGTGGCGGAGCCGGACGACGGCACGTAAATGTTCATGATGGTCTTGATGGTGGTCGTCTTGCCCGCGCCGTTGGGCCCGAGGTAACCGAAGATGCTGGCCTCGGGCACTTCGAGGCTGAGATCGAGGACCACTTCTGACGACAGAAACTTCTTGCTGAGATGTGCGGTAGAAATGACAGAGCTCATGACCTCTCCCCCTTGCGCTCGCCGTGACCGGAGGACCGCGGGTCGGAACCCAGGCGCTCCCAGTGGTCGGCGAGCGCGACTTGCACGTCGCCGAGATCCATCCGCAGACGCATGGCTTCGACCACGAGCGCTTCAAGCTGGCCCTTCAGCAATTGGGCGCGCTCGCGCGCAGTGGATGCGGGCAACTCGACGACCAGGGTGCCGCGTCCCGGGTGCACCTCAAGCAGCCCGTCGGAGATCAGTTGCGTCACCACTTTATGAGCGGTGTTGGGATTGATCTTCAATTCCTGGCTGAGGGTGCGAACGGAAGGAAAGCGGTCGCCGGGCCGCATCTGGCCTGCGATGATCGCCTTCTTGGCCGCGTACACGACCTGCTGATAGACAGGCACGCCGGGCTGAAGAGTCAACCGGAAGGCAATCATGGGTGTACTATATCACATGGTACACATAGCGGCAAGCCGGTCAGCGGGATCGAAAGGGGTAGCTCTTTCTGTTGCGAGGACTGTTGATAAACCGCCAAGTCACAATTAAAGTGAAACGGTTTGGCGGGTGGAGTGCAAACGCCGCGGCGCCTACCGCGTCTTCTTTCTCTGCCGTGCCCTTCTAAACT
>Ga0209656_10002831_pt1 | contig 11253 bp, 9 predicted proteins | sample BogFormECP12_OM2_FD_188239 | JGI IMG/M metagenome (GOLD analysis project Ga0209656, IMG submission 188239) | Bog forest soil microbial communities from Calvert Island, British Columbia, Canada - ECP12_OM2 (SPAdes) (version 2) | ecosystem: Environmental > Aquatic > Freshwater > Wetlands > Bog ... | reverse complement strand
GCTGCAAGCCCTGCAGTCGCAGCGCCAAGCCTTGTTGAAACGCTGCACCGACGGCGACGGCGATGCGGCGCTGCAGGCGTGTAAATCCGTGCTGGTGAAGGGCGCGCCCAATGAGTTCGAGATTACGGTGCGCATGGCGCTGCTGCAGCAGAGCACCAATCAGGCCTCGCAGGCGCTCGATTCATACATCGCGGCCAATTCCCTGCGCCACGGCGACAAGGGGGTTGCGCTCGCCATTCTGGCGCTGCTGCAGAGCACCCAGCGCAAGGACGCGATTGCGCTGGCCGCGCGAGGTTCATCCTTGATCACATTGGGCCGCGCTCGCGAAGCGCTGGCGCCGCTGCGGCAGGCGAAGGCCTTGGAACCTGAACTGCCCGATATTGATCAGCAGCTTAAAACGGCCGAGGCGCTGGCACGGTCGGAGTCGGCGGTACACAAGGAGCGGCCAACGCAGGTGGCTGCCGTCAGCGCCGAGGCGGAAGCCATGGTCGAGCCGCAAGACTTCTCAAATGTGGCCGAGGCCACCCGTTCCAATTAGGGCCATTTCGGTCCTCGGACACCGGCCCTGCTCAGCCTGGCTCACCGATATCAGTCCAGAAGGTGTCGAATGACTTGGCTGCCATGGGTCTCCACATTGGCATCGAGGGCTCCCTCCAATGCCAGTTGCAGTACGACCCATAGCTTTTGCGGAGTCTGCGGCACATGGAGTCGGGTTCCGATGGCAAGGAAGATGTCCCGAAGCTCGTTCATGGAAAGACTCATTTCGCGGGACAATTCGCTCAATCGTCGCACCAGCCCTGCAGGCAGCGACGCCCGCTCGGGGTCGAAGCGCGAATAGGATTTGCGGATCTCAGCAGGAACCTCGCTGCGGTTTCGGGCGCCGCATAGATCAAGAACGCATACGACGCAGAGCGCGTGTAGCGCCTGTGTGTCTTTGTTTCGCCGCGAGAGATGCTTCGCCATCGCCAGGTGCACATCTCGACAGAGCGCCAGATTGCCTTCAAGCGCTGTCTGCTGCGCGCGCTCCTTGAGCGTTTCCCAAATCACTTCATTGTTGGTGGGCTCCCTCTCGAGCCGACCCTGCAGCATGTAGCGCTGCGTATCGAGGTCGCCTTCAGTGCACAACCCGTCGAGATCCGGATCCAATGTCGGCGGGCTCGCCGCCCTGCCGCGCCACGAAGCCAGGGCTCTTCTCGCCCATTCGGAACACTGCAGCAACTCTCCGGGATAGCCCAGGAGCCATCCAGTCGGATCGATCCCGAGCAAGCGATCGACTAGCTCGTCCGCGCTGCCCGTGGGCTGCAGGCCTTGCTCGACGCACAACAATCGCAAATCGCTCTCGTCCCGATCGCGGCACATGCGTGCTCGGGGAGCGATAGGCTCGATGAGGACGCCCCGCGCCTTCAATCGGCTCAATATCGATCGCACGGGCTCGCTGAATACCTCTTTCCAGTACGGGGAGCGCGCGACTGCCTCCACGGAGTTGGGCTGCGCAAACTGCTCCAGAAGCCTGCGATACGCGGGCGATTTCCATAGCCCATCCACGATTCCGATTGGGATCCCCCCTGCGGTGGCTTGCGCAACGTGGAGCGGCGTTTGCGCGCCAAGGCTGTGCGGAGGCTCCATTCTCCAAAGGCGAATCAGCGTTTCTTTGATTCCAGCGCTCATGCAGGACTACCGGTCGAATGCCGCTATTGGCGAATACCACGGTGGCACCGGTCTCTTCTGTGCGGTAGCAGACAATCCCCGACTGTCGACCTCTATCAACGGATCTAGTGCCGGCAGCCGCCAAGCGGCGCGAGTTTGGGAGAGGGGTGGTCGTAATGCTAAGATCGGGCGCCATCAAGACTGCGTGACTCCATGACTCTGACTGAGTTGAGCTACATCGTGGCGCTGGCGCAGGAACAGCATTTTGGACGCGCCGCCGAGCGCTGCCATGTCAGCCAACCCACGCTGAGTATTGCCGTCAAGAAGCTGGAAGAAGAGTTGGAGGTCACGCTGTTTGAACGCGGCAAGAACGGCGTTCAAATCACGCCCCTGGGCGTGCGAATCGTAGCCATGGCCGGCGGCGTGCTCAATCAAACCGCCGCGATCAGAGATGTTGCCGCCGCCGACAAGGACCAGTTGCAGGGGCCCCTGGGGCTGGGCACCTTGCCCACGATTGGCCCCTATCTGCTGCCGCAATTCATTCCGCTGATGCAGAAAACAGCCGGCCAGCTGTCGCTCTATGTCGAGGAGGGTACTCAGGATTCTCTGACGCTCAAGCTGTGCAACGGCGAACTCGATGCCATTCTCGTCGTCGCGCCATTCAGCGAGACCGACGTGGTTACTCAAACGTTGTTTGACGAGCCCTTCGTTTTGCTGTTGCCCGCCGATCACCGGCTGGCCAATAAAACGGTCGTCGCCGCCGCCGATCTGGATCCTGCCGAGATGCTGCTGCTGGGCGAAGGCGATCCTTTCCGCGATCAGGTGCTGTCGGCCTTCCCGCACCTAAGTTCGCTGCACGCTTTGGCGGCGGGGGTTAAGCGCAATTTCACCCACGGCAGCACACTGGAAACTCTGCGTCACATGGTGGCGTCGAGGTTGGGTCTGACCATCCTGCCGCAATCCGCCGCGGAGGCGTCGCTGTACTCTCCCAGCCTTTTGGTGACACGCCCCTTCGCGAGTCCGGTACCCAGCCGCACTCTGATATTGGCGTGGCGGGTCACTTTTCCACGACATAAGGCGATCGATGTGCTGCGCCGCGCTATTCAGGCAAGCAGTTCGGCCTTCTGGAACTATAATACGGCTCCCAATCGCGACACGCCCGGTGTGCTGGTGGAAAATCGGAACTGGTAATGCGGCCCATATCCAGAATTGTCATCGTTGGCGGCGGCACATCGGGGTGGCTGGCGGCGTCCATGCTTTGCCACCATTTCAAACGCGAGCTGTGCCAGATCCAGCTGATCGAATCCGACGAAATTGGGACCATTGCCGTCGGCGAATCCACGGTGCCGCCGTTCGTGGCGCTGATTCAGCGGCTCGGCATCGATGTACAGGAGTTCATTCGCGCCACCGGGGCGACCTACAAGCTGGGCATTCAATTTGTCGGCTGGCATCAGCGCCACAAGAAATACTTCCATCCCTTCGGCGTCATCGGCCGATCGATCGGCAATCATGATTTCTATCAATGCTGGCTCAAGGCGCGGGCTCATGGCGATACGTCTTCGCTGCTGGACTTCTCACCCTGCAGTGTCATGGCCGAAAATGGCCGCTTCTTCCCCCCGGCCGAGGCGCGCAACACTCCCATCGGCGGCGCGAACTATGCGCTGCATGTCGATGCGCTGTCCGCGTCCCGCCATCTGCGTGGCTACGCCGAAGCGCGCGGACTTATGCGCGTCGAGGGCAAGGTGACGCGGGTGCAGCAGCGGGACGACGGGTTCATCCGAGGTGTGGCGCTTGCCGATGGCCGGGAAATTCAAGGTGACTTCTTCATCGACTGCACGGGTTTCAAGGGACTCTTGATCGGCCAGGCGTTGGGTGTCGGTTCCGTCGATTGGTCGAGTTATTTGCCGTGCGACCGCGCGATCGTGACCAAGACGGCCAGCCAAAGGCCGCTGCTCCCTTTTACACGCGCCACGGCTCAGCCGGCGGGATGGAGCTGGCAAATACCCTTGCAACATCGCATGGGACAGGGCTATGTGTATTCCAGCCGATTCTGCAGCGACGCCGCTGCGAAATCGACGTTGATGCGCAGCCTGGGAGGGGTTGCCATCGACGATCCTCGAATCATCCCGTTTACCACAGGGCACCGCAGAGAATTCTGGAAGCACAATTGCCTTTCGATCGGCCTTGCCTCCGGCTTTGTCGAGCCCCTGGAGGCGACATCCATACACATGATTGCCCGTGGGATGGATTTTTTCCTGCGCTACTTTCCGGATCGCGACTGCGACCCGGCGCTGATTCGGGAATACAACCGCCGCATGGTGGCGGATTATGAAGAGATACGTGATTTCATAGTCCTGCACTACAGCGCCACCGACCGGGACGATTCGCCTTTCTGGCAGTGGTGCAAGAACATAAAGCCGCCGGATTCATTGCGGGAACGGATCGAGCTGTTCAAAGGCCACGGCGCATTGCGCGAAGGGGTCGATGAGTTGTTTCGCAGTTCCAGCTGGCAATCCGTATTCGAAGGCATGGGCATCAGTCCAAGTGTTTACTGCCCACGAGTGGAGAATGTGGACTACGCGGACATCGCGCCCGCGCTGGCGGCCGCCAAGGCGGCCATTGCCGGCATGGTGGCTCACCTGCCGACTCACGAGGAGTTCCTGCGAGCTTAAGACCGGCCTGCGCTCAAGCCCGTGGGACTGCCGATAGCGAAAATCTATCGGCCCCGGGTTGTCTCGGCCAAGTATCGCTCTATGATAGCGCTATCTACGATGTTGCGCTTTCGCAACTGATGATACGCATCTGGACCAGCACGACTTAAATCGCAGACAAGTATTGCAAGGGCTGATTTCCGCCGCTTTGCCCCTGAGCACCCTATCCTGTGGTGGCGAATCCGGCCGAACCACCCAGGGTGAGCCATTGGTGGTGGGCGGATTGCCGGTGACCTGCAATCTCACACTTCCCGTGGCGTGTGTCTCAAAGGCCCGCAGCAACGGCACCCTCCCCGCCGGTCAGCCGCGCTTTGAATACCAGTACAGCAAGTACAATGGTTGGCCCGAGGTCAAGGAATCCTTGATGGCGGGCCGCATTCAGGCGGCTTACATGCTTGCGCCGCTGGTCATGGACCTGGCGGACAAGAAGGTACCTGTAAAAATCGTGTCTCTGGGGCATCGTTCCGGTGCCGTCATCATGGTCAGGAGCGATTCGCCGTACCGCACCTTCAAGCAGCTGGCTGGCAAGCAGATCGCGATTCCCAGCCGCTTCGCCGTGGACTTTCTGTTTTTGAGGAAGATGTTGGCCCGGGAAAACATGACGCCCGGCGACGTCCAAATCGTGGAGATGGCGCCGCCCGATATGCCGGCGGCGCTGTATGCGAACGCCGTCGATGCATACTGTACCGGCGAACCGTTCGGGGCCGCCGCTCAGCAAGCCGGCTACGCGCGGCCGCTCAGCATGACCCGGGATGAGTGGCGCAACTACATCTGCTGCGTGCTGACGGTGCGTGAGGAGTTGATCCAGGAAAATCCGGCCATGGTCCAGGACCTCGTCAATCAAGTGCTGGGCGCCGGAGCATGGCTCGATCAACAGCAGGAGAACCGCAACAAGGCCGTCGTCATAGCCGCGGGTCGGGAGTTTTTCAATCAAGATCCGAAAATCATTCGGTTTGTGATGGAGAATCCCGCGGATCGGGTGACCTACGGCGATTTGCGCATGATCCGCGCCGAATTCGAGGACCTCATGCAGCTGTCGATGGCCGCAGGCACGATCAAGCACCTCATCCCGTACGAGACCTATGTGGAGGAGACCTTTGCGAAGAACGCACGCGCCGCCGCCATCTCCCTGTAGTCCTTGCATGAGATATCCGGCCCGCCTTTTGTCCCTGTTGACTTGCCTGCTGTTGTGCATGACGGCGCGAGCCGCAGAATCCGAGGCGCTGAAAGCGGGCACCTTCAATCCGGCCCGCGAGGCGCCCGAATTTTCCGTTCGCGGTTCCGACGGCGCCCCGCTCACTCTCGGCCGTTATCGCGGCGAGGTCGTGGTGCTGGCGTTTGGCTACACCTCTTGTCCCAATGTTTGTCCGGTCACTCTTGCGGTTCTCGCACAGGCGCTTCGCAAACTGGGCGCGCAGGGTTCGAAAGTGCAGATCATCTATCTCACGGTTGATCCCGAACGTGACAGTGTCGACCGACTGAAGCAATATCTGGCCGCCTTTGACGCCACCTTCGTGGGCGGCACCGGAACCGATGCGCAAATGGCGGCGGTGCGCAAGAGCTATGGCGTTGCCGCCGAGAAGGTCGGCGGTGGGAAAGACTACGCCGTGGCGCACTCCTCGTTTGTATATCTCATCAGCCGTGAAGGCAAGCTGCGGGCATTGATGCCGTTCGGACACACGGCGGATGACTATGCCCACGACATTTCCCTGTTGTTGAATTGAGCGGGTCGTATCGTGCGCCTGCATTACACGCGTCCATGGATGGTCATCGTTGCCGCAGCCGCGTTCGGCGCGGTTGCTTGGGCGGCGCTCGCTCCCATCGCCTTTGCTTCGCGGGAAGAAACCTTCGAGATCCCCAACGGGACCTGGGCGCGGCGCATGTCGGGTAACAAGGTGGAGATCCTGCCGTCCCGCGTTTATCTGACCGTCGGCATCAGGGACGTGTTGCTGCTGAAGAACCTGGATGACGTACCGCAAATCTTCGGACCGACCTTGATGATGCCCGGCCAAAGCTTCCGCCTGCCGTTCGAAGTGGCCAGCAGCTATCAATTTGCCTGCACCGCGCATGCAAGCGGTCAAATGACCGTGGTGGTCGATGCGCAACCGGATACTCCTTGGCGGCGGCTGGTGTGGAGAACACGAAGAATTCTCAGGATCGTCGCCTAGAATGAAACAAATCAAAGAGAGCCTGCCGGCGCTCGCCGTCATCGCAGTGTTGCTGGCCGCGTGGTGGCTGACCGTCGTCGAAACCCGCAGCGTCATTTTCCCCACGCCCTGGCAGGTTGTGACGGGCACCGTCGAGCTCATCAAGGATGGCACTCTGTGGAGACACATCGGTGCTTCGCTGATGCGTGTCGGCATCGGCTTCTCGCTCGCGGTCCTGGTCGCGGTGCCGCTGGGGCTGTGGCTCGGTTGGGTCAAGGGAGCTTATTCCACGCTCAATCCTTTGTTTCAGATATTGCGGCCCATCTCGCCGATCGCGTGGATTCCCCTTGCCATTCTCTGGTTCGGCGTCGGCAATGCCTCGCCGATCTATCTCATTTTCATTTCGTCGGTGTTTCCCATGATCGTGCAAACAACCGCCGGCGTGCACACCATTGAGCGCCGTTATCTGCGGGCCGCGCAGAATTTTGGCGTCTCGCGCTACACGCTGTTTCGCCAGGTGGTGATTCCCGCCGTGCTGCCGCAGATCATCGTCGGCATGCGGATCGGACTGGGGGTGGCATGGCTGGTGGTGGTCGCGGCGGAGATGATCGCCCTGCGCTCGGGACTCGGATACCTCATCATCGATTCCCGCAACGCCGGCAATCGATACGATCTGGTGATCGCCGGAATGATCATCATCGGATTGATTGGATTGTTGCTGGACGGCGTGATGCGGTTGCTCGAGGGACTGAAGTCGGTCAGGTGGCGCTATGCGCACTAAGATCGAGCTGAACGGCATCCGCAAGGGATTCGCATCGAGCGACGGAGCACTGCAGGTCGTCGAAGACGTCAGCCTCACCGTCGGGGACGGCGAGTTCGTCGCGATCGTCGGTCCGTCGGGATGCGGAAAAACGACGTTGATGAACATGATCGTGGGGTTCTTGCAGCCGGACTCGGGTTCCATCCTCATCGACGGGGCGCCGCGGGCTGAACCCCAGCCTACGGGCATTCTCATTTCACAGCAGGGTTCGATCTTTCCGTGGCTTACCGTTCAGCAGAACCTGATGTTCGGACTGAATGATCATCCGCAAGCCGACAAGAAGGGGGTCGCCGATCATTATGCGGCCATGGTCGGATTGAAGGGTTTCGAGGGCAACTATCCCCACGAACTCTCGGGCGGGATGCTCAAGCGAGCCGAGCTGGCACGGGCGTTCGCGGTGAAGCCCGAAATATTGTATATGGATGAGCCGTTCTCGGCGCTGGATGCGTTGACGAACCTGCGCATGCGCAACGAACTGCTGCGCATTCTGGCGGAGGAGCGCCACACGGTCATGTTGATTACACATGACGTGGAAGAGGCCATTCATCTGGCCGATCGGATCATGGTGTTGTCGCCCAGGCCCACAAGAATTCAAGCGACGTTCAACGTCGGCCTGCAGCATCCGCGCAGGTTGACCAGCCCGGAAGTGCAGGAACTTCGCGTCGCGATTCTGCACGAGCTTGGGGTCGATCGGAATGCCGGATGAATTCTGGGAACGGCGGCTGGGCACGGTATTGCTGCCGCTCATCCTATGCTTTCCCGGGTGGGCGCGCGCCAGCGCTGAAACTCCCGATATCCTGGTCTTGGGTGAAGTTAATGTGCTCGCCGCCGGCCAGGTGAGCAGCAGCGACACGGCGTCGTTGCTGAGCGGCGTCGACTCCGCTCGAGCCGGCGGTGTCTCCGGTCTGCCCATGATTCATGGCCTCGGCGACGACCGGATACGCACCTTGGTGGACGGAGTGCCCGTGGCCGCCGCCTGTCCTATGCACATGAACCCGCCGCTGTCCTATATCGATCCATCCAGCGTGGCGCGCATCGAAATCTTCCCGGGGGCGACACCGGTGCGGCTCGGCGGCGATAGCATCGGCGGTACGATCCGGGTTGAATCCGCGCCGCCCGCGTTCGCGGCGACCAACGGCGCCATTGACAGTGCGGGACGAGTGTCGACCTTCTATCGCAGCAACAGCTCCGCGCTGGGCGGCGCGGCGGCGGCTTCCGTCGCCGGCACGGATCTCAGTCTTGCCTTTCAGGGTTCCGCGACCCGCGCGGGCGACTACTACGACGGCATGGGCGAACGAATCAATGCCTCGGGCTTCGAGACGCAGAATGGCCGGTTGACGGCGGCCTTTCGCGACGGGCCCCATCTCATCGAGGCGCAGGCGGCGTTGCAGCACATTCCCTACCAGGGATTCGCCAACGCGGATATGGATATGCAGGGAAATCTCGCCGCGTTTTTCAATGCCCGCTATACGGGCAGTTATGGGTGGGGCGAACTGCACATCAACGCTTACTACGACCACATTCGCCACGAAATGAACGGCAACTCAGCGGACCGCTATCCGCAGAGTGTCAGCATCACGGGTTTCGGGGAATTTCCCACCCGCGAGCGGGGCGAGGACTTCGGCTATCGCGTCGAGACCAGTATCGCAGCCTCGCCGCGAGACACTCTGCGCGTCGGCACTGAATTGCACGCGCAGACGCTGGACGACCGCTGGCCCGGCCCCCCGGCAGGCATGATGTTCGACTACGTCAGCCTCAACGATGCGACGCGCATGCAGTGGGGAACCTTCGCCGAGTGGCAGCGGCTGTGGAACAGCCGCTGGAGCACTGAGATCGGCGTACGGAACGATACCGTGCGGATGGATACCGGCCCGGTGCAAGGGTATGACGGAACCGATCCCGCGGCCGCGGCGTTCAACGCGATCAATCGTGCCCGCACCGACGTCAACTTCGATTCGACGCTGCTGGCACGCTATCAACCTGACGATCAGGAGACTTACACATTGGGTCTGGCGCGCAAGAACCGCTCGCCCAACCTCTACGAGCGCTATGCCTGGGGTACGAACACCATCGGTACGGTCACCTGGTTTGGCGACGGCAACGGCTACACGGGCAATCCAAACCTCAAACCGGAGACGGCCGACATTGCGAGTGCCTCCGGCAATTGGCATGACCGTGATGCGCGCGCGTGGCAGTTGCGCGTCACCTCCTACTTCACCGCCGTGCAGAACTACATCGGCGTGCTGCCGCTCTGCGGCCCGGCCTGTTCAGGTATGCCGGCCTCGCAGTTGATGTTCGCCAATCACAGAGCCCGCCTGTACGGAGCCGATGCGAACGCGGCCTACACGCTCGCGGATAATGCCGCAAGCGGAGTTTTTCGAGTCACGAGCGCAGCCGGCTACGTGCACGGCGCGGACTTATCCACGCAGACCCCTCTGTATCACATGATGCCCCTGCACGGCTCCATCGCGCTGGAGCACGAGTTCAGGGCTTGGTCCAGTGCCCTGACATTGCGCACCGTCGCCCGCAAAACTGCCGTCGATCCCATGCGCCTCGAGCCTCCCACGGCCGGTTTCTCGGTGGTCGATTGGCGAACAGCCTACGAATGGCGAAATCTTCGTCTCGACTTTGGCATCACCAATCTGCTCGATCGGCAGTATGCGAATCCGCTGGGCGGCACCTGGCAGTCGGCCGTCTATCCACCTGGGTTCAACGGCGCCACATTCCGGCCGCTCCCCGCAGCTGGCCGATCGCTCGATACCGGCTTGAGCGTGAAATTTTGATTTTGGAATACCGCTAATCTGACCGGGCAGGCAGGATGTGCGCCTGGGCGCGATGCGCACGCACCGCGGCGATGAACTGTTCACCGTACCGGGCGAGCTTCGCCTGGCCCACGCCCGGCAGCGCGGCGAATTGGTCGAGGTCGAGCGGCATCTGTTCTGCCATCTCGCGAAGGGTCGAATCATGAAAAATGACGTACGGCGGCAGGCCGTTCTCGTCCGCCAGTCGTTTGCGCAGCGCCCGCAAGAGCTCGAACAGCGATTCATCCGCGGTCGACGCACGCGCGCGATCTTCCGACCGGCGCGAGGGCCTCACCGCGCGGGCAATGCTCACGGGGCGTTCGCCGCGCAGCACCGGCCAGCTTTGCGCGTTGAGCGACAGCACCGAATAGCCGTCCTGGGCTTCGTCGACCAAACCTTGATGCAGGAGGGCTCGCGCGAGGTTGCGCCATTCGTCGACCCGCCGATGTTTGCCGATCCCGTAGACACTCAATGCGTCATGGCCGCCCGAGAGCACGCGTTCGGTCCGGGCGCCGCGTAGAATGTCGATGATATAGGCCGCGCCGAAGCGTTGGTGGCGCTGAGCCAATCGTGCAATGCAGGACAGGAACTGCTTCGCCTCCACGCTCCAGTCCTCGACGGTCCGCGGTTCGCGGCAGTTATCACATGCTGCGCACGGGCCGGAGAACGTCTCGCCGAAGTAACGCAATTGCACCGCACGACGGCATTCGGTCGAGTCCGCGAATTGCAGCACCTGGCGCAGCTGCTGGCGCGCGATTCGCTGCTCGTTCTCCAGGGGTGCGCCGGTCGCGTCCACCTTTTGTTGGATGAGAAACTCGGCCGTGCGGATGTCGGCGCCGCCGAAATACAAGATGCAGTTGGCCGGATCGCCGTCGCGGCCCGCCCGGCCTGATTCCTGGTAATAGCCTTCCAGTGTGCGGGGCAAATCGTAATGCACCACCCAGCGCACGTCCGGCTTGTCGATACCCATGCCGAAGGCAATCGTTGCGACGATGACCTGCAGATCATCGCGAATGAAGGCGTCCTGGGCATCGCGGCGGGTGGCGGCATCGAGTCCCGCGTGATAAGGCGCGGCGCGAATGCCGTCGGCATGCAGCTTGGCAGACAATTCATCGACACGCCGGCGC